>OLGB01002511.1_pt1 | contig 19341 bp, 17 predicted proteins | sample 1605691 | NCBI WGS metagenome assembly OLGB01 (sample SAMEA3888925, study PRJEB22519) | human gut metagenome | biome: human gut; feature: human-associated habitat; material: faeces | place: Denmark | collected 2010 | reverse complement strand
TCTTCGAAAGAGATTCTTGCAGCGCTGTCCGCCTGCAGATCATCCGTTTCTCCAAACACATAAAAATGGACTGCGACCGGAAGTGCGCCCTCTTTCATCGTATAGCCTGCATAGCGCAGAAAGCGGCTTAGGTGATTTTTTAGGTTTCCTTTTGAAAGCGGTGCCGATAGATAAATCTTCTTTTTCATGTGCGCCGCCATCCTTTTCGTTTGGTTTCTTGCACACTGCTTTACGCACCCCTTTCCATCGTTTCTTTGTTTTCACAGCCGTCGCAGGAAAGCGGGCAGCCCGTGCAGTCTTTGTCGCAGACAAAATCCGCAAAGTCGTTTCCGCTTCGGAGGATGATGGCGTTTTCCTCAACATACATCTCCAGCACAGCCCCCTCCCGGATGCCGGCTTCCCTTAGCATCTCCGTGGGCACGCACAGCATCACAACTTCCATCGTTTCTTCTTTTTTTCTCATTTTAAAATCCTCTCCCTTAATTGTTTTTCTTCATCCAAGTTTTCATCAAACAAGCTCACCTGCTGCGGCCGCTCCCGCTCCCGCTCGAAAAAGTCATAGTTTGCGATCAGAATCTCGCCAAACTCCTTTCCTGCCTCGTAGCGCTGCACCATCGAATGCATGCGGCTGAATGCGAAAAGGTTGCACTCTTTATATAGCGCTCGGATCTCTGGGCAATCATTATACGATAGCAGGAATTTTCCCTGCATGGTTTTGAGAGTCTCAGAAAGCCTGATATGATCCTCTTTTTGAAAGGCAACATCATAGACATATTCGCTGGTGTAGTACGGCGGGTCGCAGTAAACAAACGCATTCTCCCGGTCATAGTGACGAATCAGAACCGCAAAATCCTGATTTTCAATCACCACCCGGTCCATCCGCTTTGCAAAGTCCTCTACAATGCCAAACAGACTCCGAATCGAAAACGGCACCCCTGCAAAACTTTTGCCCCCGCTGCAGTAGCTGTAGCGAAGAAGCTTCAGGTAAGCTGCCGCCCGTTTTAGGTCGTAGTCGCCTGTTCTTTCCGTTAGAAGCAGCCTTCGTTCTTCCTCGCTGATATCCGGAAGAAGGATCTGCGTCAGCCCTCTTTCCTCGTCTGCAAAGACGCTTTCGGTTTCTTCTTTCTGCAGGAACTTCCGCAGCTCATGGAAGTCTTCCCGCGCGTTCAGCGTCAGAAAGCCAAGCGCCCGAATGAACGCCAGCGGGCGATCCCGCATGCAGCGATACAGATTCACAAGATTGCCGTTAAAATCATTAAAGACCTCAAAGCGGTCCGGCCTTTCTTTTCCAAGCAGCACCGCACCGGAGCCGCCAAACGGCTCGATGTAGCGCTCATATTCCGCCGGAAAGAGCGCATACAGAATTTTCAGGATGCTGCTTTTATTGCCAACCCAGCTGATCGGTGATTTCATATGAATCCCGGATTTCTATTTTTTCTTTTTTTGTGTTCCCCCCTCTTACCACGAAAAGGTCGTGACTGTCATCCACATATCATCTGCGACCTCTTCCGGCGTAATGATTTCAATTTCATCAAAGCGCTCCATGTACTTTTTTATCTCCGCTTCGGTTAATGAGCGGTATTCCTCGCCGTCATCCCCGACCACAAAGAACGGACCTGCAAGGATGCTTTTTCCGTCATGGATGCGCCGGTTTCCGTCCATGCCAAGCAGCTTACTTTCCTCGTTGGCCACAAGGATTGTTCCATCCTCTTGATAGATGTGTTCAATCAAGCCGCCGACGGCATGGCTGATATCTTCGTATTCATTTCGGAGTTTTCTGACCACCGGCTTTTTATGCGGCTCGACAAACACCACAGCGAGCAGATTTTCTTCCTGCTGCAAAGTTCTTTCCTCTTCCGTTCTCAACTCAATCCCTCACTTTCCATTTCTTCATAAAGCCTTTTTATCTTTTCGCCGAGCGCCGTAATGACCGGAACACTGACGGCATTTCCCGCCAGCTTATATAACTGGCTTTCGGGAATGCCTGCGTTCTTTGCCTTTTCATACTGCTCGTCGGTAAAGCCCTGCAGCCGCCAGCACTCCAGCGGTGTTAATTTCCGCACGCGCCCATGATGAAGGATCCCATGCCGGTCGGTAACGGTCAGCGTAAACATCGGCTCATTCGGTTCTTTGATTCGTCGTCCGTTTTGCCGCGTCTTTTCCTTTGCGGGACTGATTACGGCGCACGGTGCTCGGCTTTCCACAAAGATGCCGGACTTTTCTGCCTTATGATGACTGAATGCATTGTCCTGCCTTGTGGTGATGCATCTTGCATGCTCGGTAAGCTTCGCATCCTCATTTAGGTCGATGAAAAAGCACCCTTGCGCAGCGCTTGGCAGGACGGTGTGGGCGATCTGCCTGCCGACTCTGCCGCGCCGTGTGTTGAGATTCGGATAGGCCAGGTCGATGCTGTCACCGGGATAAGCCTCTTGAAAACCTTCTTTTGTCGCGACTTTGATCGGCAAGGCTATCTGGTAGAGTCCGGTTTTTCCCCCGAATCCTCCGGCGCCGCTTGTGAGGGTAATCCCGGTTCCGCTGTCTGCATAGATGCGGTTTCCTTCGCATCCGCCGACGAGCTGCACAGGAGCCGCCGCATTTGCGTCTCGGAAAGAAAGTATTTCGCCGGGACATCGCTCTCTAAGATATCCGATAAGATACACTCTCTTTCTTGCTTGGGGGACACCGAAATCCTTGCTGTTAAGCACCTGCCATGCGACATCGTACCCCAGCTCAGAAAGCGCAGCAAGGATGGTCTGAAATGTCCTGCCTTTGTCATGCGACAAGAGTCCGGGAACATTCTCAAGACACAAAAATGCAGGTCGCTTAACCCGAGCAATTCTTGCAATCTCAAAAAATAGGGTTCCTCTGCTGTCGCTAAATCCGCCCCGCTTTCCAGCGATTGAAAAAGCCTGACAAGGGAATCCTCCGCAAAGAAGGTCGAAATCCGGCAAATTTTCCGGCTGTATCGTTCTTGCATCTTCATAAAATTTTTCTCCTTTCGTATCATAGATTGCCTCATAGGCCTTTTTCGCATATTTGTCGTTTTCACAATATCCGATGCAAGTAAAACCGCCGGCCCTTGTAAGGCCTGACCGAAATCCCCCGATTCCTGCAAACATATCAAAATATTTGATGCTCATACGGCATTCGCCGCGTTTCCGTTTTTTCCGTCACCTCCACTCTTTATTTCACGAAAGAAATTCCTTCTTCCATAACGGCTTGCGCTTCGCATTCCTCGCTGTTTCCGATTTTGCGAAAACTGTCAACTCCGTAAATCAGCGCAAGGCTTCCGCCCTCGTCCCAGTTCACATGCAGCTGCCCGGCATCATCTACTGCCCATACAGTGCCTTTGCTTCCTGCAAGGAGCGGATGATACGGATCTGTTACGGACTCTAACAATTCAACTCTGCTTCCCTTTGGATACTGCTCGCGCAGTCTTTGGATGTCTTTTCTCATTTGTTTCTCCTATTCTGATAACCGCAAGCCCGAATCTGCAGATGGAAACTGCAGTCAGTACCTGCGCATACACCGTTTGATTCATCATGTTTCGTTTTCCAAGATCCCGCAGCCGGATGGTTCCGGTGCCAAGATAGAGATCTTTTGCCGCCGCATACAGGCAGTAGCTTTCCTCGCTTACGCTGCCAAGCCGGATTTCCTCAAAGAAAATCTGCCCCTTTCGGACTTTATCCTTTGCGCAGTTCCAAACTTTCTCATCGGCTGTTAAAAGATACAAGGCGGCAAGCAGCTCGTAGTTTTTTTCCTCTTGCTTTTTTGCAGCCTCATGAAAGGCCTGCTTATGCAGACCGTCTCTAAAAATCATACTGCATCACTCCTTCCTGATTCGCTATCTCTTTATATTGATCTTCTTCTGTCGCCGTTTCGACGGCTGTCATAATAGCTGGTTCGCATAGTGAAATCTCCTTTAGATTCTTCGGATCAACGATGATCTCAGATTCGTTTCGTCCAAGGAAAACAGCAAGGATATCTTCCTTTCGAATCTTTGCACGATATACCTTGCCTTTGCCCTTAAAACGATTCGCAAACCACTCTGCGGTTTCCTGTTTCATCGTCCATGACATGGCAAGGATATTATCCTTGTTTTTTTCGGTAACGCCGCGATAAATTTCAATTTCGTCCGAAAGCTCCGCAAGCTTTCGGTGCTCGTCAAGATTCATCAGATCCTCTGCACTTGCCTTTTGAAACTTTTCCACAAACTCCTTTTGGGATACGTTCACATCCTGATTCGGTCCTTCTGTTTGCATCCAGCAAAGACCGAGAAGCTGCGCAAATTCTTTTTGCTCTATGTGAGGCTGCGCGTATTTTAGAAATGTAAGGAGGTAAGGCTTATTCATCATACAGCAGATTTGAAAGACTGACTCTGCTTGATCGATGCGCTTGTCCAGATACTTTCTCCATTGCATGCGGTTTTCCTCGGAACTTGTAATGTCCAGCATTTCCCGTCCGTTTTTTCCGGGAAGAAAAACGATGCCGCTGTTTGCGAATGGATGGCTGATAATGAATGGTGCATACTCGGTATCGCGTATCTCGGTACTCAGCAGCCCCTTTGCCACCAGCTGCACCCCTTCCATATCGGTGCCTGTCTTTTGCTTTTCTTTTTCCATCATGTTCTCACCTGCTTTCTCTGTCGTTTGCTTGCTGCTCCATTTTTACATCTGTAAAAGGGCATAAAAAAACAGATAAAAAATGTTACTTTTCTATCTGATTCTTCTCAAAAATATTTACTTTTTTCACTTAATTTTCTTTCCGCTTTTCGCCTGCCCCGATTTCGTGGGGGTTCAAATCTCGAAAATCGCAGAAAAACCCGTTTTGCATCCCTAAGTCGGTATATTCATTTACGCGATAATCCGGCGTCAAAAACCGCTGAAACCCAGTCAACGACTGGGTTTCATGACCATGCATTCTAAATGGTCACTGTACTTGGTGCGCCATGAGGGACTCGAACCCCCAACCTTCGCATTCGTAGTGCGCGACTCTATCCAATTGAGCTAATGGCGCATATCGAAATGCAGGGAAATGTATTGTTCACATATACCTTGCATTTCGTACCTTGTTATTATACAAAAAATTTTACGCTTTGTAAAGGGCAAAAATAGAAAAGTTTTATGCTTTGCCCTCCGGATTGCCTTCTCCGCAGTCTTTTTGAAGCTCTGCGTAACGCTTAATTTTCATTGTGCTTGTCTTCTCGAAAGCATCCTCTTTGATTTCAAGCTTTTTGATGCACTTATAGTTCGTCAGTTTGCGGTTCACGAGCTTGATCTGGCTCCAAATAATCTTGTAAATTTCCTCCTCGGTGAAAGGCTTGCCCGGGTCTTTGCGGGAAGCACCGTGAATTTCCTCGATTGCAGCCATATCCGGAATCACACGAGCCGTTATGATAAGTTCCTTTTCACCGGAAACCTCTTTGCCGTATACCATGCACTCTGCAATTTCGGGAACATCCGAAAGCAATGTCTCAATTTCCTCAGGATAGATGTTTTTGCCGTTCTGCGTGACGATTACATTTTTACTGCGGCCGGTGATGTATAGGAAACCGTCCTCGTCGAGGAAACCGATATCTCCCGAATTGAACCAGCCGTCCTTCATAACTTCCGCAGTCGTTTCCGGGTCTTCATAATATCCCAGCATTACGGTTTGGCCCTTGATCAAAACTTCGCCCTCTCCGCGTTCGTTCGGATTCGATATGCGAATTTCATCTCCAAATACCGCCTTGCCGGCAGACCCCACTCTGGTATCGAAGTCCGGCGTAAGCGCCGCAATCGGGGCGGTTTCCGTCAAGCCATAGCCCTGAAGGAACGTAACGCCGATGTCTTCAAACCACTTGCCTATCTTAGGATCAAGCGGTGCAGCAGCAGAAACAATAATGCGAAGATTGCCGCCAAGCCCTGCGTATATGTCCTTAAATACTTTCCGTTTCACATCGATGCCCACGTTACGGAGACCGTTTGTAAGCCTCATCATTGATTTTACAACAGAGCCTTTCTTGCTCTTTTCAATGTTTTTCATGATTTTCTTGTAGAGTGCTTCTATCAGAAGGGGCACTGCAAGAATTGCCGTCGGCTGTGTAGTCTGCATGTCGGATGCCAGATGTTTCAATCCCTGACAGACCGCAATGGACGCACCGCTTGCCATCGGATAGATGAAACCGATGGTCGATTCATATGTGTGATGCAGCGGCAGAACCGAGAAAAGTCTGTCCTCCGGGGTCAAATATACATAAGGCGTGATTCCGTTTATGTTTGCCGCCAAATTGCGGTTGCATATCATTACGCCCTTTGCCGCGGAAGTCGTTCCGCTGGTAAAAATCAGCAACGCAAAGGCATCCGGATCGATTTGTTTTTCCATGAGGCTGTTATCCCCAAGGTCAGTAAACACTTTCCCTTCTTCCGTGAGGAAATCGAATCCCACAGTTGTGAAATGTGCCTTTCCCTGCTTTTCCTTGCCTTCTTTTTCCTTAGTCGGAGCTTCCCGGCTGTACATCTCAATTGTATAGTTTACATTCCCGCAATGCGAAGCCGCCTTTTTAACAAAATCTTTTTTCTTCGGTGTGTGAACAATAGCAACAGCCCCGGAACGTTTTATGAGGTTCTCAAGTTCGTTTTCCGGAAGTTCCTTGTCAACAGGTACCGCAATGCCGGCCCCCAGAAGCAATGCCATGTATGCCACATACCATTCATAAGTGGTCTCACCGATTATAATGACTTTATCGGTTTGTTTGATTTTCAAAACCCGCGTAAGCGCAGTGCCGAAGTTCACGGCATCGTCTCTGAACTCGCCGTATGTGATGGTTTCAAAACCTTTTTTCTTGTTAAAAGTTTCGAGCACAAAAGGCCGCTCTGCGTATTTCGTCGTTGAATTTTCAAAAATTTCTTTTACGGTACTAAAATGTGTCCCCGGATAGCAGGCGCTTCTCGGGATGTCACTTTCGAGGCTGTTTCTGATAAGTTCTTTATGTCTTTTTGCGTATTCGTGCTGAAGTTCCTCCAGCTCCCCAATCTCGCCCATGCGGTATTTCGGAAGCTTGAAATTCGGTATTTTTTTCAAAAGTCTTGCCATATTGTCCCCCTATCTGATAGGCTGCCGGACATTCCTGTCCGCAATATTATCTAAGCATTATATCATTTTTGAGTACGAAAAATCAACCTTTTTAAAGTTTTTCCGTCAAACGGAATGAGCGGATAGAGGTAAGAGCTTCCTGTGAGGGTTTTGGTCGATGCCATAAGCACAACGACAACAAAAGATGTCACTATAAGCCCGGCTGCTCCGAAGAAAAATGCTCCAACCAGCATAAAGACCCGGCAGAATTTCATTGCGTACGAGAATTCTATGCTCGGCTGTGTAAACGCTGCAAGTGCCACGACCGCCATGCATAATATCGTCTGCGGAATGAACCAGCCCGATTCGATACTGAATTCGCCTAGAATCAATGCTCCTATGACAGAAAGCGATGCTCCGAGTGAACTCGGTGTATTCAGCGATGCAAGTTTCAGACCGTCCACTGCAATTTCAAGCAGGATGAACTGCCAGAAGATCGGAATCGCAAAATCTTCCGCCGGCACAAAAAAACTCAAAACACGCGGTGTAAACTCTTCGTACTCCGCCATAAGATAATACACAGGCGTCAGAAAAAGAATTACAAAAAAATTCAGCAGTTTAATGAATCTGAAATAGTTACCTGTGAGCAAAGGAAAATAATAGTCATCCACATCCTGAAAAAATTCAAAAATTCCGGTCGGTATGAGCATCACCGTCGGGGTATTGTCAACGATGATGGCAACCTTTCCTTCATTAATATGTGCTGCAATTACATCCGGGCGCTGGGAATATCTGACCCTCGGGAACGGATTTATGCCTGACCCTGCGTCAAATTCCCGCAGCAATTTTTCGAGCATGCTCTGATCGGATACGGTGAGTGCGCTCTTTGTGGCGTTGGAAGTGCTGCTCTCATCGGTGTCTTTTTTGCTGTCCTCACCAAAAGGACTTGCCTTCCTGCTCATCTTTGAAAGCGCATTTTCCATGCGATGGACGAATTCCATATCCGCACGATCTTTCATATAGGCAAGTGCCACATCGCTCTTGCTCACGCTTCCCACATTATATGCCTTGAAAATCAGGGCCTTATCCCTGATTCGCCTGCGGATGAGCCCGATATTGGTCATCAGTGTTTCGTTAAAGCCGTCCTTGGCACCGCGCAAAGTCTTTTCCTTTTCGGGTTCTTCCACAGCGCGTGCCGGATAATGTCTGGCATCCATAATAATGATTTTGTCAAGCCCTTCTACCACGAGCGGAATCAATCCGGTGTACATTTTGGTAATCGCATCAGCCGGCTCCGTTATCTCCGCTTCCATGAACGGCAGATTCCGCTCCAAAAACTCCTGACTGCTTTTGATTCCCTCCATGGATTCCGCAGGGACGGCGAGCAGGAATTTGAACAGCAGCAGAGCCTTATCGGAATCGTGCAGCCCGTCCACAAAAAACACCGAAGCCCGCCGTCCTCCGATTATAAGTTTTCTCTCGAGCAAATCAAAGCTTTCGCCGAGCGGAAGCTCCCTTCTGAAAATATCAAGATATATCTCAAATTCGTTTTTTTCTTTTGTTTCCATTTTCTCTCCTTTCGGGACAGCCCGCAGGGATGTCTTCCGCTTTCTGCCGCCGCAGCAAATTTATCCTTGTTTATTCTTCCAAAATCTTGCCATTTCATACTTTTACATATATAATAAAGTGTTGGAATATTGAACAAGAAGGCGGTGCGGACACAAGGCGGGCAGTGCAGGCTGCGTGCCGCCCGCCCCGCCATAATACGGAGGATAAATATGAATTATGAAAAACTTGCGGAGATTTTGTTTCCGCACATCACCAAAACCCCGGACGATTACGAAAAGCTCTATCCCAAGCGCGAACTGCCTGAGGGCGCGAAAGTAACCAGACTCGGACCAAGCCCGACAGGCTTCATTCATCTTGGAAACCTTTACGGCGCTTTTGTTGACGAGAGACTGGCACATCAGTCCGGCGGCAGGTTTTTTCTCAGAATCGAGGATACCGATGACAAGCGTTATGTAGAAGGCGCAGTTGAAGTGATTATCAACTCCCTCAGATTCTTTGGCATCAATTTTGATGAGGGCGCAACGATGGAAGGCGACATCGGCGACTACGGCGACTACACACAGAGCCACCGCGGCGAGATTTACCGGTGCTTTGCGAAGAAGCTCGTTGCCGAGGGCCATGCATATCCATGCTTCCTGACCGAAGAAGAAATCGCGGAAATCCACGCAAAACAGGAAGCCGAGAAGGCAAATCCGGGAATTTACGGCAAGTGGGCGCTCAGCAGAAACCTCACGATGGAAGAAATCGAAGCGAACCTTGCAGCAGGAAAATCCTATGTAATCCGTCTGAAATCCGACGGCGACATGAGCCTGCCGGAAGATCAGATCCGCCGTTTCCATGTTGAAGACGCAATCCGCGGAACCCTTGACATGCCGGTGAACGATCAGGATACGGTTCTGCTCAAGGCAACCGGAATCCCGACCTATCATTTTGCGCATGTTGTGGATGACCATCTGATGCGGACAACCCATGTTGTGAGAGGCGCAGAATGGATTCCGTCGCTTCCGATTCATGTGGAGCTCTTCGACAAGCTCGGCTGGGAGCCGCCTGTATACTGCCACACCGCGCAGCTTATGAAGCTCGACGAGGAGGGCAATAAGAGAAAACTTTCCAAGAGAAAAGACCCTGAGCTTTCGCTCGACTACTATAGAAATGAAGGCTATCATCCGGCAGCCGTACGCGAATATCTGCTGACGATTCTCAACTCGAATTTTGAAGAGTGGCGCATCGCAAATCCGGATGCGGACATCGACGAGTTTGAATTTACCACAGAGAAGATGAGCAACTCCGGTGCGCTTTTTGACCTCAACAAGCTCAACGACATCAGCAAAGATGTTCTGCTCAAAATCCCTGCTGAAGAGCTTTTCGACTTCCTCAAGGCTTGGTCAGACGAATTCAAGCCTGAGCTGGCTCCGATTTTTGAGGACAGAGCATACCTCGAAAAAATCCTTGACATCGGCCGCCACGAAGAAAGAAATCCGCGTAAGGACCACATTTACGCACAGCAGATCATTAAGAATATCAGCTATTTCTTTGATGACATGTTCGAAATTGAGGACGAATTCCCGCAGGAAGCCGCAGGAGACGTGCCTGTAATCCTTTCCAAATATCTGGAAACCTACAACCACGCGGACGATCAGGAAACCTGGTTCGGCAAAATCCGCGAAATTACCGCAGAGCTCGGCTATGCAGTAAAGCCAAAGGATTTCAAGAAGAATCCGGATCAGTACAAGGGCCACGTCGGCCATGTCAGCACGGTGATCCGTGTGGCACTCATGGGCCGCCAGCAGTCTCCGGATGTATGGGAAATCCAGCAGATTCTCGGTGAAGAGCGCACCCGTGCCCGCCTCGCCAAATTCATATAAGCGATTCATACGAAAAGCAATCAAAAAGGAGCATGTCGCTATGATATGCTCCCTTCTTATTTCTATTTCTTTGTGGTTACGCAAATCTTTGTAAACGGCGTGTATACAAGCTTGCCGTCCACCCTGCGCATGCCACGGACTTTATACCAGTAAGTTTTGCCCGGTTCGAGTCCCTTCGTATTCACATAATACTTATGTGACGCACTCGTGCTCGTGAAGATTTTCGTATAGCCCGAAGATTTTTTCGTCGAACGCCAAGTCTGATAAGAATCCACGCGGTATCCTGAATTGGACTTCTTCCAGGTCAGTTTTATGCGCTTTCTGCTCACCTCAGGTGCCTTGAGCAGGACAACCTTCGTGCGCTCTACACCGGCTTTGATTCGCGCATTCTTTGCTGCATTCGCATCATCGTCCGAGCCACCCGTGTTGTCACCCGGATTGTCCGGTTTAGACGGCTGCTCAGGCTCAGGTGTTGGTGTCGGCTCGTCTTTCTTATCGTCCACGACCGTCAGCGCGATTGTTTTCGTTGCTGTCCCGTACTCGGAAGTTGCCGCCGCATTAATCGTCAGCGTCGTGGTTCCGGCTGCCTTCGGTGTTACCGTCCCGCTCGATGAAACCGATGCGACAGACGGATTGCCGGAAGAATAGGTCAGCTTCGCATCTGCATATTTTGCGCTTGCACCGAGCTTGTAGGCTCCTGCCGATAAGTTTATGCTCGTTCTCGCATCTGTCACCGTAATCGACTGCGTCGCTTTGACAATATTGTACTTCACGGTTTTTGTCCCCTGAAGATTTCCCATAAACGAAACGATAAGATCTGCCTGACCGACTTCGACCGCGTTTGCAACCGTGTAGGTGTAGTCCAGATTCTCTATCAGCTTACGACCCGATGCATCCGTTACGGTTATGTACGAAGGTTTTGTGACGCTTCCGGTATATTTACGATCTTTCGGCTTCTTAATCGTTATCCCCGAAAGGTCACGGCTCGGCTCGATATGGAACGGCACCAGTTTATAATCCGTATACATGCCCCTTCCGATAATCATCGCGTATGCCGTTCCTGCAGAACCGTTGCCGACATGGCGTACATTATAATCAACGCCCTCGGTAAGGCTTACACCGTTGTGGGTTACCGAAACACCCGGTGTGAATGCCATGCCTGCGGAATATTGATAATTTGAAGCACCGGTTAAAAACGCTTCACAATCCGCCAGAGATTTATCCGAAACACGCTTTGATTCCTTCGGAAGATACAAGAAGTTGACATCGGCCCTTCCGCCGATGCCGTTTACACTGCCTCCGGAACTGTACTGCCAATAATCATAGTCATAATCGTAATTGCATGTTTTGTAATACTGTGCCACCCAAATCGGATATTCCCGGCCAAGCGCTTCGCCGTCAACGGTCTTGTTTAAGAAATTGAGATTTGCATAAAGTCCCGCCCGATGGCCGTTTGCTTCGATATATTCGCAAAACGTCCTGACATTTGCAGTTGCCTGAATCTTCGTAATCGTGCCGCTTGTGAATCTACCCGATGAAACCGGCGAGAATTCATAATCCATGAAAATCGGAAGATCCAGTTCGTAATCTCCGAGAAGTTCGAGCGTATAATCAGCTTCTGCCCGGGCTTCAAATGTATTCAAAGCCTGCGAGAAGAAATAGACTCCCACCATCACGCCGGCCGCCTTTGCGGCTTCAATGTTTCTTACGAACCAGTCGTCGGGCTGCATCCTGCCTGCTTCTCCGTATCCGCGGAATCCGATTCTGATAATTGCAAAATCAACACCGGCCGCTTTTGCATCGTTCCAGTCGATGCCGTTCTGATAAGTCGACACATCCACCCCATGAATCAATATTCTGTCATTAAACCGGCTGTTATGCGTGTAGGTTGTCCCCGTAAAACCGGAAACGCTGCTGCCGGCATAGGCAAAACCTGCCCCAAATACTGTTGTAAATACAAGTGCTGCGGTGAGAATCACCGAAATAATCTTCTTCTTACCCCTTTTTATCATTTTTCTGTATTTTCCCCCTTTGCTTTTTCTTCTTCTTCCAAAACGCGATATGCTACCTTTCCCACCAAAGTCTTAGGCAGTGCATCGCGGAAACGAATTTCTCTTGGCAAAGCATACTTCGCCATATGCTTTTCACAATATTTAAGCAGAATTTCCCGTGCCTCATCTTCCGAAACTTTTACACCCGGCTTAAGAACAACGTATGCCACGACCTTCTGCATTTTAAGCGGATCCGGAACACCGATTACGCAGCTCATATGTACGAGCTCATGTGCATCCAGAGCATTCTCAATCTGTGACGGGTAAACATTGTATCCGCTAGTGATTATCATTCTCTTAATTCTTTGTTTGAAATATATGAAGCCTTCGTCGTCCATAATGCCCAAATCGCCGGTATGAACCCATGTAAGCCCGTCCGCATGCTTTCTGAGCGTGTCCGCCGTTTCCTTCGGGTTGTTAATGTATTCCATCATTACGGTCGGACCGGAAAGACAAATCTCGCCTTCTTCACCGTAAGGAACTTCCTCTTCCGTGCCCGGTTTCACAATCTTGTAATAAGTGTCCGGGAACGGCAGTCCTATACTTCCTTCTTTCGCCGTATGGATTGGCGTCAGGCAGCTTGCCGTTACGCATTCCGTTGTGCCGTAGCCTTCTCTCACATGGATGCTGGCATTGTGCTGCTCAAGGAAGTCATCAAAACGCTTTTTCAGTTCAATCGAGAGGGAATCTCCACCGCTGAAAACGCCTTTCAAGCAGGATAAGTCAACACGATTCAGAGTTTTAAGCCGAAGCAGTGCTTCGTAAAGGGTCGGCACTCCGGCAATGAAATTCGGTTTATGCTTCTTGAGAAGCTTCGCATAGCTTTCCGGATTGAAACGCGGTATCAGTAAGCATCTGCCACCGCTGGAAAGCATGGAGTGAATGCATACGCCAAGTCCGAAACCGTGGAAAATCGGCATAACCGCAAGCATTTTATCGCCCGGTTTAAACATTGGATTCGTTGCGATAATCTGCTGTCCGAGCGCATTGAAGTTGAGGTTCGAAAGCAGAATTCCCTTCATGGTTCCCGTGGTTCCGCCGCTGTAGAGTATCGCCGCCGGATCCTGCGCGTTTCTCACCGCATGGAAAGGTCCGTGATAATTGTTTCCGTCGCGTAAGAATTTTTCCCACCATACGATCTCGGCATTTTCCGGAACTTTCTTTATTTTGCGGCCCTCCGCAAGATAGTATCCTTTTCTCTTCACAGGGCTCAGCACATCCTTTATACTTGTGAGAATCAAGCTTCTGAGCGGCACATTGCCGCGGATGTTCTCAAACTTGCCGTAGAACTGGTCGAGTGTCAGGCAGACAACGCTGGATGCCTGCTTGAGGCAGAATTCGATTTCCTTCTCGCCCGAAAGCGGGTGTACCATGTTCGCAATCGCTCCTATCTTATTTACGGCATAAAACATGATAACAGCCTGCGGTGCGTTCGGCATACATATGGTAACGCTTTCGCCTTCTTTCACTCCGATTGCTGCAAGTGCCCTTGCACATTCGTCTACTTTGTTGATAAAATCTCTGTATTTCACTTTACCGCCCATAAAGTCGTAGGCAATGTAATCCGGGTAATTTGTTGCAATCTCCGCAAGCTTGTCGTACATCGACCCTTGGAAATAATTCAAATGCGCCGGAACACCTTCAAGATGATCAATCCAAGGTGTCTTGACTTCATGAATTTCACACGGTCTCTTCAGTTTAACTTCTTTCATAATCAACTTCCTCCTTTGCTGCCGTTTCGAGTAGCTCCGGGTTTGCGAGCAGGTATTTCAGCAGCTTAACCGTTTTGGAATAATAGTATCCGTCAGCAATTCTCTCATCGAGGGTGATGCCAATCGGCAGGATGTCTTTCATCGACATGGTTCCGTCCTCATCGTAAACCGGACTCTTTTTCTTTTGTCCCAAAACGATGAAAAGGGAATTCGTCCCCCAGTTGCTCAGGTGATGATATCCTGATTTAAGCCCGATGGAACCTAGGTTTGTTATAAAACATGTGGCATGGTTCGGATCCGTTTTTATCAGAGAATACGGAACCTTACCACACTCATCCAGCTTGTGAAGAATCCACATTACAAGCCGAAGCACAAAGCGCGGAAGTTTCTTGAGCATGTCCATCTTATCCGTCGAATTGTCTGCCTTATCGCTTCTGCATTCGTTGATCTCCGCCGAAATCTTCCTGTGCACATCATCAATCGTGGTATTTTCGTCAAACTTCATGAAGGCAAGTGCCTCCGCCCCGTTATCGCTGAATTTTTTCTTAACGACAAACGCAAGGGCAAGAAAATCTCGCTGATACATTCTGCCGCCTTTAATAAAGCGGTTCATTTTCGGTCTGAGAGTAATGGTTTTAACCAATGCCGCAAGCAAAACATGAAAAAGTTTGTATTCTTCTTCCTCTTCAGGCAATGCTGCATTCTTGGCTGCAATATACTTTTCGATTTTTTCAAGTTCTATGTTTTCTTGTATAAAAGCTTCGTTGTCGGCTCTGTTTGGATACAAGTACGGCATAATCACATGCATTGCGTCCACATCGCGAATCCATGTGCCGTCCCTCCGGTCTCCTCTTTTCTTCTTTTTTTCCATAAACAATCTCCTTTGCCCCTTGCGTTTTCTTGCAAAAAGCAATAAAAGGGCTTATTCCGAGTTATGCTGCTCAGAAAGCACCCTTTTATTTTATCATTTTTGACCCGTTATTTCTACTTTTTTCGGGATATTTTATATTTATTTCGCCTTAAACGCCTTCCAATATTTGCTATACAGGTCATCGGCTTCGTGCCCGAGGTTTGCAAGCGTCTCACATCGTGCCAGGATCTCATCCGACGGATTGAGAATCGGATTGTCAGTAAGGTCGAGAATTTCCTTGTTTGGTATCCCGTATGTAAGATACTCAAAATTGATTCTTGCAATATCGCCTCGCAGCATAAAGTTAATCCAGTCTTCCGCAGCCTTTTTATGATTTACCGCACGCGGAATTGCCCAACAGTCCGTCCAAACTTCGGAACCCTCGTCAGGAACCACATAATCGAGTCTGTCGTTTTCATCCATCGCATAGATGACATCCCCGGAAGTAATGACCGCAAGCGTTGCGGAGTCGCCGATCATAAGGTCTCTCGCATTGTCGTTTGCGTAGCTGTAAACTTTCGGTTTCTGCTCTATGAGAAGATCCGTGATCTCTTTCAGCTCGTTTTCATCCGTCGTGTTCATGGAATATCCGAGAATTTTTCCGGAAACCATGAATGCCTCTCTGATGGAGTTCGGCATGATAACCTCACCCGCATACTCGTCGGACCAAAGCTGCTTCCAGCTGTTTATCTCACCGTGGACCGCATCCACATTATAGATAATGCCGTAGGTTCCCCATGTGTGCGGTACGCTGTACTTCATACCCGGGTCGAAATCATTGATAAACGATTTGACATTATCGGTCAGATTCTCAATATTCGGTACATTCTCGAAATTAATTTCCGCAAGAAGACCTTCCTTACGCATCTTATCGATCATGTAGTCCGACGCGCAGACGACATCATATTCCGCCGTTGAGTTTTTGATTACCGGATACATTTCCTCGTTTGTGTCGAAATAGTCAATGATCACCTCATATCCGGTTTCCTCTTCAAACTTATCAACAAGTTCCGGGTCAATATAATCACCGAAACAGTATACGTAAACCTGTCCTTGATCCTGCGCGCCCACAAGGGAACCTGCATATCGGTTGAGTCCGAGAACGCACACAAGGAAAACAAGTGCAAGCACAATCGCTTTTTTTGTGGTGATTCCGCCCTTATGAGAATAGTAATCACCTTTCCCGCGTCTGCTTCCCGACAGGAAGTTCACGATAACAAGAACCAGCAGAACCGTAATGAAAATAACGGTCGAAAGCGCATAGAGCGTCGGCCTTACACCGATTTTTACCTGGCTGTAAATGAGGGTGGACAGCGTGTTTATCCCCGCGCCCCTCGTAAAATGCGTGATTACAAAATCGTCAACCGACATTGTAAAGGAAAGCAGGAAGCCCGAAACGATTCCCGGCATAATATCCGGAAGCACCACCTTAAAAAACGCATATATCGGCGTTGCACCAAGATCGAGAGCCGCCTCGTAGGTGTGATTCTCGAGCTGTTTGAACTTCGGCATTACCGACAAGATCACATATGGGATACAGAAAGTGATGTGTGCAAAAAGCACCGTACCGTAGCTCAGGCTGATTCCGAACATCAGGAAACTCATCATAATCGAGATTCCGGTAACGATATCCGCATTCAGAAGCGGGATGTTGTTCATCCCCATGTAAAACGAACGTTTCCGCTCACTCATGGCATTCAGTCCGATGCAAGCCAGTACTCCGGCCAGAGTGGCGATTACCGATGCCCAAAGCGCTATCGTAAGCGTATTGCCGAGTGCCTCCATGATTTCCTGATTCCAAAGCATTTCGCCGTACCACTTGGTGGAAAATCCCTGCCATGCGTTCATGCTCTTTCCGGAGTTGAACGACAAAACCATCAGTGTGCCAATCGGAAGGTACAGAAACACAACGATGAGGACAAGGTAAAACATTTTGAGGAATTTTTTCATATCATATTGCCCTCCCCGTTTCTGTCAAATTTTTCGATAAATGCCATGCTGATTACGATAAAAATCATCATAACAAGGGAAAGTCCCGAGCCTAGATTCCAGTTGGAACTTGCGGTAAACTCCTGCTCAATGATATTTCCGATAAGGTTTACCTTGCCGCCTCCGAGCATATTCGAGATTGCAAAGGTCGTAAGCGACGGCACGAAAACCATCGTCACACCGCTGACGATTCCCGGCACCGAAAGCGGTACGATGACCTTGCGGAAAACAAGTGATTTGCTTGCGCCGAGGTCATATGCCGCCTCAATCAGATTGTTGTCTATTTTGATGAGTGCATTGTAAATCGGCAGTATCATAAATGGCAGATAGTCATAGACCATGCCGAGTATTACCGCTGCGGGCGTGTTGATTATGTTGAGTGCCGGAAGGCCGATGCTCGCCAGCATCCCGTTTATAATGCCGTTCTTCTCAAGCAGCACCTGCCATGCCATCGTCCGGAGCAGGAAATTCATCCACATAGGCAGGATGAACACAAATACCATAAACCCTTTCTTGCCGAGTTTGCTGTCTTTTAACGCAAGTCCCAGCGGAAAAGCAAGGAGCAGGCAGATAACCGTGCTCGCAAAGGCCAGAAGCAGGGAAAGTCCAAGAGCCTTGGCATGTTCCCCGCTTGCGATTGCAACAAGGTTTGCCAGTGTGAAAGCTCCGCTTCTGTCTGTCATGCCGTAATAGGCGATTACGCATGCGGGAATCAAAGTCCCACATAACATAAAGGCCATGAACGGCGCGGAAAAAAATCTCTTTGTCATTCAAAATCCTCCAATGTAATCGCTTCTTCGTCCTCTGACTGTGGTTTATTCATAATCTGTATGTTTTCAGGAGTCACGCTGATGGAAACCTTTTCTCCCACCGGGTAGCTCGTTGTGTTTTGTGCAAGCCATTCAAACCCGCCGGCCTCGATGCACATTTCGTAATGAACACCGATAAAGACATTCGATGTCACAATGCCGTCCATGATCCCGCAGCCCGGCTTTCCGATCATAATATCTTCCGGCCTGATTACAACGTCAACCGGTTTCTTTCTGCCGAATCCTTCGTCAATGCATGGGAAGATGTGGTCACAGATTTTTACCACGCGGTCTTCCATCATCACGCCGTCGATAATATTGCTGTCGCCGATAAAGTCCGCAACAAAAGCGTTTTCCGGCTCGTTATAAATTTCCTCCGGTGTTCCCATCTGCTGAATGTACCCCTGGTTCATGACAACGACTTTGTCCGACATCGTGAGTGCTTCTTCCTGATCATGGGTGACATAAAGGAACGTAATGCCCAGTTCGTTCTTCAAGCGGATCAGTTCGTACTGCATCTCCTGTCTGAGCTTCAGGTCAAGTGCTCCAAGCGGCTCGTCAAGCAGTAAAACTCTCGGCTCGTTTACAATCGCTCTTGCGATGGCGATTCTCTGCTGCTGTCCGCCGGAAAGTGAATCCACTGAGCGCTTCTCATAGCCGCTGAGGTTTACAAGCTTGAGTGCATATTTAATCTTATCGTTTATATATTCCTGGCTTTTTCCGCTTATCTTCAGTCCGAAAGCGATGTTTTCGGCTATATTCATATGGGGAAAAAGCGCATACTTCTGAAATACCGTATTAATCTGTCTCTTATTCGCCGCCAGATTCGTAATATCCTCTCCCTGAAAGAGAACTTTGCCCGTATCCGGGGTCGTAAAGCCTCCCAAAATCCGCAGCGTCGTTGTCTTGCCGCAGCCCGACGGTCCAAGCAGCGTAATAAACTCGTTTTCCTTAATCTTTAAATTGAATTCGTCAAGCACCAGCTCTCCGTCATAAGATTTTGAAATGTCAATCAGTTCAATCAAAGCCATTTTTCCTTTAGAAACTCGGCGGCACGCTCACCCACAGAATTTCTGCTCCTTTCTTCGAAGTAATGTAGTGCTTTTTGTCGGGAGTGTAATAAAACGACTCCCCCGCCTTGGCTTTCAAGCGTTCTTTGCCAATCGTAATAACAATTTCTCCTTTCAGGACATATCCGAATTCCTCCCCTTCGTGCGGATTGTCGGGATACGTGCTCCCTCCGGCCGCCAGTGTAAGCCTGATCGGTTCCATCATGTTTTTCTGTGCATTCGGAATAATCCACTCGGTCATGCTTCCGAGTTCGTCGTCCTTCTTTTCAAAATAATCCTCCGGTCCGAAAACCTTCTGCACATGAGAATCTTC
>OLGB01002510.1_pt1 | contig 19341 bp, 17 predicted proteins | sample 1605691 | NCBI WGS metagenome assembly OLGB01 (sample SAMEA3888925, study PRJEB22519) | human gut metagenome | biome: human gut; feature: human-associated habitat; material: faeces | place: Denmark | collected 2010 | reverse complement strand
CGGATAAAAACGATGAGACCTTTTGACAAAATAGTACACAAGAGATATAACCCACTAGCTATGTCTCAAGACAGCAGGCGCACTTGTGCTTAATTTCCTGCCGAGGTCTCGCGAAGGATAATTCTGTATATATGACAGTTATTATGGCTTCCGGACTTGCTTGGGTTCGGAAGCCATTTTTATGGCGGCTCTATGAGGCCCTAAAGACGGCATTCCGAATAACAACTCAATCATCAGGAGGTGAAATCGAAAATGCCGACACAAGCAAAACGTGAAAATATCGACATGCTGGCAGAGGCTCTCAAAAGGAGCGACGCCGTATTCATCACCGAATACCGCGGACTGACAGTAAAGAAGATAAGCGCGGTGCGTAAACTCATCCGTCAGGCCGGCGGTGAGATGAAGGTCTGCAAAAACACCCTCATGCGCATAGCCCTCAAGGAATGCGACATGGTCCAGGCTTCCGAGATCGACTTCGGTCCCAACGGCTACGTCCTCTCCTACGGCGACGCGGCGGCGGTCGCCAAGGCGATACGCGACTTCTCCAAGGAGAAGGGCAACGAGGCTCTCGTCATCAAAGGCGCGATCCTCGGCGGACAGCAGCTCCTCAGCAAGGAACAGGTCTTCGCTCTCGCGGACCTTCCCTCAAAAGAGACGCTCATCGCCCAGGTCGTGGGTACCATCGCGGCTCCGCTTCGCGGACTCGTTACCGTGCTCTCCGGCCCCCAGAGGAATTTTGTCACCGTCCTCGAAAGGATCAAGGAGCAGAAAGAATCAGCAGCATAGCACCACCGGCGGCAGAGGCCGCCTAGCAGCGTAAAAAATTTAAACTACGAAAAATTTTAGGAGGAAACAACAATGACACGTGAAGAACTTATCCAGGCTATCAGCGAAATGTCAGTACTCGAGCTTTCAGAGCTCGTTAAGGAACTCGAAGAGAAGTTCGGCGTCTCCGCCGCCGCTCCCGCGATGATGATGCCCATGGGCGGCATGCCCGCCGCCGGCGCCGCCGCCCCCGCAGAGGAAGAGAAGACCGAGTTTGACGTAGTCCTCCTCGAGCATGGCGCAAACAAGATCGGCGTCATCAAGGTCGTCCGCGAGATCACCGGCCTTGGACTCAAGGAAGCCAAGGAAATGGTAGACGGCGCCCCCAAGACAGTCAAGGAAGCCGCCGCGAAGGAAGAGGCCGAAGAGATGAAGAAGAAGCTCGAAGAGGCCGGCGCGAAGGTCGAACTGAAGTAAGACCTTTTAAACCAGAACAAAACGAAGCGCATCCCTTGCGGGGTGCGCTTTTTCTTTCCTTCCTGTCCGCCCCGCCTGGATTTCGTTCAGGCCCTGTGCGACGCCGGGGCTTTCGCCATGATGATCGCCGCGGTGAGCAGCAGCGCCGCGGCGAAGAGGACCGCCCGGAGGTGGAATAATTTGGACGCCAACGCGCCGGCGCCGGCGCCCGCCGTAAAGAGGGCGATCACGAGAAAATAACGGCCGCTGTTCTCCAGCGCCGCGCGGTCGCGGTTTTTGTGATAATTATAAAAGTGCTCGGTGGCGCTGCGCAGATTCCCCGTACACATCGTCGTGGCGAAGGGGTTGCCCTTGACCTTTCTGAAGCTCTCCACCTGCAGCGAGCAGACGAAGGAGATGAGGGCGTTCACAGCGGTATTGCAGGACTGCGGCATAAAGGCGGCCGCTACGAGCACGGCAAACTCGATCAGGACGACGATCTGCCGCCAGTGCAGGGCGGTATTTTCGCGAAAGCGGCTCTTTATCATCTCCGCGATGATGATACCGACGAAAAAGGCGAAGACCGGCACCAGGTAATCCTTTGCCCCAATGAAATTTCCCTCGAACAGATTTATCCCGAAGAGGACGATGTTGCCGGTCTGCGCGTTTGCGAATACCCGCCCCCGCGTCACAAAAGTGTAGGCGTCGAGAAAGCCCCCGGCGAGCGCTAGCAGCAGCGCCACCCGCATCGAATCGGACATCTGCCTTATCTTTTCCGCCATCGCCCCTGCCCCCTCTTTTGAATAATGTCTTTGTATAAGGATATCATACACAGATAACAGCCGGAAGATAATCACTCAAAAAGCATGCCGTTAAAGATGTATTTATTGAAATTAGAAAAAGCTGTCGTATAAAAACGATCTATTGACAAAAGGATATTCAGATAATAGTATTTGCATTAATATAAATCATATATTATTTATATTGATGCAAATATGATATTGCTTCAACGTAATACTGGAACCACTGATAAGAGGCGCTGCAAAAATAAGAATTTGGCATCATGAAAGAACGATAGGTAATAAAAATCAACGTATTTTTTTATTTGGACGGCGTGGAATAGAACCGTAAAGCACCAGAAAGTTATTTGTCCTCAGCCGCGGGCGAATTTTAAATAAATGACATAGAAATATCGTGGTACAAGGGGTTTCTGAGCAAGAATAAAAGGGGATGGTTTTATGTTGAACGCAAGTCCGGTGATTATCACCTGTGTGGTATTGTATCTTTGTATTGTTCTGGGCGTAGGATTTTATCTTACAAATAAAAGGGTAAAAAATTCCGACGACTTTGCCGTCGCCAACCGCAGCCTGCCGACGGTCGTTCTCATCGGCACACTGCTTGCGACATGGTGCGGCGCTGGAGGTATAACCGGATCAGCCAATCTCATCTGGAGAAACGGTCCGCTCTTCGGGGTGCTTATTTTTATGGGAGCCCCCATTGGGATGCTGCTGCTTTATTTTGTTTCGGGACGGGTGCGCATGGCTACCACATACACGATACCTGAACTTTTTGAGATACGTTATGGAACGGCGGCGCGGGTCATTGCCACAGTATGTATAATACTCGGATATGTCGGGATTCTTGCATCACAGTTCAAAGCGGCAGGAAACCTCATAAACCTTACGACGAACATGGAACTTGAGACGGCGATAATCATTTCCGGCGTTATTATGCTTGTGCTGGCGGTGACGGGCGGCATGGTCAGCGTCGCCTACACCGACGCCATCGGCGCCTTTTTATTTGTAGGCGGTTTTCTTGTTGCGATCCCTCTTCTCTCTGGTCAGATAGACGGCGGTTTCCTCGGCATGTTCAAAAACCTCCCGGAGGGCAGAGATACTTTTACGGGCAACCTCAGCTTTATGCAGGCGATGGGCTACATCTTTCCGATATTCTTCCTGGTCCTCGGCGATCAGAATATGATTCAACGAATGGGGGCGGCAAAAGATGTGGAGACCGCCAAACGATCAGGGCGCGGTCTCGTCATCGCGGAAATCTTTGTCTGCGCACTGATAATTACCATGACCACAGCCGGTATCTACCTTCTTCCCAATATGGACAGGCCGGATACCGTCATCTTTCAGCTTGCGATCGGCTTCCTGCCTCCGCTGATGGGCGGCATTCTGATGGCGGCCTGTATGTCGTTTATCATAACGACGGGGGATTCCTACGTTCTTACAATTTCTTCCAATATCACATACGATATCTGGAACCGTTTTCTGCGTAAAGATGCAACGGACAAAGAAAAGCTCCTTTTCCTCAGGGTCTCTGCGGTTGGCGTGGCACTGCTCGCCTACCTGATGGGCCGTTTTTTCCCCGACATACTCTCAGTGCAGATGTACGCCTACTCTATGTATGGCGCCTCTGTGACGCCTGCGCTGGTATGCGCGCTGTTCGCTAAAAAAGTTACGAAGATCGGCGGTGTCTGCGGTATTTTGGCCGGAGGCCTTGGCACCATCCTGTGGGAAATAGTTTTTCGGTCACCCTTTGGCATCAAGAGCGCGATAATCACGGTGCCATTTTCATTCGCGGTGATATACGGCGTCTCTGTCCTTACACAGCATAAAGAATCTGTGCCGCTCGAAAGGGTATATGGTAAGAACGTAGCATAAAAAGGAAGGATAAATAATAATGACAACGGTCCTCGATAGATTTATAAAATATGTGAAAACGGATACGGAATCGGCATATAACCAAGAAGCTGTGCCCAGCACGGAAAAACAGCGGGATCTGGCCCTGCTGCTCGCGGAAGAGCTGAAAGCCAGCGGCGCCAGCGAAGTCTCCGTATCGGAATCTGGATGCGTATACGCCAGGATACCCGCAAACTGTGAGGGTGTGCCGTCGATAGGGTTTAGCTCGCACATCGATACGACGCCGGAGTTTTCCGGTCATGACGTGAAACCGCGTGTGGTAAAAAATTATGACGGCGGCAATATCGTGCTCAACAAAAAAGAGAATATTGTAATGAGCGCGGAAAAGTTTCCCCACCTGAAAGAGTATATCGGCAATGATATCGTTGTCACAGACGGCACCACGCTTCTGGGTGCGGACGACAAGGCTGGTATCGCCGAGATAATGACGATGATAGAGTATTTCCACAAGCACCCGGAGGAGAAGCATGGTGAGATCCAGCTCTTTTTTCCGACGGACGAGGAGATCGGATGTCTCGGCGCGAAGACGCTTGATAAATCGCTCTTTGACCCTGAATTTGCCTATACGCTCGACGGAGGCCCTCTGGGAGAGATAACTTATGAGACGTTTAACGCCGCTTCGGCTGACATAGTGATAACTGGCATAAACATCCATCCCGGACTTTCAAAGAATCAGATGAAAAATGCGATACTTATCGCCAATGAGTTCATCAATATGCTGCCACCTGCGGAGACGCCGGGGCACACCGAAAAATATGAGGGGTACTATCATGTCCTTGAATTCTCGGGCACGGTGGAGCTTACGAAGATGCGCCTTTATCTGAGGGATCACGACAAGACGAAATTCGAGGTGAGAAAGGAGCGCGTGCGCGAAATCGGGGCCTTCCTCAATAAAGTTTACGGTGACGGCACGGTGGATGTGGCCGTGACCGATACCTACAGGAATATAAGCGAGGCGCTTGAGGGACGTTTTGAAATCGTTGAGGCTGTCGCGGAGGCGATGAGGATGGAGGGGGTAGCCCCATTTTACACTCCGATGCGCGGCGGCACCGACGGCACCATTCTCTCGTTTGAAGGCATACCGTGCCCGAATATCTGTATCGGCGGCCACAACTTTCACAGCAGATACGAATATGTGCCGGTACAGTCAATGGAGAAGATATCAGCCATCCTGGTCGATATCGTAAAGGGCTTCACGAAATAGCCGTTGTTTTTGACTTTTCTGTGTTCAAAAGCGGCGCAAAGTTTTTATCCGTCCGGACCCCCTTACGGAGAAAAAGCCCTTGCGCCGCTATATTTGCTGATTTAAAATAGAAAAACAGATGATGATAAAAGAACGGGAGAAAAAGATGCCGAACACTTCGCTGGCCGATCAAGCGGCAAATAAAATCAGGATACTTATAGAAAAGAACGGGCTGAAGCCCGGTTCTCATATAAATATTGACTCCCTGGCGAAAGAATTCGGTATCAGCCAGACCCCGATACGCGAGGCGCTGAAAAAACTTATCTCCGAGGGACTAGTCGTTTACAGGCCGAGGGTAGGTTACTCCGTGCGCAACCTTACCTTACACGAATACCTTCAGGTCTCCGAAATACTTCAGGTCATAGAGACACATCTTGTAAAAGAGCTTGCCAAGATACCGTTTATTGTGGACATAACGGCGCTGCGCGCTATAAACAGGGAGCTTGCCGAGTGTCTGCCGGCAGGCGGCCGTGAGATGATAGGCGCCATCAACGACAGGTTCCATGAGAAAATCTACGAAAACTATCACAATAAGCTGATGACGGGCCGCCTCAACAGCCTGTGGCTGGAAGCCCGCGCGCCGCGCAACCTGATGTACGACAATAAAGTATTCACGAACCGGATAGTTGCCGAACATGAGGCCATTATCAGCGCGATCGAAAGGGGCGACCCTGCGGACGCAGAGGCGGCGATCTCCGTCCACTACGTAAGCGGCAGGGAGAGCGCGATAATCTATTTCCCAGTGGAGGCGTGAAACGATGAAGGCCGTCTTTGATGCGCACGTACACATATATCCCGAATTTCTCAAAAAAGAGCGCGACAGGATCGCCGCGCGCGAGCCGTGGTTTGAGCTGCTCACCTCGTCGAAGGTGCAGAAATGGGGCACGGCGGAGGAGCTTGTCGCGGCGATGGACGAGGCCGGGATCACGCAGTCGCGCGCCACGACCTTCGCCTTCCGCGACCAGGGGCTATGCCGCGAGATGAACGATTACGCGGTGGAGGCGGCGAAACGCTTTCCCGGGCGCATCGTTCCGCTTGCCGTCGTCTCGCCGCTTCGCCCCGGAGCGGCCGGGGAGGCCGAGCGCGCCTTTGACGCCGGAGCCGCGGGGTTGGGCGAGCTTTTTCCCGACGGGCAGGGCTTCGACCTGCAGGACGCGGCGGCGCTGCGCGGGATATGCGGCGTCTGCCTCGAGCGCGGCAAGCCTCTTATGATACACACGGCGGAGCAGGCGGGCCATCAGTACGCCGGCAAGGGCGCGTACGGCGCGCGCGAAGCGGCCGCTTTCTGCCGGAATTTTCCGATGGTGAAGGTGACGTTCGCGCACTTCGGCGGCGGCCTCTGGGCCTTCGAGGCGATGCCTGAGATGCGGCTGCTGCTTGCGAACGCGAGCTATGACACGGCGGCGTGGCCGTGGCTCTATGAGCCGCAGATAATAGACGCGATCTTCGCAGCCGGAGCCGGCGATAAGATAATGTTCGGCTCGGACTGGCCGATCCTGAAATTTCCGCGTTATGAGAAGCTTATAGGAGAAACCAGGCTTTCAGAGGAAGATAAAGAAAAGCTGCTCGGCGGGAATGCGGCGCGTATATTCGGCGGCGGCCGTGAGCCCGCTATGCCGACTGCTTGAACCAGCTTTCCAGCACCGCGCGCTTCTTCCTTAAAAGCAGCCACAGCGACAGCCCCGCCGCTATGCCGCAGAAGGGCCAGCCGGCCCAGCCGCCGAACGCCTGCATGACGACGCCCGCGTAAAAGTTCCCGAACGTTGTGGAGCCGACCGTTATAAGCGCATAGACGCTCATGACGCGGCCGCGGTATTTCTCGGGCGCGTAGAGCTGGAAGATCGAGTTTCCGCTGTTCAGGAACATGAGGTTCAGTATCCCGAGCAGCGTTACCATTACGAGCACAAGGCCGTAGCTGCGGCAGAGGCCCATCGCGATAAGAATGATCGTTTCGCCGGCCGCGGCGGCGGGAAGGAACCACTTTCTGACGCCGTATCTTGCGAGGCCGGCCATAACGACCGCGCCGATAAGCGAGCCGAGCCCGACCGCGGAAAGGAGCCTCGTATAGGCCCCTGCGCCCATTCCGAGCACGGTACGGGCGAAGACCGGGATGATGACGTCGCTGTTCATCGCGAAGGTGCAGAGCACGCTCAGGAATATGACGTTTATGACGAGCGTCTCGCTGCCGCGGATGTAATCGAGCCCCTCTTTCACATCCGCAACGACGTTCTGCGTCCGGGGGAAGGAGGGCTTTTCAACGGTCTTGATGCGGGTAAGGCTGAAAATGACGGCGAGAAAGCTGACCGCGTTTATAAAGAAGCAGACGGAGGCTCCGCCAAGCTCCATGACTATTCCCGCGGCGGCCGGCCCGATTATGCGCGCCAGGTTCACTATCGTCGAGTTCAGCGACACGGCGTTCATTATGTCTTCCTTGCCGACGAGGTCCATGAAAAACGACAGGCGCGCCGGCATGTCGACGGTCGTCGTGAGCCCCAGCGCCGTGCAGAGCAACAGCAGCAGCCAGTACTGTTCGCAGTGAAAAAACGTAAGCAGCGCGAGAGCGAGCGCCTGCAGCATCAGCAGGGACTGTGTTACGATTAGCAGCCTGCGCTTTGAAAAACGGTCGACGATCGCGCCGGAAAAGAGAGTGAACAGTAATATCGGAAGATACTGCGCCACGCCGACAAGCCCCACTTTGAACGGAGAGTTCGTGATCGTGTATACGAGCCATACCAACGCCGTGCGCTGCATCCAGGTGCCCATCAGCGAGACGCACTGTCCGATCCAGAATATCCGGAAATCCCGGTGTTTTAGTGAGGCAAAGACCGTCCCCGACAGGGAGGCCGCTTTCTCTGTGAGAAACATTGATTCCACCAGCCCGCTTTTTGCTTTGATGTTCTTACTTTATGGTGGTTATTATAGAACTTTTTCTCTGTTTCAAGGTCAAAAAAAGTTCCGCCGGCCTTAATGGCCGGCGGAACTTTCCGGTCCCGCTCTTTTATCCTTTCGGATAGAAGCCGCTGGGGGCTTCGCTGAGGTTTATCATGATGTTTTTCATCTGGGTGTAGTGTTCGAGGATCACCTTGTGTGTCTCGCGTCCGATCCCGCTCGCCTTATAGCCGCCGAAGGGCGCGCCCGCGGGGATCGAATTGTAGGTGTTGACCCACATGCGTCCCGTCTCGATGCCGCGGCAGACCCTTATCGCGCGGTTGATGTCGCGCGTCCAGACCGCTCCGCCGAGGCCGTAGGCGTTGTCGTTGGCCATCGCGACGACCTCTTCCTCCGTCTTGAATTTTATGACGCAGGCGACGGGGCCGAAGATCTCCTCCTGCGCCACTTTCATGTCGTTTGTCACATCGACGAGCAGGGTCGGCGCATAGAAGGCGCCGTGCGCAAATTCACCCTCGGCGAGCGGGTGTCCGCCGCAGGCGACACGCGCGCCCTCCGCGACGCCCATGTCGACGCACTGCTGGATCTTCTTGACCTGGTTTTTGTCTATCTGGCTGCCCATCTGGCTCTTCGGCTCCCACGGCATACCGACTTTGATTTTGTTGAAGGCTTTGACGGCGTCTTTTACGAATTTGTCGTAGATGTCCTCATGTACGAATACACGCGAGCCGGCGCAGCAGACCTGCCCCTGGTTGAAGAGGATGCCGAGCTGCAGGCCGTCCATTGCCATATCCCATTTGCAGTCGGGGAAGTAGATGTTCGCCGATTTGCCGCCCAGTTCGAGCGTCGAGGGGATCAGGCGGTGCGCCGCCGCCTTGGCGACGTCTCCGCCGACGTCGGTCGAGCCGGTGAAGGCCAGTTTCCTGAATCCCTCATGCTCCAGCATGAACTGTCCGGCTTTTGAGCCTTTGCCGGTGACGACGTTGAAGACGCCCGGCGGCAGGATGCCGCTGATGAGGCGCGCGAGTTCAAGCACGGAAAGCGGCGTCAGGCTCGATGGCTTGAATACCGTGCAGCAGCCGGCGGCGAGCACCGGCGCGAGTTTCCAGGCCGCCATGAGGAAGGGGAAGTTCCACGGCACGATCTGTCCGACGACGCCGATCGGTTCGCGGAGGATTATCGACATGGTATTTTCGTCGAGCATGGCCGCGCTACCCTCTTCGGTGCGCACTGCTCCCGCGAAATAGCGGAAGTGGTCTGCGGAGAAGGGGATGTCGATGGCCATCGTCTCACGGATCGGTTTGCCGTTGTTCAGCGATTCCACCATCGCGAGGTGTTCTTTGTTGGCGTCGATCACGTCGGCGATCTTGAGCAGGATGTCGGCTCTCTTTGCCGGGTCGACATTTTTCCAGCTCTTCCAGGCTTCCCACGCCGTGGTCACGGCAAGGTCGACATCCTCCCGCGTAGCCTCGGCGCACTCGGCCAGTACCTTTCCATTGGCCGGACAGTGGGCCTTGAAGTATTTGCCGTCGCTTGCCGGCCGCCATTCTCCGTTGATAAACAATCCATACTGCTTTTGCAGTTCCGGTTCTTTGTTAAGCATTAGGAATGCCCCCCTTATTTTTTCGGTTTCCGGATCAAACAGCAAAGCGCCCCTTTTTACAGGGCGTAATATATTATTTTCTGAATATTCATTTTAACACTACTCTTATTATTGATTTAGGTATTAATGCTCATTTAATATGAACTTTAATAACTAAAAGGCAATAAAAACGGCCCCCCGGCCAAAAGGGCTGGGGAGCCTGCGGGTGGGTCGGCACTAGGCCGAAAGTGAAAGGAGGTCCCGGTAATTTGGGTAAGGCATGTTTTCACCGGAAAGGAAGATCTCTATCGAATCTGCCGTCTTCCTGATCTCTTTCATGAGGGGGACGGCGGAATTCACAATTTCATCGGCGTGTTCGCGCGGCGTCATCGCGGCCATCTTCTCACGAAGCGCCGCGAGTTCGCGCGTTTTTTCAATCAGCGATATCTTGGCTTCGGCGAGCTTGACGATGAGGCTCTTCCATCTGTCGGAGCCAGGGAGGCCGAAGCCGTCCGCGATGGCGAAGGAATCCCGTTCAAGGAGGAGCTGTTTTGAGATCGCGGGAAGTATTCCCTCCCATACCATATCGCGAAGCACGGACATCTCTATCTCGATGTTTTTTACGAAGCTCTCCATTTTGATCGTATGGAAGGCTTCCATCTCTTTTTTGTGGAAGACGCCGAGCTCTTCCAGCATCTGCAGCGTCGAGGGTTCCATAAAGAGGTCGATGCCCTCGGGGATGGTGTGGGCTTTGACGAGGCCGCGGCGTTCCGCCTCGGCGTGCCAGCCGCCGGTGTATGCGTCGCCCTCGAAGCGGATATCCCTGTTCATCTCTGAGGCTTTGCGGATCGTCTTTATCGCCGCTTCGACGGGGTCCTCGCCGCCGTTTATGCGTTCCTCGAACAGCGAGAGGAACTCTTCCAGGCCGGCGGCCCAGACGGAGAGCAACGCCATGACCGGCACCGCCATCGCCTGAGAAGCGCCGGGCGCGCGGAATTCAAATTTGTTGCCCGTGAAGGCGAGCGGGCTCGTGCGGTTGCGGTCGCTGTCAAAGGCCACGATGTCCGGCAGCTTCGGCAGCCCGAGGTCGAGCGTGCCCTTTGCCGGCCTCACGCCCTCGTCTACGCCCTCGTCTATCGCGCGCAGCATTCCCGCGACGGCTTCGCCGAGGTATACGCTGACGATGTAGGGCGGGGCCTCGTGGCCGCCGAGGCGGTACATGTTGCCCGGCGTCGAGATCGAGGCCTGCAGGAGGCCGAAATGCTTCGCCGCGCCGAGGATGAAGGCGGAGAGGAACGAGAGGAAGATGACGTTCTTCCTGTGGTTTGTCGAGGGTTTCAGCAGGTTGCGCCCCTCGCTGTCCTCCAGCGAAAAGTTGATGTGCTTGCCGCTGCCGTTCATCTCCTGGAAGGGTTTCTCGTGAAAGAGGAGGCGCAGTTCGTGCTGGCGCGCCATTTTGCGCATCGTTTCCATGATGAGCTGGTTCTGGTCGCAGGCAAGGTTCGCCTCGGTGAACTGTGGCGCGAACTCGAACTGACAGCGCGCGTTTTCGTTATGACGGGTGGCGAGGTCGACGCCGAGGCGCGCCAGGTCGCGCTGCACGTCCTCCATATATGAGAGTACGCGCGTCGGTATCGCGCCGAAATAGTGGTCCTCCATCTTCTGGTCGCGCGGGGGCGGCGATCCGACGAGCGTGCGGCCGCAGAAGCGGATGTCGGGGCGTTTTTGCGCGCGCGGGCGGTCGAGAAGGAAGAACTCCTGCTCGCCGCCGACGGTGGCGTGTACGTAACGTACGCCGCGGTTGCCGAAGAGCTTGAGCATTTTCATGGCGCGGCTCTCGACGGCTTGCATCGAACGCAGCAGGAAGGTCTTGAGGTCGAGCGGCGAACCGTCGTAGGCGATGAATATGGATGGTATACAGAGAGTGCCGCCTTTGCGGGAGCGGATGATGAAGGCGGGGCTCGTCGGATCCCAGGCGGAGTAGCCGCGCGCCTCAAAGGTGCTGCGGGTGCCGCCGGAGGGGAAAGAGGAGGCGTCGGGTTCGCTCTGCATGAGGTCCTTGCCGCGGAAAGAGTTCAGCGGGTTGCCGTTTTCATCGGCGGTGAGGAAGGCGGTATGCTTCTCCGCCGTCAGCTCGGTGAGCGGGTGGAACCAGTGCGCCCAGTGGTCGGCGCCTTTGCTGACCGCCCAGTCCTTCATCGCGAGCGCCACCGTGTCGGCGATGCCGGAGTCGAGCTTCTGCCGGCCCTCCATCGCCCCCGCGAGGTTTTCAAAGACGTCCTGCGGCAGGCGCTGTTTCATCTCTTTCCGGTCAAAGACAAGCGAGCCATATATATCTTTCATTTTCTGGTACTCTTTTGCTTCTGCCATTATATAAAACCCTTTCCAATGGGGGATCAAACACATTAGTATCTTTATACAACGACTTAAACATAAAATCAAGAGCATTTCGATGCTTAATAACAGTTTTCTTGTGCGGAAGAGTAAAAAAGGTTTGATTTGTCCTCGGAATAAGGTTTCTCTCCAAAGCGCGCGCGAACATTTGACGATTCTCCGGGAGGCTGGCAGGCGGGCGTCCGCCGCTATTTTCTTTGAGAGCCGTTCCAACTATAATATACAAATTGCATTTAAAGTGGAGGAATTCATCTTAAGATGATCGAGATAAAGGATTTGAAGGTAAATTTCGGCGAACAGGAGGTACTGCGCGGCATAGACTGGTTCATCACGCCGAAAAGCCGTATCGGCCTCGTCGGCGACAACGGCGCCGGCAAGACGACGCTGCTGCGCGTGCTGGCGGGGAGCGCCGATTACGAGGGTACCATTACGATGCCGAAGGGACACAGCGTCGGCTATCTTCCGCAAGACCTTGTGGAGATCGGAGAGCTCCCTCTCGCAGAATACCTGAAAGGGCGGGCCGGACTCACGGAGATATCACAAAGGCTCGCCGAATGTGAACAGAGGATGTCGGCGCTGGCCGAAGACGATCCGTCGGTGAAGGGGCTGCTTTCCGAGCATGAGCGGCTGCAGAGGCTTTTTGAATCGAAGGGCGGCTTCGGCTTTGACGTCGAGGCCAAGCAGGTGCTCAAGGGGCTCGGTTTCGCGCCGGAGCGCGACGCCGCGCGGCTGACCTCCGAATTCTCCGGAGGATGGAAGATGCGCATCGCCCTTGCCGCGCTGCTTCTTTCGCATTCGGACATCATGCTGCTCGACGAGCCGACGAACCACCTTGACACCGAGAGCATGGAATGGCTCGAATCATGGCTGCGCGACTACCGCGGCACGATCATCGCCGTCTCGCATGACCGGCGTTTTCTCGACAATATGGTAACATCGGTGGCGGAACTCGCGAACGGCCGGATAAATCTTTATTCCTGCGGTTATGAAAAGTTTCTCACGGAGCGCGAGGAACGCCGCGCGCGGCTGGAGGCCGAGTGGGAGCAGCAGCGTGAGAAGATCGACGAGATACAGCGCTTCGTCGAACGCTTCCGCTATAAGGCGACAAAGGCGCGCCAGGTGCAGAGCCGCATCAAACAGTTGGAAAAGATGGAGATAACGGAGCTTGAGGGCCCCTCGAAGAGCGTGAGCTTTCATTTCCCGGAGAGCCCGCGCAGCGGCCGCGAGGTGATAAAGGCCGCGGGGCTCGCGAAGCGCTACGGAGAGCATACAGTCTTTCAGGACGTGGATCTCGTCATCGAGCGCGGCGAGCGCGTCGCCCTCGTCGGCGTCAACGGCGCGGGTAAATCGACGCTGATGCGCCTGCTGAATCAGAGCGAAGAACCAACCGCCGGCACGGCGGAGCTCGGCCTCAACGTCAAGAAGGCCTATTTCTCGCAGGAGAGCGCCCAGAACCTTGACTACAGCCGCACCATCTGGCAGGAGGTCAACAATACCGGCTCAAAGCTGCTGGAGGGGGCGAAGCGCAATCTGCTCGGAGCCTTCCTCTTTTCGGGGGACGAGATACACAAACCAGTCTCCGTCCTCTCGGGCGGCGAGAAATCGCGCCTCGGCCTGCTGAAGATGCTGCTCTCCGAGTCAAATCTGCTGATCCTAGACGAGCCGACGAACCACCTCGACTACGGTACGAAAGAGCTCTTTCAGAAGGCGCTGCTCCAGTACGGCGGCACCATTTTGATCGTCTCCCACGACCGCGCCTTTCTCGACGACCTGGTGAACCGCGTCGTCGAGATACGCGACGGAAAGCTCTATGATTATCCCGGCAACTACTCGTGGTTCATCGAAAAAAGAAGCGGTCGCGAGGCCGCACCCATCGCCGTGACTGCTGTCGACCCCGCGGAGAAACTTGCCGCCGAACTGCGCGCGGGGGCCGCCGAGGCCCGCCAGGAGGCGAGAACGAAAGAGCAGCGGCGCGCCGAGGCTGAGGAGCGCAACCGCCTCTACCGCGCGAAGAAGGACTTTGTGGAACGCCTCGAGATATGCGAAAGGGAGATATCCTTCGCCGAGAGGCGCAAAGATGAGATAAACGGCCTCCTCTGCTCGCCGGAGGTGCTCTCCGACTCCCAGCGCATCCAGGGCCTGATGATCGAGCTTAAAGAAAAAGAAGAGGCGCTGAAAAGGCTCTACGAAGAGTGGGAAGAGCTCAGTATTAAGATAGAAGAGATAAAATAGAGGAAGCGGAGAGGGGCGACAGAGATGATATATGACTCAGTGGACCGTTTTATCACCGAATTGCCGAAGTACATGCCGTGCGCGGGGCAGCTTGTAAAATTTCTCTCGTCTGCCGGTGAAAAAAGCTTTGAGGAGCTCCGGGAGATGGATTTCGCGCCGCTGGACCTGCGCTTTGGGGAATACGAGACGAAGCCGCGCGCGGAGGTCCCCTTCGAGGCGCACAGGAGATACTGGGACCTTCAGCTCGTCGTTGAGGGAGAGGAACTTCTCGGTTACGCGCCGCTCGCGGAGCTTAGGGAGACGACGCCGTACGACGAAAAAGAGGACATCGCCTTTTACGGCGGCGAGGGACAGGAGCTGAAGCTCGCGCGCGGAACGGCCGTGCTTCTCGCGCCGTGGGACGGCCACCGCCCGGGGGTGAAGGCGGGAGAGAGGCCGTGCCGGATAAAAAAGATCGTCGTCAAGCTGCCCTGGTGAAGAACGGGGCGGCTGAGATGTAGATGGATCTGAAAAAATGCAAAATACTGCTTGACGCGATAGATTACCGCAACCTCTCAAAGGTGGCCAAGGACTATGGCTACACGCCGTCGGGCATCTGGCATATGATCGATACGATAGAGAACGAACTTGGCTTTCCGCTCTTCATCAGAAACAGCGGCGGCGTCGTTCCCACGGACAACTGCCTGCGCCTGGCCCCCTATCTGCGCGACCTCCTTAAATGCAACGAACGGCTTGCCCAGCGGATGGCCGAAATAAGGGGGATAAAGAGCGGCAGCATCACGATCGGCAGCTATCCCAGCGTTTCGATACAATGGCTGCCGCATGTCATCAAAGCTTTCCGCGCCGATTATCCCGGTGTGACGATACAGATACGCGAAGGCATCCGGCAGGAGCTGCAGGGTTGGCTCGACGAAATGAGCGTGGAGATGTGCTTCTACACCTGGCGTCCCAAGATGAAGTGTCACTGGATACCGCTGCGGGACGACCCGATAATGGCCGTCCTGCCGCCCGACCACCCGTTGGCCGGCGCCGCCTCGTATCCGCTTTCGCGCTGCGCCGGGGAAAAATTCATCATGCCGGCGCTCGGGCGCGACGAAGACGTGACCGCCGTCCTTGAGGAGGCCGGCATCTCCCCCAGCATCGCCTTCTCCACCATTGAAAACTTCGCCGCGATATCAATGATAGAATGCGGCCTCGGCATGAGTATAATGAACGAACTGATAACCAAAGGACGCCTCAACAAAGCCGCGATCCTGCCGCTCGATCCGCCGCGCCATATCAGCTTCGGCATCGCGCTCCCCTCTCTTGAAAAGGCCTCCCCCGCGGCGCTCGAATTCGTCTCCTACGCGAAACGCATGATCCCCGATATGTAAAATGACCGTCTCCCTGACCGCATAGCGCGGCTGTGAAAGTTTCTCACAGCCGCTGTTAATTATTGTCGCTTTATGAAAACGGAGATAGATAATATCATGGTATGACAATAAACGGAAAAAGGAGGCATTTACCCTCATGATAGACAATATGATGCTCATTACCCTCTTCGACTCCCTCTATCCCTGCTGGACAAGAGAAATGCTCGTCAAAGAGGGCGTGGACATGGCCGCGCTGGAAAGGCTCGTTGAAGAGGGGCTGATAGTGCCGGAGGACGGCGTCTATTCGCTCAGCGAAACGGGCGTCGCCGAATTCAGGCGCATCGCGCTGGAAAACTTTATCGAAGAAAAACCGGGAGAAGCTCCCGCCGACCGCGTCCGTTCGGCAAGGGCGGGCGGCTTCCTGAAACTTCTCAACGCCGCCCACCTTCAGCGCTGGGGCATAAAACAATACTATACCTCGCCGGCGCTGGAAATATTTCCGAAGGCTCGTGACGAAGAGCTGTTCGCCGTTAATAAGGACGAACTGGCCTGGCCCTACATGAATGGCGAGGCGGAGCTGGAGATGGAGGAAAAATTTCCCCTCATCGGACTTCGCGGGCGCGGCGCGGGAATGACGGCGGACGCGGAAAAGGCCGGCGCCTGGCTGGCGGAAAAAGCCGGACTGACGGAGATTTTTACCCCTGACATCCTCTACGTCTGCCGCTACGACTATCTCCAATATGAGAACTTCAAAGGCCATCCTAACGATCCTCTGCGGCTGATAAATACCGACCGCTTCCTGTTCGTCTTTGACAGCGGCCGCGAAGAGGACGAGCTGCGCGAGATCGGCAGGTTCCGGCGGTGGGTAATGTTTCAGCGCCGCGTCATGCTGCCCGGGTTTTTTGATATAGACACGCAGGAACAGGACAGCATCTGCCAGCTGCTGCTCGTCTCCGATAGCGAGGCGCGGGCAAAAGAGAGCGCCGCGAGACTTGCGCGCTTCGGAGCGCAGATCGCGTCGGGAGTTCAGCCCCTCGATATCTGGACGCTCTCGGAGGAGGCGCTGGCGGCTGTGCGCGACAAACGCGAAATAATATGGGAGCTCATCCCGGACATCGGCCATTCGGTCAGCCGCACGACGGCGTGCGCAAGCTGCCGCTGCTGAAAGGGATGCGGAGACAGAGCATGAAGATATCAAAGAGCACTTTGAAAGGGACCCTGTGCGTGATCGGGGCGGGAATGTGCTGGGGCACGACGGGAACGATACAGGCCTTCACGCCGGAGGGCGCCTCCTCGCTGTCCATCGGCGCGGCGCGCGTCGCCTTTGCGGGCATCATCCTTTTTATATACATGCTGATAAAAAAACGGGGCGGGCTCCTCCGCGGCGAATGGAGCGTGAAGGGCGTGCTGCTTGCCGCGGCGGGGCTTGCCGCCTATCAGCTTACCTTCTTCTCCGCCGTGCGCTTGACCGGAGTCGCCGTCGGTACAATGGTGGCGATCGGCAGCGCCCCGCCCGTCGCGGGGATCTTCGGACGGGTCCTCTTCGGGGAACGCTTGCCTTGGCGCTGGTATGCCGCCACCGTACTTGCGGTCGCGGGATGCGTTATGCTCGTGCTGGGGGGCAACCGCGGCGCCCTCTCAGTATCCGCCCTCGGCGTATTTCTCGCCTTCGGCGCGGCCCTCTCCTACGCGCTCGAAGGAGTCGGACTCCGCCTCATAAAGAGAGACCCATACGACGTAATCGCCGTCGTCAGCGCCGTCAGCGGCCTCATGGCGCTGCCGTGGCTCCTTGCGGGGGACATCGGCTGGATGCTCGAACCGCGCGGAGCCGCCTGCATGGGATTGCTCACCTTTCTCAGCACCATCATCCCATATACATTATTTACGATCGGCATTCAAAACATCGCGCTTGGGACCGTCTACACACTCTCGCTTTCCGAACCCCTCACCGCCTGGTTCCTGTCGGCCGTGCTGCTGGGGGAACGTCTCTCATGGATCGGTTCGCTTGGCGTAGGTATACTTTTTTGCGGCATTTTGCTGCTCGCCTGCAATAAAAATCAAGGCTGATACTCGATGAATCTTTACTAAACAGATATTTTGCTTCTAATATAAGCCTTTTTTGAAAAGCCGTGCCCTCATGTAACATTAGAAAGCACGGTATTTGTCGTTTTGAGCTTGACTTATTGACTCTTGCCGTTATCATATTTCATGCGTTAAGAGTGCCCGCGGACAGCACAATTCAGAAAATTTAAAATGTAGATTTTCTGAAAGGGGCTTTCTGCGTTTCCAAACTCGCAAGGAGGTCAATATGCGAAAAATAATGAAAAAGCGGCATCTCCACTTGTCGCAAATCGCAGTGATGCTCCTGCTCCTCGTTTCGGTAATAATGCACCCGGCGGCCGGAATGAGCAGTACGGAATCATCACCGAAAACACATAGCACCCTCTCGGACGGCACCGTAATCACAACAGTCAGTGAAACCGCTCTAACAGAGAATGTCGTAATGACGGAGAGCAAAACCTCCGTTATCTATACCGCACAGACCGAGACTGGCAAAAGCCTGAAAGAGATCACGCAGGATAAAGATCCGGCTCCGTTCGACAGATCCATCTATGCCGCGCTGAAACACCAGGGACTTACCGAACAGCATATAGGAGTCTGGCAGGACGAGCACCCGCTAAGCACGCTCAACAAACTGGGCACGCTCGCGCCCGCGAAACAGAAAAAAGTTGCGAACGTAGCAGCCTTCATAAGAAAGGTAAACCCCCAAATCCCGGCAAAAACCGCTTGGAGAGAGGCCTGCGCGCTGGTATTCTACAGCGTCAAATACAACGTCCCCTCGGACCTCGTCGTCAGCATCGCAAAGGCCGAGAGCCGCTTCAACCCGTCGGCGCAGAGCAAGGCGGGAGCGCTGGGCGTCATGCAGGTCATGTGGAAGGTGCATAACGGAATGCTCCGCGCGAAGGGCATTGCCCCGACCCGCGACCACATGTTCGATCCCGAGCGCGGCGTGGAAGCCGGAGTCCTCATACTCTCGCGCTACATGAGCGCTTACGGGACCGTACAGAATGCCCTCAACCGCTACTACGGCGGCATCGCGCACAACTACCTCAAAAAAGTGAACAACAACATGGCGATGCTCCAGCGCCATACGGACAAGAGCGGCTACTAGCCGCGAACGACAGATCGCTCTAACGCAGCGGGGAAGGCATGCCTTCCCCGCATTTTTTGTCTTTCGACAGAAATTAAAAGAATTGCGGTTTCAAAGAATTTCCAGTCAGAAAATCCGGAATGACAGAGAAAAGAAAGAATTGAGGCTGAGACACGAGTCCGTGTGTCCTTGCGAAAAAAGCCGTCGCGGGGGTTGACGAAAAGGGCCGGGCATAATATACTTGCTCCCGTTGCGCCCGCGACGGGCAGCTTTTTTTAACCCCGGCGGCGCGGCAGGCACCATGACAAAAAGAATAACGAGAAAGCAAAAGCAACATACATCGTAAACCGGTTCAGACGCGGAGACGCGGAAAGAATTGGAGAAGGTGTGTGGTCCTTGAGGCGGCACCGGAAGCGAGATCGCAAAAGCGCGAAAACGCGGGAGCCGCTGAAAAAGAGAATTCCGGGCCGGCGCGAGCCGGTCAAGAAAAAAGTCAGCGAAAGCGACACGTCAGGAATCAAACGGAGAGTTTGATCCTGGCTCAGGACGAACGCTGGCGGCGTGCCTAA
>OLGB01002500.1_pt1 | contig 19406 bp, 20 predicted proteins | sample 1605691 | NCBI WGS metagenome assembly OLGB01 (sample SAMEA3888925, study PRJEB22519) | human gut metagenome | biome: human gut; feature: human-associated habitat; material: faeces | place: Denmark | collected 2010 | reverse complement strand
CGTTGTATTGAGCTCCATTAAATTATTCATTCATCCTGCGCTCATCTTCTCTTTAGCATTGTTAATCGGATTAGGGCCGGTTGAGACGACGGCGATTGTATTTTTAGGCTGCCTTCCTATGGGTGTTAATGTTTACTTAATGTGCCGACAATTTCATGCTGCTGAGGCTGTTATCGCGAATGCAATGATCATTACGACAGTTGTTTCTTCCTTTACTGTTCCACTGGCAGTGGCTTTTTTGACAAGGTATTTTGGAGGATTAGGGTAGAGAGTACAACGTCGATGGGGATAGTCTTCGTTTGAGTAGGAAGGCTTGCTAGGAATTTGAACTTTCTGCAAGTTAACAACTTCAATTGGAGTATTACTCAAATGAAAAAAACACTTATCGCTGCTGCTGTAATGGCTGCTTCCGGCGTTGCATTTGCTGCTTCTAACGTAACTCTTTATGGCGTTATTGAAGAAGGTGTCGTCCTCGAAAAAGCCAAACATGGCGATACATTAGTTAAGCTGCAGTCTGGTTTCGACCAGGGCTCTCGCTGGGGTATCAAAGGTGTTGAAGACCTCGGAAACGGTTACGCAGTTGGTTTTATCCTCGAACAGGGATTTAATGCGGACAGCGGTAACGAAAGCGTTGCAGGAAAAGCTTTCAGCCGTGAATCTTTCCTTTACTTAACTGGCGATTTTGGCCGCTTCGGTTTTCCTGCCGGCTGTGTCGGTCCTCTGCGCGGTGCGTTCAGCCAGACGGGTAACGGTTCATCTATCTGCGCCGGACTGCTGCAAACAGGAAGATGCTGCGGAATGCTCCGTGCAGGCAATGGGACTTCTGCCCGGAGCGGCGCTGACAGCAGTGCTCCGCGGCCGCAGCCGCCTGACCGGAGAGGAGACGGCGGTGAAACTCTCTGTCTCACGGTTCGTCCCTGACGCGGTAGGAGCTCTGCGTGCCGCCCATTGCGGTACGGTTGCGCTTTCTCTCAGCGATGCGGCGGTGCAGGACTGGTTTGGCTTGTACCGCTGTGCCCTGACAGTACAGAGTACCCGCTTCGTGACCGTCGAGCCGCCGCTGTTTGATGTGCGGATTACCCTTGCGGAAAATGAAACGGTCACGGCGGACAGCGAGCGCTGGTCTTCCACCCATCCGGGGCACGATCCCAGTGAGACCTTCGGATTCCGCACATACGTCCCCGGCGATCCCATCCGGCAGATCCACTGGAAGCTTTCCCAAAAGACAGACTCCCTGATGGTGCGGGAACTGGGGCTTCCGGTAGCGGAGGAGGTCCTACTGCTGTTGGATACCTCCACCACTGGGAAGGAAGATGCCGCGGATGCGCTGGACGCGGCCATGACAGCGCTGCTGTCCTTGTCCCGGTCCTTGACAGAACAGGGGATTACCCATTCTGTTGGCTGGAAAAACAGGGAATTAGGGGAGCTCTCTCTGTGCACGGTACGGGATCAGCAGGACTGTACAGCGGTGCGTGAGCAGATTTTGACTGCCGCTGCCGCACCGGATGCGGAAAGCATCTGCGACTGCTTCCGCAAATGGTCCGGGGATGCCTATGCGCATACCGTTGTCTGCGCGCCGTCTTTGCCCCGGGGCCTTTCCCTGCTGCAGGCGGGCAACCGTGTGACCGTGCTGCTGTCTGACGGCGGCGCACAGAGCTGCGACGGGGTGATGGTCATACCCTTTTCGCGGAAGAACATGGCGCAGGAATTGGAATATCTTGAAATTTAAGGAATGTTCATGAAACATCAAACGGTTGGGTTACAATTTGATTTTCAAAAAAGTGAGCGGGCAAAACCGTGGAAAACAGCACTCCCCATTGCCGGTGTGCCGCTGCTTGCGGCAGTGCTGCTTCTGGCCCTCAAGCCTGCCAGAGAAAGCCTGAAGTGCTTGTGCAATCTGGTGTTTGCGGCCAGCGAGGCGGTCAATGCCTATGCCTACGATTATTTTGAGGTTTCGGACGCGGCCAGCCCGGTTCTGGCATTGGGCCTGCTGGTGACGGCAGCGGCCGGTGTTCTCCTGCTTGCATACCTGCGCGGCAGCAAGATCGTTCCGCTTCTGGCGGCGTTGGCCCTGGCCGGCGGGGAGATCTGGTTCGGACTGACTCCTCCGGCGGCTGTCAATGTGCTGATTTTTGCGCTGCTGGCGCTGTTGGCCCTGCCTGTGGATACCCTGCGGGGCAGACTGGTATTTCTGCTGGCGGTCATGGCCGTTTTTCTGACGGTACAGCTCTTGGCTCCCGGTGTTCGCATAGGGGTGGAAGAAGCCTCTGAGCATGTGCGGGATCGGCTGGATGCTGCCGAACAGCTTGTTTCCGGTGCAGACTATACGCCGCAGCAGGAACCGCCCCAGACCGCCCGTGAGGAAAACCGGCTGGATACGGAAACCGCCGGAGAGACGTCCGGAGATACGCAGAATACGCAGGACTATCAGCATATTTATGAACAGGAACAGGAAATCAGCCGTCCCAAGCGCATCGACTATCTAAAAATCGCCGTGCTGACGATCCTGATTTTGGCCCTGCTGACGCTGCCCTTCCTACCGTTCGTCCTGTTTGACGCCCGGCGGCGCAAGGCAATGGAACGGCGGGCGGCGTTTGCCTCCCCTGACTGCGGGGAAGCGATCCGCGCCATGTTTTTGCATCTGACTGCCTATCTGGATCACTGTGGAAAAGGCGTTGGGAATCGCCCCTTCTCCCAATGGGGTGTTGCACTGTCCCAAACTGTTTCTCCGGAATACGCCGCGCAGTTCCGTCATGCCGCCGCGCTTTTTGAGGAGGCTGCATACAGTACCCATGCCATGGGGGAGGAACAGCGGGCCGAACTGCAAAGTCTTTTAACCGAAACGGAGCGGCTGCTGTATGACGGTGCGGACCGGAAAACAAAATTTCGCTTGAAGTATGTGGAGTGTCTCCACGCCTGAGAGGAAGCAAGAATGAAAAAAGTAAAGCTTTTATTATTGACAGCGGTGCTGCTGCTGACCCTGACGGGCTGCCGTACCCGGACCACCGTGCCTGCGGATCCGATCCCCGATGAGAACGGCGAGACGGCGGAGGACCAACTGGGACAGACCGATCGTGCTGAGGAGGCGGAAAGCGATTCCGCGGCAGAAGAGGATGTCAGACCGGATGCGGATGCCCCGACCGCAACGGACCCGGATTCCGACCGAAAGACGTATGCGGAGGACGCAGACGCTGAGATCGTTCCCGGTGCGGACAAAACCCTCACGCAGCAGGGGGACGGCGGAAAAACACCGGAGCATGATGCCAATGGGGGAGCTACCGGCGCAAAGGATGCGACCACCGGTGAGCTGACCGCAACGGAAACCGTTCCCGCTGACCAGGCAGAAAACACCGGCGCGGATGAAAGCGGCCAAACGGCAGAAACTGCGCTGCTCTACTATCAAACACTGCTGGAGGACCGTTTGAGCGGACTCTTTGAGTGTCAGCGCTTCTATATTTACTGGGAGACGGCGGAGGACTACCACACTGTCCATAAATCATCTGACGAGCATCAGATCATCTTGAATGCCGGGGCGTATGACGTGTCCGCAAAGCTGCAAAATGACGCACTGATTGTGGATGACGGCTGGATCCAGCGTAAAGATCCCGGTGTGATCGTCAAGGTCGTGGAGCGCTCCGTCCTTGGCAGCGGAGTGTCGTCCACCCGACAGGCGGAAACGGTTTGCGGTGCGTTGAAAGCACGGGAGGGCTGGTCCGGGTTGGATGCCGTCCGGAATGGCCGGGTCATTTTGCTCTCCGAGGAGTTGCTTTCCGGTCAGGCCAGACGGACCGGCGCGGCGGTTTTGCTTGCCAAGGCCATGTATCCGAGCCTGTTCAGTGATACAGATGGGGGAGAGGCGCTACGTGCACTTACTCAGGAAGCATACGGCGCGCCTGCGTCCGGTACGTTTATTTATGTGGGATGAAAGGAATGGTTTTGATATGACGATCCTTGTAATTGACGGTCAGGGCGGAAAGCTTGGAAAACGGCTGGTGGAAAGCATCAAAAAATCCTTCCCGCAGGTGGAGGTCATGGCCGTCGGGACCAACAGCGCCGCGTCAGAGAGCATGATGCGTGCCGGTGCGGACCGGGTGGCGACCGGTGAAAACCCGGTCATTGTTGCCAGCCGGACTGCCCAGATCATCGTTGGCCCTATGGGGATAGCCCTTGCCGACGCGCTGATGGGAGAGATCTCTCCGGCAATGGCCAATGCCGTTGCTGCCAGCGCAGCCTACCGGGTGCTGATCCCCATGAATCTCTGCGACACCTATGTGGCAGGCGTCAGCCAGAAATCTTCTGCCATCATGGATGACGCGATGGAGCATATTCGCCAACTGCTGACGGAGATGGGAGATACTGCATGCCTATGACCCGGAACGATGCACGTTCTTCTGTGCAGATCAGAAAGCTTACCTACTCGGCGCTGTATCTTGCCATTGCATTGGTCCTGCCGTTTCTGACGGGACAGATCCCTGAGATTGGATCCATGCTCTGCCCAATGCACATTCCGGCATTGCTGTGCGGCTTTGTTTGCGGCTGGCCGTGGGGACTGGCGGTGGGATTTGTTTCCCCGCTGTTGCGGTCCCTTCTCTTTGGGATGCCTACGGCTTATACGGCGGCGGCCATGGCGTTTGAGCTGGCCGCCTATGGCGCGGTTTCCGGGATCTTATACCGTATTTTCCCCCGCAGAAATTGGTCGGTGTATGTCACGCTGATCGCCGCTATGATCGTAGGCCGCCTGGTGTGGGGCGGTGTTCAGTTTGTGATGGCGGGCTTGCAGCATACCGCGTTTGACCGCTCTCTTTTTCTTGCAGGCGCAGTGACCAATGCGCTTCCCGGCATCCTTGTACAGATCATCCTGATCCCCATTCTTGTCATCACAATGGAGAAAGCCAAGCTGACGCTGAATGGGACGAGATAATGACAGAAGATCGAATCGGCAAAGAAATCAGCGGCAGTATGCACCGGCGATTCCCGTCGCGCAAAAGAGGACCCATCCAATACGGATGGGTCCTCTTTTCAAATAGCTGTCAGCGGAAGGTCGTCTGCGAAATGTTCACTTCCCGTCCGCAGCGGTTGTCAATGTCGGTATCGTTGTCCTCGAACACGCTGCCGGGGAAGGACAGGGGGCTTTCGGCGGGTACGCTCTCCAGCAGAACGGCGGTGCCGTTGTGGAAGAACTCGTTGTTCGCATACTGGGTGTGGGTGACGACGGTACCCTCGGCGTTGAAGCGGAATCCCACCTGATTGTCCTCGAAGCGGCAGTCCATGGCGTTGACCCAGGTGGTGCCGTAGGCCAGCACGCCGGTTTTCCAGCCGGAAACAGTACAGCTTGTCAGGTGCAGCTGGCGATCACGGCCAGCGCTGTCACCAGTGCGGCAATGTGCAGGAACTTCTTTTGCAGTGGCTTGGGGGCCTTTTGCCGTGTCCAGGGCTTGATACTGCGGGCGCAGTGGGGACAGAAGGATGCGCCATCCGGGAGGGGATCTCTGCAAAGCGGGCAGAGATTTTGCTTTTCCGAGGTGATTCTGGACTCTTTCATCTTTAAAATGCCTCCACCAGACGAAGAACGTTTTTATACCGCTTGGCGGGGCTGACGCGACTTTACGAAACGAAGGATCTGACCAAAGCGGAGCTGGCCCGCCGGTCCGGCATCAGCGAGGTCTATCTGCATCAGGTGTTTGCGGGGCGGCGGAATCCTTCCAGGGATCGGCTGCTGTGCATCTGCGTCGGTCTTGGCATCACGCTGGATGAGACCCAGCGGATGCTGACGCAGGGGGGCTACGCCCAACTGTATCCCCGCACCAGACGGGACGCCATTATCAGTTATGGCGTGGTCCATCAGCTGCCCCTGGGGGAGATCAATGACAAGCTGTTTGCGGAGCAGGAAAAAACCTTGTTTTGACCGGGCGCTGGGAAGGATTTGCCTGTGCGGAAAATGCACTGCAAATATAAAGACAACGAAAGGGAGACAGAAGATGAAAAAGTTGACAACAATTTTGCTTGCGGTGGCAATGACGCTGCCTCTGGTGGCTTGCGGAGGCGGGAACGCCGGAAATACCAATGGCGGAAATACCAACAGCGGAAGCACCGACAAGCATACCCATGTGGAGGAAGTTATGCCGGCAGTGGAGCCCACCTGCACGAAGACCGGGCTGACAGAGGGCAAGCGCTGCTCCGAGTGCGGCGAGGTTCTGGTGGCACAGGAAACCGTTCCCGCTCTGGGCCGCACGACCGAAAGCGGTACCTGCGAAAGATGCGGACAGTCATTCGGCGATTGGCGCATCGACTATTCTGTGGATGACTTCAATCAGCCAACAGATGAATGGTATATTACGGAAGACGAATATCTCGTAGGTACTTTTAGCAACAGCGCAACAACAAATTCCGAATTGTATGCGAATGTAATGGTGGATCTGGACGATAATGTTATGATATTCCTCTATGAATATGGCAGCAGACAGGTCAAAAACAGCTCTGAGCGCTATTGGGATGAATATAACATCACCATGAGAACGCCCGATGGTGCAGACCACAAGATAACAGGTACTATGTATTGTGGTGATGATAGAGTTAATATTGATGATGCTTATATCGATGAGGTGCTGACAGCATTAAAGGGAGAGGGAAACGTCATGTTCCGCATTGAAAATGCTGACAGAACGGTTGAAAGCTACTTGATTGAGGTTGCCACCTCCAACTTTGCGGAGCTGTATAACGCGCAGACCGGACAGTAAATACCGCTTTGGCGGGGCTGTCATTCGAAAACTCTCAGAACGCGGGAACACTCTTTTGGAAACGCTGCTAAAGGAACAGGTGGCTCCCTGTGGGATCGCACCCTTGCTCCGTGACGGACGGCGACAAAGCGGCGATCCGGGAAGCGCTGACCGCCTATGAGGCACTGAAGTAATTCGCTTTTTGACAACAAAGCAAGTAATAGGCGCAAACAGCCGCAAGCCATGTTCTGATGGCTTGCGGCTGTTTTTCATTCGTGCCATGCCTTGCGGCAGTTTCGGCACGGATGAAGCGGAGGAGCGCATGCAGCAACCTCCGCTTGAAAAAAAGCTGTCCGGTTGCTATAATTGGATCTGTACGAAGCATTTTCCAGCTATAAGCGGGACTTTTCGACACAGACTATCCATCAGGGAGGGCTGTACGATGAAAGAACCTTCGCTTTGGACGTTGTTTTCGGATACCGGAGATCCGTTGGCCTATCTGCTTTACCGCGCCGGGTCTGCCGGACGCTGATTTTCTTTCGGAGGCGGGGCCTCCGTACATAGGTGGTGAATTGATGGCGTCGTCGCCGTACATTGTGACAAAGGGCGTAGTCCTCCGGGAGACGGAGACAAGGGACGCCGATAAGATCCTAACCCTCCTGACAGCGGAGCGGGGCAAGCTCTCTGTCATCGCCCGGGGCGTCTGCCGCAAGGGGTGCAAATTCGCCGCCTGCGCCCAGCCGTTGGCCTACTCCGAGTGGACGCTCTACAAAAAGGGCGACTGGTACTATGCCAACGAGGGAACAACTCTGGAGCTGTTCAGCGGCTTGCGGGCGGATCTGGACGCGATGGCGCTGGGGTTTTATCTGGCGGAGCTGACGGAGGCCGTCACCACAGAGGACGCACCCCATCAGGGGCTTTTGAGCCACCTGCTCAACGGGCTGTACGCCGTTTCCGTTCTGCGAAAGCCTTTGCCGCTGGTGAAAGCGGCGTTTGAGATCAAGCTGCTGTGTCTGGCGGGCTACGAGCCTCTGGCGGACGCCTGCGCCTACTGCGGTTGCCCCGATCCCCAGCAGCCGTATTTCGACGTTTTGCAGGGCGTTCTCCGCTGCGGGACCTGCGGAGAGGGGCGCCGGGGTCTTCCACTGTGTCGGGATTCACTGGCCGCCCTGCGGCACATCGTTTACGGCGACCCCAAGCGGCTTTATTCCTTCACACTGGGACCGGAGGCCCAAAAGCGGCTGTCCGCTGCCGCCGAAGCCTTTGTCTCCGCCCAGTTGGAGCGGGGATTCCGGACGCTGGACTTCTATAAGAGTGTCCGGTGCATGGATGAGCCATCCTGATTGATTACATTTTGTATGATACCGTGCCTTTTATACGGTAAGGAGCGATTATGAGCGAATTATTTGATAAATCCATCCGCACCTTGGAGCTGCCGCGGGTCCTTCAACTACTGTCTGAGCAGGCGGTCAGCCCGGAGGCCAAGGAGCTGGCACTGGCGGTCCGGCCGGAAACAGATTATGAGGACGTGCTGCGCCTGCTGGACCAGACCGACGGCGCACGGGCCATGATCGTCCTGCGGGGGGCGCCGGGTTTTTCCGGTGTCAAGCCGGTAAAGGACCTGCTGGACCGGGCGGACCGGGGCGGCAGCCTCAACATCCCGGAGCTGATCCGGATCGGCGATCTGCTGTATGCTGCCCGCCGGGCCAAGGAGTATTTCAATGCCGACGCGGCAGAGCCTACCGCTCTCGACCAGATTTTTCTGTCCATCCACGGCAACCGGTTCTTGGAGGATAAGATCCGGCGGTGCATCAGCGACGAGAACACCGTGGCCGACGCCGCCAGCCCGGAGCTGGCGGACATTCGCCGTCACATGTGGGCGGCGCTGGCAAAAAGCCGACAGATTTTGCAGAAGATCATCTCTTCCCCCAGCTATTCCAAGGTCTTACAGGACAACATCATCACCCAGCGGGATGGGCGCTTTGTGGTCCCCGTCAAGGCGGATCAGAAGGGCAATCTGCCGGGACTGATCCACGATGTTTCCTCCACCGGTGCCACAGTGTTCGTAGAGCCGATGGGAGTGGTGCAGGCCAACAACGAATACGCGGAATTACAGGCCAAGGAACAGGCGGAGATCGACCGCATTTTGGCGGAGCTGTCCGCTGATGCCGCCGCCCACCGGCGGGACATTCAGTGGGACCATGACGCATTGGTGCAGTTGGATCTGATCTTCGCCCGGGGCGAATTGAGCTATAAGATGGACGCGATCCGCCCCCAGGTGCGGCGGGACGGCTTGATCCGTCTGCGGAAGGCGCGGCACCCCCTGCTGGACAAAAAAACGGCGGTACCTATTGATATTGAACTGGGCGACGCGTTTGATACGCTGGTCATCACCGGCCCCAACACCGGTGGCAAGACCGTTTCTCTGAAAACACTGGGTCTGCTGACCCTGATGACCCAATGCGGCCTGCATATTCCCGCCGGGGACCGCAGCGAGGTGTCCGTTTACGAACGGGTGCTGGCGGACATCGGCGATGAGCAAAGCATCGAGCAGAGCTTGTCCACCTTCTCCGCTCACATGAAAACCATTGTGGAAATTTTACAGGAGGCGGACCGGGATAGTCTGATCTTGTTCGACGAGCTGGGAGCCGGTACCGACCCGGTGGAGGGCGCGGCGCTGGCCATCGCCATCATTCAGCACGTCCGGGCACTGGGGGCCAGAGCTGCCGCCACCACCCACTACGCAGAGCTGAAAACCTTTGCCATGACCACGCCGGGAGTGGAGAACGCCTCCTGCGAGTTCAATGTGGAGACCCTCAGCCCTACTTATCGACTGCTGATCGGTATCCCCGGCAAGTCCAATGCCTTTGCCATCTCCCGGCGGCTGGGCCTGCCCGATGAAGTTATCACCAACGCCCAAGCCCAGATGAGCAAGGACAGTGTTCGGTTTGAGGACGTGCTGACCCAGTTAGAGGCCAAGCGGCAGGCGTTGGAAAAGCGAGAGCAGGAGACTGACCGGCTGTACCGCCAGCGGGAGGAGGACGCCCGGAAAGCCCGGGAATTCCGGGAACAGATGCAGCGGGCCAAGGAAAATGCCCGCAGCCGGGGCGAGGCCGAAGCCAAGCGCATCCTGCGGGATGCCCGCTCTGCCTCTGACGCGGTGTTTGCCGAACTGGAACGGATGCGGAAGGAGCAGGCCAAGGCAGACCGGGCTATCAACGCCAATGAAGCCAGAGCCGAACTGCGCCGCCAGCTGAACGAGGCGGAGGACGCCATCGACAAGCGGGATGCCCGCTCCGAGCCGATCCCCAAGCCCAGCCGCCCCATTCAGAAGGGGGACCTGGTGGAGATTCCCGGTGTTTCCACACCGGCAGAGGTGGTGGGCGTGGGCAGCGACGGCACCTTGCAGCTAAAGGCCGGTATTTTGAAAATGAAGGCCAAGGCCGACGAAGTACGGCTCATTGAGGACGATGAGCGGGCCGCCATGAAGAAAAAGGCCCCCAAGCCCACCCGGACCGCTGTGACCGGTCTCCGCACTGCCGCCAGCCGGGAGCTGGACATCCGGGGCATGGAGACGCTGGAGGCGGAGAGCGTGGTGGAGACCTTCCTCTCCACTGCCGTCATGGGCCATTTGGAGACCGTCACCATCATCCACGGCAAGGGCACCGGCGCACTGCGGAATGCGGTGCATGATATCCTGCGGCGGAACAAAAATGTGAAGTCTTTCCGTCTGGGCGTTTACGGTGAGGGCGAAAACGGCGTCACTGTGGTGACCATGAAGTAATACGAAATATTGGCACAACAGAATCAAACAACCACGCCATACCTCCCGGTATGGCGTGGTTGTTTGTTTATTCAGCCGGACAGCTCCCGGATCTCCGTTTGGATCAGCCGTCCCGCCGCGGCGGAGAGCTGATCCATCCGGCGGATGGGAGCCAGATCTTGCCCGTAGATAGCACGGGCGTTGGGAACGTTGGCGTTCTCCCCCATAAAGACGGCGGCCACCCGGATACCCTTTCGCCGCAAGGCCCGGACCTCGTCCGCCGTGTCCTCTACACCTACTTGACCGTCATAGTCCCGGCTGAGGGGGACCTTGCCGGTAGGGAGGATCTTGTGGCTGTCATCGGGGCTGGCATCCGTCAACAGGATCAGCAGGTGCTTGTCTGCCGGGGCGGTGTTCAGCAGCTCCGCTGCCATCCGCAGCGCCAGTCCGTCCCGGTTCCAGCCGGCGGCGAAGTAGTCAAAAATCTTCCGTTCTCCGTTTTTCTCACCGAAATCCTTCAGCACCCGCAGCACCGTATAGCCCCGGAGACTGCAAAAGCTGCTGACGCGGACGGGGATGCCGCAGTCCGCAAGGCTTTTCGCCAGAATATACCCTTGGGCGGCGATAGTCTCCTGACAGTGAAGCCGGGAGGCAGAGCCGTCCAGCAGCAGGTCCACCGTAAAGCCGGGGGTGCTTTCCTCGTCGCTGCGCAAAAACACCTTATCGTCTCCCAGCACTGGCAGCCGCCAGACCCGCCGGCTGTCCAGATGGCCCTGTCGGGCGGAGACGGCGTCCGGCTGCTGGTGGATCAGCATACAGTTGCGGATCTGCTCCGTCAGCCGCAGGAGGGCGCTTTGATAGAGGTCGCTGTTTTTGACGTAAGCGGCCCGGTTTCGCTTGACCTGCTCCTCTGCCTGTTGAAAAAGCCGCTGGGCATCGGCGCTGACCGGTTTGTCGGGCGACGGCTCCCCACGGGTGAACCAGAGGTGGCAACCCAGATGGTTTCCGGTACAGTCCCGCTGCTCCATCAGTGCCAGTTCTTTGGGAGCATACAGACTGCGGCCGAAGCAGCGTTCCACATAGTCCCGATCCTCGGTTTCCCGCTCATTGGAACGTAAATGGGAGCGCAGGGCATTGGACGCCCGCACCATGCCGTTTTCTCCCACCGCCGCAGATCGGCCGATGGCCAGATCGTCGGTGCGGACCATCTCCGTGGAGAACAGCTTCGTCAGCAGCGGCGCCCACCGCTCTCCGAAATGGAGGGTAAGGGGCGTTTTGGCGTGGGCGGTGCCGTCAAAGCGGAGATATTTTTGGAAGGCGGCCCGGATCGCCGCCGCTACCTCATCTCCACTCATGGTACCGGGACAGGCAAGAGCCTCCGACAGTCCCTTTTCCCAGGGGGTCAGCACAGGCAGTCTCTGCCCAAGCACGGTTTTCCATCTGGCGGACTGTATGGCGTACACCAGCTGGTTTTTCTCCATCCACTCCTGCCGGGAAAGCTGATATTCCGATTCAAAAAACGCGGAAGCATGGGCCTGCCGCAGTGCTGCTAAAGCGGGACGCTTCGGTAATTCCTTCTCATAAACGACGTTTTCCAGAGCCAGCCACGCAAGGTCATCGTACACGGCCTGCCGTGCGTCCCCCGCCCAAGCGGCGAACAACTGCTTGGGAAGCTCATCCCCAAACCATTTGTGGACCAACCCAATGACGCAGTTCATATAAAGATCAGGCAGGCCGTCAGACTGCATGGCCAGAAACTGCGGTTCAAATTTGTAGTCCCCGCAGGCAGTCCACACCTGATTGATGGCCCGCCGCTGGCGGGCGCTGTAACCGGAGGTTTCCATATCAGTCGGTAAACAGTCGGCTGCGGTCCAGCTTCGACGGGATCCGGGCGGCAATAACATCCCGGATGAGACCCTGCTCGTAGCTGTCAAAAGCTTTGTTGGTAATGCCCATATCCAGCGCCGTTCCGGCGCTGATCCCCCGGCGGATCAGCCGCAGAGCGTCCAGCATACCCCGGAGATCCAGCGCCTTAGAGGAGATCTCGGCGCTTTCGCACTTTTTTTGCAGGTCGAGGAAAAGCTGCACGAACTGTCCCCGGTATTTCTTCTCCAGCGAGGGGAATTCCTCTCCCAAAAGCCGGTCCAGACCGTCCCCGTCAATGGCGGGCATCTGAATTACCGCGAACCGACTGGTCAGGGCCTCGTTCAGCTCTCGTGTTCCGGCGTAGCCGTAGTTCATGGTGCCAATGAAGCGGGCGGCTGGATCCACCTCCACCCGATCATAACCGGGTACATCAATGGCGCGGCGGAAGTCCAGCGTGGCGTGGAGCACAGCCAGTGCCTCGTTTTTCGCCATGTTGATCTCGTCCAAGATCCCGAAGCCGCCATGCTGCGCGCAGAGATACACCGGGCCGGGACGGAAGGTCACCTGCCCGTTTTCAAAGGTATCCATGCCGATGAGACTGGCGGCGTCCATGTTCACATGAAAGGATACATCCCAGCTTGGCCGTGCAAAGACTTGGGCCAGATTTTCCGCCAACACATTTTTACCCGTAGCCTTGCTGCCGGCCAGCAGCAGATTTTCTCCGCACAGGAGGGCGGCAATGGAGGCTTCCCAGACCTCCTTTCCGTAGTAATGGTAGCGGGGCTTGGGGATCCGGTTTTGCAGCTCCGGAGGCGTGGGGTAGGCGTTCCGGTATTCCCGGATACCCTCCAATAGCTCCTTACTGATTTGCTCCTGCTCTAAAAAATCCAACAAAATCGTTTACTTCCTTTCTGTTGGGTGCGCCGCGGACACGCGCCGTCTTTTTTCGGCCCCATCATAGCACGATGATTTCTGAAAATCAACGGGATATCAACGTTTTTTGAATTCTGTGGAAATAGCGGTTGATTTACCTACAAAACTGGTGGTATAATAAAAGCGAAAATACGGAGCAAGGAGGATATACTATGATCTCAACAAAGGGGCGGTATTCTATCCGGATCCTGCTGGACTTGGCCGAACACCGCAACGGAAGCTACATTCCCATGAAGGACGTTGCCGCCCGTCAGAACATTTCTCTGAAATACATCGAGCGGCTGATGCCGGCCCTGAAGGCGGCCGGTCTGGTGGACAGCGTCCACGGGATCGGCGGCGGTTACCGGCTGACCCGGGAGCCGGACCAGTATACCCTGTGGGAAATTCTACGGCTGGCGGAAGGGGATCTGGCTCCGGTAGCCTGCCTGCAAAGTGGCGCGGCCCCCTGCGCACGGGCTGCGGACTGCCGTACCCTGTCGGTGTGGGACGGCTATTATAAGCTGAGCCGGGAATACTTTTCCGGTGTCACGCTGGCGGACCTGATGCGCGAGCCGCGGACAAGTGACTATGTAATTTGAACAGGCGGGACCGGACGGAAGTCTGGTCCCGTTTTTTCAGCTGAAATCGACCGCTGTCAAGGGAGAAAGCCTTGCGTGTACGTAGAGAAGGGCAAATACAGAACGGTTATGTAAAGTGATTTTTGCTTTTTCATTTGGTTGAAAATAGGGTTTGCGGTTTTGCGGATATTTGGAGATATTTGTCTGAATACGTTGATAATACTGAAGAAAAACGATGTTGATAACTCTGTGGAAAATGTGAATAACTCCTTGTAGATGAAAATTATTGTCATTTTTATGTAAACACTAACGCTTCCCGGCGAAACCGGACGCTGGCTGCGGTTTTTGTCAAATTATGAACTTTTTACAGAAAGTTACATGCGGAACGCGAATCCGGCGTTTGTAAAGATGGCAAATCGCCCATTTTTTAGAAGCCTCGGAAAATCCATAATATACAATTCGTATTATCCTTGTTCAGCAGAAGAAAAAGTTCGTTTTCCTGTGAAAATAGGTTGACGCTCCAGCAAAAGTATGGTATCATGTTTTCTGCTTAAATTATCTCATCGTTCCCTATGCTGACGTAGAGCAGCTGATTCGTAAGAATCAGGTCTGCGGCTCCAAAAGTGAATATGCTAATGTAGCTCAGTCGGTAGAGCAGCTGATTCGTAATCAGCAGGTCGTGTGTTCGAGTCACATCATTAGCTCCAGAAAACAGCGAAAATCGAATGATTTCCGCTGTTTTCATAACTTTTAGGAAAAGCTTTGACCCACACAAATTGCGGTTACACCTCACGTCGAAGGCATTTTTCTTCGACGCTTTTCAAAAATTACCGTCTTGAAACACCGGCCCGACCCACACCGTGACCCACACAACGAACTGTGCGAAAAGAGCCAAAGGGCACCGGAGAGGAAACCGTTTCCTTTCCGGTGCTCTGCTTGCCTGTGGGACTTATCGAATCTGAGCCATGAAACTGCCCATTTTCTCCGCAGCCTTTTGCTGCATCTGCCGAGTGGCGTGGGTGTAGGTGCGGAGTGTGAATCCGGCATCATAGTGGCCGAGCATACTGCTGACGGTTTTGACGTCCACGCCATTTTGCAGTGCCAGCGTTGCGAAGGTATGTCGGAGATCATGAAAGCGGATATGCTCCAGTCCCGCGTCCTTGAGGATTTTCTTATGAAGGTTTACCACCGAGTCTGGGTGGTACATTTCTCCTGTTCTGCTGGACGGGAACATCCACGGATTGTCCGGGTGCTTGGCGTGCTCCTGCTTCAATAGCTCCACGGCATCCTGCGGAATGGACACCTCTCGGATGGAATTCCCGGTTTTGGGTTGGCTCAGAATGAGGTTTCCCTCCGTGTCCCAGCTGGCCTGCTTACTGACGGAGATGGTGCAGTTGACTTCGTCAAGGTCGCTCCATTGGAGCGCCACCAGTTCACCTTTGCGCAATCCACTGACCAATTCCAGATAAAACATGGGGAGCGCGCCGCGCTGCTCAGCGGCGTCAAGGTATGCGCTGATGTGGTCTGGATGAAGAATCTTCATCTCTTGTTTTTCAATTTTAGGGATGATGCAGTTCTCCGTGGGATTGCTGAGGATGAGTTTTTCTTTTACCGCCCGGTCAAGGGCGTTGTGCAGCATCATGTGGATGCCGCGCACAGTGGAATTGCTCAGTCCGGGTTTTTTCTTTTTCTGAACTTTCCGCAACCTGCCGTTGCTTTGCAGGTCATTGTAGAGTTTTTGCAGGTCACGGGTAGTAAGCTTGTTCAGAGGAATGTCTCCGATAGCCGGGGCAACATGCTGTTCGATGTTTCGGTGGTAGTAGTTCATGGTGGATGGGCGAATGTGCGGTTTGGCATATAATTCAAACCACGTCCGCAGCCATGTGGCGACCGTGTATTCATTGGCACGACTGATGTCCAATGCTTGGCTCTCCTCAATGGCTTTCTTTAGCTTCGCCTTGCATTCCGCCTGTGTCTTACCCAGCACATTTTTGATGATCCGCTTTCCTGTTTCAGGGTGGTATCCAGAGCTGGCCGAGCAGGTCGAACGCGCCCAGAAGGAACTGCGACGGGACATGGACGCCGCGGGGCACAGAAGGCTGTTGCGTCTGCTGGACGCGCAGAACGCATTGCTGGCTGAATCCAAGCTGATGCGCTTCACGGCCGGCTTCAAGCTGGCGTGGGGCATGGCGAAAGAATTGGAGGCAGATGGGTTCTACTCCTTCGAGCGGGAGGAAGAAGAACACATCTGCCGTCCGGCGGAACAAGTGGATGCTTGATCCAGATCCATGTGGAATATACAGAAGCAACGCAGATTTGTGATACCCTCTCCGGCGAATGTCTGATCGAGGAGTGCACGGAAAATAATGTCCTCCTCTGTTACGAAACGATGGCGGAATACAAGCGAAAAGGAGTATTGATATGAAACGTAAAACATCCCATTGGGTTTTGCTGGCTCTGGCCCTGAGCACAGTTCTGCTTCTGGCTGCCTGCGGCGCGTCTGGCAGTGCCGCGGATGGAAGCCAGCAGGAAGAATCCGTCACAGGCACGATCAATCGACTGGATACGGACTACCTGGTGCTCATCACGGACGATGGGGAATATCAGGTCATGGATTTTGGCGAAAACTTTTCTGCCGAAGGCTTCAGCGAGGGTGATGATGTGGTGATCACTTATACCGGAACCCTTGAAAATGAAGAGAAACCGCCGGTCATCACCGCCATGGAAGCCGCGCAATAATTGATCAGGGCTACGCGCCCCAGCGGATATTGACACAAGAATGGGACACACGCACAATAGCGTGTGTCCCATTCTTGTGATCGTTCTTTTCGGCGCAGATCAGCGGCTTCAGAGGCGAAATTGTTTTTTCAGCGCTTTGTTTTCTCCCAGCACCAGCAGAGTCAGACTTCCGTCCAACACGGTTTCCGGTGAGATGTTCACATCGGTTTTGCCGTTCCGTTTTACGCCGAGGATGTTGATACCGTATTTTCTGCGGATGTCCAGCTCGCCGATGCTGCGGCCCTGCCAATCCTCCGGCACGGCAACCTCGATAATGGCGTGCTGCTCGTCCAGCTCAATGTAGCTGAAAATATGGTTGGCGGTATAGCGGATGGCCGCCCACTTCGCCAGCTGCTTTTCCGGGTAGGCGACCGCGTCCGCGCCGTTGCGCAGCAGAAACTTTGCCTGCACGTCCCGCTCCGCGCGGGATACTACATAGTTTGCCCCCAGTTCCTTGAGAAGCGACGTGGTTTCCAGTGAATTCTGGAAATCCCCGCTGATGGTGACATAGCAGACGTCATAGTTGCTCACGCCCAGTGAGCGCAGAAAGTCCACGCGGGTGCTGTCACCGATCTGCGCGTTGGTGACAAAGGGCATACATTCATTGACACGCTCCTCGTCCTTGTCCACCGCCATCACCTGATGGCCAAGCTCATTCAGCTGCATGGCAAGATGCCGCCCGAAGCGGCCAAGTCCGATCAACAATACAGATTTCATCGTGCGCTCCTTTCAGCCTACGGTGATCATTTCCTTCGGATACCGGGCATAGGTCAGATCATGCCCGGAGAATGCGGCGTAGATCAGGGTCAGTCCTCCGACACGCCCGAAGAACATCAGCAGAATGAGAATGCTCTGCGACAGCGTCCCGAGCTGCGGCGTCAGTCCCAGCGTCAGTCCCACCGTGCCCGCGGCGGAGGCAGTCTCATAGAGGCAAGCGCCCAGCGGCAGGCCCTCGACCACGCTGATGACCGCCGCGCCAACAAACGTCAAGGACAGATACAGCAGTAAGATCGCGGCGGCATTGCGGACGGCGGAATAGTCCAATCTGCGATCAAAGAGCCGCGAGTCCTCTCTCCTGTGGAAGGCTGCCGCGGCGTTGGCAATGAGCACCGCCAGTGTTGTGACCTTCATGCCGCCTGCCGTGGAACCGGGCGCGCCGCCGGTGAGCATCAGCAGGATCGTGACCGCCTGCGAGGTATCGCTCATTTTCGTTAGATCAACCGTGTTGTAGCCTGCCGTCCGCGGTGTGACCGCCTGAAAGAGCGAGGCCAAAGCCCGCTCTCCCACGGGGAGGTCCGCAAAGTCTGTCAGATAAAAGAGAAACGCCGGAATCGTGATCAAAAGCGCCGTCGCACTCAGAATGACCTTGCTCTGCATCCGGTAACGCCGCAGGTGCAGACCGTGCGTACAGACATCGTCCCACGTTAGAAAGCCGATGCCGCCCACGATGATCAGCAGCATGATGACGATGTTGACCAGCGGGTCTGCGGCATAGGCCGTCAGCGAAGGATAGGGGGAATCCGTCCGCCCCAGAATATCGAAGCCCGCATTGCAGAATGCGGAAACGGAATGGAAAACGGACATCCATACGCCCCGCAGCCCATAGTCCCGGCAGAACACCGGCAGCAGCGCCAACGCGCCCAGCAGCTCGACAATCAGGGTTCCTCTCAGGATAAACCGCGTCAGGCGCACGATGCCGCCCACCGCGGGAGCGGAGATGGCGTCCTGCATGGCGCTGCGCTCCTTGAGCGTGATGTTCCGCCCGGCGAGCATCAGGAACGTCACCGCACCGGTGATCACGCCCAACCCGCCGATCTGGATCAGCAGCAAAATCACCGTCTGGCCGAAGGCAGACCAGTAGCTGCCGGTATCCTGCACCACCAGCCCCGTCACGCAGACAGCGGAGGTGGAGGTAAACAGTGCCTCATGAAACGGCGTCCAGACCCGCTGTACTGTGGCGATAGGCAGCATCAGCACCAGCGCCCCCAGCAGGATCACACCCGCAAAGCCGAGGATCATGATTTGAAAAGAAGTCAAATGACGCTTCAGATGGAGTATGGGTTCTATCAACGTGCACACCTTCTTTCAAATACCGCTCCTGATTTTGGCACATAGTATAGCACGGTTTTCGCAGCCTGTCTATGCAGGTTTTGTAAAGGTTTTGCAGAATTTGATGAAGCTCAATATTGACGATGTTGTCAGATCATAGCTTGTTCAGCACGCCATAGACTTCCGCCAAGGCGCGAACATACTGTGGGAAATTGCGCCGCAGCTCACGGTCCTCCTCCGGCGGCGGAACCGGCCGCCGCAGCATACGATGAACAGCCCTCCACACCTGAAGCCTGCTGCCGGGATAGGCTTCTCTCAGCTTCTCGACCGCGCGGTTCTTCGCCTTCTCCACGGCGGACTCCTTCATCATGTGATACATCCCGATCTCTTTCAAAGTTGCCTCCGGGTATCCGAACACGCCGCAGGTCTTGCCGAAAATGTCCTGTCCTTCTTCGGCAGGGTGTCGAACAACTCCCGGAGAAGCTCGATGCAGACCTTGCGGTACACGGCCCGCTCCGCCGAAGCGGAGAGTAGCCCCGGCATCAGCCGCTCATAGGGATCGCCGTCATAACCCTCCGGGACAAGATCATGCACACCGAGAAAATGGGTATTATAGCGAACGTATCGGCTGACACGAGCCTCGGGGATACCCAGCTCTTCCGCGATTTCACTGGTATCCTTCCATGCAACATGATACAGCCTCTGTGCCTGCCGGACGGCAGCCATCTCGTCCTTGCTCAACGC
>OLGB01002497.1_pt1 | contig 19431 bp, 16 predicted proteins | sample 1605691 | NCBI WGS metagenome assembly OLGB01 (sample SAMEA3888925, study PRJEB22519) | human gut metagenome | biome: human gut; feature: human-associated habitat; material: faeces | place: Denmark | collected 2010 | reverse complement strand
CGGATTCCATGAAAAGAAAGACCTGCCCGTGAGGGTGGGTCTTTTCTTTTCATATTAACCGGAAGGCTTTGTTTTCCGGATTATCCCGACCAATGTGCGACATTGCACTTGGAGCCGAAATCGAGCGCGCCCTGCGGGCGGTTCAGCGAGATGAAGGCTGGAATTGCAAAGGAGCGCACAGCGCGACTATTGCGATTCCCGGACTGGGAGAGTAGGACGTTGCCGGATTCCATGAAAAAAAGGACTCACCCCTTACGGGGTGGGTTCTTTTTTCATCCCATCTGCAACGTTCCTACTCTCTGATCGTCTTCGATGAACGTGCAACATTGTACTTGGTTAGGTTCCCCCATGTGCGCCGCCAGTGGCGGATCCAGTACATGGGGGGAACGCCTGGGAGAGTAGGACGTTGCCGGATTCCACAAAGAAAAGCCTCAGACGATGTCTGGGGCTTTTTCTTTGTGCATCCCGTCAGGTCCTTCTTCCAGGTCGTTTTCGAGCCAACGTCCAACATTGTACTTGGTTAGGTTCCCCCATGTGCGCCGCCGGTGGCGGATCCAGCGCATGGGGGAACACCTGGGAGAGTAGGACGTTGCCGGATTCCATGAAAAGAAAGACCTGCCCGTGAGGGTGGGCCTTTTCTTTTCATATAACCGGAAAGTTTTGTTTTCCGGATTATCCCAACCAATGTGCGACATTGTACTTGGTTAGGATTTTTTTCTGCCGCCCGCTGTGCGGGGTTCAGGCAGGAAAATTTGGTTGCCCTTGTTCACCGAGCGCCGCAGGTCGGCGTATAGGTCACGAGGCTTGCGCAATCGCTGACCCCGTCCCACAGAATGGCGCGAATCGACTTTTCGTCGCGAGGGTCAAGAAATTGTTGATATCCATTCGGGACGCTGCTTAGAAAATTGGCATGCGTTCCGTCCCATTTCAACAGCGTGAAATACAACTGATACCGTTCGCCATCGTGCTGCGCGAAGACGATGCCATCCGGAATGATGGCCGCGGCTGCGGAATACCATACCAAATCGTGATTGAGCGGAATTTCCGTCCATTCCAGCGTGTTTTCATCCAAATCAACGGAACAGAGAAGCCATTGCAGGCCGTCGTCTTCGCGGGTAAAAAGGCTGTATACCTTTTGATCCCGGATTCCGGCGAAGCACTTCAATTCCAGACCGTCGCCTGCGTTGCCTTCGATGAAGCGCAGATTGCCCTGCTGATCCATCGCTTGGAACGCCACAAGATCATCCTCAACCGTTGCGCAGATCAGGAGATCACCTATCTGCGCAAAGGCGGGAAATCCGTTTGGGATATCGACCATTGCAGATTTGCCGGTCTGTTTGCAGAGAATCTGCGCCCGGGCGTTCGTATAGAATTCCTTCACGGTATACAGCGGGAAATCGTGGATGCGCTGACGCATATCGTCCGCGACGCGGACGGTCTTCTTCCTGCGCACCGTTCCGTCCCAGGTTAAGATCACCTCGCAATACGCCGTCTGTTCTCTGGTTTCATAGGTGTCGAGCGTTATTTCGGAGTCGCTGACAAAAAGATCGACAGCCGAACCGTATCCGGAATCCGGCGCGTATTCGCTGACAACGTATTGCCACGTTTCATTCCCGGATGGCGAAAAGAGCGAAAGCCGGCATTGCCATGCATCGGTTTCCTCTGTGTTGTAGAGAACCAGCAGGGAACCGTCGGGCGCGTCGATCACCTGAGAGATGGAGCTGGGCGCGCATTGAAACCGGAGTGTGACGGCGTTTTGCGTCACCGAAAACCCGTCGGAAAGAGAAGCGGAGACATCCTTTGGAGAATCGCTCGGGGCTTCCGCAGACGCGCAGACCACAGGATAGAGCAGAACGACGAGCAGCGTCAGGTATTTTCGAAATTTCATAAAGCATCTTTTTTCCATGGTGTGTTGATCGCTTGCTGTCTTTTTCAAGCGATTCCTCCTCAAAGGCTCACATGGCGATTCCCGTGTTCAGGTCGATGGCGATGAGCTGATCGTTCTCCAAATCCCGCAGAGGCAGCGTATGGCTTGTCCAATCAATTTCGGAGGTCGGGAGCGACAGCGCATAGCAGCATAGCTGCGCCTGCTCGTCGTATGTCGTATGGAGAACGAAGGCGTCCGGATGGGCGGCCCAGACGAAATCCAGCGGAAGAGCCGGTTCGTAACCGGTTCGGTCATAATAGACATAGACGTTGGTGGTCGCGCCGATTTGCGTCAGCAGAACTTCGCGGATGCGGTCGGTCTTCACCTGCTCCGTGTTGACGGAGACGTGCGCCACGGTCGTCGCGTTCGGGGCGGGGATGTCCAAAACGTATAGATCCTCAGTGGCGAGCTGACCGGGCGTTTCCATGATGCCGCAAAACAGATGAATGGAGCGAGCCCGAGCGGCTTCGTCAGGGGCGAGCAGCCAGCGGATTTGCTGCACGGCGCTGCTCCCATCGCGCCAGCCCGAACCGATGGAAAGGATGGGATCGGCGGGCGAATCCGTCTCGACGTCGGCTTCGCAGTAATAGCCAAGGGGGATCAATCCGTTTGCGCGGACATCATCGGCCTGCGCAAAATCCTCGTAATCACCCAAAACATCGTTGCAGGCTGCATATCGCGTGTCGCTGGGGGTGGTGCGCACGTCCAGCGCGAGCAGTTGGCCGTCAAAGCACAGGTTTTCGATTGTCCACGTCAGGCTCACGCCCTGCGTGCCGCGTTGGGTGTATGCAGCGGGAGAAGCGTCGGCTTGCGCCAATGCGCCGCCGCATGAACTGAGCAGCAAGGCCAGCGATAGGGCGGCAAGGCGTGTCGAATGAATCCAATGGTTATGCATAAAACACACTCCTGTTCGTACCCGGATGGGCGAATTTGCGGCGGTGCGCCGCTTTTGGGAACCGTTCCGATATATAAAACGATGACAGGCGTTCATTTCTTCCCAGAATTGGGAAAATACGCCAAATCGGCATGAAAACCGACGCGCGTTTCGTCTAATCACCGCAAGGAGTGATGAGAATGAAACGCGCGCTTTTTTGTGTATGGATGGTTTTGGCTTTAGGCTGGTGTACGGCATGGGCGGAGACGGATTGGCCGCCGATGACGGCGGAGGTCATGGACGACGAGCGCTTCTCTATCGTGGAGGAGGGCGAAACCCGTCTCCTGCGCTACGAAAGGAAGCAGGGAGACACATGGACGACGATTTGGGAGAACGACGCGATTTTGCCGGACGGGGAACTGGGGTGGATTTACATTAGCAGTTCTTCTGGCGGCGGTGAATGGGTGACGAAATGGTTTATTCGAAAGGTGGGACCGAAGGTTTCCGTCTACGCCAGTTGGAGACGGGAGGCGGAATATGAGGATTTCGCTGTGGGCTTGGAAAAACAGCAAAGCGGAACATGGGATGTTGTGTTCTATGAAAACCGACAGACGGAGCTGTGTGCGTGGCTGTTTGAGGATAAAGTGCTCTTCTGTTTTCCGAGCGATATCGCGAAGGGCGTTTGCGAAGAAGCGCCGAACCGCGACGCAGCGACGTTTGATCCGGAGGCGATGAGGACGATGGAGGCGCGGATTGTTCCCTATGTCGAGCCGGAGGAGATCGGAGGGCCGAGCGAAGAGGTCGGCCCCTGACGCGGGCTTGACGTGCGCGGCTGACAGCGCTATGATAGGGGTATTCTGATACGGGAGGCACACCAATGATTAGCAAAACCTATCCGTTGGGCAGCTTTGAACGGTATAAATACGTCGTCATCATGTCCCGCATGGACGGCGGGTTTCTGCTCAGCCGCCATAAGCAGCGAACGACATGGGAGTTTCAGGGCGGCCATATCGAGCCGGGCGAAACGCCGATGCAGGCCGCGCGGCGCGAGCTCTTTGAGGAATCGGGCGCGACGGCGTTTGACATTGCTCCGCTTTGCGATTACTGGGCGGGCAGCGAGGACGGGCAGAGCGGCGCGTGCGGCGTCGTCTTTACCGTGGACATCCACAGGCTCGGTGCTCTGCCGGAGAGCGAAATGGCCGAAACCAGACGCTTTGAGCGTCTGCCGGAGAACATGACATATCCCGAAATCACTGCGGCGATTATGGCGCATTGGGCAAAAAGATAAGGCTGTCGGCAGGAAGCAGCGCATGCGTCGCCTTCCGGCCGGACAGCCTTTTTGAATTATAAGCCGCTCTCGAACGCCTCGAAGAACTCCGGGCAGCTCCAGCCGCCGCAGGCGCTGACGGTATCGCCGGAAACGCCGAGCTGCAGCTTGAGGCCGTTGGTGAGCGTGGCGGTCAGCGTCTGCTTCTTTGCGGACATATCCGCCGATTTGAGCGTCGCGTGGTCGAGCAGCGTGGCGACGGCGTCGTTCGCCGCTTCGCCGGTCAGCGTGCCGACGCCGGAAAGCGTCAGCTCGGCGACCTGACCGCGGACGGAGAAGGTATCCTCCAACCCCAGACCGCCCGGCCCTTTGCCCGCGTAGCTCACCCGCTGGAACAGGCGCATGTTTCCGCCGACCTCGCAGGCGACCGCCGTGTTCGCGTCCAAGCCGGATACGGCGTAGATCGTTTGCCCCGCCTCGGCGACGTTGGAGAGGCCGCCCGCCATCGCGTCGTCATCCGCAAGGGAGGGCTCGTCGGTCGCCGTGTTGACCGTGCCGACCGCGCTGCCCAGCAGGTCGCCGCGCACGCTTGCGGGCGCGCTGAGCATGCGATAGACCGCGCCGTTGACGGCAACCAGCGGAATATCGCCGCTCGCCGAGGCGAAGAGCGATTCGCTGCCGCCGCCGGTGGCGCGCACGCGCGCCGTGCCGCTCACATCCGCCATGCGCGTCATGGGCGCGGCCTGCTCGCCGCCCGCCGCAATGCTGTCAATCGAAACAGGCATGGGCGTTGCGGCCGCATCGACCGCTGTGCCGCTCAGGCGCGGGGCAAAGGCGCTCACACAGGCAATCGCCAGCGCCGCGCAGCAGAGCGCGGGCACGAGGCGCGGCATTGGGGCGCGCCGTTTGGTTTTTTCGTTTGCGGCGAATAAGATGCGCCGCTTCATCGCTTCATCCGCATGCAGACCGGAGAGCATCTCGTTCGCCATCGGCGCGAGGTGCTCAAGCTCTTTGATGTCAATCACCGGTTGCTTCCTCCTTCAAAAGGCTTTCCAGTTTTTTTCTCGCTCTGGAAAGGCGGCTGGAAATCGTCCCTTCCGGCAGACCCAGCATCTGCGCAATCTCCGATATGCCCAGTCCCTGATAATAGTGCAGCAGGATCGTTTCACGGAACTGCCTCGGCAGCTTGTGAATGGCGCGCATCAGCTCGGCCTTTTCCTCGCGCTGCTCGAACGTTTCTTCCTGCGCCGGAATGATATCCAGCGTCGGCGCGCCGAGCACCACGCGCTTGAGCCATGCGCTGCGCCACAAATCGCGGCAGCAATTCACCGTCACGCGAAGAAGCCACGCTTTTTCGCAGCCGGGGGCAATCGCCTCGCCGCGCGTATAGAGCTTGACGAACACATCCTGACAGACGTCTTCGGCCTTTTGTTTATCCGCCAGATAAAAATACGCCATGCGCAGCACGTCGTCCGCGTATTGCGCATACAGCTCTTCGAATTGAGCCTGACGATCCGGCGCTTTCACGCTGCTTTCCAACCGTTTCACTTCCTACCCTCAGACATTAAGACGAATGAACCCGCCATTTTCATCCGTTAAAAATGAAAAAATCATAAAAAGATTATAACATGATGCGACGCGCTTCCGCAAGGCTTGACATTATGGGAAGATATAACACAAAAGGGATTGGCGGGGGCGCGTTCCAAAAGGCAAAAAGGACGCGGGAAGGCGCTGCCTTCTCACGTCCTTTTTATACAGCAAATGGGCAGAATCGGAATTTTGCATAAATTCCGATAGCGGGCTCAGCCCGCCTGCCGCTTACTTCTGAACGAGGTGGATGGCGAAGCCCGCGATCTCGTCCTTGAGGTAGATGGCCTTGAGCTGGCCGTCCTTCACGTTGGCGCTGCTCTCGTCAAACTCGAAGCCCTGACGCTCGAGATACGCCTTGGCGCGCATGATGAAGTTGGTCTTGATGCCGATGTGGCCCTTCGCGCCGCGGAACGGGCTCTTCATCACCTCGATGCCCGTGCCCGCGAAGATGGAGCTGTTGCCGACCTTCATCGTCCAGCCCAGCAGCTTGCACAGCTTGGTCGCGGTATCCATGGCCTCGGCCTCGTCGGCGCTGTTGATGCCCACGTGCGCGATCTCCAGCCCCAGCATGAGCTGAACGGCGGAGGCAGTCAGGGTGCGGATGCGATCCCAATCCCTGGCCTTCACGGCGTCGCCCGGAACCATCCAGCTTCCGCCGCAGCAGATGATCTTGTTGAAGGAGAGGTAATCCAGCAGGTTCTTCTCGTTCACGCCGCCGGTGGGCATAAACTTCATATCGACATACGGCGCGGCGATGGACTTGATGTACTTCAGGCCGCCGGCCGCCTCAGCCGGGAAGAACTTCACGGTCTTCAGACCCAGAGAGAGCGCGACCTCGATATCGCTCGGGTTCGCCGTGCCGGGGCAGACCGGGATGCCGATCTCCTGGCAGTGCTTGACGGTGGTCGGGTTCAGACCCGGGGAGACGATGAACTTCGCGCCGGCGGCCACCGCGCGATCCACCTGCTCGCAGGTGAGCACGGTGCCCGCGCCGACGACCATATCCGGGAACGCTTCGGTCATGTTCTTGATCGCGTCCGCCGCGGCGGCGGTGCGGAAGGTGACCTCCGCGCACGGCAGGCCGCCGTCAATCAGCGCCTGCGCAAGCGGCACGGCGTCCGCCGCGTCGTTGATGGCGATAACCGGCACGATGCCGATTCGGGAAAGCTGCTCCATCATATCCATATTGTGTTTCCTCCTTCAGAGTATTCTGAATGTATGTATGCGATTTGCCGCCCGAAGACGGCAAAGGGCTGCGTGATTAGCGAACGAAATCCTCGCGCATCGGGGTGAAGATATCCAGCAGCGTGCCTGCCTTGACGCAGGCGCAGCCGTGCACCTTGCCGCCCTCCACGGCGATGGAATCACCCTTCTTCATCGAGCGGGTGACCCCCTCGACGGTATAGGTGAATTCGCCGTCCAGCACGTAGGAAATCTGCGTGTGCGGATGGCTGTGCGCCGCGCCGACCGCGCCGGTATCGAAACCGACCTCGACGAGCATCGCGTTTTCGTTATAGGCGCGGATTTTGCGGCGCTGGCCGCCGCCCAGCTCAATCCACTGGGGCTCTTCGTTGGCGATAAACGTATTCATCCGAAACATCTCCCAATCTATGCTCTGTTTCGCCCGCGTCCGCCCAAAACAGATCGGCAGACGCGGGAAAAGCGGAGGCCTTAGACCTCCATGCCAAAGTACTCGACCGCGTTGTTGTAGCAGATGCCGCGCACCAGCTCGCCCAGCGTGTCGTAATCCTCCGGGTATTCGCCGTTCTCGACCCACTTGCCGATCATGTTGCACAGGATGCGGCGGAAATACTCGTGGCGCGGGTAGGAAATGAAGGAGCGGGAATCCGTCAGCATGCCGACGAAGCGCCCCAGCAGACCCAGCGACGCGAGCGCGTGCATCTGGTCTTCCATGCCGTATTTCTGATCGCAGAACCACCAGCCGGAGCCGAACTGAATCTTGCCCGGAATGCCGTCGCCCTGGAAGTTGCCCAGCATGGTGCCGATGACGTAGTTATCCTTCGGGTTGAGGCAGTAGAGGATGGTCTTGGGCAGGTTTCCGGCGCGCTCCTCCTCGGCCAGCAGCTTGGAGAGGTTCTCCGCGATGCAGGTATCGTCGATGGAGTCAAAGCCCACGTCCGCGCCGTACTTCTCGAACATGCGCGGGTTATTGTTGCGCATCGCGCCGATGTGATACTGCTGCGCCCAGCCGCGCGCCTTGTACATGCGCGCCAGCTCGACGAGCACATAGGTCTTGTAGGAGGCGATTTCCGCCTCGGTCAGCGGCGCGCCGCTCATGGCCTTGCGGAAGGCCTCGCCCGCGATGTGCGTGCTCGGCACGCCGTAGGGCACGGTATCCAGCGCGTGATCGGACAGGCGCGCGCCGTGCGCGTGGAAGAAATCCAGACGGGCTTCCAGCGCCTGCATCATGCTTTCCAGATTCAGGCAGTGGATGCCGGAGACGCGGGACAGGCGGTTCATGTAATCCACAAAGCCGCCGCGCTCGATGTTGAGCACCTTGTCCGGGCGCCACGCCGGATAGACCTTGAAATTGCAGGTGGCGTCCTGCTCGATCAGGGTGTGATGCTCCAGATCGTCCACCGGGTCGTCGGTGGTGCAGATGACCTTCACGCCGAATTTCTCGATCAGGCCGCGGCAGCGGTATTCCTCCGTCGCCAGCAGCGCGTTTGCGCGGTTCCAGATATCCTCGGCGGTCTTTTCGCTCAGGATATCCTCGATGCCGAACACGCGGCGCAGCTCCAGATGCGTCCAGTGGAACATCGGGTTGCCGATGCAGTATTTGAGGCTCGCGGCAAAGGCCAGCCACTTGTCATGCCAGCTCGCGTCGCCGCGGATGAACTTCTCGTCCACGCCGTTGGAGAGCATCACGCGCCACTTGTAGTGGTCGCCGCCGAGCATCAGCTCGCCGATGTTTTCGAACTGATGGTTTTCATAGATCATGCGCGGGGAGATGTGGCAATGATAGTCATAAATCGGCATGTTTTCCGCATACTCGTGATACAGCTTTTTGGCCACATCATTTTCAAGCAGAAAATCCTGATCCATAAACGGTTTCATGGGGTTCTCCTCCTTTGCTTTTAACTCCTTCCGTCCTCCCAGAAGCGGGAGAAAACGGGAGGAAATATCGGGGGTGCGACTCCTTCCGTTGGATGCCAACCTTCGGCATTTTTCATCGTCTGAATCCGCCACAGGCGGCGACGATTTCAAATGTCCCTCGAAGAGGGAGGCAACGGGCAGAAAAGTCGAAGGGTGCGACTCTTTCCGTCGGATGCCAACCTTCGGCATTTTTCATCGTCTGAATCCGCCGCAGACGGCGACGATTTCAAATGTCCCTCGAAGAGGGAGGCAACGGGCAGAAAAGTCGAGGGGTTACAGCGGGGAAAGAGCTCCCTCTTCGAGGGAGCTGTCACGGCAACGCCGTGACTGAGGGAGTAGCCGTGACTGAGGGAGTTGCCATATTACAGCGTTACGCCGTCCTTGAAAATCGCGATTTCGCGATAATCGTGCGTTTCGCTCTGCGTCCGTTCGCCGGAGGCGATGGCCAGCAGCTTTTTGAAAAAGACCTCGGTTGTCTCCTGCATGTCCGCGCCCTGCGCGAGAATACCGGCGTTGAAGTCGATCCAATCGCGCTTCTTTTCGGCGAGCGGGGTGTTGGTGGAAACCTTCACCGTCGGAATCGGCGCGCCGACCGGCGTTCCGCGCCCTGTGGTGAAGAGCACCATCTGCGCTCCGGCAGCCATCAGCGCCGTGATCGCGCAGAGGTCGTTGCCCGGCCCCTGAACGAGGTTCAGCCCCTTCTCGGTCACGGGCTCGCAATAGCGTAGCACGTCGCGCACCTCGGCCGTGCCGCCCTTCTGGGTGCAGCCGAGGGATTTGTCTTCCAGCGTGGTGATGCCGCCCGCCTTGTTGCCGGGAGAGGGATTTTCGTAGACCTCCTGCCCGTGGCGGATGAAGTATTCCTTGAAATTGTTGATGAGATCGACCGCCTTGCGGAAGGTCGCCTCATCCTTGCAGCGATCCATCAGGATGGTCTCCGCGCCGAACATCTCCGGCACCTCGGTCAGCAGCGTCGTGCCGCCGTGGCGCGCCAGCAGATCGGACGCACAGCCCAGCAGCGGGTTGGCGGTGATGCCGGACAGGCCGTCGCTGCCGCCGCATTTGAGGCCGATGACCAGCTCGGAAGCGTCCACCGTCTGCCGCTTGAAGGCGGAGGCGTAGGCGGTCAGCTCATCGAGGAGCCGCATGCCCGCCTCGATTTCATCCTCCACATCCTGCGTGACGAGGAATTTCACGCGCTCGGGGTTGTAATCGCCGAGCACTTTCTTGAATTCGTTTACGTTGTTGTTTTCACAGCCGAGGCTCAGTACGAGCACCGCGCCCGCGTTCGGATGGCGCACCATCGAGGCGAGCAGCTTCTGGGTGTTCTTGTGATCCTCGCCGAGCTGGCTGCATCCGTAGGGGTGGACGAAGCAGTGAATGCCGTCTACGCGGTCGCCGTAGGCCGCCTGCGCCATGCGCTCAAGCGTCTTGGCCGTGCCGTTGACGCAGCCGACGGTGTTCACAATCCAGACCTCGTTGCGGATGCCCACGCGGCCGTCTTCGCGCACATAGCCCTCGAACGCGGCCTTGCGATCCACGGGCATGGCGCAGGGATGCGGGTGATAGCCGTACTCCAGCAAGCCGGAGAGGTTGGTCTTGACGTTGTGGGTGTGCACCCAGCTTCCCGCCGAAATGGGCTGCGTCGCGTGGCCGATGGGGAAGCCGTATTTGACGACGTTCTCGTTTTCGGCGATGTCGCAGAGCGCAAACTTGTGCCCGGCGGGGATATCCTCGCGCAGCATCACGCCGAGCGCTTCTTCACCGGCCTTGAGCGGCTGGAGCGCCACGGCGACGTTGTCGCGCGGATTGATGCGGATCAATCTGCTCATGCTTTTGCCACAACCTCTTCAATCGCCTTCGCAGCGCCCTTGGTGAAGATCGCGTCCAGAGAAGCGGCGACGGAGGCCTCGAAGCCCGGAAGCTCGGCGGTCAGGTCGCTGCCCCAGAAATCGACGTTGGTCAGCACGGCGTGCGCGATTTCCGCGGCCGGCTTGCCGGTCATGCCCGCGAAGAAATCGAGCACGAACTGATCGTCGGCAATCGGGTATTCGTTGCCCGCGGCGCGAACGCCGACGAAGGAGCCGTCCTCCTTCTTCTTGCCGCAGTAGAAGGCGATGAACGCCGCCATCGAGAAGGTCAGGATCTTCGGCAGCCTGCCCGTGCGCTTCACGTATTCCTTGATGGTCGGCAGCACGCGCGCGCGGAACTTGCTCTGGCTGTTGAGCGCGATGGAGAGCAGCAGGTGGCGGTTGAACGGGTTGGAGAAGCGCTCAAAAATCGCGGATGCGAACGCCTCGAGGTCGTCTTTGGGCAGGTCGAGGGTCGGCATGATCTCGTTGAACAGCGCCTGAGACATGTAGGCGCGCATGGTGTCGTCCGCCATGCAGTCGCCGACGATCTCGTGCCCCGCCAGATACGCGCCGAGCACCATGGAGGTGTGCGCGCCGTTGAGCATGCGCACCTTGCGCAGCTTATACGGGGAGACGTCCTGCGTGAAGATGACGTTGCAGCCCGCCTTCTTGAAGGGCAGCTCGTCCTCGATCCAGGCCGGGCCTTCGATGACCCACAGGCCGAACGGCTCGGCGGTGTCGAGCATGTTGTCACGGTAGCCGAATTCCTCGTAGAGCGTCTCGGCCTCGCCGCGCGGATAGCCGGTGACGATGCGGTCCACCAGTGTGGAGCAGAAGACGTTTTCCTCCTTCAGCCAGGTCTTGAACGCCTCGGAAAGCCCCCACTGCTCGGCGGTCTTCAGGCAGCACTCTTCGAGGTTGCGGCCGTTGTAGTCGATCAGCTCGCAGGGCAGCAGGATGAAGCCGGTGCCCTTCTTGCCGCCGAAGGCGGTGAAGCGCTCATAGAGCAGGCGGGTCAGCTTGCCGGGGTAGGAGGCCTGCGGCTTGTCGTCAAAGCTGTCCTTGCCGGTGTAGACGATGCCCGCCTCGGTGGTGTTGGAGATGATGATGCGCATATCCGGGTTGTGCGCCAGCGCCAGATAGCCCTCGAAATCTTCATACGGGGAGAGGCCGCGCTTGACGCTCTGGATGATGCGCTCGTCCTTGCTGGGCTTGCCGTCCACCTGACCGCGCAGGATCAGGGTATACAGGCCGTCCTGCTCGTTGAGCATGGAAACCATGCCGCGCTCGATGGGCTGCACAATCACCACGCCGGCGTCCATACCGGCTTTTTCATTGGCCATATCAATCATCCAGTCGCAGAAGGCGCGCAGGAAACCGCCCTCGCCGAACTGAATGACGCGCTCCGTCTTGGGCGCGACGCCGCGCGCCATCTTGACGGAAGGAAGGGTGGATGCGTTAAGCTGAACCATGGATAATAACCTCCCAAAAGATGAAAGTCATGAAAACCTGCCAGAGAGCATGAGAAGACCCTCGTTTAGCTAGATACAGTATAGCACCGTTTCCCAAATCGCGTCAAGATTTCTGGCAAAAGGAACCGTGAGGATTTGGTCAATGTGAATAGATTGTCAGACGACCAGGCAAAAGGACGGAAGAATCGAATTTACGGCGTTCTGCTTGAGCGCTGAACGTGATAAAAAAGCGGCAGAAAAAAAGAAATTCGCCGCTGGAGGTATTTTGAGGCGGCTCCGCTCCGCAAGGGGCGCGGCGGCGAAGTTTTCCCCCGCGCGCCATTTTCGCCATGAAAAGGTTGATAAACCCCCGCAAAGATGCTACAATAATAAACTGAGCGGCAATGTGGAGTTTTTCGTTCGGCGAAAGGCCAAATCCCGGCCGCGCATTGGAGGATAGCATGAGCTTTTTCAGCAAATTATTCGACCCGTCCGCCGGGGAGATCAAACGCCTGAACAAAATTGTCGATAAGATTGATTCGTTTGAAGAAGAACACAAGGCGCTGACCGACGAGCAGCTTCGCGGCAAGACCGTGGAGTTCCGCGAGCGCCTCAAAAACGGCGAAACGCTGGATGATCTGCTGCCGGAGGCATATTCCGTCGTGCGCGAGGCGACCTGCCGCGTGACCGGCAAGCGCCAATTCCGCGTGCAGATGCTCGGCGGCATCGTGCTCCATCAGGGGCGCATCGCCGAGATGAAGACCGGCGAGGGCAAGACCCTGACGGCGACCATGCCGGCGTACCTCAACGCGCTTTCGGGCGAGGGCGTGCACGTCGTGACCGTCAACGACTATCTGGCCAAGTTCCAGGGCGAAGACGTCGGCCGCATCTTCCGCTTCCTCGGCATGACCGTGGGCGTGATCGTGCACGATCTGACGCAGGAGGAGCGCAAGGCGGCGTATGCCTGCGACGTGACCTACGGCACGAACAACGAGATGGGCTTTGATTACCTGCGCGACAACATGGTGATCTACCAGAAGAACATGGTGCAGCGCGGCCACCACTTCGCCATCGTGGACGAGGTGGACTCCATCCTCATCGACGAGGCGCGCACCCCGCTGATTATCTCCGGCGCGGGCGACAAATCCACCGACCTGTATGAAAAGGCGGATCGCTTCGTCTGCACCCTGCAAAGGGGCGAAGAGCCGGAACAGGACCGCTGGGAGGAAAACCCGCTCTCCGACGAGGAGCTGGCGGCGATGCGCAAGGATTACGTCATCGACGAGAAAAAGAAGACCTGCAACCTGTCCGAGGCGGGCGTGCGCAAGGCGGAGCGCTGGTTCGGCGTGGAGAATCTCTCCGACATCGCCAACAACGAGCTGCTGCACCACATCAACGCCGCGCTGCGCGCCCACGCGCTGATGAAGCGCGACGTGGACTACGTGGTGCAGAACGACGAGGTCGTCATCGTCGATGAGTTCACCGGCCGCCTGATGGTCGGCCGCCGCTACAGCGACGGTCTGCATCAGGCCATCGAGGCGAAGGAGCACGTGAAGGTGCAGCGCGAGAGCAAGACGCTGGCGACCGTCACGTTCCAGAATTATTTCCGCATGTACAGCAAGCTCTCCGGCATGACCGGCACGGCCAAGACGGAGGAGGAAGAATTCAAGGGCATTTACAAGCTCGACGTGGTGCAGATTCCGACCAACCGCCCGATGATCCGCAAGGACATGAACGATCTGGTCTACCGCACCCAGAAGGGCAAGTTCAGTCAGGTGATCGAGGAGATCGAGCGCCGCCACAAGACGGGTCAGCCGATTCTGGTCGGCACGGTTTCCGTCGAGGTCAGCGAAATGCTCTCCAAGATGCTGCGCATGCGCGGCATCGAGCACGTCGTGCTGAACGCGAAATACCACGCCCGCGAGGCGGAGATCGTCGCGCAGGCCGGTCACTACGGCGCGGTGACGATTGCCACGAACATGGCCGGCCGCGGCACGGACATCCTGCTGGGCGGCAACCCGGAATTCCTCGCCCGCCGCGCGATGAAGCAGAAGGGATACGAGGACAACGTGATCGACGAAGCCACCGGCTTCAACGAGAACGTCAGCGAAGAGGTGCTCGCCGCGCGCGTGATCTATAAGCAGCTCTATGCCGATTTCAAGAAGCAGACGGACGCCGAGCACGACCGCGTGATCGCCGTCGGCGGCCTGCACATCATCGGCACGGAGCGCCACGAATCCCGCCGCATCGACAACCAGCTCCGCGGCCGCGCGGGTCGTCAGGGCGACCCCGGCTCCTCCCAGTTCTTCCTCTCCATGCAGGATGACCTGATGCGCCTGTTCGGCAGCGAGCGCGTCAGCGGCCTGATTGAAAAGATGGGTCTGGCCGAGGACGAGCCGATCGAGGCGAAGATGCTCACCGGGCAGATTGAAAACGCCCAGAAGCGCATCGAGGCGCGCAACTACGAAATCCGCAAGAACGTGCTGCAGTATGACGACGTGATGAACGAGCAGCGCAAGGAGATCTACGAGCAGCGCAAGCAGGTGCTCGAGGGGCGCGATATGCACGAAACCATCGTCAAGATGGCGGACAAGCTCATCGAGGAAGCCGTCGCGACCTATTGCGGCAACGGCGACGAATACGCCGATTGGGACATGGAGGGGCTGACGCAGTACCTGGAGCGCCTGTGCATCCGCATCGGCTTCTTCAAGGCGCATGAGGAAGCCTTCAAGACGGTCGATAAGGAAGAGCTGATCGCCAAGCTCAAGCAGGAGGCGCGCGATTTCTACGCCCTGCGCGAGAAGGGCTTCGAGCTGATCCACATCGACCCGCGCGAGCTGGAGCGCGTCGTGCTGCTCTCCTGCGTGGATCGCCGCTGGATGGATCACATCGACGCGATGGATCAGCTCCGCGACGGCATCGGCCTGCGCGCCTACGGCAACAAGAACCCCATCACCGAATACCAGATCGAGGGCTACGACATGTTCGACGAGATGGTGCACTTCATCCGCGAAGACACCGTCCGCCGCATGTATCAGGCGCGCATCAACATTCCGCAGCAGCGCAAGGAAGTCGCCGAGCCGAAGGAAACCAACCTCGAACAGGCCAAGGCGGCGGGCGGCCCTTCCGGCCCGAAGCGCGTGCAGAAGCAGGTCGGCCGAAACGATCCCTGCCCCTGCGGAAGCGGCAAGAAGTATAAGAACTGCTGCGGGAGGGACAACGGCTGAGGCGGCGTGCTGCCCATGTCGGGGACAAAAGCCCCGTAAGGGGCGCGCATTGCGCCCGCGTTTTACGCAGAATCCGCTTTTTGCTCTACGATTCTTTTGAACTAAACCAACGCATAAAAGGATGTGAATCAACGTGATCGAACTGGATCTTTATCGCCAGCAGATGGCACAAATCCGCGAAAGCATTGTTGAGGCAGGTGAGTCACTTTAACGTCGCCGGCTTGAAGGAGCAGCTTCTCGAGCTGCACGAGACGATGAACGAGCCGGATTTCTGGAACGACCTCAAGCGCTCGACCGAGGTCAGCCGGAAGGTGCGCATCACGGAAAACAAGGTGGAGCATTACGAAAAGCTCTGCCAGCGCGCCGACGATGTGGACGCGACCATGGAGCTTGCCGAGGAAATGCAGGATACCGACCTGCTGGCCGAGGCGGGCGAGGAAATCAAAAAGCTGCAAAGCGACCTCGAGGAGCTGCGGCTGGAAAGCCTGCTGCGCGGCGACTACGACAGCAACAACTGCTATCTCTCGCTGCACGCGGGCGCGGGCGGAACCGAGGCACAGGATTGGACGCTCATGCTCTATCGCATGTACACCCGTTACTGCGAGCGCCACGGCTTTACCGTCAAGCTCATCGACATGCTCGACGGCGACGAGGCGGGGCTCAAGTCCGTGACCTTCGAGGTGGACGGCGAAAACGCCTATGGCTTCCTGCGCAGTGAAAAGGGCGTGCACCGGCTGGTGCGCATCAGCCCGTTCGACTCCAACGCGCGCCGCCAGACGAGCTTCTCCTCGCTGGATGTTTCGCCGATCATCGACGACGACGACAACGAGATCGAGATCGACATGAAGGACGTCCGCGTGGACACCTACCACGCCAGCGGCGCGGGCGGACAGAACGTCAACAAGACCAGCTCCGCCGTGCGCATGACGCACTTCCCGACGGGCATCGTCGTCTCCTCCCAGACGAGCCGCGATCAGGTGCACAACCGCGAGAATTGTATGCGCATGCTGCGCGCAAAGCTCGTCGAAATGCGTGAGCGCGAGCGCGAGGAAAAGATGGCCGACATCAAGGGCGAGATGAAGAAGATCGAATGGGGCAGCCAGATCCGCTCCTACGTCTTCATGCCCTATCAGCTCGTCAAGGACACGCGCACCGACTACGAGACCGGCAACATCCAGGCGGTCATGGACGGCGACCTCGACGGCTTCATCAACGCGTATCTCACCAAGTCTGCGAACGGGGAGCTGAAAAAGTAATTCAAAAATGCACTGCGGTGCATTTTTGATTTGGGTTTTGCCGAGCGCTGCGTCGCACTCGCGTTGTTCGCACACTTGCACTCTGAGATGAATTTTTTCCAGAAGGTGAATTGCCCCGCAGTGGGCAAGAGAAGCCCCTCTGGAGGGTGCGCGGGTCGCGGAAAAAATGATTGCATTTTGATTCCGGCGCTGCGGCGCCGGAATTTTATATGTCGGAACGAAAAAGGTAAACAGGGAGGAAACATGGCAGAAAATACCAGAGAAAACAAGATGGGCACGATGCCCATCGGCAAGCTGCTGGCCAACATGGCGGGGCCCGTGATGATATCGATGCTCTTTCAGGCGCTCTACAACATTGTCGACAGCGTGTTCGTCGCGCGGCTCAGTCAGGACGCAATGAACGCCGTGTCGCTCGCTTTTCCGCTGCAAACGCTGTGCATCGCGTTCGCCGTGGGCACGGGCGTCGGTATGAACGCGCTGCTCGCGCGTTCGCTGGGTGAAAAGAACATGCAGGCGGTCGACCGCGCCGCGGGCACGGGACTTTTCCTGACGCTCTGCACCGCCGCCGTCTTTGCTGTCCTCGGCTTTTCGCTCGCCACGCCGTTTTTCCGCTTTCAGACGGAGAATGCGCAGATCATCGCCTACGGCCGTGATTATGTGATGATCTGCATCGGCGGCTCGCTCGGACTGTTCCTGCAAATTTACGGCGAGCGCCTGCTCCAGTCCACGGGGCGGACGGACCTTTCGATGATCTCGCAGATCGCGGGCGCGGTGTGCAACATCGTGCTCGACCCGATTTTGATTTTCGGCCTTCTGGGCTTTCCCCGCATGGAGGTCGCGGGCGCGGCGGTCGCCACGATCGTCGGCCAGTTCGTCGGCGCGGGCCTCGGCCTTTTCCTGAACCTCAAGAAAAATCCCGAGGTGCAGATCCACCTCAAGAACATCCGTCCCCACCGCGCGACGGTGGCGGACATCTACGCCATCGGCATTCCGTCGATCATCATGCAGTCCATCGGCTCGGTGATGATGTTCGGCATGAACAAAATTCTCATCTCGTTCACCGAGGCGGCGACCGCGGTGTTCGGTGCTTACTTCAAGCTCCAGAGCTTCATCTTCATGCCATGCTTCGGCCTCAACAACGCGATGGTGCCCATCGTGTCGTACAACTACGGCGCGCAGAAATTCGACCGCGTGCGCAAGACCGTCCGCCTGACAGTCTTCACGGCCATCGGCATCATGTGCGTCGGCTGCGCGCTCTTCGAGCTCATCCCCGAAACGCTGCTGGGGATGTTCTCGCCGACGGACGAAATGCTCTCCATCGGTCGTGTTGCGCTGCGCATCATCGGCGTGCACTTCCCGCTCGCGGGCTTCAGCATCATCGCGGGCAGCGCGTGTCAGGCGCTCGGCAAGCCCATCTATGCGCTCATCAATTCCGTCTGCCGCCAGATCGTCGTGCTGCTGCCGGCGGCGTATCTGCTCTCGCTCACGGGGCGGCTCGAGCTTGTGTGGCTCGCCTTCCCGATCGCGGAGGTCGTGAGCGTCATCCTGAACGCCACGTTTCTGCGGCTCACGTACCGCGTCTCGCTCGAGAGAAAATAATTTTGCCTGCGCGCAGACGCAGATCGGGGAGAGCCTCTTATTATAGAAGAGGCTCTCCCCTTTTATAAACGTTCCGCACGGCGGTTCAAATTTTTTCTTTTGACAGACCGCACAGACGCGGGTAAAATACATTTGATAAGCTACACTTGATAAATTGTTTTCGCAGGAGAACCTATGAAAAGACAACTTGCAGCGCTGCTGCTGACGATTTTTGCCCTGTCCCTCACTGCCTGCGGCGAAACGGCTGCCGAGAGCGAGACGCGCACGGTGTACGCGATGGACACGGTGATGAACCTGACGGTTTACGGCGAGAACGCCGCTGCCGCGCTGGAGAGCGCGGAAAAGGAACTGCACACGTTGGACGAAGCCGTCCTCTCGCGCACGGCGGAGGGCAGTGAGCTCTATGCACTCAACACGTCGAACGGCGAGACGGTTGAATACGGCGCGGATGATATCTTACCCGCGCTGATCGAAACGGCGCTGACGATCTCTGACGCGACGGACGGCGCGTTCGACCCGACGCTCGCCCCCGTGCTCGACGCGTGGGGATTTACGAAGGACGAGCGCCGTGTGCCGTCCGCAGACGAGCTCAAAGAATTGCTGAGTCATACGGGCTGCGGCAAGGTCGCGCTCGAAAAAACGGCGGACGGCTGGACGGTCACACTTTTAGACGGCGCGCAGCTCGACCTCGGCGGCATCGCCAAGGGCTACGCGGCGGATCTTCTGCGCGCGCAGCTTGAAAAGGAGGGCGTCACGTCCGCGACACTCGACCTCGGCGGTGATGTGTTCGTCATGGGGCGAAAGACCGACGGCAGCGATTGGCGCATCGCCGTCAAGGACCCTGCGGACACGGAGAGCTACCTTGGCGTCGTATCGGCGGCGGATAAGTTCATCGTGACCTCCGGTGTGTACGAGCGCTATTTTGAAGAAAACGGCGTGCGATATCACCATATCCTCGACCCCAAGACCGGCTGCCCCGCGGAAAGCGGGCTCGTCAGCGTGACCGTGCTGTGCGAGAACGGCGCGTGGGCGGACGCGCTCTCGACGGCGTGCTTCGTCCTTGGCCCCGACGGCGCGCTTGCGCTGCGCGACGATCTTGCCGACCAGGGGACGGATTTCGAACTCATTTTAGCCACCGACGATGGCCGCGTGCTCTACACCGACGGCCTTGCCGACGCCTTCACGCCGAACGACGAAAGCGGGTACACGTATGAAGCGCTCGCCTAAGCTGAAGCCGACAAGGTGGGACGCGCTCGTCGTGCCCGCGGTG
>OLGB01002496.1_pt1 | contig 19437 bp, 15 predicted proteins | sample 1605691 | NCBI WGS metagenome assembly OLGB01 (sample SAMEA3888925, study PRJEB22519) | human gut metagenome | biome: human gut; feature: human-associated habitat; material: faeces | place: Denmark | collected 2010 | reverse complement strand
ATATGTAATTTTTTAAAGTACAGATATTATTATTTAAATTCTCTCATTTTTCTTATCTATTGACATTGAAGTACAAAAAATGGTACATTTATAAAAATTATTTTGTTTTTATCATTCAGTTGGGGGGAATCGTTTTGCCGTTCTACACAATCAAATCAAAGTCACGCTCATGGGATGGAGAGCCGGTCGGAATCCTGATTTTAGACGCGGCCTATCCCTGTGTCCCGGGAAATGTCGGCAACGCCACCACATTTCCGTTTCCAGTCCGCTACCATGAGGTGCGCGGAGCTTCGATCGACCGTCTGCTGAACCAGCGTGATCCGTCGCTGCTCGCGCCATTCGTCGAAGGCGCGCAGAAACTCGAGGCCGAGGGCGTGCGCGCGATAACGGGAGCCTGCGGCTTCATGGCCCTCTTCCAGCAGGAGATCGCCGACGCCGTCGACGTCCCCGTATTTATGTCCAGTATGCTGCAGGTGCCTTTCATCGTGCGTACCCTCAAGCGGGGCAAGAAGGTTGGTATCATCTCCGCAAACGCCTCCGTCATGACCGAACAGCACTTGCGCAACGTCGGCATAACCGCCGATATGCCGGTCGTGCTCTACGGCATGGAGAGTAAAGACGAGTTCCGCTCCTCCGTCCTTGAAGAGAAGGGAACGATGGACACCGACATTGTCGAGCGCGAGATACTCGAAGTCTGCGACCGCATGTTAGCGGAGAATCCCGAGGTCGCCGCGATCCAGCTCGAATGCAGCGACCTGCCGCCCTTTGCCGCCGCCGTCCATCGCCATACCGGGCTGCCGGTCTTCGACTTCATCACGATGATACGACACTTTGAAAGCGCCCTGAACCCGACCGAGTACGTCGGACCGCAATACGGGATGTAGGACTGCAGGCCGCCCCGGCGAAAATGTTTTCCGGGGCGGCCCTTCAATGTGCGGTTATCTATCTATGCTGCCTCGCGCCGAGGTTTCCTGTTTTTAGTCGAATGATAAACTATCCCTGTTTTTCCGCCGCCTGCGAGCATCCCTTGCCGAGGAATATCATGCTCATGCCTCCGAAGATGAAGTCGACTCCAAGGACGACGCCGATCATCGCGATGCCGGTGACCATGTTCTGCCACATGAGCCAGGCGAGCACAAGAGCGAGGATGCCGGAGACCAGCGTCCAGATCGCGCCGTCGATGTGGCGGATGTTCCAGTATTGGATGATCTTTGTAACGCCGTCAACGAGAAAATAGGCTGACAGAAGGATCGAAAGCGTCAGCACGCCAACGAGCGGCTTGGTGATAAAAAGGAATCCCGCGACGAAGGCGCAGAGGGAGCTGAATACCTCCCACCAGCCGCCGGTCTTGTCCTTGAACGCCTTGTAGGCTCCGTATGCCTGAGCGCATCCCGCGACCACCAGCAGCCAGCCCAGCAGCAGCTCTATCGCGAAAGAGGCCATCAGCGGCATCCAGAGGGCGATAAAGCCCGTGAATAACATCAGCGCGCCGGTCCAGTAGAACCTTGTTTTGTTTTTCAATAGATCTTCTTTTGTTAAATTTTCAGAAATAAGCATTATGCTTCATCCACCTTTATCTTTTGATTTCAATTATTGTTTTACCCATTCCGACATCTCTTTAAAGCGAAGGGAGGCCGCCCAAAAGGCTAACGACAACCCCAGTATAATGATAACTGTAAGCGTGCGCACGTTATTCACTCCCTGTTTTTATATTCACACCGCCTCGCTTCCTTTCTATGAAACATCTTAGTTTACGGCCCTGACAAAGAGTACGGCAGTATTGCGGCATTCACGATAGGTAGTTTTAATTATGTAAAGTTTTTGTGGATAAAGGGAGATTTATTCTGTTATTTGACGAATAAAAATAATTTCGCGGAGGCGTTTTATCAATATTAACGGTAATCTTTTAAGAGAGCGCGGGCCCGATCCGAGGCGTGGGATTTACCGATAGGCCGGCTGCGCTCAGGCGTATTCTCCCGTGGGATATATCTTCGCGCGCTCCTCCCCGCGCAGGACGCGCAAAGCGCCCGCGGCGAGCGATTCAAGTTCGTTTTCGCCGGGAAGGACGACGGTCTTGCCGAGGAATTTTATCTTCCTGCCGACCAGTCCCACCAGCTCGCGCGAGTGAGCCATGCCGCCGGTGAGGATCACCGCGTCGAGTTCGCCGTCAAGTGCGGCCGCGAGTTCGCCTATCCCCTTTGCTATCTGGTAGACATAGGCGTCGAGCACCAATTTCGCGCGGGCGTCGCCCTCCGCCATCTTCAATACTTCGCGCAGGTCGCGCGTGCCGAGATAGGAGACGATGCCCCAGCCCGAGAGCAGCTTACGGCGAAGTTCCGCCAGCGTATACTTCCCGCTGTAACAGAGTTCTACCACCGCGTCGACCGGCAGGCCGCCGGCGCGCTCCGCGGAAAATGGGCCATCCGCCTTCGCTCCGATGACGTCGACGATCCTGCCGCGGTCGTGCGCGCCGATCGTCACTCCCGTGCCGAGGTGGGCGACGACGAAGCGGCAGTCTTCATAGCGTTTCCCAAACGCCGCCGCCGCTTTTCGTCCCATCGCCTTTTGGTTGAGCGCATGTACGAGGCTGCCGCGCTCGATCTCGGGCGCGCCGGATATGCGGGCTACGTCGGAGAGCTCGTCGACTGAAACCGGGTCGACGATATAGGCCCGGCAGCCCGAACGTCCGGCGAAGCGCTCCGCGATGAAAGCTCCGAGGTTGGAGGCGTGTTCGCCGCGCGGGGCCTCCGTTAAATAATCTTTCATCGCGTCGTTGACGAGATATGTGCCGGAGGGCATCGGCGCAAGCAGGCCGCCGCGCCCCACCACGGCGTCAAAAGCATCTTCCGCAAAACCCGCTTCGGAGAGCGCCCGCGATATCAGCGCGCATCTCATCTCAAGCTGGTCGAGCACGGCGGCAAAGGCGGATCTCCGGACGTCCGTAAGTTCTACGCCCGCCTCGAAGAGCGGCCGCAGGTCCTCAAAGACCGCGATCTTCGTCGAAGTGGAGCCGGGATTTACCGCCAGTATTTTCATAATATAACGATCATCTTCCGCCCGCGACCAGGCAGGAGAGCGCGATCCCGTAGAATTTCGTCTCCGGGTCGTCGGTGCGCGAGACGAGCACGATGGGCACCATCGCGCCGAGCACGACGCCGGCGAACTTCGCCTTACAGTAATGCACGAGGGTCTTGCAGTGGACGTTGCCGCATTCAAGGTTCGGGGCCAGCGTGAGGTCCACCTTGCCGGCGATGACGCTGTTTATCCCCTTATGCTCCGCGGCCTCCCTTGAAGCCACGACGTCTATCGCCATCGGCCCCTCGACGGTGCAGGTGCAGGGCAGTTCGTCAAACTCCCCGTCGCGCCAAGCGGCGACGAGGGCGGCGGCATCCACCGTTGACGGGATGTGCGGGTCCACGCGCTCGTTGGCCGCGATGCAGGCGACGTTGACATGTTCGTAGCCGAGGGCGTGGATCGCCTTCAGGGCGTTTCTCAGGATGTGTTTTTTCTGGTCGAGCGTCGGCGTCACGATGAAGGCGGTGTCGGTACAGAACGAGAGATGGTGCTCTCCCGGGATCTCCATCACCGCGAGGTGGCTCAAAAGATGCCCGGAGCGCAGCCCCTGCTCCCGGTCAAGCACGGCGCGCATAAAATCGGAGGTGTTGACGAGCCCCTTCATCAGGGCGTCGCCGCTGCCCTCGCGAACGAGCGCGACGGCCCTTTTCGCCGCCTCCTCCGGACTGCCGGCGTGGACGATCTCAGCCTTGCCCGCGATGCCCAGCTCATCAACCACGGGAGCGATTATCTTCTCGTCGCCGGTGAAGACCGCGTGTCCGAGCCCCTTGTCAAAGGCCATCTTCACCGCCTCTATGGTCTCCCTGTCCGCCGCCGCCGCGACGAGGCTGCTGCCGCTGAGACAGCCGCAGTTGTTTATCATTTCGTCAAAGGTCTTATACATCGACATTCCTCCCCGTTCATTTTAAGGATTCCCTCTTAAATATGAGACATTATAAAAATACGGGAACGACAAATCCGCCGAATATTTGGCACACTCAACTAAGTAAATTATACTATAATGAGAGCGTAAGATTTGCATATGGGAGAAATTTTTAAGTGAAAACAAATAATACCGCGGCCCTCGGCACAGCTCCGGTGGGGCCGCTGCTGCTGAAGTTATCTGTTCCGGCGATGGCGGGAATGTTTATGATGTCTCTTTATAATGTCGTTGACGCTTTCTTCGTCGGGCGCGGCGTGGGCGCGCTGGGCATTGCTTCCGTATTCGTTTCGTTTCCCGCGACGCTCGTCATCATGGCCGTATCGCAGACCTTCGGCGTGGGCGGAGCCTCCGTCATCGCCCGCGCGCTGGGGGCGGAAAGACATGACGAGGCCTCCGCGGCGCTCGGCACGATAATGACCTCCGGCCTCTTCTGCGCGCTCGCCATGACCGCCGCGCTGATGATATTCACGCGGCCATTGCTGACGATGCTCGGGGCAACCCATGAGATCATCGAATCGTCGCTCGTCTACGCCGGCATCATCTTTCTCGGCACGCCGGCCTTCTTCATGATGATGGTCTTCAACAACCTCGTGCGCGGCGAGGGCAACACCCGCCTCTCCATGCTGAGCATGGCGATCTCCTCGGGCGTCAACATCGCGCTGGACCCGCTCTTCATCTTCGTCTTCAAATGGGGGCTGGCGGGCGCGGCCTGGGCCACCGTCATCGCTCAGGTGTGCGCACTTGCCTGGCTGCTGCACTATTATTTCGGCGGCAAAAGCGCCGTCGCGGTAAAGCCGCAATGCCTGCGCCGGATATCCCCGCCGCTGCTCGCGCGGGTCCTCTCCGTCGGGGCCTCCGCCTTCGTGCGGCAGGTGGGCATCGCCGTATCGTGGACCGTGCTCAACCGGATATTCGCCGACACCGGCGGCGCGATCGGCGTCGCCGCCTCCGGACTCGTACAGCGCCTGCTCTCGCTCATCATTATGCCGGTGCTCGGCATGGGACACGGCCTGCTGCCGCTCGTCGGTTACAACTACGGCGCCAAGAACTACCGCCGCGTACTGCGCGGCATGTCGCTCGCGAACATCGCCTCGACCGCCGTCTGCTTCGCCTGCGCCGTCCTCCTGCTCATCTTCCCGCGCGAGATGCTGGGAATCTTCTCGGACGACCGGGCGCTGCTCGCGAGCGGCGTGACCGGCATGGTCTGTGTCGCGGCGGGGATATCCTTCGCCGGCACCCAGACGATGATCTCGACATACTACCAGGGCATCGGCAGCGCTCGGCTCGCCTTTTTCCTCTCGAGGCTCCGGCCGCTGCTGCTCCACCCGCCGCTCGCGCTGACACTCTCGGCGTTTTTCGGCATGAACGGCGCCTGGGCCTCTTTCACCGCCGCGGACATCCTCGCCTTCGCCATCTCCTGGGCCATCTATACCAGAGGCAAACGGGAACTTGCCCAAAGAGAGCTCGCGGCATGACGGCGGCGCTTACGGCCTTATCCGCCGCCAGACACGAAAGGAATCATGACGGACAATGAAATTGCTCAAAAAGGCAAAGCGCATCCTGATACGGCGCGGAGCCGTGGACCTCGGCAGCGGCCCCGTGCTCAGCTCGCTTGTGCGCCTCTCTGTGCCATCCATCGCGATGGTGCTCTTCCACACGCTCTTCAACCTTGTGGATACTATCTTTATCTCATGGCTCGGCGAGAGCCACATGGTCGCGATATCCTACACCTTTCCGGTCCAGATCGGCGTTTTCGCGGTGCTTGAGGGCGTCGGCAACGGCGTCACGGCGCTTGTGGGGCGCAGGCTAGGCGAGGGAGACCGTGAACTGGCGCAGAAAACGGCGACCTCGGGGCTGGCCTTCTCCTACATCCTCTGTCTTCTCTGGGTGCCCTTCCTGTTTCCCGGCCCCTCGAACGCCTTCTTCCGAATGCTCGGGGCCACCGACCCAGTCACGCTGCGTCAGGCGTGGCTCTACAATATGTGGATACCGCCGATGCTGGTGCTCATCAGCTTTTCATATGTGGTGAATTCCATATTCAGATGCCAGGGCAATACGATGGTCCCGCTATACTTCTTCCTTATCGCCAACGGGCTGAACTTTATCCTGGACCCGATCTTCATCTTCGCGTTCGGCTGGGGCATGACGGGCGCGGCGGCGGCCACCTTCGCCGGGCGCTTCGCCGGCACCTTCTACCTGATAAAGAAACTGCGCGAGTCGAGCGAAATAAAACTCCCCTTCTTCACACGGCCGCGCCGCGGCATGATGAGGATATGGGGCGGGATAACGGCGATCGGGCTTCCCGTCACCCTCACCACCGGCAGCGTCGCCTTCGGCATGGGCACCGTCAACAAGATTTTGTCGACGACCTACGGCAACATCGCCGTCGCCGGCTGGATGGTGGGGCTGCGCGTCGAGGACCTCGCCTTCAACACCCTGATGGGGATCAACGACGCGCTCGTCCCCTTCCTCTCCTTCAACTACGGACGGCGCAGCCTTGATCGCATGAGACGCGGCATCCGCTCGGCGTTCATCATCAGCGGCGTGATAACGGTGGCGATCGGCCTCGCGCTCGCTTTCGCCCCGCATCCGATCATAAATCTCTTCCGCCCGACGGAGGAAGTCGCCGCCGTCGCCATCCAGTCGATACGCATCACGATAGCCGGCTACCCGATGGTGATATACAGCGTGCTCTACAACGCGCTCTTCATCGCCACTGGATATTCCGGTTACGGCCTTGTGATCCAAGTCTGCCGCAGCATGGTGCTGCGCGTGCCCGCCGTCTGGCTGCTCGCGGGCATGGTCTCGATACATTGGATCTGGCTCTTCCAGCCGATCTCATTCGCGGGCGCGGCGGCGCTGACCTGGCTCTTCTCGTGGATACTGCTGAAAAAGCTGCGTAAAGATATGGCGGGAAACAGCACGGAGATGGGGCCTTACATCCGATGACCAAGAGCTCCGGCGACCCGGGACTCTTGGTTTATTCATTATGGATCATGCTCTATTCATAATGGCTGCGGCACTGGACGATGATAATCTCCGTATCCGTCAGTCTGTAGACGAGCCGGTGCTCTTCGTTGATGCGGCGGCTCCAGTAACCTGATAAATCGTGCTTCAGCGGCTCAGGTTTGCCGAGGCCCTCATTGCCGTTACGGTCAATATCTTCCACAAGCTGGTTTATCCGCCTGAAAATATTTTTTTATCCGTGGCGTTCCAATCAAGATAATCGCTCCAGGCGCCGTCTGTCCACGATTTAATCATTAGAGGCGATCAATTCGTGGCGCGTGAGGCGCCCATCCTCTGCCTGGGCGATATTTTCTCTCAGGTTTTTCATGTTGGCCGCCGAATAGAAGGGGTCGCGCGATATCTCAAATGGCAGCCTGTTTTCTCTCAGCACCGCCCTGAAGAAAAGGTTCACCGCCGTCGAAGGGTTCATCCCCACATCGGCGCAGAAAGCTTCTATCTCGCGTTTTGTCTCCTCTTCCACCCTTATCGACATCGTTGCAAGGGGCATGACAGTCACTCCTTTCATTACCTGTTTTAAAGAGGTTATAACATATTTCTGCCAAATACGAATACACAGCAATACTATAGATGACAATGTAATAATTTTATCAAACTTTGTTCTATATTTAATCGCCGGCAACGGAAGCTGCGCGATACCCTTCATGGGGGCGTTATGCGGTAAAAGTACGCGGCGCTGCCCCGCGTGACAGCCGTCCGTGCATTTTCCCCTGGGCAGGCAAGCAAAACCTTGACATATCACGGCACAGGGGCTATAAATATTCGCGGAAGAAGAGGGGCAGCCCCCTTCGGGATCAGTTTGAGCGAAGAACGGCACAGCTAAAGAGAAGCGAAGACAAGTTGATTGACTGTATGATTACATTCAAGGCTTTGTCGTTTGCGCGGCGGAGTCTTTTTTTATAGTTTTATATTGGCCGGTATCTTTTGAATAAAATGTGTGGGGGAAATATCAATGGCTGTAAAGGTCTGCATGGGAAACGAAGCTATCGCGCTGGGAGCGCTGGCCGCCGGGATAAAGGTGGCGGCCGGATATCCGGGGACGCCGTCGACGGAGATAATCGAGACTCTCGTCGCCGTCCGTCATCCCGGCGTGAAGGTGCAGTGGTCGACTAATGAGAAGGTGGCCCTCGAGGTGGCGGCGGGCGCGGCCTACTCCGGCGCGCGCACCCTCTGCACGATGAAGCAGGTGGGGCTCAACGTCGCCTCCGACCCGCTGATGAGCCTCGCCTATATCGGGATCAGGGGCGGCATGGTGATCGCCGTCGCCGACGACCCCGGCCCCTGGTCCTCGCAGACGGAGCAGGACACCCGCAGCTTCGCGAAGCACGCCAACCTTCCCGTATTCGATCCGTCGTCGCCCGAAGAGGCCTACGAGATGGTGCAGGCGGCCTATGAGCTCTCCGAAGCCTACGCGCTGCCCGTATTCCTGCGCCCGACGACACGCGTCTGCCATGCGAGCGCCGACGTCGAGCTTCGCGATCCCGCGCCGGCGCGCGAAGCGCCTGGCTTTGAGAAGCGTCCCGAGTGGTGCATCTTCCCCGCGCTCTCCTACCGGCGTCACGGCGAGCTCGAGGTGAAACAGAACGAACTCGCGCGCACCTTCGACGAACTTCCCTTCAACCGCATCGAAGGCGGCAAGGCGGGAGCTGCGGTCGCCGTCTCCGGGGTCTCCTATCTCTACGCGAAAGAGGTCATCAGGGAGCTCGGCCTTGACGTTAAGTTATATAAAATAGGCACCCCCTATCCCTTGCCCGAAAAACTGACCCGCGAGTTCCTCGACTCTGTCGATTCCGTTCTCGTGATCGAAGAGCTGGACCCCGTCGTCGAGGAGCAGCTTCTCATCGCGGCGGCGGGAAGAACGCCCATCCTCGGCAAACGCAGCGGGGATATGCCGTGGAACGGCGAATATTCCTACGAACTTATAAAGAAGGCGCTGCTGAAGTATCTCGGCATGGCAGCGGAGAAAGCGGATGCCGCAGAGCTGCCGCCGCTGCCAGTCCGCCCGCCGGTGCTCTGCGCCGGATGCCCTCACCGCGCCTCGTTCTATGAGGCGAAGGTGGCGACGAAGGACTGCGAAAAGGCCGTCTACTGCGGCGATATAGGCTGTTACACCCTTGGCAACGCCGCCCCGCTCAATATGGTAGACACATGCCTCTGCATGGGGGCCGGCATCACCATCGCGCAGGGGCTCGCGCTCGCTGAGCCCGGCACGAAATGCCTCGCCTTCATCGGCGACTCGACATTTTTCCACACCGGTATCCCGGGGGTGATCAACGCCGTCTATCAGGGAACGGATATCACGATGATCATCCTCGACAACCGCACCACGGCGATGACGGGACACCAGCCGCACCCCGGCACCGGCAAGCGCGCGCTCGGCGACGACGCGCCGGCCCTCGATATCGAGACGATCCTGCGCGGCTGCGGCGTCCGGCATATATCGAAGGTCGATCCCTTCGACTACGAGAACGCCGTCGCGGCGATGCGCGAGGCCGTAAGCTTTCCGGGCCCCTCGGCGGTGATCGCCGAAGCTCCCTGCATTGCGCATATAAAAAAGCCGGCGACTGTGCATTTTGTAGATGACAAGTGCATCAAATGCGGCAGATGCATCCGTGAGATCGGATGCCCCGCGATCACCCCGGACGAGGCCGGACGCGCCGTCATCAACGGTTCGCTCTGTACGGACTGCGCCCTCTGCGCCAATCTCTGCCCCGTCCGCGCGATAAAAAGAGGTGAGATAGATGGTTAAGAGCATCGTAATCGCCGGCGTCGGCGGACAGGGAACGCTGCTGACCTCAAAGATACTCGCCACAGCCGCGGGAGCCAGAGGGCTCTTCGTCCGCACCTCCGAGACGATCGGCATGGCGCAGCGCGGAGGTTCGGTCTCCAGCCACCTTCGCATAGACGCGCGGGAAGTTTCGCCGATCATTCCCTGCGCTCACGGAGACATCCTGCTCGGCTTCGAGCTCGCCGAGGCGGTCCGCATGATCCCGAAGCTGAAAGCGGAAGCCAAGTGCGTCGTCAACACTGACCGCATCATCCCGACGAACGTCGCGCTGGGCAAGGGCCTTTACCTCGGAGACGAATACCTCGCCCTGCTCAAGAAAAAGTTTCCCGAAGCTGTTTTTATTGAAGGCGCGCCGCTAGCTCTCGCGGCGGGAGACATCCGCACGCTGAATATCGTGATCCTCGGCGCCGCGGTGGGAGCCTCGATGCTGCCCTTCCCGGAAGATGAGATACGCGCGGCGATCAAAGCCTGCGTCAAGCCGAAGCTGCTCGCGATGAACGAGAAGGCCTTCGCCCTCGGGTTTGAGGCCGCCGGGGTTCGATGGTGAGCCCGCGCGGCAGCCAAAACTTTTTTAGATACTATTTCCGAGAAAAGTAAATCAGCCAAGAAAGTTTTTCAGAACAGAGAAGACAGTTAGGAGAGAATAAATTATGAACGAACTTACGATAATGAGCCAGTGTTTCGCCCAGGTACGCCGCGCCGCCAAGGCCAGCCCGATGTACAGAGAAAAGTTCGCGGGGCTGCCCGTGGATACGATGATGACCCGCGAGCAGTTCGAAACGCTGCCCTTCACGACGAAACAGGACCTCCGCGACGCCTACCCGATGGGCATGCAGTGCGTGCCGAACGAAGAGATCGTCCGCGTACATTCCTCGTCGGGGACGACCGGCACGCCGGTCATCATGCCATACAGCGCGCAGGACCTCGAAGACTGGGCGGTGATGATGGAACGCTGCTATCAGTTCGCGGGAGTGACGACCGCCGACCGCGTCCAGATAACCCCCGGCTTCGGCCTCTGGACGGCGGGGCTCGGTTTTCAGGCCGGCGCCGAGCGCCTCGGCGCGATGGTCATCCCGACCGGCGCGGGCAACACCGACCGCCAGCTCCAGCTGATGCGCGACCTTGAGGCGAGCGTCCTCATCGGCACCTCGTCCTACGGCCTCGTCATCGCCGAGGAGGTCGACAAGCGCGGCATGCGCGACGACATCCACCTCAAGCGCGGCATCTTCGGCTCCGAACGCTGGGGCGACAAGATCCGCGAGAGGATCTACGAGACGCTCGGCATCGAGTTTTTCGACATCTACGGACTGACGGAAATATACGGCCCCGGCATCGCGATCGACTGCTGCGAACACACGGGCATGCACTACTTCAACGATTATATCTACTGCGAGATTATCGACCCGGCGACCGGCAAAGTGCTGCCAGACGGCGAGCAGGGCGAGATCGTGATCACCACCTTCCGCAAGGAGGCGGCGCCGCTGATCCGCTACCGCACGCGCGACATCTCGCGCATCATCCCCGGCGAATGCCCATGCGGCTCGCCCTTCCCGCGCCTCGACCGCATCGTCGGCCGCAGCGACGACATGATCAAGGTCAAAGGGACGAACATCTATCCGGCGCAGGTGGAGGAGATACTGAAGCGGATCGACGGCTTCTCCAGCGAATACCGCATCGTCCTCGAGAACGAAGACCTGCGCGACCGCATGATCGTTCAGGCAGAGATGAAGGATGGCTGCAACCCGGAAGCCCTCGCGGAGTCGCTCGTCCGCGAATGCAAATCCGGCATCGGCATCCGCGTAGTCCCGCAGGTGATGAAGCTCGGCGAACTGCCGCGAAGCGAAAAGAAGACGCAGCGCGTCATCGACAACAGGTATTAGCGGCGCGCTGCGAACACAAAAAAAGGCTAAAACAGAGAGGCGCTCCGCATAAATTTACCGCGGAGCGCCTCTTAAAAATTTAAAATATCTTGTGGCGCGCGCTAGTGTTTCCTGCGCCACAACGCCGGAATAAAGAGCGCTGGGAGCAGAAACAGGGCGAAGAAACCGTGGTTGCAGCCGGACGAGCCGCCGCCATCTCCCTTCAACTGAAAGGAGAAGATGTTGTCATAATCCTGAGCCGCCGCCACTTTCGCCGTCAGGCTGGAAAGATTGTAGACCACGGACCAACGGGTGTTGCTCGTCCCTGTCTCGCCCGGTTTTTGGCTCACATCCTTCAGCAGCGCCATCGCTTCATTCTCTGAAAGCACGTTGGAGGCAGCTTTCAGGCGGGCTTCGATCTTGTTATATCTGTCGAGCCCGTGGTCGTGATGGGATGGGGTCGTGATCAGCGCCTGCACGTCCTCGTTTAGATAGAAATTCGTGACATAGTTGGCGTCAAAGACATGCAGCACGTTGTCATTGTCATATTCAAGAACCTTAGCGGCCCCAGTCTTATCGGCGACGAGAAAGTGGAAGCTCGCCCGGGGAAAGGCAGACCACATATTATAATCTCCCAGCAGCTTCGCTGCCTCCTCCACCGTCGCGGCCCTGTCGAGCATCAGGCGCAGCGCCACCGTAGTTGTGATGTCATATTTTCCGCTCTCATCCTGACTCGTCGGGAACTCGTCAAGCCACAGGACGCTGACTGCGAGCCCGGCCTCGTTCATCCCATCCATAATCAGAAAGGGAAACAGCGCCGTATTGGAGATATCCGTCTCTCCATCGCAAAGGCTGTCGGTGCCGAAACCGGCGAAGGCCCCCGGGACCATGCCGACGGAAGAATAGCCCTCTTTGGGCCTGACGCGCATGAGCACGGCAGCGTTTCCCTCCACCCCGGCGTCAAACTGGTTATAGTCAAAATTGCGTCCGAAAATCCTGTCGCCGCTCTTCGTTCTCACAGCAAAGGCGCTGCACCCGAACGAAGGCAGGGCCGCCTGAGAGTTCTCCACACCGAGAAGCTCGGCCAAGAGAAATTTCAGAAGATCATCTGAGGTCCTGGAGCCGGACTTTAGCACCTCGTCAAGCCGGTAGTCCGCGCTATATTCCATCTTATAAAGTCCCTTGTCGCCTAGCTTCTCGATTGAAGCAGCAGAGGCTTTCTGTTCCTCCGTCTTAAGGTAATGCGCAGGGTTGTCGCTAGCGTAACACAGGCTCGAGCAGATGGACAAAGCGGACAGCGCCACCGCGACAACGAACAGGCATCTATTCATCAAACAACCACCCCTCATAAAGTTTTTGCTAATTATAGCATAGCGCCGGCGGCGGCAAAATCGCTAAAACCGAAAAAACGGCGCAATTATAAACGCAGGTTGCGGGGTGATTTTTGATAAAAACCACACATTCAGGATGTATAATCCCGTCTTTGACACTTATTATCAGAATAGTTGATGTCGGTTGGGTGAAAAGTGTCAAAGCCCCTATTTTGTTTCTGCGCCTCTCTGCCGCGCGCGCTTGACTTAGAGTCCTCTCTAATCGTTATAGTTGTGGCCGCTGCCTCCGAAGATAATATTTTTACACGCGGAGACACAAAAACTCCACATTTGGGATGTATAATGTGATACCGTAGCAGTTATCTATTTATATTGACCGTTAAGGATGATACGACTTTATGAAAATCACCGAAATTTCCCTGCGCCGCCCGGTAACAGTCCTTATACTCACGATCGCCACGGTGATATTCGGCACCTATTCCTACCTTAACATGGGAGTGGAACGGATGCCGAACGTCGAATTCCCCATCGTCGTCGTGCGTACGACGATGGACGGCGCCAGCCCCGCGATCATCGACAACGACGTCACGGACGTGCTCGAAGCGCGCATCAACACTATCGAAGGCATCAAGAATATGAGCTCAAGCAGCTATGAGGGGCGTTCGGTGATCGTCGTCGAGTTTGAACTCGACCGCAACATCGACTTCGCGGCGGCCGACGTGCGCGGCAAGGTCAGCATGGCGACGGGACAGCTCCCCGACGACTGCGACGACCCACAGGTCGACAAGTACGACCCTTCGGACCGCCCGATAATGAACATCGCCGTCAAAAACGACGGACGCACCGACATGAAGACGCTCTCCCGCTATGTGGACAAGATAGTGACCGAGCGTCTTCAAACCGTAAAGGGGGTCGGCGGCATCCAGCTCGCGGGCTTCCGCGACAGGGAGATGCGCGTCTGGCTGCGTCCTGAGGCGCTTGAAAGCTACCGTCTAACGACGAAGGATATCAAAAACGCGATCTACAACAAGCACGTCGAGCTTCCCGCGGGGCGCGTCGAGACCGGCTCCAAAGAGTACGGCATCCGCATCGAGGGAGAATACGCCTCCGCCGCCGAGCTTGAATATCTGCCGGTGGCGGTGAGAAACGGCGCCGTCATCCGTCTGCGCGACGTCGCGCGCGTCGAGGACGGTTTTGAAGACCAGCGCAGCAGCTCCCTCTACGAGGGCAAACCCACGATCATGGTGATGGTGCGCAAGCAGAAGGGAGCCAACGAGGTGCTCCTCTCACGCCTGGTCAAGACGCGCATCGAAGAGCTCAACAAGACGGCCCCCGCCGGTACCAGCCTCGTCGTCGTCTCCGACAACGCCAAGTTTATCCTCAGCTCGATGAACGGCGTCTTCTGGGACATCATCGCCTCTATCTGCCTCACCTCGATCATCATGTTCGTCTTCCTGCGGACGCTGCGCGCCACCTTCATCGCCGTCATTACGATACCGGTCTGCCTTCTCGGCAGCATGTCCGTCCTCTACTGGATGGGGATCACGATCAACAATATGTCGATGATGGGGCTTTCGCTCGCCGTCGGCATGGTCGTCGACGCGACGACCGTCGTTATGGAAAACATCACGCGCCACAAAGAATCGGGCAAAAGCGCCTTCCGCGCCGCCGAGGACGGAACCAACGAGGTCGCCTTCGCGGTGCTCGCGGGGGCGGCGACGACGCTCGCCGTATTCGTCCCCGTCGCCTTCATGGGCGGCATGATGGGACGTTTCTTCAACTCCTTCGGCGTCACGGTGGCGATGACGATCTCGATATCGCTCATCATCTCCATCACGCTGACGCCCTTTCTCTGCTCGCGCCTCATGGGGCGCAATCAGAAGATGACTCCCATGCAGCGCAAGATGGAGGCGCCATTCCTCTGGCTCGAGGATGAATACCGCGCCTCGCTCGCCTTCGCCGTCGGCCACCGCAAGGTGATATTGCTGTCGGCGCTCGTGCTCTTCGCGCTCGGCATCTTCTTCGCGGCCTCGCTCGGCACCGAGTTTTTCCCCAGCGAGGACCAGGGGCGCCTGCGCGTGCAGGTGGAGCTGCCCGCCGACACCGCGCTTGAGGTCACCGACAGCGTGACCAAGGCGATGGTCGACATGATCCAGCAGGACAAGGCCGTCGCCTATACCTACGGGGTAGTCGGCAGCGGCTCGGGGCAGGAGGTCTACAAATCTACGATCAACATCGAACTTATCGACAGGAAGCTCCGGCCCAAGGCGTCGGCGATAATGAGGCGTCTCCGCGAAAAGCTCGCCCGTTTCCGTGACGCGGACATAAAGATGGGCACCTGGGGCGGCTCGGACATCACCCTCGTCATTCAGGGACCGACCAGCGAATCGCTCGCCGACATCGGCGACCTGATCAAGAAGGATCTCGCGGAGCACGCGCGCGGCCTCGTCGACATCACGACGGACCTCCAGATGAACAAGCCGCGCATCAATCTCGCGCTGAACCGCGCGCTGGCCGACGACCTCAACGTCAGCATCCGCGACCTGTCGGACGAGATGCTCACCTGGTTCGCCGGAGACAAGGGCGGCTCGTTCAACGAGGGCGGCTACCGCTACGACATCACCATCAGGTCGGAGAGGGAGGGGCGCGACGATCCGGGGAAAGTCCTGAAGACGCTCATCACCACGAAAACCGGCGAGACGATCCCCGCCGAGGGACTGGTAAAAAGCTCGATCGGCATGGCGCCGAACGTCATCAAAAGATATAACCGCCAGCGCTCTCTGCAGATAGGCGCCAACGTCGAGGGCATCTCCCCCGGCGAGGGCATCCTCATAATGGAAGAGGTCTTCAGGAAATACGCGCCGCAGGACGGTACCTACAGCATGGTGCCGACCGGCGATTCCGAGAATATGAAGGAGAGCTTCGGCTACATGGCGGTGGCGCTCGTCTTCGCGATCATCCTCGTCTACATGGTGATGGCGATCCAGTTTGAATCGTTCATTCACCCCTTCACCGTCATGTTTTCGCTGCCGCTGATGACGGCGGGCTCCTTTGGCCTGCTGGCGCTGGCGGGGCTGCGCCTCTCCGTCATGAGCTTCATGGGAATAATCCTCTTGGTCGGCGTCGTCGTCAACAACGCGATACTGCTCGTCGACTTCATCAACCAGCTGCGCGCCGCCGGCGACGACAAGCTGACTGCTGTACTCAAAGCCGGACCGCTGCGGCTGCGCGCGATCCTGATGACAACCGTCTCCACGATGATCGGCTCGCTGCCGGTGGCGCTCGCCCTCTCCGAGGGCGGCGAAGTGCGCCAGCCGATGTCCGTCGCCGTCATTGGCGGGCTCTTCACCTCGACGCTGCTGACACTGCTCGTCATTCCGGTCGTCTATCTTATGCTCGACGACCTTATGGATAAAGCGCGCGCGAAGATACGGCGCTACAACGCATACAGAAGACTCAGGCAGGGAGGACGCGCATGATGATAAGACCAGCCGCAAAATTACTAGCCGCCGCGCTCTGCGCGCTGGCCGCTGCCGCGGCCTGCGCCGCGGAACCGGTCGATATAAACGAGGCCGTAAAGCTGACGCTGAAGGACAACTCCGCCTTGCGTTCGCTGCGTCAGGAGCTCATAAAGGCCCAAGCCTTCAAACTGCGGGCGGACGGCACGCTGCTGCCCTCGGTTTCCGCCGGCGGCGTTATGGACGCCCAGCGCGAACCGCAGACCACCGACGGTTCCGACCGCGGAGGCAGCCGCTCGGCAAACGCGACGCTCGAACAGGTCATCTATTCGGGCGGTAAAAACAGCGCGCAGCGCGCCCAAGCGCCGCAGGTGCGGACCATCGCCGAGATGGCAGTCGCGGACGGAGAAAACAGCGCCGTGGGAGAACTTTACGCGCGCTTCTACAACGTGCTGCTCAAGAAAAAGCAGATAGAGGCGGAGCTTGACGCCGTCGCGACCTCGGAGCTGCACCTGAAGCAGGTGACGCAGATGGCGGAGCTGGGCCTTGCGAACAAGCTCGAGGTGATACGCGCCGGACAGCAGCTCGCCACCAACACCGCGAACCTCGCGACGGCGCGCGGCCTCCACGAGACCGCGGTGATATCGCTGATGAACTACATGGCGATCGAGCCGAGCGATCGCCGGGAGGTGCTCGGGGAGCTCTATGAGCCTACGGTCTCCGGCGACAGGGGGCAGTCTCTCGCACTCGCGGAAAAGTTCCGCGCCGACCGGCGTCAGTTGGCGGAACAGCTCCGCTACCAGGAAAACCAGATCAAGATCGAACGCAGCGGCATGCTGCCTAAGGTGACGGCCGGACTTTCGAGCGGCTGGTCCAACCCATACCGCCAGCAGGACAAGAGCGGCGATTCATGGCGCGCGGAGCTATCCCTTTCCGTACCCATCTTCGACCGCGGCGTGACACGCAGCTCCGTAATGAGCGCGAGCGCGGTGCGCGAACAGGACAGGATCGCGCTCGAACAGAAAGAGCTTGACATAAAGTCGGAGGTGGAGACCGCCTGGTCCGATATAGATACCAGCCGCCGCAGCCTGCGCGCCTCCGAAAAGGCGCTCGAGCTCGCGAAAGAGACTTTGCGCCTCGCCGAAGTTGGTTACCGCGAAGGGGTCACGCCCCAGCTGGACCTGCTTGACGCGCAATCCTCACTGACGCTGGCGCAGCTTGAATACAACCGGGCACAGTATAACCACCTGATAGCGGTCGTCGCGCTCAAAGTGACCGAGGGTACGATCATACAATGGACAGGAGCAAGATAAAATGAGCAGGGTAAAACTTCCGCAGAGAAGCACGATAATCGTATTGGCGGCAGCCGTAGCCGTCGTCGTCGGGATCGGAATCTACAGCCGGCGTGAAGCTCTATTCGCCTCAAAGAAGATAGATACGGGACCGACGAGCGTCATCGTGAAAACCGAGACCGTGCGCCCCGACAAGACGATCGCCGACAAGATCATCCAGAACATGTCGATAGACGCTGAAAAACGCGTCGAGCTGCTGCCGCGCGTCACCGGACGGCTGCTCTCGCTCTCCGTAAAGCAGGGAGACTTCGTGCGGAAGGGCGAACAGGTCGCGACGCTCGAACACGACCAGCAGAACGCGCTGATACTCTCCACCGAGGCTCAGGCCGCCTCCGCGCGCGCCGATACCGAAAAGGCGAGAGCGCAGATGCTGAACGCGAAGACGAACCTTGAACGTTACCGCCGCCTGGAAAAAGAGGGCTTCAGCACCAAGCAGCAGCTTGAGACGATGGAGACGGAATACACGAGCGCCGCCGCCTCTCTCCGCGCCGCGCAGGCAAAGGAGCGGCAGTACGAGGCCGAAGCGTCGCGGGTCCGCTCGGCCAAGGACGACTATATCATCCGTGCGCCGATGGACGGCGTCGTGCTCAACGACTACAGCCTCACGCCGGGGGCGATGATCTCCCCAAGCTCGCCGATACTCGATATCGCCGATCTGCGCAAGCTGAAAGCGACGCTCAAAGTCCCCGAATCGAAAATATTTATCGTCACGCAGGGAATGCCGGTGCGGCTGCAGTTCGACGCGCTGCCGGGCGAGACCTTTGAGGGCGGCGTGACGCGCATCGACCAGTATGTGGACCCCGCGACGCGCACCAGCAACGTCGAGATCGCGCTTGACAACGAAAAACAGGCCGGCGGCAGACTGCGCCCCGGAATGTTCGGACAGGCCTCGATCGTCGAGAAAGAATACCGCAACGTGATAACGGTGCCGGAGGGCGCGCTGCACAGCAGCGAAAAGGGCTACTATGTTTTCGTCGTCAGGGACGGCAGGGCGGAGATGCGCGAGGTCGAGACGGGCGTCAGGGAAAATTCCCGCGTGCAGGTCAAAAAAGGGCTGATCTCCGGCGACGAGGTGATAACCTTCGGCGGCAACAACCTCAACAGCGGCGAAGAGGTCACGGCACAGAACTGATCCGCCTCCCGGCAGCTCCGCATGATGCTCCTACGCGACGCGGTACGCTCCTTTTTGATGAAATTTGAGAGAATGGGGCTGCTCCGCGCGCGCAAATACGTCAACCGCACAAAGTACCGACTGCCCGAATAGACGACCTCCGCGCGTGTGTGCCGCATTGGCGGATATGTGTTATTATTATCAACAGTTTTTAATATCAAGCCTCCGGCGCGGGGGAATGCGGTGCGATCCCGCAGCGGCCCCGCCACTGTGACCGGCAACGGAAGTCAGGATACCTGCGCGGGGGGAAGCGGATGTTATGCGCGGGCGTTTTTCATCCTGATAACTGAAAAGTTTAAGGGAGCCTCGGGCTCCCTTTTATTTTTTCCCAAAAAGGGGTTTTGTTCTCTTGAAGGCAGCAGCTTTTTTTCGTCTCTCTCTGATTATTTCTCTCATCCTGACGATCGCCCCCGGCGCGGAGGCGTTTCCCAAAAGGATAGTCTCGCTGACACCGGTC
>OLGB01002481.1_pt1 | contig 19563 bp, 16 predicted proteins | sample 1605691 | NCBI WGS metagenome assembly OLGB01 (sample SAMEA3888925, study PRJEB22519) | human gut metagenome | biome: human gut; feature: human-associated habitat; material: faeces | place: Denmark | collected 2010 | reverse complement strand
GGACGGCAGGGCGGTGCCGATGACGCCCCGGGAGTATGATCTGCTCTTTACCCTGGTGCAGAACAAGGGCATCGTCCTCTCGCGGGAACAGCTGCTGCGCAAGGTGTGGGGAAATGATTTTCTGGGAGACGACCGGACGGTGGATACCCACATCAAGATGCTCCGCAGCGCGTTGGGGCCCTACCGCGGCTTTATCGTGACCATGCGGGGAGCGGGGTATAAATTTGAAGCGGTTTGACGTGCATTCCTTCCGCTTCCGGCTCTGGGCGGCGCTGGTGGGATTTGCGGTGCTGGTATGCGGGCTGATGTGGGTCGTCCAGATCACCACCATCCGCACCACCTACGAAAACGACCGGATCGACCGGCTCAAGCAGGCGGGCAATATCATCTCCTCCACCTACGGGCGGGAGGGGTTCGCGGACTCCCTGCGTTCGGTGGCCCGGTCCGGCTTTTTCATTCAGATCCTGCGGGAGGACGGGGTGCTGCTGCGCTCGTTGGGCAACGACGGGGCCGATGCGCCTCCGCCCCAGGAGGATCTGGTGGATTATGGTATCTTTGCACGCCTGGATGGTACCGACGGCTACTATTTTTACCGGGTCCCCGACACCGTCCATGACAGCGAGTGGCTGGTCCAGGTCCAGGTGGTGGCTTTGCAGGACGGCTTGCGGGAGGTGCTTTTCACCAGCACGAACATGGTGCCGGTATCCACCACGCTCTCCATGCTCTCCTCACGGTTTCTTCTGGTCACGGCGGTGGTACTGGTGGTGGCGACGGTGCTGGCCTTTCTGCTGGCGTCCAACCTGTCCCGCCCCATCACTCAGATCACCCAGCGGGCCCTGCGGCTGGCCGGCGGGGATTACGGGGTGGACTTTCCCAAGGGCTCCTGTACGGAGCTGGACCACCTCTCCCACGCTCTGGACACGGCGGCTACGGAATTCAGCAATACCGAGGCCCTGCGCCGGGATCTGATCGCCAACGTTTCCCACGACATGCGTACCCCCCTGACCATGATCCGGGCCTACGCCGAGATGGTCCAGCAGATCTCCGGGGATGATCCGGTAAAACGGGAGGCCCACCTGGACGTGATCGTCCGGGAGACGGAAAAGCTGACCCGGTTTGTCAACGAAACGCTGGACCTGTCCCGGCTCCAGTCGGGCACCATGGAGCTGAATATGGAGGTATTTCCCTTGGCGGAGAGCGTGGAGCGGGCCCTGGGGGACTTCCGGCATCTGTGGGAGCGGGAGGGCTACCGCCTCTTTCTCTCGCTGGACCGGGACGTGCTCGTGCGGGGGGACCGGCAGCAGCTGGAGCGGGCCGCGTTCAATCTCATCAGCAACGCGTTCAATTATACCGGCGGAGATAAGCTGGTGTACGTGGGGGTCAGCCGCTGGGCCGGGGAGGGCCTGTTCGAGGTCATCGACACCGGGGGCGGCATTTCGACGGAGCAGCTCCGGGAGATCTGGGAGCGCTACTATAAGATCAACCGCTTTGACAAGAATGCGGCCAGCACAGGCGTGGGCCTGTCCATCGTGAAAGCTATCCTGGAGCTCCATCACGCCCGCTACAGCGCGGACAGCCGGGAGGGGGAGGGCAGCCGGTTCTGGTTTGCACTGCCCTGCGAATAAGCAGGATGCACAATATTTCAACGAAATATTGTGCATCTTTTTTGCGCCCTTTTCACGCGGCCATCACAAAGCGCCGATATACTGGAGCCAAATTCGAGAGAGACAGGAGGGAACGCCTTGGATATCCTGGAACTGCGTAAAGTCAACAAGCGCTTTGGCGGCGTGCATGCCATCAAGGAACTGGACCTGACCGTAACGCAAGGGACCGTCCATGGCCTCATCGGCCCCAACGGCTCCGGCAAGACCACCACATTCAACGTCATCAGCGGCGTGTTCCCGCCCACCGACGGACAGATCTTTTTCGGCGGCAGGGACATCACCGGCCTGCCCGCCTACGAGATCGCCCGCCTGGGCATCAGCCGCACCTTCCAGATCCCCAAGGTCATGGGGCGCATGAGCGTACTGGATAACGTGATGTGCGGCTATTTTGCCAAGACCAAGACCGAAGCGGCGGACACCTTCCTGCATGCGCCCTTCCGGGCGTCCCGGCAGGAGCGGGCGATGCGGGCGCGGGCGATGGAGCAGCTGGCCTTTGTGGGCCTGGAGCGCTCGGCCGGACGCTGGGCCCGGGACCTGGCCTGGGCCGACCAGCACCTGCTGCAGATCGCCCGCGCCCTGGCCACCGGCCCCAAGCTGCTGCTGCTGGACGAACCCACCGCGGGCATGGGGGCCGAGGAGTCGGCCCGGCTGGAAGCGCTGATCCGTCACATCAAGGAGCAGGGTACCAGCATCATCCTCATCGCCCACGACGTGAAGCTGGTCACACGCTCCTCCGACGTGGTGACGGCCATCGAATTCGGCGCGAAGATCGCCGAGGGCCTGCCCGAGGAGGTCAAAAATCATCCAAAGGTGGTGGAAGCGTACCTTGGAACAGACTAATGTGTTGAACGTCGAGGGCCTGTCGGTCTGTTACGGCCCCATCTGCGCGGTCAGGAAGATCGATCTGCAGGTCCGTCCGGGCGAGATCGTGGCCCTGATCGGCGCGAACGGCGCGGGGAAATCCACCCTGATCAATGCCGTCCTGGGCCTGCAGCGGGCAAAGAGCGGAACGATCACGTTCCTGGGCCAGGATATCACCCGCTGGAAGACGGAGAAGGTGGTGGCCGCCGGCATCTCGGTGGTGCCCGAGGGCCGGGGCATGCTGGCCGATATGACGGTGCTGGAGAATCTCCAGCTGGGCGCCTACCACCACAAAGGGGATTATGGCCCCATGCTGGAGAAGGTCTTCTCCTACTTCCCCATTCTGAATGATCGAAAGACCCAGAAGGCGGGCACCCTCTCCGGCGGCGAGCAGCAGATGCTGGCCATCAGCCGGGCGCTGATGGGGGAACCCAGGCTGGTGCTGCTGGACGAGCCTTCCCTGGCCCTTTCGCCGGCCTACGTGGACAAGATCTTCCGGTTCCTGGTGGAGATGAAACGGCAGGGCCTGACCATCCTGCTCTCCGAGCAGAACGCCCGCAAGGCGCTGCAGTATGCCGACCGGGGCTATGTGCTGGACCTGGGCGTGACCGTGATGGAAGGACCCGCCCGGCAGCTGGCCGACGACCCCGAGGTCAGGCGCGCCTACCTGGGCGGAGAATAGAAAGGAGGCGGGGAATCCATGGAATCGTTCATCGCACAGATCATCGTCGGCCTCGCCACCGGGGGCATCTACGCGCTGCTGGTGCTGGGTATGAACCTGCTGGTGCTGGTGCGCAACATCGTACACCACAGCTATTCCCACATTGTGGTGCTCACCATGGCCATGGGCTGGCTCACCCTGACCCATACCGGAAACAACATCCCCCTGTGCATCGTGGTGATGCTGGTCTCGGCCATCGTGTTCACCATTGCCACCGAGCCGCTGTTCCGGCCCCTGTCCGTGCGGGGGGCGGACCTGGAGACCGTCACCCTGGCCATGGGCATCGGCATCATCATTACGGAATTTATCTCCAAGTACATCAACGGCGGCGCCAATTTCGCCTTTCCCGACGCCATGACCGGCCGCCAGAACACCATCAATATCGGCCTGATCAGCTTCTCCGCAGCCAATATCGTCACCCTGGTATGCTGCGCCGTGGTGGCGGTGGCGCTGATGTGGTTCCTCTTCAAATCCAAGGAGGGCCGCGCCATCCGGGCTATGGCGCAGAACCTGCGGGTGGCCAGGATGCTGGGCATCCCCTTTGGCCGCACCGGCGTGCTGGGCTTCGGGATCGCAGGCCTGCTGGCGGGCATCATCGCCATCCTGTGCATCATGACCTTGGGCGCCGGGTCCCCCGCCCTGGGCGACACTTTTGCCGTCAAGGCCATTATCCTCATGCTCTTTGCCGGTATGGGCAACCTGAAGGGCGGACTGCTCTCCGCCCTGTTCATGGGCGTGGTGGAGGCCATGGCCCTGGCCTACCTGCCCGGCCGCTGGACCGAGGCCGTGTTCTACGGCGTCATCATGCTGGTCATCATCTGGAAGCCGAACGGCCTGTTCGGCAAGCAGCACTAAGGGGGGAAGACGTATGCTGTCCACATCCATGACCCTGTATCTGATTTTCTGCTGCGCCTTCATCCTCCTGGTGTGGGGGGCGCTGGTGCCCTTCCGGGCGGGGCTGCTGTACAACGGCACCGTCTACTGCATGGCCGTGGGAGGCTACTTTGCCGCCTTTGCCGCCAAGGAGCTGGGCTGGCCCTTTTTCCTGTGCGTGCTGGGCGCCGCCGTGGTGGGCGCGATCCTGGGCTTTTTGCCCGCGCTTGGCTTCTCCCGCACCTCGGGCGTGGTCACTGCCGTGGCCTCTATGGCTCTGATCTTCATCATCCAATCGGTCATCCGCAACCTGGACTTTCTGGGCGGCACCCGCGGTATCCGGGGCATCCCCAAGGTGGAGCACCTGCTGCTCTATTCTGTGATCCTGGTGATCCTGCTGGGCGCCTTCCTCTACCGGCTCAACCACTCCAAGCTGGGCCGGGCGCTGGAGGCCATCGGCACCGACGCCGATATGGCCACCACGCTGGGCATCAACGTGAAGAAGATGACGGTCTTCTCTCTGACCATCTCCTCGATCTACGGCGCGGTGTCCGGCGCCGTCTACGCCTTCAACATGCGCACCATCTATCCCGAGACCTTCGGCTTTTCCCTGCTTTTGTCCGTCATGACCATGCTCTTTGTGGGCGGGCGCTATACCCAATGGGGGGTGTTCGTCTCGGTGCCCCTGCTGTGGGGCCTGCCCCAGTGGGTGCCCGCCAGCATCAACAGCTTTACCCAGATCATCTACGGCGTGATCCTGGTGGTCATCCTCATGGCCCGGCCCGAGGGCATCATCACCCGGGAACTGCCCGGTAAGATCAAGCGCCTTTTTGCCCGCGGGGGAGAAGCAAGGGTCCCGGCGGGACGCAGCTGAAGTACCCCCATCCGTTCAAACGGCGGAAGGCTCCGCCTTTGAAGATAACGTCACGAAAAGGAGAGAAACTGCATGAAACGGAACAAGCTTCGCATGTCCGCCCTCTTGCTTTCCCTAGCGCTGATGATCGGCCTGCTGGCCGGCTGTTCCAGCAGCGGAGGCTCTGCGGGTGAGAGCACGCCGCCCGCTACCGCCCCCGCGGCCGGTACCGACGCCCCCGCCGACGCCAACGCCGTCGCCGTCACCGAGTGGGAGATCCCCATGCTCACCGCCGCCACGGGCGCCATCGCCTATGTGGGAAAGCCCGCCGGCTGGGCCGCCGAATACGCCGCCGAGATCATCAACGCGAACGGCGGGATCCGCGGCGTGCCGGTGAAGGTCACGGTGCTGGATACGGCCTTTGATACCTCCAAGGCCGTCACCCAGATGACCAGCGTGGTGGACAACGCCCTGGTGGTGCTGGGCCCCATGGACGCCCCCGGCGCCGAATCCGCCGGCCAGGTGGCCTATGACGGCGGCGTGCCCAACATCGCCGCCTACTCCTTCCAGGATATCCGCGACCTGTACGCCCCTTACGTCATGGGCTACATGACCGATTCCGAGGAGGGCGACCTGGCCGCCGCGCAGGAGTGGACCGCCGTAAACGACGACATCAAGAAGATCGTGATCTTCTACACCCCCACCGACGCCTCCCAGGCGGCCGCCACGGAGCTGCTCACTGCACAGCTGCCCGATTCCGGTATCGAAGTGGTGGGCACGGTGGAGGTGCAGACCGGCCAGCTGGACTGCTCCGCCTCCGCCATCCAGGCCCTGAACCTGAAGGCCGACGGCTACTACCTGAACCTGCGGGCCGACGAGGCCGCCAAGGTCCTGACCGAGCTGCGCAAGCGCGGCGTGGACGAAGGCCGCCGCATCTGCGCCACCTTCGCCAGCTATGACGCCAACTACTTCGATGTGGCCGGTTCCGACTGCGACGGCACCTATATTTGGAACAAGCTCAACCCCGACTACTCCGGCGAGGAATGGCAGACCCTGGTGGCCGCCTATCAGCAGGCCAACGACGGACAAACCCCCACCGCGCCCCCGGTGCCCGGCTTCTATGACGCCATGATGGCCATCAAGCAGGGCATTGAGGAACTGGAGCTCACCGGCGACCCCGCCAAGCTCTCCGAGGAGCGCGAGGCGCTGGGCAACTGGCTGTACAACTCTCCCGTCTTCGAAGGCGTCCAGGGGAGCTTCCAGTGGGTAGACGGCAAGAAGGTAGCCGATGTCCACTTCTTCCAGTGTGACGGCAGCGCGCCCAAGGCTGTGGAGTAAAAGCCGCTCCGGGGAAGCGCGCCTTCCCCCAAAAATCCGAACGCGGTCCCGGCACTCGGCCGGGACCGCGTTTTTCGGTTCTGGGGAGGGACTGCGTATTTTGCGGGCGGTCTGCATACAGCGAGCGGAAGGCGAGGCGGTCTTATGATCAAACGCGTTGTGCTGCACGATTTGGACTATAACTGGCTGGCACCCTGCAAAGAGTGGTACTACAAGGCCCACGCACCGCAGATCGTCCGCCGGTACGGGCCCTGGCTGGCCCGGTTCGAGAGCTTTCGGCCCGCGCCCTTTCCGGCGGGGGCGCGGGGAGAGGAGCACGGCTATACCAACTGGCTGTGTACCGTGGGCTGCTGGCGGGAACTGCCCGGGCGTTGGAGGCCCGGGGACACGGCTGAGGCGCAGAGACTTGGCCGCCCCCGGTACGCATGCCGCACCGGGGGCGGCGCTGTCCGCGCTTGACAGGCATTCCGGGGCAAATTATACTGGAACCATCTGAGAAGGGAGGGCGCCGCCATGCCGAACCGGGAACCCGCATTTCTGCATCACCCCCACCAGGCCGCCGGGATGTTCGGGAGCCTCCAGGAGGCCTACGACCGCCTGGACGCCATTATCGAAAGCTCGTACGACGGTATTTTCATTACCGACGGGCAGGCCGTCACCATCCGGGTCAATCAGGCCTATCTGACCATCACCGGCCTGCGGGCGGAGGAAGTGCTGGGGCGCAGCATGTGGGACCTGGAGCGGGAGGGGATCGTCGACCGCTCGGGCACGCTCATCGCCATCTCCAAGCGAAAACCGGTCACGCTGGAGCAGGTCTTCCGCAACGGCCGCCACGCCCTCATTGCCTCCACCCCGGTTTTTGACGAGAGTGGGGACATCGTCATGGTGGTGACCAACGTGCGGGACACCACCGAGCTTTACGATCTGCAGGAAAAGTACCGGCGGAGCGCCGAGCAGAACGAAAAGTACTATTCCGAGATCGAATACACCCGCAAGCAGGTGCTGGACTCCGCGGACCTGATCGCCGCCGACCGGCGGATGCTGGAGGTGCTGGAACTGGTGGACCGGGTGGCGGCGCTGGATACCACGGTGCTCCTGCTGGGGGAGACCGGCGTGGGCAAGGAAAAGATCGCCAAATACATCTTCAAGAACAGCGCCCGCCGGGAGGGGCGCTTCCTCACGGTCAACTGCGGCGCCATCGCGCCCAACCTCATCGAAAGCGAGCTGTTCGGCTATGTGCAGGGGGCCTTTACCGGGGCCAGCCGGGGCGGTAAACCGGGCCTGTTCGAGGTGGCGGACAAGGGCACGCTCTTCCTGGACGAGATTGGGGAGCTGCCGCTGGAGATGCAGGTAAAGCTGCTGCGGGTGCTTCAGGAGCGCACCGTCACCCGGGTGGGCGGAAACGAGGCGGTGAGCGTGGACGTGCGCGTCGTGGCCGCCACCAATCGGGATCTGGGGCAGATGGTGCGGGACAAGACCTTTCGGGAGGACCTGTTCTACCGGCTCAACGTCGTGCCCATCACCATCCCGCCCCTGCGGGAACGGCGGGACGACATCATCCCCTTTGCCGAGAGCTTTCTGGAGGAGCTAAACAAAAAGTACAACCTGCGCAAGCGGCTTACCGCCTCCGCGTGTCAGGCCATGCTGAACTATGCGTGGCCGGGCAACGTGCGGGAGCTGAAAAACATCATCGAGCGTATGGTCATCATGAGCGGCTCGGATCAGATCCGGGCCGAGGACCTGCCCTTTCACAGTGTTTGGACGCCGCCCCTGCCCGGCGGGGAGGACGGCCCCACGGTGGACCTGAAGGCCCTCACCGGACAGTTTGAGCTGCAGTTTATCAACCGGGCTTACGAGCGCTTCGGAAACGTCCGGGACGCGGCCCGCAGTCTGGGCATGGACCCGGCTACTTTTGTGCGAAAGCGGAAGCGGTACGCACAGGAACGGCTGTTGCAAAAATAAAACACGATTCATTTTTGCAACAAACGCCCAAATGGCCGGATCAGAAATGATTTTGGAACAAGCCCCCCGCTTTTGTTTTATTTTTGCAACAAAAGCGGGGGGCGGACTTTTTTGCAAAAACTTCAGAAACGGCTGTGCCGCAACGGTTTTACGCAGACGGGAAAGAAATGGCCGAAGTTGGCACACCGTTTGCAACTATTTATTGCGTCGAGGGACAGTTGGCCAACTGTACGAGCAGATTTGATCTACCTGAGACGCCGCAAATACGGTTCACCGCGGAGAATGGTCCAACAGAAAGAAATGGAGGAAATTCGTTTGAGCGCAATTGGTGTTATCGGCCTGCTTCTGGCCATCGCGTGTCTGATCATTTTAAGTTACAAGGGCGTCAATGCATTCATTGCATCTCTGATCGCGTCACTGGTAGTTGTCGTTACCAACCTGCTTCCCTTTTGGGAGACCTTCAGCGGCGCCTACGCTACTGGACTGAAAAACTTTGTCGGAAACTATTTCCTGCTGTTCGGCCTGGCGGCCGCTTACGGTGAGTTCCTGAAGGTCACAGGTGCGGCTGAGAGTGTGGCCAAGGTGCTGTTCAAGATTTTCGGCGTGAAGTGGGCTCCCCTGGGCGCGCTGCTCATCACCCTGCTGATGGCCATGGGCGGCGTTTCCGCTTTTGTTATCGTCTTTGCCGTCTACCCCGTGGCCGCCCCCTTGTTCCGCAAGGCCAACATTACGAAAAACCTGCTGCCCGGCATTGTGCTGTGCGCTTCGGTGACCCTGTGCCTGTGCCTGCCCGGCAACCCCACCAGCACCAACGCATTGCTGGCCCGTCCGGAGTACGGCTTGGGGGTGGACGCATTTTCGGCTCCTGTAATGGGCATCATCGCCTGCATCGTGGGTACCGTCCTGGCCGGGATCTATGTCACTTGGCAGGCCAGACGGCAGACCGCCCTGGGCGTGGGCTACGTGGTCTCCGGCACGGATGCGCTGGATGATGACGAGGAAAAGAATTTGCCCCCCTTCTGGGCCTCTATCATCCCCCTGCTGATTGTTGTGTTCGTCATGATCCTGCTGAAGAACGTGATGAGCGCCACCAACAGCATCCTGACCTCTCTGTGCATCGCCATCGTGGCCTGCGTGGTCCTCAACCCCAAGGTCTTCTTCGGCGCCCATAAGAAGCACGGCGTGCTCAAGACCTTCACCACCGGAATGTGGTCCTCCTGCACCTCCGCCCTGCTGCTGACCGGCGGCGTCATGGGTTTCGCCGGCGTGGTGCAGGCGGCCCCCGGCTTCCAGTACTTTGTGGATTTCGCCAACGGCCTGACCACTGCCTTCAACCCCTATGTGTCCGCGTCCGTGGCGGTCAACGTGGTAGCCGGCATCACCGGTACCGCTTTGGGCGGCCTGCAGATCTTTGCTGACACCATGCTGCCCAACTACATCAACCTGGGCATCAATCCCGAGGCATTCCATCGCCTGATGACCATCGCCTGCTGCGGCCTGGACACGCTGCCCCACTGCTCCACCTTTATTCTGATGTGCTCCGTCTGCGGCGTCACCGCCAAGGATTCCTACAAGCATGTATTCCCCCTGACCGTGGTGATGCCCATCCTGCTGACGGTATTGTGCATCCTTATGATCTCCGTCGGCATTATCTGAACCCACGGCTGGAAAGGAGGAGGCTTCCTGTGAGCCTGAAGAGCGTAAAACAATCCTTTGAGATCCCCGCGTTTTCCTTTACCTGCGGCCGCACGCTGCCGGTCCGCCTGGGGTATGAGACCTACGGGACCCTGAACGAGGCGAAGGACAACGCGATCCTGGTGGTCCACTATTTCTCCGCCAGCAGCCATTGCTGCGGCAAATACCAGGAGAGCGACCCGCTGCCCGGCTTCTGGGACGGGCTGATCGGCCCCGGTAAGGCGGTGGATACCGAGAAATACTTTGTCGTCTGCGCCGACAATCTGTGCAACTGCGGCGCCAAGAATCCGAACGTCATTACCACCGGCCCCATGACCGTGAATCCGGAGACCGGGAAGCCCTACGCGCTGGATTTTCCCGTGCCCGAGGTGCTGGACGTGGTAAATACCCAAAAGCACCTGCTGGAGCAATTGGGGATCACCCACCTGAAGGCGGTCATGGGCCCGTCCTTCGGCGCCATGACCTCCTGGCAGTGGGCGGTGGCCTACCCGGACATGATGGATGCGATCATCCCGGTCATCGGCACGCCGAAACTGCCCGTTTGGGGCGGCTTTAACCCCCTTCAGTACGCCATCAAGGTGGCCAAGATCGACCCGAAGTTCCGGAGGGGAAACTACTATGACCAGGAAGAACAGCCCACCGATACCCTGCGGCTGTGCCTGGAGATGATGAATGTGGCCGCCTTCCAGGCGGGCTACTACGAACGGACCTACAAGCGTGACGTCAGCGCCGACCGGGCCTGTTATGAGAGCGTGCTGGGCCAGGCGTCCTTTGAAGACAAGCTGGATGCCATTGTGGAGCTGTCCGTGCCCTTTGTAGACCTGAACCACTGGCTGTATACCTGCCGCACCTGCCTGAACTATGACGTTTCCAGACCCTATGGCGGCGATCTTGACGCGGCGCTGGCGCGGATCAAGGCAAAGGTGCTGGCCATTCCCTCGCGGCTGGACGTGCTGCACCCATGGCAGTTTGTGGACTGGGTGACGCAGCGCATCACCTGGCTGGGGGGGAACGCGGAATGCTACCCCATCGACAGCGACCTGGGCCATATGGCCGGGATTTTGGAAACCTTCCGCTTCGACCACAAGGTGCGGGATTTCCTGTCCCGCCTGTAACCGGCTGCGGAAAGAAAAGCGAGCCCCCCGGCGGAGCGTCCGCCGGGGGGGCGGGGAGGAAGAAGAATGGAACAGAACATTTCGCACAAGCGGGGCCCGCGGGCCTGCGCGATCGTGCTGATCGCCGCCCTGCTGGCGATGCTGATCAGCTCCGCCGTGGGCGGCGTCATCGCCACCGGCGGCGGCGCGGTGCGCACCGAGGAGATCACCTTTACCACCGATGTGGGCGCACTCAGTCACGCCAAGCTCTATATCCCGGTCCAGGCCAGCGCGGAGAACAAGCTGCCCGCCGTGCTGCTCTGCCACGGCTATACCGCCAGCCTGGACGCCATGGAGCCAAACGCCATTGAACTCTCCCGCCGGGGCTATGTGGTCATGGCGCTGGATCTCTATGGCCACGGGGAGTCCGCCCTCCCGCCCGACGGCTACCGCCAGGCGGAGATGGGCAACGTAGAAAATTACGCGCCCGACCTGGGCAGCTATTCCGCCCTTCAGGAGCTGGGCAAGCTGGAGTATGTGGACGCGGCCAGGATCGGTATGCTGGGCCACTCCATGGGCACCGCCGCCATCCAGGAGGGCGCCTACCTTGCGTACGCCAAGTGGCAGGCCGCCTATACCGCGGCCCTGACTGAGGCCGCTGCCGCCGGTCAGGACGAGACGGCCGCGGCCGGCGCCGCCTATCTGGCCGCCATGGACGCGGGCATCGTGCTCCCCAGCTCCATGGTGCTTACCGGCTATAACTATAATGTGCGCAACGTCAACGACTTGACGTACAACGGGGTCAACGCTGAAAACGGCGTGTTCCCCCTGTATGCCGCACCTGTAAATATGTGTACCATCGAGGGGGATTACGACGAGTTCTCCGGCCTGCTCTGGGGGGTGGACGACGCCGCCCGGTATACCACCAGCTTTAAGTTCGCCTGCGGCACCGGCGGGGCGTCCAACGTGCCCTCCGGCACCTACTTCCTGTACGGGGATGCCGCGGCCACGCCCCTGAGCCGGGCGGAGGCCGTGACCGCCGCCGCCTCCGCCGCTGTGACCATGCAGCCCATCCGGGCCGCCTATTCCTTCGACGGCACTCACTCCGATACCTATTATGACGAGACCGCCATCTCCTACGGTATCGACTTCTTCGACATCACCCTGCGGGGCGGGGAGGCCACCATCGACCCCGCCGACCAGGTGTGGCACGGCCGGGCGGCCTGCGGACTGATCGGCCTGACGGCCACCCTGACGGCGTTCGTGGCCCTGGCGCTCACCCTGCTCCGCCTGCCCTTCTTTGCCACCATCGTCCGGCCGGAGGCCCCATCCATGAGCACGGTGACCGGCGGGAAGGGCGCGCTGAAATACGCCGCGCTGTATCTGATCTTCCTGCTGCCGGCGCCGCTGCTGTACTACTGGCTGATCGGATATCCCTATTACATGCAGCCCCAGTGGTTCAAGTTTTTGACCAAGTTTATGCCCAACGCCTTCTTCAATATGGCGCCCATGAACTCTCTGATGCTCTTTAACTGCGTGGTGGGCGCCGTTTTCCTGGCGCTGTACCTGCTGGTGTTTTTCCTCATAGCCAAGAGAGCGGGCTTCGGCCTGGAAAACACCGGCCTGAAGCTGCCGGCGGCGCAGGTGCTCAAGTCCCTGCTGCTGGCCGCAGTCTCCTTCGGCGGGGTGTACGCCGTGGTCTACCTCTGCGCCGCCTGTTCCGGCACGCACTTCGCCTTCTTCAAATTCAACATTATGCCGATGGATGCCGCCCACTGGATCGCGTTTTTCAAATACCTTCCGGTTTGGATCCTCTTCTTCCTGCTGGCGGGGGTGATTTACAATTCCCTGACCCGCATCAACAATGCCCCCGCCTGGGTGAGCTATCTGCTGATCGCGGCGGTCTCCTGCGGCGGACTGGCAGTCCTGTTTGCCTACGACTATGGCATGCTCTTCGCCACCGGCGTGCGGGGCATCCAGTATATCCCCGGCACGACCTCCGCGGAGTGGATGTCCACCATCGGCATGGCCTTCCCCACCGCCCTGGCGGGCATCATGTGCTTCGGACTGCTCTTTATCCTGCCGATTTCCGCTGTTATGAGCCGTGTGCTTTGCAGAAAGAGCGGCAGCGTCTGGCTGGGCGGATTCCTGACGGCGTTCATCGTGCTGGTCTTTACCATCTCCCATATGGTCATATCCATCTAAAAAAGATAAATTGGAAAGGAAGTCGTTTATTATGTCACTGATGACGGGCGAGGAGTACATTGAGAGCATCCGGAAGCGGAAGATGCAGGTATATCTGTTTGGGAAAAAGGTGGAGGACCCGGTGGACGACCCCATTCTGCGGCCCTCGCTGAACAGCGTGCGCATGACCTACGACCTGGCCCAGATGCCGGAGTACGAGGACCTGATGACCGCCGTCTCCCCCTACACCGGCCGGCGGGTCAACCGCTTCACCCACATCCACCAGTCCGCCGGGGACCTGGTGAAGAAGGTGAAGATGCAGCGCCTGCTGGGGCAGAAGACGGCCGCCTGCTTCCAGCGCTGCGTGGGCATGGACGCGTTCAACGCCGTGTTCTCCACCACGTATGAGACCGACCGGAAGTACGCCACCCATTATCACGAGAACTTCAAGCAGTTCATGATCTACTGCCAGGACAACGACCTGACGGTGGACGGCGCCATGACCGACCCCAAGGGGGACCGGAGCAAGGCCCCCCACGAGCAGGCGGACCCGGACCTGTTTTTGCGGGTGGTGGAGCGCCGGCCCGACGGGATCGTGGTGCGGGGCGCCAAGGCCCACCAGACCGGCGCGCTGAACAGCCATGAGATCATCATCATGCCCACCATCTCCATGGGCCCCGACGACAAGGACTACGCGGTGAGCTTCGCCGTGCCCATGGACACGCCGGGCATCTTCATGATCATCGGCCGCCAGAGCTGCGACACCCGGAAGCGGGAGGGCAGCGAGCTGGACGTGGGCAACGCGGAGTTCGGCGGGGTGGAGGCGCTGACCATCTTCGACGACGTGTTCGTGCCCAACGAGCGCATCTTCCTCAACGGGGAGACGGAGTTCGCCGGGATGATGGTGGAGCGCTTCGCCGGGTATCACCGCCAGAGCTACGGCGGGTGCAAGGTGGGCGTGGGCGACGTGCTCATCGGCGCGGCGGCGGTGGCGGCCGACTACAACGGCGCGGCCAGGGCCAGCCACATCAAGGACAAGCTCATCGAGATGACCCACCTGAACGAGACCCTGTACTGCTGCGGCATCGCCTGCTCCGCCGAGGGCCACCCCACAGACAGCGGCAACTACATCATCGACCTGCTGCTGGCCAACGTGTGCAAGCAGAACGTGACCCGCTTCCCCTACGAGATCGCCCGGCTGGCGGAGGACATCGCCGGCGGCCTGATGGTCACCGCCCCCTCCGAGGCCGACCTGCGGGACGAGAAGCTGGGCGCCTATGTGGAAAAATACCTGAAGGGCGTCTCCGGCGTGTCCACCGAGAACCGGCTGCGCATCCTCCGCCTCATCGAAAACCTGACCCTGGGCACCGCCGCCGTGGGCTACCGCACCGAAAGCCTGCACGGCGCCGGCTCCCCCCAGGCCCAGCGCATCATGATCGCACGCCAGGGCAACCTCCAGCACAAGAAGGAGCTGGCCAAGACCATCGCCCATATCAAGGAGTAAGCCATGGCCGACTGGAACGCTTACTATGCATCCCATACCGCCTCCCCGGAGGAGGCGGTGGGGCTGATCCGCTCCGGCGACCGGGTGGTGGTGGGCCACGCCTGCGGCGAGCCCTCCTGCCTGCTGGACGCCCTGGTGCAAAACGCGGCGGCCTATGAAAATGTGGAGATCGTCCACATGGTGGCCATGGGCAAGGCGGAGTACTGCAGGCCGGAGTATGCCGGCGCCTTCCGCCACAACGCCCTCTTCGTGGGCGGCGCCACCCGGGACGCGGTCTTTGAGGGCCGGGGGGACTTCACCCCCTGTTTCTTCTGGGAGGTGCCCGGCTTCTTCCGGGACCCGGACGTGCTGCCGGTGGACGTGGCCCTGATCCAGGTGACCCCGCCGGACGAAAACGGAAACTGTTCCCTGGGCGTGTCGGTGGACTACACGTACCAGGCCGTACAGCAGGCCAGGACCGTCATCGCCCAGGTCAACGACCAGATGCCCTTTACCCTGGGCCTGCATTCCACCGTCCCGGTGGAACAGATCACCTGCTTCGTGCCCCGCAGCACGCCGGTCATCGAGCTCTCTCCCCCCAGCATCGGCCCGGTGGAGGAGGCCATCGGCCGCAACTGCGCCGCCCTCATCCGGGACGGCGACACCCTTCAGCTGGGCATCGGCGCCATCCCGGACGCGGTGCTCCGGTTCCTGGGCGATAAAAACGATCTGGGCATCCACTCCGAGATGTTCTCCGACGGCGTGGTCGAGCTTGTGGAGCGGGGCGTCATCAACAACCGCCGCAAGACCCTCCAGCCCGGCAAGAGCGTGGCGGCCTTCCTCATGGGCACCCGGAGGCTCTACGACTACGCACACCGCAACCCCGCCGTGATGATGGCCCCGGTGGACTACGTCAACGATCCCCGCATCATCTGCCAAAACGACAACATGGTCTCCATCAACTCCTGCGTCCAGGTGGACCTGATGGGCCAGGCGGCCTCCGAGACGGTGGGCTACAAGCAGATCTCCGGCACCGGCGGCCAGGTGGACTTCATCCGCGGCGCGGCCATGTCCAGGGGCGGCCGCGCCATCCTGGCCTTCCCCTCCACGGTGAAGGGCAGAACCTCCAAGATCGTCCCCCTCCTGGACGAGGGCGCCGCCGTCACCACCAGCCGGGACGACGTGGACTATGTCGTCACCGAGTACGGCGCCGCCCACCTCAAGGGCAGGACCCTCCGCGACCGCGCCCGCGCCCTCATCCAAATCGCCCACCCCGATTTCCGTCCCGACCTGATCCGCCATTTCACCCGCAGGTTCCACTGCGACTGGTAGAAGCGGCTGCGGGAAAGGCGCCCGCCAGCCGTCCCACCGCCGGCTCCCTCCTGGAGCCGGCGTCCCAACAAAAAGGAGGAATGCCGGATGACACGCCGGGATCGAACCCAGCCCGGTTCCCTGGCTGAGCATGCCGTGACCGGCGTGCGGTACTGCGGCGGCTGTAATCCGCGCTACGACCGGACGGCACTGGTCGGCCGGCTGGCGGAGCGCTGCCCCAACGTCCGTTTTGTGCGGGCCGAGGCCGGCAGGGAGTACGACGCGCTGCTGGTCGTGGGCGGCTGCTGCGCCTGCTGTGCCGATATCAGCGGCCTGGCCGGCCGCCGGGTGGTCCGCCTGCGCCGGGCAGAGGACCTGGAAGAAGCGGCGGAAATCCTCGCGGCCTTATAGAATACACGCCGAAGGGGGCCCCATTTGGGGCCCCCTTCGGCGTGCTGAGACCGTATCGTCATCGTCCGCTTCGCAGAGTTCACCCCCAGGGGGTGTGCCGCGTCCGTAAGGCGGCGCAGCCGCCGCCGTCTCCGCGCCGCCCTGCGGGGTTGCGCTCCAAAACCCTCCGGAGGGCCTTCCCGCGCTTGCACGCGCCCCTTGACGCGCCTGCACCCCGGGCGCGGACAGACGGCGGAACAAAATCAAAGGCGGTCCATTTCAGGACGCATCGGGCGGCCTTTTCGCAGGAAGCCGAACCCTGCCCATCGTCCACCCGTCTGCCGAAACAAGTCCTTGGGCCTGTTTCGGCAGACCCAAAGAAGGCTCCTTTCCGGTTCAACGCTATTTGCCCAGCGCGCAGTTTTTTTCAGTGGACTGGACCACAGCCCGGGCCACGGCGCCGCGGAAGCCGTGCTGCTCCAGGACGGCTACGCCCATAATGGTGGAGCCGCCGGGGGAACAGACCGCATCCTTCAGCGCGCCGGGGTGTTTCCCGGTCTCCAGCACCATCGCCGCACTGCCCAGCACCGCCTTGGCGGCCAGGCGCATGGCCAGCCCGCGGGGCACGCCGGTCTGCACCGCGCCGTCGGCCAGGGCCTCGATAAACAGGTAGACATAAGCGGGCGTGCAGCCGCTGACGCCGCCGGTAATATCCATGGCGCTCTCGGGAATGCGCTCAAAGTCGCCCGCGGCGGCGAACATGCGCTGGAATTCGGCAAAGCGTTCCTCGCTGACCTCGCCGGGGTCCTGGGCGCTGCTGGCGAGCAGGAGCATGCCCTGTCCCACCAGGACGGGCGTGTTGGGCATGACCCGGATCACGGGCACATCCACCTCCAGGCAGGCCTTGATGGCCGCCACGGGGATCCCGGCGGCGATGGAGACCAGCACCCGGGGCTTGCCTGCCCGGACGCAGGCCGCCAGCGTGGGGGAGAGGCCCCGCACCACGTCCCGCATGACGTTGGGCTTGACGCCAAGGACGATGTACTCGGCGTGCGATGCCACATCCTCGTTGTGCTCCGCCGCAGCGCAGCCCACCTGAGCGGCCAGCGCCCGGGCCTTTTCCGGCGTGCGGTTGGCAACGACGATCCGGCGGGGGTCCATGGACTTGCCGGCGGCCACGGCCAGCGCGCCGCCCATATTGCCCGTACCGATAAATCCAAGCTTATATTCCATCAAACGTCCTTCTTTCTGCGCGGCCGCTTACCGTCCGCCGGCCAGTTCTTTGCGGATCAGGTTGGCAAGCAGGGCCTGGCCCTCGGGAGAACGAAGCGTATCCAGCACGATGGAGCGCAGCAGCTGCTGGGTCTGCTTGCTGGCCAGCAGGGCGTCCAGCATCCCGCCGCCGGGCTGGGACGGCTGGGCCTGCGGCGGCGCGGGACGGGGGGCGGGCGCAGGCCGTGCCGGTTCGTCCTGGTCCCAGGCGGCATCCATCCAGGTTTCCTGCCGGGTGCGGTCGTTGCTCTCGCCCCGGAGATAGAACAGCGAGACCCCAAAGTAGCCCGCGAGCTTCTCCTGCTGCTCCCGGGACGGGGTCTGGCGGCCGGTCTCAAACTTTTCAACGGCGCCTTTCGGCAGCCCGAGCTCCGCCGCCAGGGCCGGGCGGCTCAAGCCCCGTTCCGTACGCAGCGCTTCAATCCTCTGGGCCAATGTGACCATGATGACGACCTCCTGATCGGGTTGGTAATTTAATATTATAGCACAGAAAAAGCCTGATCACAACAGGGTTTCAATCTTGCGAAAAAAGTTGCAGGAGAGAAGGCGTTTTCTTGCAGATAGCCCTTGACGGGCCCGGCCCGGCGCAGTAAAATGAAACAGATTTTTTGTGAGAAGAAGGCGGGGACAAGGGCGTCCCGGGGCAATGGCGTCCCATGCTGCATGGGAGGAAACACAATGGCAAAGTATATCTTTATCACCGGGGGCGTGGTCTCCGGCCTGGGCAAGGGCATCACGGCGGCGTCCCTGGGGCGGCTGCTGAAGGCCAGGGGACTGAAGGTGGCCCTCCAGAAGTTCGACCCCTATCTCAACGTCGACCCCGGCACCATGAGCCCCTACCAGCACGGCGAGGTGTTCGTCACCGACGACGGCGCGGAGACCGACCTGGACCTGGGCCACTATGAACGCTTCACCGACGAGAATCTGACGGTGTATTCCTCCGTGACCTCCGGAAAGGTCTACTGGTCGGTACTGAACCGGGAGCGGGAGGGCGCCTACCTGGGCGGCACCATCCAGGTCATCCCCCATATCACCAATGAGATCAAGGAACGCATCTACCGGGTGGGACGCAACGAGGGGGTGGACGTGGTGCTCACCGAGATCGGCGGCACGGTGGGCGATATCGAATCCCAGCCGTTTCTGGAGGCCATCCGTCAGGTGGCGGCCGAGGTGGGGCGCCAGAACGTGATGTACGTTCACGTCTCCCTCATCGTGGCCATCCCCGGCTCCGGAGAGCTCAAGAGCAAGCCCACTCAGCATTCGGCGAAGGAGCTGCTGGCCCTGGGGATCCAGCCCGATGTGATCATGGCCCGCTCCGAGTATCCGGTGCCTCGGGACATCATCCAGAAGATCTCCCTCTTCTGTAATATCCCCCCCGAGAACGTGATCCCCAACCTGACCGCGCCCATCCTGTACGAGGTGCCTCTCATGCTGGAGGAAGAGGGCCTGGCCGACGTGGTATGCCGGCGGCTGGGGCTGAACTGCCCCGCGCCCGATCTGGAGGGCTGGCGAACCATGGTGGAGCGGGCCAAAAACGCCACGCAGCAGCTGGAGATCGCCCTGGTGGGCAAGTATACCGCCCTGCACGACGCCTATCTGTCGGTGGCCGAGGCGCTGACCCACGGAGGGATCGAAAACGACGTGAAAGTGTCCGTCCGCTGGGTGGACTCCGGGGGCGTCACCGACGAAAATGCCGCCCAGGTGCTGGCCGGATGTGACGGGGTGCTGGTTCCCGGCGGCTTTGGCGACCGGGGGGTGGAGGGTATGATCTCCGCCATACGATACGCCAGGGAGCATCAGGTGCCCTATTTCGGCATCTGCCTGGGGATGCAGATGGCGGTGGTGGAGTTTGCACGCAACGT
>OLGB01002480.1_pt1 | contig 19576 bp, 19 predicted proteins | sample 1605691 | NCBI WGS metagenome assembly OLGB01 (sample SAMEA3888925, study PRJEB22519) | human gut metagenome | biome: human gut; feature: human-associated habitat; material: faeces | place: Denmark | collected 2010 | reverse complement strand
AAAGCCCCTTTTCTGCTACACGCAACGGTGAAAAGTAGACGGAATAAGGGAAATAACGCGAGGCGTACGACGCCGGTGAAAACGGATGTCTCCCCGCCTACACCATCGACCTGCATTCGCCAGTATAGCCTTTTTCCGCTGCGACCTCCTCCTCCGGCATACCGCCGCTGCTTCTTGTTTTCCTGACCTGAAGACTCCGTTATCATGCGGCTCATGAGTCAATAAACAGAAATGCACAGTTTCACGGGAACCGATGAGCGATAGCGCGACGTCATGAAAACAATAAACTCCGCTAACTCATTAAAACTTCAGAAAATGGACAGCAAAAACTGATGAGTACACTAGAGAATCTTGACGCCCACACCCCGATGATGCAGCAGTATAAGTTCACAGCCTTAACATATTGATTTTAAATTGGTATGTGTAATTATTTTAAATTAAAGCTACAAATGAGCTACAAAATGTAAAAGCGATAATCATGTCGCTTTTATGCAGGCTTTATTAAATAATAAACATGATAATCGCCATGGATTCAGAATATATTCATCAAAAGTATCAAATTCTTATTTTGCTCTGTTTTTTTTCACTTTTTAAATGTTTTGAAATAACTGGAGAAAGAATGTTTTCTTCTTTTTTCGCAATTAAAGCCGGTATATCTATATTATCACAATCAAGATTATCTCCCCACCAATGTATGAATTTGTTCACTGCGGGTGTCATATCCTCTTTAACCTCATGATATTCATCATTCATAAAAATAGAGGATATCAACTTCAAATTATCAACTTCGATTTCCATTACAACTATTCTAAATATATCTTCCGTAGGAAATAAATCAGTTTCCTCCAATGTTATATTTAATTTATCGAGTATCTCACTCATTAGCAAATTAACTTCATTGAATGCTTTTTCATATTTAACCATTATGGCGCTCCTTTTGTTTTCATTATTGCTAAATATTAGATAGAGGATATATTTTAAATGTCAAGTGTCATAACAATGAAAAAATTTCATAAACCTTTTCATTGTTATAGAGATGAAATGCAAAATCATAATTGAGGTGTAACCTTATATGGATATCCTCCTTTGGTTTTACACCCTGATTCAGATATCATATATAAATGTTTTTTTGCTCGTGATGAAATGACATAGAGAAGTCTGCGAGCAACATAATTTTGATGCTCATGACTGCATCCTCTAATATCATTCCAGTTAGGTATATTTCCATAAAGTAGACTGGTGCAGATTACGACCTCAAATTCATCGCCCTTTGTTGAGTGACAAGTTGTTATTTTAACGCCACTTTTTGAATTAAAAAAAGAATGTAAGTCATTTGCTCTATATGTCATTTTATACTTATCAATTCTTTTTTGAGTGGAGTTTATCAATGATTCCTTTTCCTTAAAGTAATAGCTTTCAGAATTGCAATTAATCTGTATATAATCGCAAAAGAAATTGATTACCTCATGTATCCAATCAGTAATAGCACAATCATAGTTCACTGAAATAGCTATTTTATTAATCCATTTTATCATTTGCTTAGAAGATAAAGATTCAGTCCATGGCTCAATATTATTGAGTTGTTTGTGAAAATCACGAAGCAGTTTCTGCCTTAGATTAAAATTATTTGGAACTTTCTTAATCAAAAGCAATTTGATAAGGTTAAGCCAAAAGTTCTCATTATTCTTTGGTATTGGAGAAACCATTACTCCATCTATTTCAAAATGCGGGTTCAGAGAAATGATCTCATTTGATAATTTAATTACATCAAACCAACCCGGACATAAAACTGCGATCTCATTTGGAGGGGTACCTTGTTCCAAGTGGGTCTTAATCACACTTGAAATATATGAAGATAATTGAGTAAAGTCTATTGCACTTTCAGTAACAACAACTGATTTAAATTCATTATACGCTGAAAGAGAATGGATTTTATATGGCTCATCTTTATATTTACTATAAAAATCAATAATTGATTGACTACTTCTAAAGCAACCAGTCAATCTCATCTCTGCCAAGCCATCAAGCTCAAAAAAATCCATTAATTCACATCTATCCTTTACAACAGCTCCAAGCCCAGTATAAATGGCCTGTTCCTTATCCCCTATTAACGACACTATAGTATTCTTTTTCGTAACAATGAGCCGTAATATTTCATACTGTATATGAGATGTATCTTGGTATTCATCCACCAATATATACCTTAAAAGCAATGAGAGTCTTTCACATAACAAATCATATTTGTCCAGAAGACGACAAGATAGATTAAGGATCAAGTCGAAATCTATTAAACGATTGGAATTTAGATAAGTATGGTATTCCATTACAACGGAATGCTCTTTTTGACCGAGCTGATAAAGTGGCTTGAAATTTAAATTTAATGCCGTATTTACTTTATCATGAATTGATAATTCATATCTTCCTTTTATCTCATCAATTAAAGATTCCTTTTCATGCTCATCAATTACACAGAAACCTTTTCGAAGTCTTGGTATTCTATCCATATTAGGCTTAATAATCCAATTAAGACAGAAACTATGTATTGTTCCAATCCATAATGAATCACTATCGATTCCGAATGACATGATTCTTTCGAGAATCGTATCTGCCGCTATATTGGTATATGTTAAAGCAATTATCTTTTTCTTACCTAATTTAAATAATTCTTTATGCTCTAATATATAGCATAGCTTAGAAACTAATGTCTTAGTTTTACCTGAACCAGGACAAGCAGTTAACAATAAGTGACCATCCCATCTGACCGCATCCATTTGTTCAGAAGTTAAATTTCTATATGGCATATCACAACTCCATGAAGCGAACAAAAGTATCACTAAAACATTTTTTATATTCTATTAATTTACTGGATAAATCAGGCTTATTATTTATTCTATTGAATTCCTTCTCACACTCATCCCCAATACATGACATATTGTAGGAAAGTATTTTCTCATATATAGTATTAAGTTCACGCTCTCCAAGAGCAAATTTGACTGCGCTCAAAATATAGTCGGGAATTCTATTATTAAAATTAAGATGTTCAACCATGCTCGTGGCTAACCAACCTTTACCGATTTTGTTTGCGAACATTAATGCTCTTTTATAACGAACTCTCTTATCAGTCGATGAGATCTCGGCCACTGCTTTCTTATAGTTTGCTTCTTGTTTATAAGCAGTCTTCATTACTGATATAAATAGTTTTTTATTCTGCAAATATTTAATAAGCTCAGTCTCAAATGTATTCGTTGCATAATAGGCATTAACAAATTCATTATCACTTGTATAATTGTCCAACTCTACTTTTCTTCGTAACCCAACAACTTCAGCATTAACTAAAGACTTAACAAATTCCTCATCAAATATTTCATCACTTTCTTTTACATATGCCGAATCCAGATCAGTCAATATTGCACATTTTCTCTTCAAACGATGTTTATTAAAAAGATTTGATAGATGTGTAAAAACAGTTCCATCTACTTTTATTAAACTAATGCCCAGTTCATCTAAACTGATTCCCAATGTTGCTTTTACCATTGCTGGTATCAGTATTAACTCAGCATCGCCTTCAACAAGAATTACACTTTTTGCAAATAAAATATCACTACGAATAGCATCAAGATATCTTTCAATGGATGATATTTCTTTTGGTTTTAATCCATTTGATGGCTGATAAACATCAGTATAACCCTTCTGGCGGGATAAAATGTTCATCGAAGAAATCTTTGATACGGAACTTATTTGAGTTGAATGTGTAGAAACGAAAACTTGAGTATTTTTGAAATTGAAATTATCGAATAATGTTTTTTGAATATGTGTATGAATATGAGCCTCTGGTTCCTCTATTAAAAGAAAATGAGTAATATGATCTTCACTATCTCTAATTTCTTCATATTCATACAGCTTTAAAGCAAGGTAAATAAGATTAGCTCCTCCAAGGCTCAAATCATCAATACGACCTGAACCATCATAATCTAAAGAGTCTTCCACTACCAAACCAAGAGATTGAATCAATTCAGTAAAATCTTCTGGAAGTTGTGATGATACTAAAATCTTCGGTGAATAAGTTGAACCAACAGTATTAATTAATGATGATGATATTTTATTACTTAACCTTTCAATTTCCGGTATAGATGAAATTTTTGAATTTATTGCCTTAACATTCTCAACAATATCAACTCTATCATCAATTTGTTTGCTTTTTAATGTTAACAGCTTGTAGAGGGGGTTCGTCTTATAATATTTAAGGTCGGCTACAACATTTCTTAGTGCTTTAACGTAAGTACAAGCTACCTCACTACCCAAAGCGAAATAAGGTGGTTTTTTTATTCCTAAAGATCCAGCATCATCATCATTTGGATTTGGAAAAATAAATTTATTGAAATCACCAACTATAGTTTCATAGATTCCATTATCATTGAAATCAACTTTAGTTCTGACAAATGCAACAGCTTCATAGGTTTCTTTAGAAATAATATTGTTAGATATCAATTCTTTGAAAGCAATCCGTCGTTTATTGAATGTTGCATTTTCAGTTGTTAATTCATATAACTTTTGCCTAATATGAAACTTAGGTCTGAATACAAAAGTATAATTCCCGTTCGTTATAGATTTATCATTTCCATCATTAATCATGTAGTTAGCAAGAACTTGCTCCTCTTCTGATTCACCTAAATTATCGAAATGGAGTGTGATTATGATCCAATGTCCAAATGGCTCACCTATGCCACGATGAAAGTCTTCATTAAGGAGTATCCTCGAATTCATAGGAAGAGAATCATCTAAAATAAGTCTGATGGCATTAAATAGGTTTGTTTTACCTGAAGCATTCTCACCAATGATTGTATTTACTGAGTTTTTTACAAAGTAGAAATTTGAATTACGAAAATTTTTATAGTTCCTGATAGATAACTTATTGATATACATAGAAATATACTAACTCCCTGCTTCATTCTCTCTATACATCAGATTACTCCATAGTAAGCGAAGCACCAAGACCAACTGTTCAAAAAGCTTAGTTAAGTCAAGGAAAAGCAATGTTGACCTTAATTGATCAAGTAAGTCTGATGATTCACTCAGAACAGACATGCTTCTGGAACACCTCATTACGGGGATTACGGTGTTTCTCACACACAATCGAAGCAGCAATTCAGGGCTTCTTCTGCGTTGCAACGGAAGCGTATGAGATCAACATAAGCAAAGTTTTACGTATTTCTTGCAAGGGTGGCCGTTGCATGAATTTTTTCACTCTTATAACTAAAGCAAGGGCTAACCCTGCGAAGCCGCTGCGCTTGCTTCTCCGGATTGCCCTTGCTTTTCTTCCCTTCGGTCAGAAAAGAAAAGCACTACCTGTAATGCTGTTCATTCTACTGATACGTTTCTACTGTGCGCGCTATTCTGTTGGCGGTGTGGATTCACCACCAAAGCTTCCCGACATTATTTCGCATATCAAACCACTATCAGAGAATACATGCAAAATCATGATTAGTTCGGATACTAACTCGTGATTAATTGAGATACTACCTTGCGGGTAATATTCTATTTTTATTTATACCAGACAGCTAATCCTTATGTTAATTTAAATGGCATTACACACTCGCATTAAAAACAATTAAAAATAAATTTGAAAAACAAAAATCCATTGATTATTGTTGTTTTACATTATAACCATGGAGATAAAATATGAACCAACAATCTTTAATCGATAATAACCTGAAACTTTTCAAAATGAAATCACCAGCAGAACTCATAAAATTATTAAAGACAGGAATTGACATAAACACGCTAAATTCATCGAACCAGAATGCGCTGTTCGGTTGCAGATACCCTGAGCTTATGGAAGCAATGATTAATGCCGGAATAAATATTAATCATACTGACATGTTTAACAGGAATGCGCTTTTCTATGCAACTTGTCCAGAAACCCTGTGTGTGTTGACTGAGAACGGGATTGATATCAATCATACGGACACGCTGGGCAGGAATGCGCTTTTCTATACCAGTGACGCTGAATCAGTTCAGTTACTGGTAAAAAATGGTATCAGCATAAACCACCCTGAACTTGAAGATAAAAATGCGCTTTTCTTTGCGACCAACGAAAGCTCAGCCAGAGAACTCATCGACAGTGGTATTGATATTAACCACACTGACAGCTATGGAAGAAATGCGCTTTTCTACGTCTGTGAGGCTGACGTTAAGCGTCTGCTTATTAAGAAAGGTATCAATGTTAACCAAAGGGATATATATGGTCATAATTCCATTAACATTACCGACATAGATGCTGACTTACTGGATGTTTATTTCGCTGCGGGCCTTGATCCTGACATACAGGATCGAAATGGGAACAGCTTAATTTTTCACCCTTATAAAAAACCAATTACAGACATTTTAATCAACAATGGCTGCGATATAAACCGTGTTAATAATAATGGAGAAACCGTCTTTGAATACATACAGACCATGTTGTTCAGCAACTATCAACTTGACCAGTGTCTCAGTGTGCTTACACCTTACATTAACCTTATTAAAGCAAGACCATTAATTTTCAATCGCCTTACTTATGGCTGCATTGAGCTAATTAAATTTTTGCAAAGCCAGAATATCGATTACAAAATTAATGACCGTTGCGTTGTTAGATACGCCAACAAAGATATTAAAAATTTTATTACTGAAGCGCAGAAAGTTATTGATCTCAGCAATATCACCCTTTGCTCATGGTATGACACCCCGCTGGTTAGCGTAAAAAACAAGGAAATCATTAAATGGTTCATAAGAAACAAAGTAAATGTAAATATTAATGACATTGAAGATCCGGACATTCTCACTGAAATTCTTACCTACCTTGCACTAAGGGAACATAAAACGCTTAAAACCGTAATTAAACCGGATATAAAACGCACCGCCTGTAAAAGAAGGCTGTGAGGATTTTATTCTCATATCCAGTTTTGATTCACTCTCGATACTTACAGTAAGAAATTATGTGTACGTCAATAAATATGGGCGCTGTATAGTGTGATATAGCTATCATCGTCTCCCTGATTGACTACGTCATAGTAAAGGTTGTATGAATGACGACCTCGGCACTCTGACAGTAATAACTAATACCGCCTTCAACATAGTATAGGAAAACATTCTCACACACTAAATGAACTTAAATCCTAATTTGATAATTAACTAAATGGGGGTTAGATAACCTAAATTCTATTTTCATACACGTAATGATTTGAGCCGATGGCTTAGCCATTGGGAAAATTATAGTTTCGAGAAATGGGCTATTGCACTGAAGAAAAATCCAGGAAGAATTATCGGTTTTGGAGGACTTAGCGTTATCCGTTATGACTGATACACAGATAATTAACTTGGGGTATCGTTTCTCTATAAAGTGATGAGGAAAAGGTCTGGCAACAGAGTTAGCTAAATATGTGGTCAGCGATGGAATTAGTATTTTAAAACTGGCTGAAATTTCTGCGGTAGTAAGACCAAACCATCTGGCATCCGAAAAGCTCCTGACTACAGCAGGTCTCGGTATGTGCGTGATATTCATAATGTGAAAAATGAGCCCGCAAGCATGCTTTTCACTCTGACTCTGGATGAGTGGAACAATACTCTAAGTTTGGATACTACCTCACCCATTAACCACTATAGTTCGTGCGTAACGTCCGCTCTTGACACAAAGCAGGCGTTCGTTACCTTAACGTAACTCTTCTTCATTTAACCCAGTCTTTCAGTACCAGACACGCAAACATATAAGTTGTCCAAGGGTTGCGGATTTATACATATTGATCAGGATGACGCCGGTTGATGACGCTTGAATGTTCGGGCAAGAAAAGCTTTGGCCTGTATAAAAATCATTACGTCAAATAGTGGCGACCTGAACTAAACCAGGCATTCAGGGTAAGCGGTCAAGGGATAAAATAATATGCAGGTGACTACCGAGGGGAATAAAGGCTCTTTTGGCGCCCGATTTTACAATGATAGTGGTATTGTAAATCGGGCCGCAGGTTTTCAGATTAATGGAAAACAATAGCACCAATAGCAGCCGGCTCCAGATCTGTGCCGTCATTCATTGCCCAGCGGACAAAGCTGCTGCCTTCAAGGAGACTTAAAATTTGAAACGCTTTCTGCCGGGGTGTGCCTGTTGCCGCTAATTCACCAGCCGCAGTACCTTCCTCTATGGTTTTCTCAAGCCACTGCAGTTGCAGGGTAAAGTATTTCCGCGTAAGGCTTTGCATAGTTTCCGGCAGGGCTGCCATTTCAGCTGCCAGTGCTCCGCATAGCGGTAACATACCATCAGCCATTGCAGCCCGAAACAATGCAGCGAAAGCACAGAGCCGACCAAAAGCATTTGGAAAGTCATGATCGATTTTTTCGAAATCCACAGCCGAACGATTGATGTAGGTTTCAACAATTTCCACACCAAGATCTTCTTTTTTTGGGAAATAATGGTGAATACTGGCCTTTCTGATACCGACCATTTTTTCCAGATCAGCGTAACTGAAGGCAGCATAACCTCTGGAACGCAGCATAAACTCTGCAGAATTGATTAATGATTGTCGGGTATCCATAGACATAAAATCGACCTGTGTGAAAAATGACGAAGCAAGGGCAGGCGCTTGCTCCTGTTTCAAATCAGGGCGTCTGCCATCATGCAACTTAGGTTATTGTGCAATGACGAGTTTCGGCTCCATCTTAATGGAACGCGAGAAATTCGCATAGTTTGGTGACGTCTTCAGTACGGCCTGATGAATTTCTTCAATTTCTGCCGGCTGAGCGTCAGCATCAATAAACGCGGTGTACTGGACTGAATCGTATCCGGGGTTAACATTTTCATCAAGCCCAAGGAAACCACGCAGATCCAGTTCGCCTGACGTTTCGATTTTCAGGGAATTAACCTTAATGCCCTTGCTGGCAGCTACCGCCACATACGCTACGGTCAGACAGGCATTCAGCGCAGCCATGAGCAGTTCCTGTGGGTTAGGTGCAGTATCGCTTCCAAGTATTTCTGATGGTTCATCAGCGGCGACATGGAAGGTACGCTCGATGCTGTCACCAAAGAGTTCATATGACTTCATGGTAGAGACTGAACGGGTCTGTCCTGCCCAGCGGGTCTCTACGTTAAACCTGGCTTTTGCTTTTTCCGGGTTTTGGGTCACTTTTTCGGCGAATTGCTGGAATGCAGCAACATCAATACCGTTCATTTTCTCTGTCATCTTGATATTCCTGTTCATTGAGATTTACCGGGCAGCCGGATTACAGAAGGCGCCCGGATTTGAGTCTGTCGGTAACTAACCGAGCCGGAATTACAGCTCGTCGTAGGCGTCCATTACGCGTGCTGAATAGACAAAAGCAGCACCGGCGTTAAGCGCAATCGCAGTCCCTACTGCAGCACCGATTTCATCTTTCGTTGCACCAGCTTTTTTGGCGGCGGCCACGTGTGCGGAAATACAACCGTCACAACGAGTAGTCACTGCCACAGCAATGGCAATCAGTTCGTGAGTTTTGGCATCCAGAACACTGTTTTCGCGCGTAGCGGTTTCAAGACCATGAAACGCGTTAGCAACAGGTTTATTTGTTTTGGCCAGATTACCGACGCTTTTGATCAGCGCGGAGAGACGATTGCCCCATTCTGCAGACATGATGATTTCCTCAGATTAGTAAAAAATTAATTGCCGAGTTTCCGGGCTGCCATTACACCGCCATCCACATCCCAGACTGCCCCGGTTACCCACGAAGCTTTATCTGAAAGCAGGAAAACAATAGTTTCCGCAACATCACGCGGTGTACCGTTCCGCCCCAGCGGATGGAAGTTATTGAAACTGGCCAGCGCACCATCCAGTTGTTCACCCGGAATAAAACGTTCGAAAATTCGGGTTTCAACAATACCAGGGCTTACTGCATTGACACGGATACCGTGCTCAGCCAGCTCTGCTGCGGCGTGGCGTGTCAGAGTATCCAGACCCGTTTTGGCCATGGAGTAAGCTGAAGCGGTGATGGTTTCTACTGCCTGGCGTGCAGCGACTGCAGTAACATTCACAATAGATCCAGCTTTCTTCTGATCTACAAGTGATGCAGCAACATGCTGTGTAATAAAGAAGAATGCCCGGTTCAGATCGAGGAAGTTGTTGTAATCCACGACTGAATGCTCAAGGAAACTTTTTGGATAGTAAATGCCGGCGGAATTGACCAGCATATCAATATCGCTGTGATCCTTTTTCAGGGCAGCGATGAGCTTTGCAACACTTTCCATACTGGATAAGTCAGCAGTCAGAGCGAATGCATTCTCCTCACCCGAAATAGCCACGAGTTCCTGGCGTGCGGCTTCTGCTTTTTCAGCACGGCTACCTACAATGACAGCCTTTCCGCCCTGCTCTAAAACCATCTTTGCTGTTTCAAGACCGATCCCACTGGTGCCACCAATGATCAGGACTTTATGATTCGTAAACTGTGTATCTTGCATAATGCCTCCGGTGAGGTAAGTTTCTGTAGTTGCCTATCAACTGGTAGGTAGTCTGGGCGAGAGTATTTTCTTTGTCAAGTTTACGTTTTATTTTTTTACTGACCGATGTCGGGTTCTGACATCTAAAACATCGTCAAAACCCAACGGATGGTATCGTCAGTGTACATCTGCTTCGTGTTCGGTAATTGATGAAAAAATAGCTGCGTATTGCTCTGCAGTTTTCTCTCCTGTAATACGTTTCATCAGCTGACCATTTCTGAACACCAGAACAGAAGGAAGCCCAAAAACCTCATACCGAGTTGATAAAACAGGTGATTTATCAACATTCACCACACCTGCTTTGACATGTGGCCCCAGTTTTCTTGCGAATTGCAAATATTCCGCTTCACTCTCACGACAGGGTGGACACCACGGTGCAAAGAACCTGATTACGGCCAGTCCCTCACCCCATGCGATATCATGAAAGTTGTCTTCATTGTAGGTGCGTACATTTGTCATCGTTATCTCCGGCGTTGTACGTATCAGTCATTACGGCACGAAAAAACAGATTTTCACTTGCCTACCTAGTAGTAGGTTGATATGGTACGCACACTTTCACTCACTGACAAGATTGACCCGACATCCATGATTAATGCTGCGGGTGATTTTTGACGGAGTGACCAGAATGGTCGTTGTGGCCAGAAATTTCGTGACTCTTAAGATGAGGAATGCAATGAAGACGTTATTTACCCCTTACAACCTCGGTGGCGTTGAGCTGAAAAATCGCGTGGTTATGGCACCTATGACACGTACTCGCACGTTGAATGACATCGCTGATGACGTAGTTGCCTTGTATTACGCGCAGCGTGCTTCAGCCGGATTGCTGATTACTGAAGGGCTGCCTGTTTCCGAAGAAGGTCGCGGGTATCTCTATACGCCTGGTCTCTATAATGATGCGCATGTTGAGGGATGGCATAAGGTAACGGATGCTGTCCATGCGAAAGGTGGCCGAATTTTCGCGCAGCTGTGGCATGTGGGGCGTATGTCTCATACCTCACTACAACCTGGTCATATTGCCCCCGTCTCTTCAGGCACCATTCCTGCGACTAATACAACAGTATTTGCCTGGGACGAAAGTGGTAAACCCGGCCCGGTTGCCCCAAGCATTCCGCGTGCACTCGAAACGCATGAAGTGAAGCGCGTTACCCGCGATTTTGTGAAGTCAGCACAACTGGCGGTGGAAGCCGGGTTTGATGGCGTTGAAATCATGGCGGCTAACGGTTTCATCTTTGACCAGTTCCTGAGCAGTGAGCTGAATACCCGTACCGATGAGTATGGTGGTTCGGTAGAAAATCGTCAGCGCTTCCTGCTGGAGACCATTGATGCCGTTTCCGATGCAATTGGCGGCAACAAAGTCGCAGTACGACTCTCTCCGTTCGGTCGCATCTATGATCTTGCCCCCTATGTCGGGGAAGAAGAAACCTGGTCAGAAATGGCGAAGGCTCTTAGCCAGCGCTCCCTGGCCTACGTGCACCTCTATTTCCAGCCGACCTACGTCACCGCACCGCAAGCCGCTGAGAAATTTAAAGCTGATTTCCGTGAATCATTTGGTGGGACGATCATTGCAGCAGGTGGATTCAGCCGTGATATTGCAGAAGAACGCCTGAATAACAACGAAGTTGACCTGGTTGCGTTTGGTGTGCCATTTATCGCCAACCCGGATCTGGTTGAAAGAATGAAAAATAACTGGCCGCTGGCGGAAAGCGATCGCACGACCTATTACGGTGTAAGCGGCTCTCCGGAAAAGGGCTATACCGATTACCCGGTATACAGCGAAAAATAATTAAGTCGGCCCGGATAATATAAATCCGGGCATTTTACTTTACCTGTCATATATCTTCAGAGTACAAAATGAAATCATTAATTCCCCGAATCTCAGTAGATGTCTGGTCTGATTATGTCTGTCCGTGGTGCTGGATCGCTAAAAAACGATTTGAAAAGGGTCTGGAAGAGTTTGAATATTCTAAACAGGTCGATGTACGTCATCACAGCTATCGTATTGCGAGTGACCACCCCCCTATTCCATTCAGATCGGCTTTGTATCAGAAGTTTGGTGGTGAGCATGGCGCAGAGTTAATGATGAACCAGATTGAAAGCACGGGGAAATCAGAGGGATTGATCTATAACTTTGACACTATGCTTTTTGGCGATACACGTGAAGCGCATACCCTTGCAGTTGCTGCGCGTGAGGCAGGGCTCGGAACACAGATGTCAGAAAAGTTGTTCTCTGCGGCCACAACTGAAGGGCGTTCTATTTTTGACAGGGATGTATTGATTGCTCTGGCAATTGAAGCCGGTATGACACAGTCTCAGGCTGAAAGTGCCCTTGAAAACCCTGTATTCAGGGACTCTGTTGATGACGATGAGGCAAAGGCTCGTGCGATAGGTGCAAGTGGCGTACCTCTATTTGTGATCAATAATAAATATGCAATCAGTGGCGCACAGCCAGCCGCGAATTTTTTGAGCGCCTTGAGACAAGTCTGGGAAGAAACCAAAGATGAGTCCATGTTCATGGAGGGGATGGTCTGCGGAATAGATGGTTGTAAATAATGTCTACAGGCATTCGTGGCTAACCTGGCTTCCGTCAGTAATCTTCAGTCTGAAATTATTCCGGAAGTCAGCTTAAATTCGCCAATTAATTTTTTTCACTTTGCCCCTGTTTCCTGGTTATTTTGCGGGCATCTTCAGGCATTCACGACAATTCGATTTCTGAACATAAATTCAATCTATGCTTCCGTTTTCTATGGTTATTTCTTCCAACTCCCTGAATGGCTGTAATAGTACGGAGGGATCACGTGTCCGCCAGACAACTGCAATTTCCAATTCAGGTATCGGTGCTGCTATTTCAACAAATTCTAACCCTTCTGAAGGAATATCCTCTGTTCTGCCAGAGACGAATACTACGCCAAGACCAGCTCGTGCCAGTCCGACACACGTCTGGTTTTCTCCACATGAACGCAGGCGGGGACGAAATCCTGCCTCCTCACAAAGCCGGATAATTTCATCATAAACGGCAGGGAACTGCTCTTTGCAGGGGATAATAAACTCCTCATTTGCAAAAGCAGCCAACGGAAGCGGTTTATTTTTTCCTGCCAGAGCGGCTTGCGGGTGACGGCTGGATACCGCTAATCTGAGTCGCTCTTTATGCAGCGGAATGACTGTCAGCGCCTCATCTTCAACCGGCGTTAATACGAAGCCTACATCAATTTCGGCTGACAGCAGCGCTTCGACCTGAGCATGGGTGGTCATTTCCCTGACGTCCAACTCAATTTCAGGATACTTCTCGCTGAAAAGTCGCAGTAAATCAGGAGTGACCGTCTGCATAGCCAGAGTAGTATATCCCACCGTGAATTTACCGCTTTGTTCAGCCACAACATGACGAACCGTCTGCTGGACAGACTCAACATGTGCGATAAGAGGCCGGACTTCATTAAACAGAACAGTTCCTGCGGGTGTCAATGAAACGCGGCGGGTGGTTCTGTCAAAAAGCCTGGTGCCAATCTCATGTTCGAGTTGGGCGATAACACGTGTCACTACGGGCTGTGATATGTTGAGCCGTTCAGAGGCGCGATTAAAACTGAGGGTCTCTGCGACTTGCAAAAAATAACGTAATGCTTTGATATCCATCTAACAACCTCAATAATAACATCAAAAAAACACCGCCATAGCAGATAAACCATACCATCAATTAATGCAGAAATAGAATTAATATTGATTCTTTATTGCGAATTAACTCTTCCTGTCTTGCAACCTACAATGCAGTCATTCAAGAGCATTGAGAGAGGTATCCTATGTCAGTCAAGAGTGTTAATAAAGAGACGTTTTCACAGGAAGTACTGAACAACAACCTTCCTGTTTTGGTGGATTTCTGGGCGCCATGGTGTCCACCCTGTGTCTCAGTCGCACCAACCATCGAACAACTTTCAGGTGAGCATGAAACCCGGCTGAAAGTTGTGAAGGTCAATATCGATGAAAATGCCGAACTGGCCAGTATCTATGGTATTCGCTCGATACCCTCCTTCAAAGTATTTAATAAAGGGGAGATCGTTCTGGAATTTGGTGGTGCTTTGCCCAAAAAACAGATAGAAGAAAAATTGAATGATTACTTAACTACTGAAAAATAGTTATCGTTAAAAGCAATGAGGAAGATAAGCAATTGTTTATTTCCATAGACGATAGCGTTATTAAACCATCTCATTAAACTGAAGCACATAAATGAAATTACCATGGGTTATTTTTAACCCGTCACATTTGTATCTTAACTTAGCAAAGTGTTATTAAATAACTGAGGAAATATCATGAAAGCCATTAATAAAGTTTTTATCATCACTGCTCTTTCACTGGTTTCGTTAACAAGCTTTGCACAGTCTGTCACCGCAACAGGCAGTACGCTCGATGAAGCCCATGCAAAGATCGCAGCAAAAGCAAAACAAGCAGGAGCAGAATATTCCATCACTGAAGCATACAGCGGCAACAGAGTGCATATGACTGCAAAATTAACACACTGAACGGGTTTGTGGCAGGCAGTAGGTTTAAGTACTTAATACAAGGCCCTGCAGCGTACAGTTGAATGGCAAAAAGGGAAGTCCTGTTGGTATTTCCTTAAAGGATTTGTTCCTTAACATAGACTGTATCGCTGTTAAAAGCATGCGAAAACAACCCATACATAATGATCAGGGAAGTACGTATTTCTGAGACGAGCCCAACCCGTTCTGAATTCATCATTATAGATGCCGCTGACGGAACGTGCGTCACGTGATCAGGTGGGTAGCGGCGGTGTTTGATGTACAGGTAATACAAGAAATCGAAACAGAGCATGGAGAGGATATCTCTTCACTACCGTTGGAATAGTACAGGATCTATTTTGTGTCATCACATTCTGTGGTCACGATGATCCGTTTTCTTGGCCAGTCTCAGGACACTGCAACGCATGATCCCTGGAGATAAACAGTCAAAATCATGTTTTTTAATGTTTGACTTAAAACCAATGACTTAGTTGGGATAATATTTCTTATATTAAATCTACTGTTAAAGAATAAAGTATTGCTGTCGAGGGCGATTCACATACTTCCTCTCTAAGCCCATACTTGCCTTTATTTAATGCAATAGAAAAAGGCCATCAATAGATAGCCTTTTGAGTCAATTATTTCAATTTTAATTAGATGTGTGGAATGCAGGCATCAACGCGCGGTTATGTACAATAACTTCATCCAATGCTTTTTCAAGGGATGCTCCGCTCTTGATTAACGGATTTATTACTAATCCGCGCCATGCTGTATGTCGGTCTCCGGTCACGGCTGCTTCAATAGTCAACTGCTCAAAAGTTTTCATCAGCTGAATTTGGCACATAATGTCGTCCGGGAAAGGTTCGACATTGAGCGGTATTGGACCTGAGCTGGTGATCATCGAACTCACTTCTACCGCGCAATTATCAGGAAGACCTGATATAGCGCCATTGTTACGCGTGTTAACGTGCATAATGATACGTTTATCATTGTAAATTGCGCTCATTAATTCGCAGGCGGCATCGGAGTAAAATTGCCCGCCGCGGCCCTCAAGAGCTTTGGGTTTTTCAGCAAGTTCTGGATTGCGGTAAATATCAAAAAGCTCTTTTTCGAGTTGCTTTACCACTTCACCACGCGTACCTTCTCCTTTTGCTTCACTGAGTTCCTGGCGATACATATCATCACTCATATAGTAGTAACGATGATAAGGACATGGAAGCATCCTCATGTTTTTGAGCATTCCTGCTGGCCATTTAAACGGAGGGATGTTTTTCGGAATAAGTGGATCATTTCCCTGCTCAATATTGCTGATTATGTCCGGAATAATATCTTTCCCTTTGAACCAGACATGTCGGGCAAAAATAAAGTGGTTCAGCCCCGCAACCTGCATGATAAATTCGTTGATATCTTCTACGCCGAACATACCGGCAATACCTTTCTGCATAATTACCGGCACATTACACAATCCCACTGTTTTCACCGAGGAATGCTTAAGTATCGCTTCCGTAACCATGCCTGAAGGATTTGTAAAGTTCAGCAACCATGCGTCTGGACAAAGTTTTTCCATCTCGGCTGCGATTTCCAGTGCAATTGGAATAGTTCGGCAGGCATTAGCAAAACCGCCCAGTCCGTTAGTTTCCTGACCAATCATGTTATATTTTAATGAAATACGCTCATCGCTTATGCGCGCTTCCAGGCACCCTGCCCTGAATTGCGAACAAACAAAGTTAGCCCCAGCCAGCGCCTTCTGGCGATCCAGCGTTTCATGGACGGTAATATCGAGACCATTTTTTTTCAACATTCTGCGTGTCAGCCCAGCGATGATGGCCATTTTTTCGCGCCCGTCTTCAATATCGACCAGCCAAATTTCACGCACCGGGAACTCATGCTGGCGTTTAATAATTCCCTCCATCAGCTCAGGGGTATAACTTGAGCCAGCACCTATAACAACAATCTTCAAACCTTCCATAGGGTCACCTCTTTTAAATGAGTATTAACGGTGCCATTTAAGGCCGTTCATTAGTAATTGACAAACGATCTTTAAGAGGGTATCCATTAGGTGGATTAATGCGTAAAGACGATTAAAGGTACTAAAGGCCTATGTTGGCACAACAAAACATACTGGCACTACTGCATACGTTTGAATGCGCGGCACTTCATATGAGTTTCACCAGGGCGGCTAATATCCTGAACCTTACCCAAGGAGCAGTCAGCCAGCGCATACGTCATCTTGAAGAGATGCTAGGATTTCGGTTGTTTATTCGCTTGACGCGTAAATTGCAGTTGACGAACGAAGGTGCTCGGTTGCTGGGCATTTTGTCGTCTTCACTAAAGCGCATTGATGACGAAATCGAAGACATCCGCGTGCAAGGGCTACGCGGAACGTTATCGGTAGGATTGCCACCAACATTTTCCTTTATCTGGCTAATGCCCCGTCTGGAAGAATTCGCCCTGCGTTGGCCAAATCTCAATATCAATTTTCGAGTTCGTGCTGGACTGATTAATTTCAACCATGAACGTGTGGATATAGCAATCTACTACGGCATGCAAAAATATCCTGATCTTTATTGCGAGCGGCTTGCTGATGAGTGGCTGGTACCCGTTTGCACCCCTGCTCTAAGCCAACGAATCAGACAGGATAAGAATTGGTTTGAAAAAGTACGGTTTATTCATGCTTCTGAATCCGTTGATTCGCAGGATACATTCTCCGAATGGCGAGAATGGTGTTCCGCAACCCAAACTGAGCTACCTCTTGAAAAAAACTTCATGAGCTTCAATAACTGCCATATGTCGATTGAAGCAGCTCTTACAGGGAGCGGTATAGCGATGGGTAGAAAACAACTGGTTAAAAAGTACATTGCTGAGGGAAAACTTACCATTCCGTTTAACAAAGAGGTACAGGCTAAGCGCGGATATGATTTGATAATGCCTCGCGAGAACCGTTCAAGGCCGGGCGTTAAGGCATTAACTGAATGGGTACGAAGTATAATTAATGAATAATAACAGCATAAAAAAATGCAGCGATATTATGTAGATCACCCATTACGAGCGTGCAGAATATCGCATTACGCACCGTTGAGGTGCTTTGAACGATAATTATGGTAAGAACATAGGTTAAAAATATGGCAGATCTACTTAGTTAGTCTATTCACATTGGCTCGATCCAGCTCTATGAGACCTCTCTGAATCATTTCCGAAAGATTTAAAAAGAAGTCTCACGTAGAGTTGAGGTAGCTATCTTTCAGCTATCGCTCTGGCCAGACGTGTAAAAGAATTCAGGGCTGGATTACTGTTATCTTGATGCCAGATGATAACCTGTTCTATAGCTGGGCTCTGCTCAAGTTCAAGATATTTTACGCCAGCATAATGTAATTTTTTTACTGATTCTGGAACAATTGCCACACCAATTCCTTCAGCAACCAGGCTGATAATAGTCTGTTGTAACTGCGTTTCTAGTCGGTAATAAGGCTCGATCCCCCCCTGGCGCAAGTAAAGATCGATCATATCTCTTAATACTGGTGCAACCGAGTGTGGAGTAGCGATAATTGGCTCGTTTTTTAATCGATCAACGCCAACCTTTTTTTCATCTGCAAGAGAGTGAGTTTCATTGACTGCCAGGCACAAGTTTTCACGATGCAAAGTTAGACATTGTAGTAAACGAACCGGCCCCGGATTGAAAACCAGACCTACATCATATTTTGCTTCCAGCACGGCATCGACCAGGGTAGCCGGTGTGACTTCCTGCAATATCAGATGTAAATCGGGGAATTGCGTAATCACCTGTTTAGTGAGTTCAGGAAGTGTAGAGTACGCAGCGTGCATCATAAAACCTACTGACAGCTTACCCTTTTCGCCGGTAGCCATTTTTCTGACATTTCGGCAGGCAAGTTCATACGCACTGACGACCGCACGGGTATCGGCGTAGAACATCCTGCCGGCTTCAGTCAGTGAGACACCATAGTGATGGCGATTAAATAACTTCATACCGAGTTGATGCTCCAGTGAAGCAATCTGTCGACTTAAAGGTGGCTGCGAAATGTTAAGTACTTTTGCTGCCTTGCCGTAGTTGAGACATTCGGCCAGGGTCAAGAAATAGTTCAACTGTCTAAAATCGGACATCTGTTCATACCTTTTTTGCATGGATAACAATATAAAAAGGCATTGGAATATATAGGTCAATATCTCTAGAGTAGCTTTTTTCTCTTTTGAGTTCCGTACATGTTATCCACTTTAAACGTTGTCCTGCCTGTATTTGCTCTCATCCTGGTTGGCTGGCTAGCTCGTAAGCTAAAAATATTGGGCGAAACAGCCCTGACTGAACTTAACCGCTTTGTTGTATACCTGGCTTTACCTGCTTTGCTTTTCGATATCATTGCCAATGCAATGTGGGCAGATCTGGCTCAGCCTGCGTTTATCAGTGCCTTTTCGATAGGGATGATGGTGGTGTTTTTCCTGACCTTATTTGTTCAGCTGAGACGCACCCGCCACCTTGCAGATGCAGCTATCGATGCACTGAACGCGGGTTCTCTTCATCGCGACAGTGGCTCATCAGCAGCTGCTCGGCGCCGAACATTTCCGG
>OLGB01002463.1_pt1 | contig 19655 bp, 15 predicted proteins | sample 1605691 | NCBI WGS metagenome assembly OLGB01 (sample SAMEA3888925, study PRJEB22519) | human gut metagenome | biome: human gut; feature: human-associated habitat; material: faeces | place: Denmark | collected 2010 | reverse complement strand
TTTCCCATATTTTTTGCCAACGCCACGCTTTTTTATATCTTCACCGGCTGTTTTCACTCACCGGAACACATCCGTACATTGCTCAGCAAATCTGCAATCGAAAAACTTCCCCCGGAGCGTCAACGCTCCGGGGGAAGAGGAATACGAAAAGTTTCAGTTGAACAATCTGTCCCAAAAGCTTTTTGAATCTTTTTCCTCGACGTACTCCATCACGTTAAGGAGCATGACCGCTGCCTGTTCACGCGTGAGCGTATCATTCGGCGCAAGCAGACCGCTGTCAAGCGGTTGCATGATACCGTTCTCGTAAAGTGCCGCAAATGCACCTACCGCCTCCTTCGGCACCGAAGAAGCGTCCGCAAAGACCGATAAGCTGTCATCGCTGTTCAGCTCCAAAAGCTTCGCTATCATTAATGCGGTTTCGCTTCTCGTAAGCTCTTCCGCCGGTTTAAACTCTCCGCCTATGGGCGTAAGACCGCTGCGCCACGCCGCGAGAATATACGGTTTCTGTTGCGCAGGGATAAGCTCGTCGTCAGAAAACGGTGTCACGATTGCCGACTTGTCCGGCTCGAGTCCCGCAGCCATTGCAAGCATGACGGTGAAATCGGCACGCGTTACAGCTTTTTCCGGAGAAAAATAATACACGCCCGCGACATTTTCATGGCTTACTATTCCCTGGGCAGCGAGCTTTACGGCCGCAGCGTGCGCGGGATTGCCGTTCATATCCGCGTAGACAAAACCAACTTTGTTACGGTCGACCATGATCGTTGTTTCAGCAGTTCTCGAAACATTCCCGTAAACATCGGTCGCCGTATACGAAAATGAATCCCGGCCCGTATAGCCTTCCGCCGGAGTATACACCACTTTTGATCCGCTCACACTCAAGGTGCCGTGTTCCGGATATTCAACGATCTGAAAGGTCACGCTGTCATCTTCCGGGTCTTCTCCTACAAGACTTGCCGTAGCGCTCACGCCGCTGACCGTTTCCAGTTCTATCGGCGCGGTGACCGGAGCAAAGTTTATCCTATCCAAAAAATTCACCGTACAAACAACATCGGTAGCCGTCCAGCCGTCCGAGCTGCCGCGGAAGCTGAAACTTCCTCCGGACGAATCCTGCGCAGCCACAAAACGAAGATACTGCATTGAGCCGCGCGGTATCACCTGTTCAAGGGATACATCAATGCCGCCGAGCTTCAAAACGCCCTCTTCAGGGTTCGGCAACGCCGTTACGGTGATATATGCGAGGTCACCGACTCCCAGCGTGCTGTCGAAGTCTTCGGAGCTGAACGTGATCTCGCTCACGCCTACGGCAGTTTTCACCATCTTGGTCTGCGATCTTAAATAAGTGATAGAAGGGCTTATATCGCCGGAAGCCGGCACGGCGACTGCAAAAATGCCCAGCATTGAAAGTGCGAGTAAAAATGCGATCAGTTTCTTTTTCATTTCAAATCATCCTTTCCGCACTTATTTTTAACACGTTGCCGTAAAATATTCAAAAAAGCGATTGCTTTAATATCAACACAGTTTTTTGTTTTTTTTCATGCACAGATACGCAAAAAATAAAATCAATGCAATTAAAAAGTTCCGGGCACAAAAAAAGGTGCTTCGCGTGAAGCACCTTTGAATGAAAATATAAACGATTCGGGCAAAAAGCACCCGCAGCCTTATCAATAGTTCTCAGCTCTGAGTTGGAAATATGCCTTCGGATGCGAGCACACCGGGCAAACCTCAGGTGCTTTCTCTCCATAATGGAGATAGCCGCAATTCGAGCAGTACCAAACCTGCTTGCCGCTTCTGGCAAACACCTCGTCATTCTCGATATTTGCAAGCAGCTTGCGATAACGCTCTTCGTGAGTCTTCTCGATAGCCGCCACAGCCTCAAAAAGGTACGCTATGCGGTCAAAGCCTTCTTCTTTGGCGGTCTCCGCAAAGCCCGCATACATATCAGTCCACTCATAGTTTTCGCCCGCTGCGGCGTCCTTGAGGTTATCGGTCGTGGAGGGTATGCCGTCATGAAGAGCTTTGCGTGCTCCTTCTCGTTCGAAGCGGTCTCTTCAAAAAAGTCCGCTATCTGGTTAAAGCCGTCTTTACGTGCCTTAGAAGCATAGTAGGTATACTTGTTTCTCGCCTGCGATTCGCCGGCGAATGCCGCCATCAGATTCTGCTCGGTCTTTGATCCCTTGAGTTCCATTTTGTTTTCTCCTTCTGTATCTTTTTTATCTTTCCGGTCATTTCCGTGAATGATTATTTTTTCGAAAACATCCGCGCCGTGCTTACATATCGGGCATATAAAATCGGGCTCAAGCGTCTCGCCGCTGTGGACATAACCGCATATGGTGCACCGCCAGCCCTGCTCCGTTTCGACTGCTACGGGCTTAGGTTTTATCGAGGCATGATAATACGAATACGTGACAGACGGACGTTCGCTGAGCGTCTGTGCGTCCGTCAGCACTGCCGTAAACAACGTATGTGTGCCCATATCCTGAGACGAAACAACACGACCGCACAAATACGCATTTGTATACTGAGGTATATAAAACACCCCGTTTTCAGAGCGAGCGGCAGTAAAACCGTTGAATTTATCGCTTTCCCTGCCCGAAACAAAGCCAAACCGCTCGAATACCGAAAAAGGAACGTCCGTAGTAAGCACGCTGACATTGAACACGCCCGTATGAGCTATCATATCATGAGTCAGGTTTCCTTTATTCACCCCGATAACCACCTGTTCGGGTGAAGATGTCACCTGCATCAGGGTGTTGATGATACATCCGTTATCATGCCCGTTTTCACACGATGTGAGGACATACAGGCCGTATCCTATCTTAAAAAGCGCCTTGCCGTTCATTCATGTTCTCCTTCTGTCATTTCAGAGCCGCCGTTATCCTCCGTCCTTTGCCTGCACCGCGGACATATCCATTCAAACACCACTTCATGGGATACGACGGTATCACCGTGGACTCTGCGGGCCGCGGCATTGAGCCCCTCGTCATACGCGACATCACTGTCCGCAAAACTTCCGCAAGCGAGGCAAAGTGTGTGATAATGAGCCGAAACATTGATATCATATCTGCTTTTCCCGTCCGGCGACACGATGCGTTTTACACTTCCGTCATGCGACATCGTGCCCAATATCCGATAGACGGTTCCGAGCCCGATATGCGGATATACATTTTTCACTTCGAGGAAAACGTCTTAGGAGGTGGAATGATCGAAGTTCATCAGCTTCTCACCTACAAGACGCCGCTGAAAGGTCTTACGCTCCTTCATACAGCAAATTCCTTATTGAGAATGATTACTGATAGTAATTATAATCAATAATTTATCCTTGTCAAGAGCATTTTTATTTTTTCACAAAAATCTCACTATTTCGTCTCGATCTCTTCTGTCTCCTGCGCCTCTTCCGAACCGTTTGTATCGTCTGCTGTTACGGCATCCGTTCCATTTTCAACGGAATCGTCAGCCGATATGCCGCCGGCCGCTCCGGCTTCCGAAACGGGTAGCTGAACGGCACATCCGAGTCCGGCTTGTATTTCCTCAGGACTATATTTTTTCAGTTTGAACGCCGCCGGGATCGCAAGTATCAACTGTACGGTAACGATGACTTTGACAACTATATCAAACAACATTTCGAGCGGATCACCCAAAACACATAGTATTATCAACGATATCCAATCAAGAAGTATAAGCACGAGATTAACGATACAAAAAACAGGGTGTTTTTTAGAGAGGAGTACCGACGCAGTCACTATGGCGATTACGACAGCCGACGCGATCAGCGCCTCTGCCACAAGATCATTTGCCACGCCGAAAATCGTAAAAAGATATGTAGACGACAAAGAAAACAAAAAATAGCTCCCGCCGCCAAATGTCAGCATGGCAACGTTGACCACGGACAATACGACCAACAAAAGCATCGTACTTCTGGCGGCGTTTGTCCTGCGGGTAAACTTAACTATGGGTGATTGCGCGATCGAATTGTTCATTATCTTGTTCCTTTCAAGTTTATATAGCGCCCTTTGGCGGATATGAATGAAATATAAATTCCGAAATTCTCACATACGGACTCACTTTGCAGCTCCATGTGAACCGGCGTGCTTTCTCCGGTAAAGCACTGCCCCTGCAAATGCCGCAAGCACCCCGGCAATAACAGCCGCAATCAACACCTCAGTATGACCTGATGCCGGTTCCGTATCATCGCAGCTTTCAATTCCGCTCACGATAATCATATCGTCAGCGAAATACGACGCCTTTTCAACGTCTCTGCTCATATCGAATATCCTGAAAACCTTGCGGTAATCTTCCTTAACGGCTCTGTATGCCGACCCGGCGGATTCAAGCTCCGCCAAGAGAAGCCCTACCGTCTCCCTTAGTTTTCCAAAGTCGTTCTCACACTGAGAAAGAGTACGGTCGCTCAAGGTATCCGCCAGCGCGAGGGAGCTTTGTGACAAAGCGGCAGACAGCTCCCCGGCGTCACCAAACCCGCCCGAAGCCATGATAACTCCCAGCCGTTTTGCGGCATGGATCAGCTGCGCTGCTGCCGCGCGCCTTGCGTCGTATGTCGGAGACAGTGAAGCCTCAGCGAACAAAGTCTCCGAGATCGGCTCGGCGTATCCGCCCGATATGTACTGAGAATATGAGAAAAACGCCACGCCGTCGGCACCGCCTTCGCGCGTCTGCAATATCTGTTTTTTGAATATCCCGATACCGTAATCCGACAAACCCACGACAACGAATGACCCGTCGCCAGCAGCTGCGACCGCACTTCCGGTATATCTCTCCGCTGCATCTTCCCCGTATGCCATAGGAAATATCCCGTCAATCAGTCCTTCATTTACCCATGTTTCAGTATCCTGCATAGCCGCCGTCGGTGCATTGTCAAAATCAGGTCTGACATCGCAAGTAAGATACACATCCGGTCTGACTCTGTCAACGAGCTCACTGACGGACCTTACCATCTCCGTAACGAACCCTGCCCGGAAAGCACACCAGTCCGACCAATTGCTGTCGCCTTTGGAAACGGTCATCGGATCGACGCCCGTCTGAGCGATGTAAAGAGAACAGGTGTACTCGTCGTACCCATAATCGTTGCCGCTGTTCTCAGGATATCTTATGTAGTCGAGCTGAAGCCCGTTTATGGGGTATGTGGTCAGTATATACTCGTACACCGAAAGCAAAAACTCTTTTACCTCCGGCAAAGCCGGGTTGAGAAAATGGCTCCTGCCGAATTCGTTTTCAACGTAGTCTGCACCGTCCTTTGATATGATCCTCCACTCAGGCTTTTTGACGGCGACGCCGGCAGAAGGGTTCCCGCTGGCATCGTGCCCGACCCGATACACTGACATCCACGCGTGAAGTTCAATGCCTCTGCCGCGACATTCGTCGCAATACGCCTTCAGCACGTCAAATCCGTCGAATAAAGGATTCTGCTCCAGAAGGCTGTCTTCCGCCATCGGCATTATAACGGTATTATCGTATAGTATCTCAATACATATGGTATTGAATCCCATTTGAGCAATCGAAGCCACAGTTTGGGCAACTGATTCACGTGTTTTGTCCGTCGGTCTCAGCCACAAGGCGCGCATTTCCACAGCCGGGCTCTCAGTCATCGAATTGTCCAGCGCGGAACAAAGAGATTCAAACTCAAGCTTTCTTGCAAATACAGACTTTTCGCTGCCGGCTTTTTTGGCCGCGTTAAGGGTCCGTTCCAGTTCTCCGAGCAGACTCAGGGCAGTTTCTTCATCAAAGATTCTGTACTCTCTTTTGGCGAGCTGAAACTCTGCCGAACGTTCATTCAGCATCGTTTCCATACGGCTGATCTCTGCAGAAACATCATATACCAAGTCAACGATGCCTTTGTTCTCGTCAATTACAGCAAGCATCCCAACGCGGCACACATCACGTAGCTGCTCGCGCTTATCCCCGACAGCCGATATCACAAATCCTCCCTGCGGAATAATGCTATCGTTTCCGCCGACGGAGATAACTCTTCCATCAGCGTCCACCACAGCCTCCACGCCCCATATATTCGTCCCCGTACTGTATTTGTCACGATATATAATGATGGTATTATCGCTTCTGACGGTGTTGACACCGTCAAAGCCTATATCCGCGGTATACATACGCCCGAATGACTCATCAATTTTTACGACACGCATACCGTATTTGTCAAACACTACCGTGTCACCCTCTTTTGCAAAGCGGATCAACATCGTACGCCTGGTACCGTCGGCGACAATTATGAAACCGCCGTCCGGCACAGCCGCCGCTTCCTTCCCGACGCTCACAACAGCACACCCGGAATCAACAACAGCGGCAATGGTGTTATCTGCCGGTTCAAAGGAGCCATATGTGAGTACCGACACCCCATTCCCCGGCGGCATCTCATCAAGCGACTGAACGACAAGCTCAGAAAGACCGGGGGCGGCGGACACAATTATCCGGTCACAAACGGAAAAAGCCAAAACCAGAGCCAGCACAGTACAAAACACGCACAACGATTTCCGCACGATTCTCACCCCTTCGGTTCATTATAACCGATACTTTACAGTATGTCAACCAATTGATCACATTGTTGTCACAGTTTTTACATCAGCTGCATACAACCATTCGAACGCGCCGTCAATAATCTTCTCGAAAGTACCTTTAATACCGGGCATTATATCCGCACTGTGTGAAGTCTTGACAAGCTGTGTGAAAAGGTGTATATTATACGGGATAATACGTGTGGAGATGTTGACTGAATGGAACCTTGCTATTTATATGTCGTCTTTTCCAGCACAAATTCCGGAGTTGCGAAATTCATACGGGTAATGACACGCAATTTTTACAACCATACTTCCGTCGCAGTTGATCCAAGTCTGAAGAAGATGTACTCATTTGCCAGGCGTCACAAAAACGCTCCGTTTATTTCGGGCTTTATAACCGAAAAGCCGGGAAGATATCTGGACGAAGGGCAGGATATCACAATAAAGATATGTAAAGTCCCGGTCGACGAAAAGACATTTAGACTTGCCTCAGATACAATATCCCGTTACCGCAATTCACCCGACGTAACATATTATAACTATATTTCCGCACTCACTTCCGTGTTTCGCTTGCGGCTGCACATGCAGGATTGTTACACATGCGTGGAATTTTCATCTTCGATGATCGGAGATGAAAACACTTGTGTGATACATGACCTTGAAAAAAGACTAAAAGAATATGTGGTTTATGAAGGCAGCTACAAAAAGTATATCGGTGAGTACATAAGCGACGACAAAGAGTATTTTACACCGGTAAAGCAGCCTGATCTGATATTTCAGACCGTCGGGCTGATGCTTTATGTCGCGTCACATCTTTTTCTCGGGATATTCCGCAAGGGAAAAAAGACTACTTCTGCATAATTCCGCAAAATATCCGTATCGGCATGACAGCATAATACCTCCACAGGCATTCCTCTGCCCGTGGTCATACTGATAGCGAGAAACTGAATCATACCAAATCGACGCACTGAAGTCATCGGAGTTCCCTTTTATTTCCGCAAAGCACATATAAAAATTACGGTCCGCCACGGTCTGTGACGGACCGATATTTTTTATCAGCAGATCAACCGGAAGTCGTCAGGTCAAGCCGCAGCAGATGAGGCAGCCTTTACTCCGCCTCATATTCTACGAACTCAGTGTAATCCCCGACTATCTGTATCTCATCAATCAGGAACGGAACTCCGGCAGTCATCGAATCTTCATAATCCCAGAACATATATACGCCTGCTACTTTGTTATAAGGGTACGATACGCCGCTTCCTTCAGTTCCGCTGCCTGTATTGGAACGATAGATGAAATCTTTGACCGGAAATGCCATCCAGCCTTTGAAGTCCTTGACGCTGCTGCCTTCGGCAGTACCGAAGCAACCGTCCGAACCGTGGGTAAACGTCTGCCACTCTTCGGAGCCCTCAGGCAAATAATAGAACTCGAGGTCGTCACGTCCGTCACATTCGTCCGTTGTAAAGAGCGCACCGGTCTCAGACATAAGACCGAAATTGGCCTTTCTGAAATCAACGCCTGTGAAATCGACCCATACCCTGAGATAATTCACATCCGGGAACATAGTGGCGTTGCCGTTTTCTTCTGTCGCAAAGACATAGAGCCCCTGATTATCCTTATTGTTGGAGCTGACAGCAATAGCCGCCGAATTCTGATAACCGCCCTCGCTGACAAGCTCAAACGACGAACCGGGATTTTTCGTGCCGCTTGACCAATCACCTGCAAACACATCACCGCCAAGCACACCACCGTATGCCGGCGTACCACTGGAGGAAGTCAACGTCTCAGCACTGTCAAAATTGGTGAACGTACCGGAGAAGTTAACGGGATTTTTGGAGGTGTATATGATCTTTTCACCTTCGGGAGTTTCAAAGCTGCCGCTTATACCCTCGCCTTTGTTTCCATAGCAGTCGACAGGCACCACGGAAAGATCGTACTTAGTTCCGTCCTTGAGACCGGAAAGAACAAATTCGAGTTTCTGCGGCATGGGCTCAAAGTAGTACTCCGAGAAATACTTGAATGTCGAAGCCGTTCCACCGTCCACAGGTGTGCAGATTATATCATACGAGTAAACACAACTGTCGTCAGTTGCCTGCGGAAACGACACCTTTATTGAACGAGTTGTCACGTCCGAAACAACGACCTCCGCATCATCGGCAAAGCACGGGGCTTCATCGGAAGAGCGTGCCTCCTCCGTATAGAGCCATGTGGAACGGTCCTTAAGATCGTCAATGTAGTATATGAGCTGCTTGCCGCTCTGTGAAGGTTCCTTGAAGAAATCACCGGTAAGAAGGTTATACGGGAGAACACGAACCGCGTTTTCGTCGCTCACCTCGACTATGTAGAACTGGGCGGCATTGTTCGCATTGGGCGGAATCGTACCATATGTCATACCGCTGGTCATTTCAAAGTACGAAAGTGTGCCGGTACCGAAAAGCGTATATTTGTCCTGATATACCGAAGTCGGGTTATTCACCGGGCCATGTGAGTGACCGGAGAAATTGATTACCTGACTGTATTGCGAATACGCAGCATTCAGTATTGAGGAATCACCCGTATACCACTCAGAGCTCACATACACCGTATCTTTGATGTGGTGGTGCTGAAATGTTATAATAGGCTTATCGGGATCATCCTCTGCCGCTTCCTTAAGCTGAGTATTCAACCATTTGATCTTTTCGGTATCATACTGACCTTCACCATGTGTTGACAGTCCTATAAAGTGATAGCCCTTTACAACAACATGCTTGTTGAGCTCAGGATCTATATACTCCATATAGGTTTCCTCGCCATAGCCGCCATAGAACTCATGGTTGCCCATTACAGGTATAAAGGTAGTCTCTTCTTTGATGTTAGCGTCGATGACCGATTTGAATGCCGTATACTCCGCCGGGCTTCCGCTGTTTGTCATGTCACCGACAACGACGAAAGCGTCGACGGTTTTGTAGTTCTGCGTAGAAGCATACGCGTAGGACTCCTCAAAAAGCGACTTGAGACGCGAAGCCTCAGTGCTCGAGGCGCTGCCGACATGTATGTCAGACGCTACGATAAAACGAAACACAGTATCAAACTCCTTTTGCTCGGGCACACTTGTTTCCGATGAATTTACGCCTGAAACGTCTTTTGACTCGTCACCGTTTTGAGTACAGCCGCTCAAAAGCATAACGGCGCACAGAAACAATACCAATACACCCCTTAATTTTTTCATGTTATTCTCCCCTCCTATACTTTAGGATACGATCTATGCGGCAAACGAATCCGTTATCGTATAATACGCCCCGTTTATTACCGCAGTACCGTTAACCGAATCAAGTTCAAAATCCAACACCGAAGTTTCTCCGTTGGCAAACAGGAAGCTTATCGTATCGCCCTCTATAGTGTACAAGGCATGATTGACAAACACTCCCGTTTCCAGATCGGGATAGTAATAAAACTCCTGTATCATTTCGGTACCATCTTCATGCACCCACGATGTCCATGCGTTATACACCACGCCGTCATCCGTCATGTATTCCACATACCCAAATTCATACGGCTCGCCGTCAATATCGATATTCGCCACATTGATGTCATAATCGGCAAGATAATAGCTGTCATTGCACACAAAACTTTGCGCGCCACCCCACGCGTACTCTATGTCGTACCTGTCACCGTTAACGTTAACAACGTCATAATTAAAGCACAGCACGGCAGTACCGTCAGAGTACAGCTCGATAGAGTCGCCTATCTCATCAACAAGTATGAGATCACTGCTGCCGTTATCGGAAAACAACGAGATCAATGAATAAAGTTCCGGACAGCTCCGAGACAAAGCATCGGCAAGTTCCAACGGGTCAATTTCGTCCGCAGATACCCACGTATCGGGAGCGCTGATATCCGGGCACTCTTCATCCAACAGACTCAAAGCGAACGTCGCGTCAAGTTCCAGCACTCCCTGCAAACCCACGGAAACCGAGAGCTCTGCCGACGGTGTTTCGCCTTTCCAGTCAAAATACAGCGAAAGTTCTGCCGGTATCTCGGCAACAGCTTCTTCGCCCGCTCCTCTGTTCTCAAAAACTATATCCGATAGTTCAAGAGAAATGTTCCCGTCACCGACCGTCGCTTCCACGGTCAAGGAAGCGGCGGATACAGGACCGTTCTCATCAGAAAAGCTCAGCTCAAAATCGCCGGAATAAGTACGGTCGTTTCTCGTCAGCTCACAGGAAAGACCAAAGATATCAACGCCTCCGTCAGTCATACCGCCGGAAACGGTTATTGCAGATTTATCCGATGGCATCGAAACTGTAAAGTGTGCCCCTCCATCTTCCAATGTGATCACAATTCCGGAATAACTGCCGCCCTCTCCGTCAAGCGAATGCCATTCGAAACGATTAGCTCCGAATTCTGCCGTGACGGAAACCGGAATGCCGTCTTTTTCACTTATGGATATTTCAATGCCTTCGTCTTGCGTATCCTCGCTGTCTGAGCTTTCGTCGGAACTCGCTTCATCGCCGTCATCTGATGTATCCAGAGAGTTCACGAACTCATCCCACGAACCTTCGCCGAAAGTCGATGTCCACAGGCTTTCAAGCTCGTCGTCGTTTTCCAGCGACGCTTTGAAGCGCACCGTGATTTCCTCTTCCAGAAACCGGGCGCCTGTGTAGGTGACAATCCCGCTTACGGTCACGCCGCCTGCATTTGCACTGCCGCTGCTCAAGGTAAAGCAACTGTCAGCCAACCCTTTTACGGCATTGTTGATATGATTTAAAAACTTTCCGATAATATCAGATAAAGATGCGATCTGCTCAACATCGAACTGCTGCATCCCCCCGAGCTGTGGAAGTTCCCCGCCGGCAAACAACGAAGGGTCTACGCGTATAGGCGAATCATACAATTCACCCAGATCTATATAGAGAGCGTCCTCTGCCATAAAGGCGCTGACCTTCAGTTCTTCATCGCCGTACGACAGCACCAAATCAGCAGCACCGTCCGAACCTGAGTGCGAACCAACAGCACTCAAATCAAGCCCGAGCGATTTGTCACCCAACAGGTCATATCCCTGAACCGCCAATTTGTCAACGTCAATTGATATCCCTGCCCCCGTAATACTCTCTATCGATTGCAGTGCCTGCTCCGGAAGCAATGACAAAAAGTCGTCCGCCTCAGCCGAAAGTCTCAAAAAGGCAATGAAGCGATCCTTCGCGCTGGTCTGTGTCTCACTCTCAGAGCCGGAGTTATCTGCCGGCTGCTCATTACAGGCACCAAGCAGCAGCGAGATAATCAGCAGCATCACGGCAATGATCAAACGAGTTCTGCCCATATCAGTTTCCCCTTTTTCCCGACGTATGATAACGTCGTCTTATTTTGAAGCGGGCGACACCGTAACGCGAAAATCAAGCAACAGGTCAAGCGAACAGGCGCCGCCTCACGGTAAAGATACCAAATCCACGCCATTTTGTCAAGCAAAAACTATCGAATTATCAGTATTCTGAGCAAACCCGACTTTGCTTGCGGAAAACTTGATTGCCGATAAACCACTTTTATGAGGCCAAAGCCCCCAAAAATCAAAACCAAAATACATGTAAGACACCACTGAGGACATCGCATAATTCCGGGTGCGCAAAGCAAAAGCGTACCGATACATACCAGCACCGTCTTGAAATCTTACGTTATGATGAACAGCGCGACCCGAACCATGTCAGTAGTATAACACAAGCAGACATATTCGTCAACATATTTGAAAAATTTTCGCCTATACTATTGAAACGCATTTTGCATTTTGTACAATTGCGCTTGACATCATATAACGCAAATGGTATACTCACTAAAGTATAAGTTGGTATATGCTGCGGACAATACACGTCATGTTTTTGCGGATATTGCGACATTTTGCACATATACGGATTTGATGACACCTTTACGCATCTGCAACTTTGATCGCTGTCATTAAATCTGCTATTGGATATCTGCCGTGTTACTGCATTTTCCGTGTTGCCGCAACACTTATGACGACATAACATTTAATGCACAGGCAAGGTGGTGACATCATATGAACAGACTTGCGGAAAAATTTATCGATATTTACCGCCGCTCCACATTTATACGCTATTGCGTAGTAGGAGGTATAAGCTGGGTCACTGATGCCGTCACGCTGATAGCTGTAAATCGTTTGACACCGCAATTGCTGACCGATGACGTTACCCGGCTCGCCGTGGCTACATACGCAGGGGGAATCGTCGGCTTTGTGGTCAACTATATACTGACGCTTATCATGGCTTTCAACTCCGGCGAGGACAAGCGTACAGGAAAGAAATTTTCGGCATTTCTCATAATACTTGCCGTGAGTATTGTCGGCTGGGTCATGAAGGAGTGGCTGATGAATCTGGGCGTCAACATACTGCTTCTCGGCGACGAATGGCTTGTAAACATTCCGGTCTCTGCGATAGTGCTCGCATGGAACTATCTGGGCAGAAAGCTGTTTGTTTTCCGCGCCGGCAAACACGATATTGAAAAAGAATGAAAGGGCGGCACATGACCGCACGCTGGAATATGCAGAAACAAAAGCCTGAAAAACACGTTATCATCATCGGCGCCGGTCCCGCGGGACTTACAGCCGCTTACCAGCTGCTGAAGCGGGGCGGGTGCAGTGTCACTGTTGTCGAGGCTACCGATAAGATAGGCGGCATCTCACGCACCGTCAGCTTCAATGGCAACCGCATGGATCTGGGTGGTCATCGATTCTTTTCAAAGAGCGAGGAAGTAACAAAATTTTGGGAAGAACTGATGCCTTTGCAAGGCTCCCCTTCATATGACGATATGCTGACCGGCCGCGAGGTACAGTTGTCGCCGGACGGTCCCGATCCCGAAAAAACGGACCGGGTCATGCTGCGCCGGCGCAGGGTCTCTCGGATATACTTCATGCACCGGTTTTTTGACTATCCTGTCACGCTGTCGGCATCCACGTTGCGGTCAATGGGATTTTGCAACACACTCAAAGTAGGATTCGGGTACCTTGCCGCCTGCATACACAAGCGTGAGGAGAATTCACTTGAAGATTTTTACATAAACCGTTTTGGGAAACCGCTCTACTCGATGTTTTTTGAGGGATATACGGAAAAGCTCTGGGGCGTTCATCCCAGCAAGATAGCAAAAGACTGGGGAGCACAGCGGGTCAAGGGGCTTTCGCTGCGCAAAGCGCTCGCCGATATGCTCGCAAAAGCATTCGGACGACGGAGCAAGGTCAATGAGACTTCGCTCATAGAAGAGTTCTTCTATCCGAAGTTCGGTCCCGGTCAGCTTTGGGAAACGCTCGCGGGTGAAATAGTTTCGCTGGGCGGAAAAATAATGACTTCGACCGAATGCGTTCGCTTTTCGACCGAAAACGATCGGATAACCGGCGCCACGCTGCGTCAAGGCGGCTGCGTGTTCAACATATCCGCCGACGCCGTGTTCTCATCCATGCCGGTGAAAGACCTCGTAAAGGCTTTGCCCGATGTACCGGACAGTGTGCGCGCCGTCGCTTCGGAGTTACCTTACAGAGATTTCATAACGGTGGGACTGCTTTGCAAAAAGCTAAAGCTCGAAAACAAGACCTCGCTCAAAACGCTCGGCAACATAATACCCGATTGCTGGATATACGTTCAGGACAGAAATGTCAGACTTGGACGTGTTCAGGTATTCAACAACTGGTCGCCTTATATGGTCACCTCGCCCGATTCCACCGTCTGGATAGGTCTTGAGTATTTTTGTAAGGAAGGCGATGAGATGTGGGAGATGAGCGACGCGGACTTCATATCCATGGCCGTCTCCGAGGTTGAAAGCATCGGGCTTGCTCTGAGTGAAGACGTCATTGATTCCACCCGTATAAGGGTGAAAAAAGCATATCCTGCATATTTCGGCTCCTATGCGCGCTTCGGCGAAGTGCGTGACCACCTTAATACTATCGAAAATCTTTACTGTATAGGCAGAAACGGTCAGCACCGTTATAACAATATGGACCATTCAATGCTGACGGCGTTTACTGCCGTCCGTGCCTTCCACGGCGAATGCGACAAGGGCGAGCTTTGGAACGTCAACGCCGAAGAGGAATACCATGAAGAAAAAACTTCTTGAACCCGTCATTATATGTGCCGTCGCGCTGTTGGCGGCACTTTTTGCTGAATTCGTACTTTTCAGGATACCGGCAAACAGCCTTCGCGCTCACACAGGTGAGACAAGGACGGTGTCGCCGGACGATACGTATGCGTATCAGAGCGCGGATCTCGACGACGGAGTGATCACATTTACAGGAGATTCCACCGGTACCGTCTCCATAGGCTCCGTATCGGAACTCAGGACGTTAAGGCTGTGCGCCGTCGGTCCGAACAGGCGCGGCAGACTGACTGTACAGCTGACTGCCGCTGATCCAAACGGCGGTTCTGTTGAAAGAAAGATCAGCTTTGATTTTTCTCCCGCTGACGGCAACTCCATGTTTTTTGATCTGGGAAGCGATTACGACGCCGAAAGCGTACTGCTGATTTTTGAAAAATGCAAGGATATGGTGATCAGTTCGGTCGTGCTCAACGCCGAACCTGAACACGAGTTCTTTTTTCTCAGGATGCTCGGGGTGTGGTGTTTGGTTGCCTTTGCTCTGTTTTGTGTAAGGTACCGGCTGTTCACCCTGTTCTACGAGCATTCAAACCGATCTCATAACCTTGCGCTTGCGGGTTCTGTATTTGCAAGCGTCCTGCTCATCGCATTCATCTCTCTCTTCGGCGGACCTTATACGGTAGAATATCCGGTGAGCGAGGAGGACGAGCTGTACGCGTACGGGAACTATGTTCAGCAGACGGACGCTTTCATCAAAAAACAGCTTTACCTCGACCTAACCCCGCCGGACAGCCTGTTCGACTGTGAAAACCCATACGATCCGGCTGACAGAGCGGCACACGGTGTTTCCACGGAAGACATATGGGACAAGGCGTTCTATGAAGGACGGCTGTATTCATATTTCGGTGTGCTGCCGGTTCTGTTGGTATATATGCCCGTATGGCTGATCACAGGGCGAATGGCGACCGACACGCTGGCTTGCACGGTATTTGCGCTGATAGCGGCGGTATTTACGGCGCTTTCGCTGCGGGAGCTTGTGCTGCGTTATTCGGTGCGTGCGCGGCTTCTGACCCTCTGCGCCGCAGTACCCGCTACACTTGCCGCTTCCATGGTGTTCACCATGCAGGCAAGCGCGAACTTCTACACCGTGCCGGTGATCTGCGGGATGGCGTTTCTAACCATATTTATTTACTTGTCGCTCCGGGGCGCACGCGCCCAAATGCTGCAGGCACGGTGTGCGCTTTTTGCGGCCGCAGGTTTGTCGCTTGCCTGTATTGTCGCCTCCCGGCCACAACACGCGCTCTACGGTGTCGTATTGTTACCTGTATTTTTTGGTGTGCTGTGCGAGAAAAAGTCCGTTAAAGACAAGTCGCTCATGGCAATATCTTTTGCCGTTCCGCTCCTTGCGGGTCTTTTTGCCATCGGATTATACAATGCCGCAAGATTCTCGGGGCCGCTGGATTTCGGAAGCACCTATCAGATAACCGTCAGCGACACTGCCAAAAACACATTGAGACCTCAGCTTTTTTCATATGCGATGTTCCACTACTTTCTGCAACCGCTGGAACTTTCGCGCTTTCCTCTTGCAGGTCTTACCAGAGTGAGGCTGGAAAGCTACGGTGTTGATTATATCTATATCGGCGAGTCCTTCGGCGCGTTGATGATGCCGCTCAACTGGGGAATATTCACATCGGTATATTACGCTCTCAAAAACCGTCCGCGCCGCCTGCTCGTGATCGTCGGCGCGATTTCCGTCGTGGCCGTTGCATTTATCGACTTCTGTCTTGCAGGTGCACACATCAGGTACACATGTGATATCATGACCGTTATCGCACTTATCTCAGCGCTGGGGCTTATAGAGATCGACTCAAAGTCCGGGCTGAAATGTGTTACGGCCGTAGTGCACGTGCTGATGGCATTGTCGCTGATATACGCATTTTCACTGGCACTCGACAACGAGGTGGACCTGATAATGCACAATAATCCAGCTCTGCTGTATGCCATCAGGCGCGCATTGTTCATATGACGGCACGTCCGCAACAAAATAGAATCGCAACGGCCTCCTTTGCGCGGGCGACCGTTGCATAACTGATCAGAGCCACGGGTACTTACACTGCAATAAATACGCCGCCGCATTTTTCTTATGCGACGGCGTTTTCTTAATGCACCGATGTGCTGCGGCGATATCAAAACACGGTATACGGCAGATCAATCATCCGTTTTTTCGTATTCATTTTTCCGTATGCCGGGATAATGCGCGTCAAGATATTCCTCACGATACGGATTTACGCCCTTTGACACCGTTTCCGGTTTATTCGGGAGCAACCAGCTCTTCTTGCGGTAGAAACGGTTTTTGAACTTATTTTCAATGCGTCCGCTCCGCTCGAGCGCATCCATACACGCACGTATACAGCCGCGTGCACCGCATATCGCAAAATAGCCTGTATGAGATATTATGTAATCATAGTAACCCATGACCGAACTGCTTTCCGGTTTGCGTCCCCATTTTGCGTTTGCTATCGAATACGAGAGGATATATGCCTCTTCTTCCGTCATTTCGGAGTTTCGGACATCAAACGCCATGTTCGGGAATTCCTTTTTGTGGAACGGAGAGCACTCGTTATTCATGCCGTGATGAGAGAGAGTACAACGTCCCATGCGCACATCTGCATACCAGATCTTTTTTTCTCCGAAATCCACCTCGAGCCGTTTGGCTGTCTCGCGCACGGGCGGTATGGCATCGCCCGGACATTCACGGCTGCAGGCACCGCAATGAAGACAAATATCGCCGGTATCTAATATCGGGTCCGGCTCAAGCGGACAATCGGTAAATATAAGCCCTATCCTTACACGCGGACCGAACCGCTTTGTCAGGAATACCTTCGAGTAACCTATCTCACCGAGCCCACAGCCTGCCGCAATAACCCGCGCACTGCACACTACGTCCGGAGGCACCCTGCCCTCTCCGACCGGCTCACGGGTTGTGCCGTTGCCCTCAGGGACAGCCGGGGAATGCGCCACAGCCTCCCAGCCGTGATCCTCTATGTAGCAGCAAAGCTCATACGAAAGCCGGGGACGAAAGAGAGAATTGAGCTTATTGTATGAGTAAAAAGTATAATTGTGCCAATGCGTGCCTTCCTCTATACCACGGTACGTGCCGCGAGGTATACGCATCGCCACGGCTATGACCGACTTTGCCTCGGGAAAATAGGTTTGCGGCGACATCAGTACCGGAGCAGACTCAAACCGCTCAATGTTCCCTATCGCTATACAATCTATACCGAGTTCGCGAGCTCGTTCTTTTATCATCTCGGATGTAAGCTTCATCAGCGTGCACCCCTGTTTCCATCCTTGCTGAACGCACCGCCGAGAACATTGGCCGACTCGGTGTCTCGTTTTGCATAAGCACCGGCGCCGTCAATAGCCCATGCCTCACGCTTACGGAACGGCAATTCGAATCTGTTTCCTACAAGCCCGCAGCCTTCAAGGTGTGAAACACAAGTACGGTTGCAAAGCGCGGCCATGCGGTCAGGACGCGCATAATCTGCAAGGCGATTGCGGCAGGCACCGTTGCGGCACGTCTTGCATTTCTCATAGTCGATAGACGCCACTTTCATCTTTTTGCCGCAGATGTCAACCTCATGGGCAGCGTCAACATCGATCGCTCCGAGCGGACAGACAGCAGCACATTCGCCGCAGCCGTCACAGATCTGCTGTTCAAGCAACGGAGTCGAAGGCAATTCAGCATCTGTTATTATCATGTGAAACCGCTGCCGCGGACCAAATCGCGGAGTCAACAGCATACCGTTCAAACCTATCTCGCCGACACCGCACGCTACGGCTGCATAATCGAAATCCGGGAACACGTTAGGCGCCGGTCTGTCCTGTGCAACGGGAACACCCGTGGGCTTTAGCTCCGAAGGGTTCGGGAACACCGGAACGGCTTCCCACCCGTGATCCTCAAGCACACGGACAAGGTCATAGCAGGCAAGCGAAAGAAATTCATCTTCAAGCCAATTCTTTCCGAATAAATTGTAATCACCGAAATTGGTTCCCTCCTCCACTCCGCGAAGAGAACCGCGGCATACTCGCTTGCCTATCATAATGACGGTATTGCCCTCCGGGAAGATGGAAAACGGGTTGTTCCGCGCGTCTACCGAAGCAAAGCGATCCTTTGAAGCAAAGCCTACTATATCAACGCCTTCTTCCTCTGCAGCATCAAGAAATATTGTTTTCAACTCTTCCAAAAAAACGCACTCCATTTATTCTGTAATGTCATTTAATATATTGCCGTCACTCCACCGTGACCGTCACGGTATACTCATCCGGAAAAATGTTCGAACCACCCACGAGCGTAAACGAATCCGACCCGACAAACCCTTCCATAGGGATATAAGTTACTGTCCCGTCGTCTCCGATCTTTACAGAACCGTAACGACATGCAAGACCCAGCGAAACATCAAGTGCAACACCGTCTGAAGTAAGCTTAAATTCGCACTCCTGCCCTTTTGTAAAGGAAAAATCAAGCTTATCCGCAGGTAACGAGTCAGCGGCGAGTTTGCGCTTGGCATACAGATATGTGTCATCATAAATGGATCTGTTTTGCGGGTCTTCGGATTTGTAAGCATTGTAGAAACAGCCCGGACCTGCATCCTGATAATACATTTTTACGGTGTTCATATAACCGGTCTCAACACCCGCTCTGAGATATGCGCGGTATTTCTCGCGATGATAGTCGTCTAATAACGCGTTGCCGTCTATCTCTATTTCCACAGCCATTCCGAGCTTTTTGGTCAGTGCCGCGTTGTCATAAACCCGTGAAAGCGGCACGTCGTCGCTGAACATGTAGTTAGGCTGCATATTCGCTATGTCAAATCCGTATGACGCCCAATTTGAATAGCCAGACGCGCAATAGTAAGGGATCCAGATAAAGTAATATCCGAGTGAATGGATGTATTCAGCAGTATAGTCCAACAATTCGAGCATATGAGGATCGTTGGTATGTATTGCCTCATCATACCAGTAAAAACCGTTGAGCTTAAGATTGCCGAATCCGCCGCTTTCAAA
>OLGB01002461.1_pt1 | contig 19661 bp, 23 predicted proteins | sample 1605691 | NCBI WGS metagenome assembly OLGB01 (sample SAMEA3888925, study PRJEB22519) | human gut metagenome | biome: human gut; feature: human-associated habitat; material: faeces | place: Denmark | collected 2010 | reverse complement strand
CCGCCCGCGGAGAATTCCGCGGGCGGCCGCTTTTTTCTGCCCCGCTCAGCTCAAAAGGGCGTTCATCTCCTCGATCTCCAGGTCCTGGAGGGCCCAGTTGATGCCGTAGCCCACCACCTTGGCGAGGTCCCGCACCTGCTGGTCGATGTCCCGGGTGGTCACCATGAAGGTGCCGTTTTCCCGGAGCTTGTCCTCGTCCACCTGCTCCACGCCGGACTCCTCCAAAAGGTCCGCCGCCAGCGTGGCGGCGTCCACCACCGTGGGCACCCCCAGGGCGATCACCGGCACGCCCAGGGTCTCGGCGTTCAGCGCCGCGCGGTGGTTGCCCACTCCGGAGCCGGGGACGATGCCGGTGTCGCTGAGCTGCACCGTGGCGCAGACCCTTCCCATCCGCCGGGAGGCCAGGGCGTCCACGGCGATGACCAGGCCGGGCTTCACCTGCTCCACCATACCCCGCACCGCCTCTGCCGACTCCACGCCGGTGGTGCCCAGGACTCCGGTCCGCTGCACCGCCACGGGGCGAAAGCCCGCAAACTGCCGGGGCATGGCGGCGATCAGGTGCCGGGTGATGAGAACGCTGTCCAGCGTCAGGGGCCCCACGGCGTCCGGCGTCATGGCCGCGTTGCCCAGGCCGATCACCAGCACGCTGCCCTCTGCCGGCAGCAGGGCCTTCAGCTGGCCCCCCACCACCCGGACTGCCCGCTCGAAAAAGTCCGCCTTCCGCTGCCAGAAGGTGGTCAGGTCAATGGTCAGATAGCTGCCCACCGGCTTGCCCAGAGCCTCCTCCCCCCGCTGGTCCAGAATGTCCACCCGGGTGACGGGATAGCCCTCCTGGCGGGTCTTGACGGCCTTCACGCCGGAAAGCCGGCTGGTCCTCTGGGCCGATTCCTGCCACAATTCCCGGGCCTCCAGGGCCAGATCCGTGCGTTTTTGAAACAAAATCTGCCGCCTCCCAACACAAAATATTGTGGTTCCGGCCATAGGTTTTGCGTCCAGCCATACAATATACAAAATTTGAACAGAAAATGTGAAAAAAGTCTTGCTTTTTGGAAACTTCCCTGCTAAAATATCATTCTGCACGGTGGGAAATTCCGCCGAATGATTTTGCCAAAGGGAGGTGTTTGGTTTGCCGAATATCAAGTCTGCCAAGAAGCGCGTTCTGATCGCCGAGGCGAGAAACGCCCGCAACAAGGCCACGAAGTCCGAACTGAAGACCGCCATCAAGAAGTTCGAGGCTGCTGCCGCAGAAGGCAATCGCACCGAGGCCGATGGCGCGTACAAGGTTGCTGTGAAGAAAGTCGACCAGGCTGTGGCCAAGGGCGTTCTGCACAAGAACACGGCCGCTCACCGCAAGAGCGCCATGACCCTGAAGCTCAACAAGATCGGCTGATGGTTGTGACTCAAAAGGACATCCGCTCCGGATGTCCTTTTTTGCTGCCTGAAAACCCCTGACCGGAGGGAAAATTCACACCCTGGCCCTTTTCTTTTGCAGGGACCGTGATAAAATAGCCCTATATCAAGGATACGAGGTGTTCTCATGCCCATTTTCGATACCCACGCCCACTATGACTCCGGCGCCTTCAACGCCGACCGGGAGGCGGTCCTCGCCGCTCTGCCGGAGGCCGGAGTGGGTCTTGTGGTGGACCCGGGGTGCGACGTGCCCTCCTCCCGGGCGGCCGTCGCTCTGGCGGAGAAATTTCCCCACGTCTACGCCGCCGTGGGCCTCCACCCGGAGGACTGCGCCGGCTGCACCGACGCCGACTTCGACGCCGTCCGCGCCCTGTGCGCCCACGAGAAGGTGGTGGCCATCGGGGAGATCGGCCTGGACTACTACTGGAAGGAGAACCCGCCGAAGGAATTCCAGGAGCAGGTGTTCCGCCGCCAGATCGACCTGGCCCTGGAGCTGGACCTGCCCGTCATCGTCCACGACCGGGAGGCCCACGGAGACAGTCTGCGGATCGTGCTGGAGTACCCGGCCCTCCGGGGCGTGTTCCACTGCTTTTCCGGCAGTCCGGAGATGGCGGCGGAGCTTTTGAAGCGGGGCTGGTACCTGGGCTTCGACGGGCCCATCACCTATAAAAACGCCAAACGGGCCCCGGAGGTGGCGGCCATCACCCCCCTGGACCGCATGGTCATCGAGACGGACGCCCCCTACCTGACGCCGGTGCCCCACCGGGGTGAGCGGAACGACAGCCGCTTATTGCCCTTCGTAGCGGAAAAACTGGCGGAGTGGAAGGGCGTCACGGCGGAGGAGATCATCGGCATCACCTGGCGCAACGGACTGCGGCTGTTCGGGCTGGAGGGGAAGGCATGAAACGGCTGTTGGCAGGTTCTCTTTTGTGCCTGCTGCTGGCGGGCTGCGCCGCCCCGGCGGCGGACATCTCTGACCCGGCGGATGCCGGGACGGAAGCTGCCGTTTCCACCGCCCTGCCGGAGACGGAGGACGACTTCTGCGGCGGACAGCTGACGGCGGCGCTCCGGGTGGAGACCGTGGAGGGCCGGACCTTCGCGGTCCTGGGCCGGGAGCTGCTGGAGATCACGGAGCTGACAGAGGGCAGAACCCCGCCCCAGGGGCTGGCCGCCGGGAGCATCGTTGGGTTTGACGTGGACCCGGACGATCCCTATGGGGTCCCCATCCGCTTCCGCGGCAGTGCCTGGCTGGAGGGGGAGGACTACCCGCCCACGGCCTGGTACGCGGCGGATCTCTCCGCCCGGGTCCAATATGAAAACGGTATATTTACCCTGTCCGGCCTCCATCTGGACGGGATCGAGTGAAAAAAGGAGCGATCTGCATGGAAAAAGGCTTTACCATCACCTATGAATACGGGGACAACCTGTATGTGAACCCCACCAACCGCTGCAACTTCAACTGCGAGTTCTGCCTGCGCCACAACCAGAGCTCCGGCGGCAGCATCTACACCCACAACCTCTGGCTCAAGCGGGAGCCCACGAAGGAGGAGATCCTCTCCTCCATCGAGAGCAGGGACCTCTCCAAATACAAGCAGCTGGTGTTCGTGGGCTTCGGCGAGCCCACCTACCGCTTTGACGACATCTGCTGGGTCATCGACCAGATGAAGGCCCACGGCACCAAGATCTTCACCCGCATGGACACCAACGGCACCGGCTCCCTCATCAACGGCCGGGACATCGCCCCGGAGTTCGCAGGCCGGTTCGACATGGTGTCCGTGTCGCTGAACACCGACACGGCGGAGAAGTACAACGCCCTCTGCCACCCCCAGCAGGAGAACGCCTACCAGGCCATGAAGGACTTCACCCGCGAGGTCCGCAAGTACGTCCCCACCGTCATGATGACCGTGGTGGACACCATCCCCGCCGAGGAGATCGAGGCCTGCCGGAAGATCTGCGAGGAGGAGATCGGCGCCACCTACCGGGTCCGGGAGTACATCGCGGACTGACGGCACACCGCCGGAAAGGAGACGAGGCCGGTGAGAACGAGCAGACGGAAAACGGCGGCGCGGCTGCGCCGCCAGTTCGGCACGGTGCCGGAGGTGAACTACTTCCCCGGGGATATGGGCCACATCCGGTCCTACTTCGACTTCCGCCGGGACACCGGCCGGGACGGCTTTTTGCTGGATGAGATCACCTGGAACGACCTGGAGGGGGACGAGGTGTTCCGCCGCATCAACCCCGGGCTCACCACCTCCGGGGAGCAGTATCTCTACTACATGCTCCGCAGCCCCGCCCGGGACGAGGGCACCTGGACCGGCCGCCGGGCCCTGATCGGCCTTATGGGCCGGGACGGGGAGCTGCGGGTGAAATTACAGGTGATCCTCTCCCGCCTGGGCCGGGCCCGGCGGGCGGACCTGTGCGGCGCCTTTTACCCGTCGGAGCGGGGACCGGGGTGGCTGCTGGTGTATCTGGCGATGGTGATTGCGGTGATCGCCGCGGCCTGCGCCCTGCCCTTCGGAAAGGGCCAGGCGGCCATGGCGCTGATTTTGCTGCTCTCCGCCAATGCCGGGCTCCACGAATTCCGCCTGCGGCGCATCCAGCGGGACTTTGCCACGGTCAACTACACCGTGGGCATGGTCCAGACCTTGGAGCGCATCCGAAAGCTGCGGCGGCCGGAGCTGGACCGGTGGCTGGGCGGCAGCTACGCGGCTCTGGATGAGCTGCGGTCCGTGCTGCGGGTGGGGGCTCTGCCCGCCATGACCGACAACGGCGGCGCCGGGGACCTGCTGACCACGCTGCTGCTGCTGGACCTCATCGCCTACGAGTTTTTGAAGAACAAGCTGGGCCGCTGCCACGAGGCGGTCTTTTCGGTCCACGAGGCCCTGGGCAAGCTGGACGCCGCCATCGCCGCCGCCTCCTGGCGGGAGAGCCTCCCCCGGTGGACGGAGCCGGAGCTGGACTTCTCCGGCGGCCGCGCCCATCTGGAGGCGGAGGGAATGATCCATCCCCTGCTGGAGGAGGCCGTGCCCAACGATTTTTCCGCCGGGGGGCCCCTGCTCATCACCGGGTCCAACGCCTCCGGCAAATCCACCTACCTCAAGGCCGTGGCCTGGAACGCGGTCCTGGCCCAGAGCCTTTGCACCTGCCCGGCGGAGCGGTACGCCGCCTCCGCCTTCCGGATCTACACCTCCATGGCATTGCAGGACGACCTGCGCGCCGGGGAGAGCTACTATATCGTGGAGACCCGGTCCCTAAAGCGCATCCTGGATGCGGCGGCGGAAGAGGGGGCGGTCCTCTGCGCCGTGGACGAAGTGCTGCGGGGCACCAACACCGTGGAGCGGATTGCCGCCGCCAGCGCCGTGCTGGAGACCCTGGCGGACCGGGGCGCGCTGTGCCTGGCCGCCACCCACGACGGCGAGCTGGGCCCCCTGCTCGCCGGACGCTACGCCGAGGGCCACTTCACCGAGCAGCTGGAGGGGGACGCCATCTTCTTCGACTACCGGCTCCGCCCCGGCCCCGCCGTCACCCGCAACGCCATCGAGCTGCTGCGGATCATGGGGGTGGAGGCGGACGTGGTGGACCGTGCCCGCCGCCGGGCCGGGCGGTATCTGGACACGGGCCGGTGGTCGTAACCGGGTGAAACCAAAAAAACAGGGGAAAAACGGAAATTTTTCTTGACAATTTTCTCCCTTGCTGTATAATAATAAGGCTCGCAGTCTGCGGGCTATCCTTGCTCTCATCTGAGAATGAGGGCCATTTGTCCAAAAGGAGGTGCAAACATGGCAAAGGTTTCTGCCAATTATGAGGTCGTGTATATCATCGACCCTGCACAGGGTGAGGAGGGCATCGCCGCTCTGGTGGCGAAGTTCCGTACCCTGGCCGAGCAGCACGCTTCCGCCGTTGAGGTGGAGGAGTGGGGCAGCCGCAAGCTGGCTTATCCCATCAACTTCAAGTCCGAGGGTTACTACGTGCTCATGAGCTTCACCAGCGAGCCTTCCTTCCCCAAGGAGCTGGATCGTGTTCTGGGCATTACCGACGGCATCATGCGGTCCCTGATCGTCTGCAAGGGCGAGTAAGGAGGCCGGGCTCATGCTCAACAGAATCATCCTCATGGGTCGCCTGACCCGTGACCCCGAGCTGCGCCGCACCGGAAGCGGCACCCCCGTCACGTCCTTCTCCCTGGCCGTGGACCGGGACTTCAAGTCCCAGAGCGGCGAGAAGGAGACCGACTTCATCGACGTGGTGGCCTGGCGCAGCACCGCGGAGTTTGTCAGCAAGTACTTCACCAAGGGCCGCATGGCCGTGGTGGAGGGCCGGCTGCAGATCCGCGACTGGACGGACCGGGACGGCGGAAAGCGCAGAAGCGCCGAAGTCGTGGCCGACAACGTCTATTTCGGTGATTCCAGGCGGGACGGCGGCAGCGATTTCGGCGCGCCCCCCGCGTACGGAGCCCCCGCTTCCTACGGAGCGCCCGCCGCTGGCCGCGGCGCCGCCCCCGCCGGAGGCATGTCCGACTTCGCCGAGATCGGCGAGGAGGACGGCGAGCTGCCGTTTTGATTTTCTGTGCCGTTTGCCGGCACTTTTCCTCAGCCCCGCCTTTACGGGAAGCTGATCACACTTTGATAAAGGAGGAACCCTCACATGGCCATTGATCGTGAAGCCAGACCCGCGCGCCCTGCCCGCGGCAAGCGCCGTAAGGTTTGCCAGTTCTGCGCGGACAAGTGCGAGTATATCGATTACAAGGACGCCGCCAAGCTGCGCCGTTTCGTGTCCGAGCGGTCCAAGATCCTGCCCCGCCGGACCACCGGTACCTGCGCCATGCATCAGCGCCAGCTGACTGAGGCCATCAAGCGCGCCCGTCAGATCGCTCTGCTGCCCTACGTGACCGAGTAAATCACTTAAAAAATCCCGTCCCGCTTTTGGGACGGGATTTTTATATTCCCAAAGAGCCACAGGATCTTTGGGAAAGGGCACGGCCCGCCGCGCGCAGGGCAGCCGCACCTTTCGGCGCGGCTGCCCCACATCTGCGGGCCGAGAAGTGCTTTTCCCGACGTACACGCCGCCGGGAAAAACGGATAAAAAAGATTCCGCCGCCTGTGGGCGGCGGAAAAGAGGCTTTGGGCGGCGGAACTCCGTGGGACACCGTTTCCCGCAAGGGGAACGGGACAGGGCGCGGGTGCAGAAAGGCGTCCTGCCGGACCGCTCCCCTGCCCGCGGCGCGTGTCAGCCCCGGCCCGTCGGGCCGGGGCTGACGCCCTCACTTCCCCAGCTCGATCAGCAGCTGGGCCATCTGCCGGGCGAAGAGGCGGCCCGCCAGGGCGGCCTCCTCCGGGGAGTTGCCGGCGGCGCCCACCTCCAGCAGCAGCGACCCGGTGGTGGCGTGCTGGTTGTACCGGGAGTTGCGCAGCAGCATGGGCCGCATCAGCGTGGGATACTGTTCCAGCACCCGGCTCTGGAGGGCTACTCCCAGCTTCAGATTCTCCATCCAGTCCGGGTGGGCAAGGCCGCTGCCGTCGCTGCCCATGACCAATGTCAGCTGGGCGGCGGTGCCCTCCCCCTCCACGGTGGAGACCACCTTGTACTGGTTCCCCTCGCTGTCGGCGATGGCGTCCCGGTGAATGTCCAGGATAAAGCGGATGGAGGGGTACTGGGCCAGGTAGCTCTCGATGGCCGCCAGGGACCGGTCGTAGGCCCCGGAGTAGGAGGGGTAGTCGTACAGGGTCCGGTCGTGGAGCACGGAGATCCCCGCCGCGGTGAATTCCTCCGCCATCTCGTCCCCCACCTTCACCACGTTGTAGCGAGTGTCGGTGGTCCGGTGGTCCCCGGACCAGACCACCTCCGTGTCCCCGGCGGGAGTGTAGGACTCGCTGCCGTGGCTGTGGAGGATCAGGATCTGGGGCGAGCCGTCCACCAGCCGGGCGTCAAAGGGCTCTGTCAGCTCCGACACGGTCAGGGCGTGGTCCGTGCTGTTGCTGATGTACACGGAGCCGCAGACCGTGTAGCCGCTGGGGTCCGTGGGGACCAATGTCCGGGCGGCCACGCCGTTGTCGGCGGCCTCCGGGGCCTCCAGGGGCGTCTCCGTCACCGGCTCGGTGACGATCTCCTCCGTCTCCCCCTCCGCCTCCGGCTGTTCGGCCCGGTCCGAGGACCACAGCTCCGCCACCGCCGGCCGGGCCGACAGCAGCAGGGGCGACTCCCCGATGGCCAGGGCCGCGGCGGCGGAGAGCTGGTCGGCCTGCCACAGGTCCCCCAGCTCCCAGTGGAGGATGCCCTGGGGCGCGGAGGCCCGCAGGGCCGTCCAGGCCTCCGAAAAGGTATCGCTGCCGGCGGTGACCGCCGCCGCCCACAGCGTTCCCGCCGCCAGGCACACCGCCCCGCCCCGCCGCAGGGCGCCGGAGAAAAAAGCCCGTCGCTTCATTCGTCTCACCTCTGGGACAACCTTATGCGCCGCCGGGGCAAAGTAGACCGGAAAAAACGGGAGCGCCGCAGGCGATCCCGTTTGGGACAAGATGGGATTTACAGCTGCTCGATCCGGGCCAGAGCGGCGAAGTCGGCGGGGGTGAGGCTGGCGGCGGCATCCATCAGGGCGGCGCGGAAGGTGCCGGGGCCCCTTCCCGCGGCGGCCTCTTCCGCCCGGCGGGAACAGACCTTCCAGAAGGCGGAGGCCAGCACGGCGGCCTTGGCGGGGTCCGGCTCCACAGCGGCGAACACGCCGCACAGCACCGAGAGCATGCAGCCCGTGCCGGTGACAAAGGCCATGAGATCGCTGCCGCCGGGCAGGCACCAGGCGGCGGTGCCGTCGGTGACGATGTCCTCCGGCCCGCTCAGCAGCACCGCCGTGTGGCGGCGGAGGGCCAGGGCTTTCGCCGCGGCCAGGCGGGCGTCCCGGCTGGCGGGATCGGGACTGTCCACTCCCTGCTCCCGGCCGCTCTCCCCGGCCAGGGCCCGGGCCTCCCCCAGATTCACCCGGAGGATGGAGGGCGTGGCGAGGTGCAGCAGCTCCCGGACCCGCCGCAGGCGCCAGGGGGAGGCCCCCACGCCCACCGGGTCCAGCACCACCGGCTGGGAAGCGGCGCCTGCCGCCTTGGCGCACAGGGCACAGACCTCGAAGCGGATCTCATCCGGCGTGCCGGTGTTGAGCACCGTGGCGTCGGAGATGGCGGTGATGTCCGCCATCTCCTCCGGCGCGTGGGCCATCATGGGGCTGGCCCCCACCGCCAGGGCAAGGTTGGCGCAGTCGCCCGCGGTGACGATGTTGCTGACGCAGTGGATGAGGGGACGGCGCTGCCGGACCTCCTCCAGCCGGGTGAAATCGATCATGGATACACGCTCCTTGGGAGAGAATGCCTCAGTGGCTCAGGGTGGCCTGCATGGAGTGCAGGGCGCCGCTCTTCTTCAGGGCGGTCACCAGCACGCCGGCGATGATGGACCCGCCCACGGTAGACACCAGGAAGGGCACCACATAGGCGGTGTAGCCGATGGAGCCGGCCACCACGCCCATGAAGGCGATGGCGATGGGGTAGGACAGCAGGCCGCCGATGATGCCGGTGCCGAACACCTCGGCGCACAGGGTGCCCAGCAGGTTCTTGGACTTCCAGTACACCAGGCCGCACAGCAGCGCGCCGCACATGCTGCCCGGGAAGGCCAGCAGGGACCCCAGGCCCAGAAGGTTGCGCAGGAGGCTGGCCACGAAGGCCACGGCCACGCCGTACCAGGGACCCAGGAACACGGCGCACAGGACGTTCACCATGTGCTGCACCGGGGCGCACTTGCTGGAAAAGACGGGGAAGGAGAACAGGCTCCCCACGACGGCCACGGCGCACAGCACGCCGGCCAGGGCCAGCTTCTTGGTGGAAATGCTTCTCATGACAAAAAACTCCTTTGATGAAAGAATGGCAGGGAGAAAACGGCGATCCAAGGCAGCGTCTCCCCCTTGCAGGGCAAGGCACAGGCGGATACACCTCCGCCTGCGGAGAAATGCGGTCGAGGCTCACTGGCCTCCTCTCACGCCGGAACACGGCTTCCCATCGCTGCTTGGCCGGCCCGGACCCAGGGCGCTCCCCCTCGGCCCGCTCCCGGATGGCCCGGGGCGCCGGAAAACGGTTTTCTCTCCACGCTCCTTTCTCAAAAGAGTGGAAAAACGGCGGGGGACCCACCTGGGCCGCCCGCCGCGTCAACTCGGATGATGACTTCCTACGGTGGCATTACCCACATCAGGTGGAGGGTCGAAGCGGTCGCTTCCTCTCAGCCGAATGGCTCCCCTGTGTTTTTACGAGGCCTATTATGGCACCGCCAACCGGGCTTGTCAAGGGCGGCGGCAAAAAGATCGTGAAAAAATCCACGGACTGCCCTTGCAATGTGGAAAAAAGAGGCGTATATTAAACAATAAGTAAACAAAGGGGAGTCCGTATCGCCGGGCTGAGAGGGGACCGCCAAGGTCCCGACCTGACCTGATTTGGATCATGCCAACGTAGGGAAATCATGGGGCGTATCGCCGCGGACGACCGATTTTGGTGTGTCCGCGGTTTTTTGCGTCATAAGGAGGAGCCATATGAAACTCAACGGAAGCCGGCTGCGGCTGTATGCCGTCACCGACCGGGCCTGGGCGGCGGACGAGGACGCCCTCATGGACCAGATCGCCGCCGCCATCGACGGCGGCGCGGGCATCGTGCAGCTGCGGGAAAAGCACCTGGACCACGACGCCTTTTTGAAGGAGGCGAAGCGCTTTGTGGCGCTGTGCCGGGAGAAGGGCGCCGTCAGCATCATCAACGACGATGTGGACATCGCCCTGGCGGCGGACGCCGACGGCGTCCACGTGGGCCAGGAGGACCTGGCCGCCGGCCGGGCCCGGGAGGTCCTGGGGCCGGACAAGATCGTGGGCGTCTCCGCCCACAATGTGGACGAGGCCCTGGCGGCCCAGGCGGCGGGAGCCGACTATTTGGGCGTGGGCGCCGCCTTTTCGACCGGCACCAAGACCGACGCCAAGCCCATCACCCGGGAGACGATCCGCGCTGTCACGGCGGCGGTGGACATCCCGGCGGTGGCCATCGGCGGCATCACCCGGGAGAACCTGCCCCAGCTCTCCGGCTGCGGCCTTGCGGGCGTGGCGGTGGTCTCCGCCCTGTTCGCCCAACCGGATGTGAAGGCTGCGGCCAGGGAGCTGCTGGCTTTGTCCCGGGAGATGGCCCGGAACTGAAGTTGTCCCAACCCGGCGAAAGATCGCTTTCGCCGGAGAAGGAGGAAATTTCCCGTCCGGCGGAGCGTTCCGCGGCCGAGGGAATTTCCGAGGCGCGGTACATTGGGGGCACCACCTTGTATCGCCTTATAAAACTGTGCTGTTGAAAAGAAAGGAGAAACGAATATGAAAACAGCATTGACCATTGCTGGAAGCGATTCCAGCGGAGGCGCCGGGATCCAGGCAGACATCAAGACCATGACGGCCAACGGCGTATACGCCATGAGCGCCGTCACGGCCCTCACTGCCCAGAATACCACCGGCGTCACAGACATCCTGGAGGCCACCCCGGCCTTCCTGGCGGCGGAGCTGGACGCGGTGTTCACCGACATCTATCCCGACGCCGTGAAGATCGGCATGGTCTCCTCCTCCGCCCTGATCGAGGTCATCGCCGACAAGCTCCGCCAGTACGGCGCGGAGCGGATCGTGGTGGACCCGGTGATGGTGGCCACCTCCGGCGCCCGGCTGATCTCCGAGACGGCGGTGGAGACGCTGAAGGAGCGGCTGCTGCCCCTGGCCACGGTCCTGACCCCCAATATTCCGGAGGCGGAGCTGCTGGCGGGCATGACCATCACCGGCCCCGACGGGATGGAGGCCGCCGCCCGGACCATCAGCGAGCGCTACGGCTGCGCCGTGCTGTGCAAGGGCGGCCACCAGATCAACGACGCCGACGACCTGCTCTGGCGCAAGGTAGGCGGCAAGTGGTTCCGGGGCCGCCGGATCGACAACCCCAACACCCACGGCACCGGCTGCACCCTCTCCAGCGCCATCGCCTCCAACCTTGCCAAGGGCCATGACCTGGACACCTCCGTGGAGCGGGCCAAGGAGTACATCTCCGGCGCCCTGAGCGCCCAGCTGGACCTGGGCAGGGGCGCGGGGCCCATGAACCACATGTTTGACCTGAAAGGGGCGTTCGTGGAATGACCGCCCTTGTCATCACCGCGGTGTTCGCCGTGGTCTATCTGGCGGTGACGGTGTGGCTGTGCCGGGGGCTGCGGCTGAACGCCCGGGCGCTGTGCCTGGGGGGCGTGCTCTGCGCTCTGACGCTGGTGCTGGCTACCATCCGCATCCCCCTGCCCACCGGGTCCAACATCACCTGTGGGTCCTGGATCCCCCTGATGCTGGCGGCCCTGGTGTACGACTACCGCCTGTCCATGGTGACGGGCTGGGTGTGCGGCATCCTGGCTATGATCCTTATTCCGGGCTGGGAGGCGGTCCACTGGGCCCAGATCTTCGTGCAGCAGCTGGTGTGCTTTTCCTGCCTGGGCTACGCCGGGGTCTTCGGCGGGGACAAGCGGTGGAAGGCCGTGTGCGGCATGGCGCTGGCCGTGGCGATCCGCTGCGCGGGCCATGTGCTCAGCGGCGTGATCTTCTACTCCCAGAACGCCTGGGACGGCTGGGGCGCCTGGGGATACAGTTTGGTGTACAACTCTCCCCGCCTGGTGGAGGGTATTTTGAGCATTTTGATCGTATCGGTCCTGCCGCTGCGGATCCTGCGGCGGACCATGCTGAGAGAAGGAGGCGCGGCATGAGCACTGTGGAACGGCTGCTGAAGGCCACGGAGGACATCTGGGCGGGATATCACGACAAGCCCTTCGTCCGGGGACTGGGCGACGGCACCCTGGACGTGAAGAAGTTCCGCCGCTACATCATCCAGGACTACTGGTATCTCATGGACTACACCAAGGTCTTTGCCGTGGGCGTGGCCAAGAGCCACAGCGTGGAGGTCATGAAGCTCTTCGCCAAGTACATCCAGGCCATCCTGGACGGCGAGGTCAACGTCCACAACGGCTACATGGCCGATTTCGGCATCACTCAGGAGGAACTGGACCGGACACCCATCGCCCAGGACAACCGCTCCTATACCGCTTATATGCTCAGCGTGGCCTACAAGGGCGGCGAGGCCGAGGTGCTCACCGCCATCTTCTCCTGCGCGTACAGCTACGAGGTCATCGCCCGCAAAATCGTGGCCGAGCGGCCCGACGCGCCCAATCACCCCCTGTACGGCCGGTGGGTCCGGGGCTACATCACCGAGCGCTACACCGGCAACAACGTGATCCTAAAGGACATGCTGGAGCGGCTGACGGCGGACTACACCGAATCCCAGCTCCGGGAGCTGGAGGAGATCTTCACCGCCTGCTCCCGGTACGAGTCCTCTTTCTGGGACATGGCCTGGGAGGAGCGGATATGAAAAAGACTTCGACCTTTCAAAACGCCCTCATCTGGTTCGGCGCCGGCGTCTCCCTGGCGGAGATCCTGACCGGCACCTACTTCGCCCCCCTGGGCATGACCAGGGGCCTGGCCGCCGTGGTGGTCGGCCATGTGATCGGCTGCGCCATGATGCTGCTGGCGGGCCTCATCGGCGGCCGCACCGGCCGCAGCGCCATGGAGACGGTGAAGATGTCCTTCGGTCAGAAGGGCGGACTGCTCTTCGCCTTTTTGAACGTGCTGCAGCTGGTGGGCTGGACCGCCATCATGATCTACGACGGGGCCCTGGCCATCGGCGGCATCTTCAACGTGGGCCGCTGGGTCTGGTGCCTGGTGATCGGCGGGCTCATCGTGGTGTGGATCCTGGTGGGCGTCACCAACCTGGGACTTCTCAACAAGATCGCCATGGCGGCGCTGTTCGTGCTGACGGTGGTGCTGTGCAGGGTGATCTTCTTCTCCGGCGCGCCGGCGGGCGGCGATCTGGGGGAGGCCATGACCTTCGGCGCCGCAGTGGAGCTGGCAGTGGCTATGCCCCTGAGCTGGCTGCCGCTGATCTCCGACTACACCCGGGAGGCGGAAAAGCCCGTCCGGGCCACCGTGGCCAGCGTGGTGGTGTACGGCCTGGTGTCCTGCTGGATGTACGTCATCGGCATGGGCGCCGCCATCTACACCGGCGAGTACGACATCGCCGCCATCATGGTGAAGGCAGGCCTTGGTATCGCGGCGCTGGTAATTTTGATCCTCTCCACCGTGACCACCACCTTCCTGGACGCCTGGTCCGCCGGCATCTCCGCCGAGTCCCTGTCCAAAAAGCTCAGCGGCAAGTGGACCGCCGTGGCGGTGACGGTGATCGGCGTGGCGGGGGCCATCCTCTTCCCCATGGACGACATCACCGATTTTCTCTATCTGATCGGCTCCGTGTTCGCTCCTATGATCGCCATTCAGATCGCCGACACCTTCCTTCTGCGGCAGGATCACTTCCGGCAGGATGCGGACGGGTGGAACCTGGGCATCTGGCTGGTGGGCTTTGCCGCCTATCGCCTGCTGATGCGGGCGGACATCCTCCTGGGCTATACCCTGGCGGACATGGTGCTGACCGTGGCGCTGTGTCTGGGGGCCCACGCCCTGCGCCGGACCCGGTCGGCTGTATGACCTTTATAAAGGAGGGCAGACAACGCCTTGGCGATGTCTGCTCCCCTTTTTGTCTGTTTTTTACAGAAAATAAAAAAAGCATTTGGAAAAATTTCTGCGGGTGGTCCAAAAAAATTTGCAGACAACGATTTCGGGTTGACTTTTTTCTGCCGCTCCCGTATGGTAAATATCACAAACACACGCCAACGAGAAAGGAGAAGGGATCATGCGTCAGGTTGCTACCGCTGCCCCCATGACCGCCGCAGCATTCGCTGGGGAGGCCTTCTCCTGCGCCCGTGCCAATGGCGCCTCCTGCGCCGCTCATACCGCCATCCTGCTGGACGCCATCATTATGGCGTCCATTATTGTTATTCTGGGGATTTTGTCCATTTCTCTGCTGGGCCTGATTGGCCTGCTGCTGATTACCCTGGTAGTGCTGCTGGCGCTGCCCCGCCGTCCGAGAGACCGGCGTTCCCGTTTTCGCTGATACGTTCGTATACAGAGAAGGGGGCCCCGTCTTTCAGACGGAGCCCCCTTCTTTTTGTATAAAGCAAAGGAGAGAGAGGTCTGCATTATGGGTTTCATCAATTTCGTGTTGGCAATCAGCCCCATCGCATTCGTGCTGGTGGGCATCCTGGCGTTCAAAAAGCCCGCCATGAAGGTGGCGCCGCTGGCGCTGGTGTGGACGATGCTGCTGGCGTTCACGTATTTCAACATCAGCGGTCTGACCTTCCAGGAGAACGTCGTGGTCCTGGACGGCCTGCTGTGGAAGGGCATCAAGGAGGGCCTGAAGATCGTGGCCATGGTCTTTGGCGCCTTCGTCATCCTCAACACCCTCAAGCGCACCGGCGCCATTGAGGACGTGAAGAACACCGTGGCCCGGGTCAGCGGCCAGGACCGCCGGGTCCAGCTGATCGTGGTGGGCATGATGGTGCCCATCTTCCTGGAGGGCGCCGCCGGCGCCGGCGCCCCTGCCGCCATCGCCGCCCCCTTCCTGGTGGCTCTGGGCTTTGATCCCATCACCGCCATCGCCGTGGCCCTGCTGGGCGACGCCACTCCCTGCTCCTGGGGCGGCGCCGGCCTGACCACCATCAACGGCGGCGCGGCCCTGGTGGAGGCCGGGATCTCCACCAACGCCCTCAACTCCGCCATGGTGGGCCGCATCCACATGTTCGGCGTGCTCATCATCCCCTTCCTGATGGTGGCGCTGGCCTTCGGCCGCAAGGGCTTCCGCGGCATCGTGCCCTATCTGTTCTACTCCGGCATCACCTCCGGCGCCATCATGTTCCTCATCAGCAACTTCGTGGGTCCGGAGATCACCTCCATGGGCACCGGCCTTCTGTCCATCCTGCTGAGCGTGGTCTATGTGAAGTTCGTGCCCATCAAGACGCCCGAGGAGTACCGCTACCAGTTCCACAAGGACGCCCGGCAGCAGTACAGCGCCTTCCGCGCCATGTCCCCCTACATCTACATGCTCATCATGCTGCCGGCGGTCCGCTATCTGGTCCCCGTGTTCGTGGAAAACGGCTTCGCCCTGCTGTGCACCTTTGGCTACATCGTCTGGGTGGACGTGGTCATCTTCATCTGCGCCATCCTGGGCGCCCTGACCCTGCGGGTCAAGAAGGATGAGCTCTTCGAGGTCTTCCGCATGACCGCGCGCAATGTGATGCCCGTGCTGATCACCATGGGCAGCCTGCTGGTCCTGGCCTACATCATGCAGGCCGAGAGCACCGGCATGATGAGCCTCATCGCCGACGACATCGCCGCCCTGGCCGGCACCTTCTATCCCGCCGCCGCCGTGCTGATCGGCTCTCTGGGCTCCTTCATCACCGGCACGGGCCTGGGCTCCAACATCATGTTCGCCGGTATGCACACCGAGGCCGCGGCGACCCTGGGCATGAACCCCATCACCGTGTTCGCCGGACAGAACGCCGGCGCCTCCCTGGGCAACCTGATCTGCCCCAACAACACCGTGGCCGCCTGCGCCACCGTGGGCGAGGTGGGCAACGAGAACAAGGTCATGCGCAAGACCCTGGTGGCCTTCGCCGTGATCCTGGTGGAGTACATGGTGCTTGCCATGCTCTACACTCTGGTCCTGTTCCCCAATTTCGGCATGTGATCCCGTCTGGAGACGGACCTCTCTCCGCCGATGCGGTCCGCGGTCCATCCCGGGGCCGCGGGCCGCGGAGGCACCATCGGAGATCCGCCTCCTCTGTCTGATAAACCAACATAATTCAAGCGGCGCGGGGGACCGGACCGGTCCCCCGCCCAAACAGGAGGAAATGTGATATGAAAACGAGAAAAGTCGGCGTTGTGGGCCTGGGCCATGTGGGCGCCCACGTGGCGTACGCCCTGGCCGTCCAGGGCATCGCGGATGAGCTGGTGCTGGTGGATATGGACGCGAAGAAGGTGGCCAGCGAGTGCCAGGACCTGCGGGACGCCGCCGCGTACCTGCCCCACCGGGTCCATGTGGCCGTGGGCGACTTCGCGGACCTGGGCGACTGCGACGTCATCGTCAACTCCACCGGCAAGATCGACATTCTGCGGGCCAACCAGAACCGGGTGGACGAGATGGACTTCACCATCCGGGCCGTCCGGGGCTATGTGGACAAGATCAAGGCCAGCGGCTTTGACGGCGTCCTGGTGAACATCACCAACCCCTGCGACATCGTCACCCGGGAGCTGAGCCTGGGTCTGGGCCTGCCCAAGGGCCGGGTCTTCGGCACCGGCACGGGCCTGGACACCTCCCGCCTGCTCTCCGCCCTGGCCCGGCAGACCGGCATCGACCACAAGTCCATCACCGCCTATATGCTGGGCGAGCACGGCAACGACCAGTTTGCCCCCTGGTCCTGCGTCAGCTTCCGGGGCAAGCCCCTGGCCGACTGGGCCAAGACCGACGAGAAGTTCCGATTTGACGGCGACGCCCTTCAGAAGGAGGCCATCGGCGGCGGCTGGGTCACCTTCTCCGGCAAGTTCTGCACCGAGTACGGCATCGCCACCACCGCCGCCCGGATGGTCAGCATCGTCCTTCACGACGAGAAGGCCATCATGCCCGCCAGCGCGGAGCTGTGCGGCGAGTACGGCGAGAGCGGACTGTTCGTGGGCGTGCCCTGCGTCATCGGCAAGAACGGCGTGGAGGAAGTGGTGGAGCTGCCCCTCACCCCCGAGGAGCAGGCCAAGTTCCACGCCTGCTGCGACGGCGTCCGCAAGAATATGGAGCACCTCAAGGAGATCCCCTGAGCGTTTGCAAGGGTCTGAACGACACAGCGCCGCCCCGAAAGGGGCGGCGCTGTTCCTGTTTGGATGAGTCTGCGCGGCGGGGTCAGTCCTCCGCAGCCCGGCGCAGCAGGGCGATCTCCCGGGCGTAGCCGGCAAGGTCGTTGGGGGTCTCCAGGCAGAAGGGCAGGTCCCGCAGGGCCGGATGCCGCACCACCCGCACCAGGGCCTCCAGGCCGATACAGCCTTCTCCGATACACGCGTGGCGGTCCTTGCGGCTGCCCAGGGGGTTCTTGCTGTCGTTGAGGTGGACGGCCCGGAGCCGGTCCAGGCCGAGAAGGCGGTCAAATTCCGCCAGCACGCCGTCAAGGTCGGCGGCGATGTCGTAGCCCGCGTCCCAGACGTGGCAGGTGTCCAGGCAGACCCCCACCTTCTCCCCCAGCTCCACCCGGTCCAAAATGGCGCGGAGCGATTCAAAGCTGCCGCCCACCTCGCTGCCCTTGCCGGACATGGTCTCCAGCAGCACGGTGGTGGACTGGTCCGGCCGCAGCAGGGCGTTGAGCCCCGCGGCGATCAGCGCCGTGCCGGTCTCCTCCCCCTGGCCCACGTGGCTGCCGGGGTGGAAATTATAGAGCTGCCCCGGCAGATGCTCCAGCCGCCGCAGGTCGTCGGCCATGGTCTCCAGGGCGAAGGCGCGGTTTTCCTCCCTAGCGCCGCAGAGGTTCAGGGTGTAAGGCGCATGGGCCACCACCGGGGCGAAGCGGTGCTCCGCCATCAGCGCCGTCAGCGCCGCCGCGTCGGCCTCGTCCAGGTCCTTGGCCCGGCTGCCCCGGGGATTGCGGGTGAAAAACTGAAAGGTGTCGGCGCCCAGCTCCAGAGCCTGGCGGCCCATGGCGGCAAAGCCCTTGGAGCTGGAGAGGTGACAGCCGATGTGCATGAGGCAGGCCTCCCTTGGTGTTTTTTTCAGCATACCACAGGCGGCCGTCCCTGTCACCGGCAAATGCAACAGCCGGTCCGCCCCTGGGGGAGAACAGGCAGAAAAGCGGCGCAGCGCCGCTCAAGGGTGATGGGTGGGGTGCGCGGGGACGTCCTCCTCCTCGATAAACAGCTCTTCCGCCCGCCTCTGGGTCTCCATCAGGCTGACCTGCAGCCGCCGCAGGGATTCCTCCGCGTCGGTGATGGCGTTGAAGAGGAGCAAGTATTCTCTCGGAATATTCAGCATTTGGTATCCGTCCTTTCTGATACGGCACAAGATGTAGGAACTTTCCATATCATACACAAACGCTCGGAGAGATTCTGTCTGAATTTGTCGAGAAGCTCGACAATTTGAAAAAAATGGAGGGAGCGAGGGAAAAAACACGGGACGGAGGCGGATGGTGCCGCTCCGTCCCGAAAAAGGGGATCTGGTGCCGGAAAATCAGGGATTGCACTGTCCGCAGGGGGCATAGCCCTCGGCGATCAGGTCCTCCCGGCTGCCGGTGTAGCTCTGCCGGTTCTCCTCCTTGATGGAGGCGGCGCCGGCGCAGTCGGGGTCGTGGAACTTTATGGAGCTGGTGTTGAGGACGTAGGTCTCCTCCCCGGCTTCCGCGGCGCCGGAGTTGGCGTCGGACGCGCTGTCGGAGGGGGCGGCGTCGGAGGCATTGGGCGCCTCCCCGGTGAGCCAACTGTCCCCGGTGGCGTAGTCGATGGTGATGCCGGGCTGGCAGTTGTAGACGTAGACGTTGAAGCATACGCCCTCGCCGCCGTCCTCCACGGACAGCGCCTCCATCTGGACGCCCCGGGCCACCAGCTCCGTTCCGGAAAAGACGGGCGTCACCCGATAGAGCACGTGGTTGCCGGTGTCCTGTACGTAGTCCGCCACCTCATTTTCAAAGGGCAGCATCCCCTCCACATTCATATAGCGGGTGCCGGTGATGAGGTTTTCTTCGTTGGCGTTCTCCCCGGTCAGCTGGTAGCCGATCAGGTGGCAGCGGTTGTAGAGGTACTTGCCGTCCACAGAGTCGCATTTGACTGTCTGCCAGCCGGAGGGCTTCACCTGACCGATCTCCCCCCGCTCCTCCGTGGGCATCAGGTCGGTGCCCACATTGGCCTCCGCCGGGCCGCAGCGGCCCAGCAGGTCCAGGGGGCTGTATGTCTCGTAGGAGGCCGTGGGCAGGTCCTCCCGGTCAAAGGAGGGCTGGTTGTCCTCCAGGACCACGTAAGGCTCGCCGGAGAAGGCGGGCACGTCCTCCAGCGAGAAGGACTGGGCGGGCAGGAACAGGTCCCGCTGGGTGTAGGCGGTCAGGGCGGCGCAGCACAGCAGCGCCAGGGGCACCAGCTTTTTCAGCAGCTTTTTCAAGGGCGTCTCCTTTCTCACGGCAGAAAAAAACAGCACCTGCTGTTGCAGGCGCTGTCGGTGGTGGACGATACAGGACTCGAACCTGTGACCCCCTGCACGTCAAGCAGGTGCTCTAGCCAGCTG
>OLGB01002458.1_pt1 | contig 19695 bp, 17 predicted proteins | sample 1605691 | NCBI WGS metagenome assembly OLGB01 (sample SAMEA3888925, study PRJEB22519) | human gut metagenome | biome: human gut; feature: human-associated habitat; material: faeces | place: Denmark | collected 2010 | reverse complement strand
TCTACTGTTACGGGAACAGTCCAGGTCAATCATGGCTTCTATTTTTTTATGTGCATCTTCATTGGTGTCCGATTGCTCATAAGGCTTACCCAGCCCAATGCTCATAACGCTTGGAAAGATCGCAGCATTAATTTCGATACGGCGAATGTTTTCCATACATATCACCCCCGTTACAAGTATTATATCAATTTTTCGATATTTTCTCAACACAGTTAATTTCTGGCCTTTGGTCTGATACTCCTTGTTTCTGTTCATTTCCGCTTTTATGCCCTACGATATACCAATGATATATACTGGAGGTACTTTATGATTTATTTGACTGGTGATACTCACGGCGACTTTCAGCGCATTGCTCATTTCTGCGCTCGCATGCATACGAAACCCTCTGACATCATGATTATTCTCGGTGATGCCGGGATCAACTTTTATGGCGGCTGGCGCGATCAGCACAAGAAAAAGTTTATCAGTGCGTTGCCAATCACGCTCTTTTGCATTCATGGCAACCATGAGCAGCGCCCAGCCACGATCCCCTCTTACACCGAGCAGGAATGGCACGGAGGGGCTGTATACGTTGAGGAGCAATTCCCCAGCATACTGTTCGCGAAAGATGGCGAGGTCTATGAGCTGAATGGCATGCAGGCTATTGCCATTGGTGGTGCTTACAGTATCGACTGGATGCTTCGGATTCCAGGCCGGAGCTGGTGGCCTGATGAACAGCCTTCGGATGATGTAAAAGAACGTGTAGAGCAAAAGCTCAATCAGCTGGACTGGAAGGTTGATGTGGTATTATCTCATACTGTTCCCTTGAAGCATGAACCCGTTGAAGTGTTCCTCCCTGGGATCGACCAAAGAAAAGTCGACAAGTCTACTGAGCAGTGGCTTGATATCATCGAAGATCGATTGAAGTATGGCAAGTGGTACGCCGGGCATTACCATACTGAAAAATGCATAGATCGAATTATCATTATGTTTGAGAATTATAATATTTTAGAGATTTAATGGTATTAATAAGCGATTTATTCTCATATCCGTGTGAATCTTAGTTGCTTTTTTCGAGTTCATAGTATATAATCGTTGTAATACCACTTTCTTAACATCTGGAAGGATGAAGATTATATGGCAACAAATTATAACAAACTATGGAAATTGCTTATTGATAAGGGCATGAAGAAAAAAGACTTACAGGCAGCTGCTGGAATTAGCTCGGGGGTCATTACAAAAATGGGAAAAGGCGAAGATGTTACTACGACAGTCCTCGCCAAGATTTGTAAAGCACTCAACTGCAACATCGGTGACATTATGGAGTTTGTAGATGACTAATCGCTACAGTCCAAACTAAAAACTTTCTTTTTACACTTCTGCAAGGAGGCCTCCTATGGCTGCGATTAATGATTTGATTGCACAGGTTGAAAATCCGGAGCTTCGCGCGCGTTTAGAGCAGGAAGTCGCCCGCTTGAATAAGCAAAAGAAATTTGGTCTTGTGTTTGAGGAGCATATGCCCGAATGCACGCCTTTGTATGAGATGCCGATTCGTCGTGGAAGCCGTGTTGCGCTACGAGTGCAGCAGAATATCGAAAAAGTATATACTGTGCTGGCGATCAATGAGGAAAATGCCCTGTGTTTCTGCGAAGCAGACAAAGAACAGGCTGAATATGCACTTTCTGATCTGGTGGCCGTGGCACAGTTTGGCGAGCCGATCTATCCGTATCTTAAGCCGCTGGACAGCGTATGCAATGCGCCTGACAGCGATCTTTGGCATACGCTGATTGAGGCAGATAATTATCATGCGCTGCAGCTCCTGGAGTACCTCTACGCCGGTCAAGTAGACTGTATCTATATCGATCCTCCCTATAACACAGGCGCAAAGGATTGGAAATATAATAACGATTTTGTGGATGGCAATGACAGCTATCGCCATAGCAAGTGGTTGTCCTTTATGCAGAAACGCCTGAAACTGGCAAAAAAGCTTCTTAACCCGAAGGATTCTGTACTGATAGTGACTATCGATGAGAAGGAATATCTACATCTGGGATGTCTACTGGAAGAGATATTTCCTGAAGCACGAATGCAAATGATATGTTCGTGTGTCAACGAAGGAGCAAAATGAAGCTAGGCAGGTTGTCTTCATGCCGACGCTGGTGCATGTTTACAGAAGACCGCTGCAGGAAGCTGTTCTTCAAACCAGAAAAATCTGAAACTTTGACATTGACACTATGAAATTACAGGGAAAAGATAGTATAATACAATTAAATATCGTACAGGAACGGTACGGAATAAATGCATCGGAGGGATTTCAAGATGAAAAAGACCCAAAAGCTTTTCCTCTGCCTTGCAGTGGCAGGAGCCCTGCTGCCCATGACAGCAAATGCCGAGAACACGGGCGTCTCTGTTCAGGAAACCGCAGCGATTTCGGAAAACAAAGCGCCGGAAGCCGAGCTTGTCGCCAATCAAATGAAGAATTACTACCTCGGCGAAACCGAACCGCAAGGAAGTACGTTCTATGCTTTCGACGTTTCAGCCATGCAGCTGCCTGAAACGGATGAGAAGGGTAATGGCAAGCTTCTGGAGGTACCGCTGTACAGGCAGAGCCACAATTTCACCTGCGGCGTGGCTTGTGTTGCATCTGTTCTGCGCTATGCAGGGTATGATTTCGACACCAGAGAGGATCGATTGCTCTGGGAGCTTGCGGCAACGCCGGAAAACGGAACGAATTATCTGAAAATAGCTGAGTATCTGGACGCAGTTCGTATGGATGGTTTTCCGGATACACCCGTGTTCGCAACAGAAATCATGTGCACAGATTACGCTTCGGATGAACACGATCCGGCGCTTTCGGATCGTCGGCTGTCGCAATTCAGGGTTGCCCTTGATGATGACACGCCTGTCATCTGCGTGATTCAGGCTTGGAAGGATGGCGGCGATTACACGACGGGAACGGAAGACGACGGGCACTATGTGGTGCTGGTTGGATACCAGAAGGATACGCAGAGTGATACGTATATCTATTTCTTCATGGACCCATCGACTTCCGGCAGCTACACGTATCTCACGGAGGAGGAATTTCTCCTGCGTTGGCACGACAATTTGGAGGGAAAACCGACGCGCATTGCCATTGCAGTCTCGTATTTGAATGCCGGACAGGGTGCGCCCATTCACACTGCATATCATTTGGATTGATGCGCAGACAGCCATGGTCACGTCCGCCCCGGCTTTCATGCGCCGACGCCGTCCGGTCCCGGAAGGCTGCGTGATACAGGGCATGCCAGCCATGCACACGGGTGTCGATTTGTGCGAATTCTCTTTACATATCATTAAAAACGTGTTATTCTTTATTGGCCGAATGGTTGGTCAATGAAAAGACGAGGTAAGAGGATACGATGAGAGAACGGGACGAGCAGGCGTTTCAGCGCAAAAAGGCGGAAATCATGGAGGCCTGTTTTGGCTGCTATGCGGAAAACGGGCTGAACGGAACGGGCATACAGGCGCTGGCCGATGCCTGCGGCCTTTCCAAAGCCAGCCTGTATACCTATTTTGATTCGCTGGACGATTTGATTGTGGAATCCACCGCGTACTGCATGAGCAAGGTGGAGGATGATTTCATGCAGCTTGCGCCCACGGGGATAGAGGATATTGCCAGATTCATCGACGAGGTGCCCTATTGGACGGCGGAGCGCCATGGCAAAAAATACCGGCTGATGTATCAGGTCTATACCCACCCCAAATACATCGAGCACGGCAAGGCGTTCTTTGCCGGGGTGAATGAGCGTTACCGGGCCTATGCCAGACAGCTGGAGCCGCTGCTGGGCATACCCAGCGATGTGATCACACCGCTCATTTTCATCTTTGTTCGCGCGTCGGTGCATTACGCCCTGTTTGAGGACGAGTATTACCTGAAGAGCCAGATGGATGTGCTGAAGCAAGGCGTTTTCCTGCTCGGCAAGCAATACCGAAAGGAGAATCGGGAATGATGAAAAGGACTTGGCTTTCATTGCTGTGCTGCCTGCTGATGCTGTGCTGCGCCGGCTGCGGCGCGATGGCAGAACGGACGGATGCCGCCGTTCGGGTGGGCGATGTGGTCTATGATCTGCAAACGGTGCAAAGCGCCCTGGCATCAAGCCGCCTGCTCTACGAGACGGCAGGCGTGAGCCTGAACGACGAGCAGGAGCAGCAGCTTGCGGACAGCGTGCTGGAGCATTTTATCGGCCTTGGCGTGCTGGAAAGCCTGCTGCGCGAGGCGGGGCAGGCGGAGTTCGACGATCAGACGCAGAGCCTGCTGGATCAGCAGGCACAGCAGACCTACGAGGCGGCATGGCAGCAGGTGGCCGCGGGCATCCGCGGGGATTCGCCGGATGTGACCGACGGGCAGATCGACGCGTTCTTGGCGGATATGGGCTGCACACCGGAGGCCTATCGTCAGCAGCTGGAGCTGGAACTGAAAAACCAGCGGGTGCTGGATCGGTACTGCGGTGAGATTGCCCTTGGCGACGGGGAAGCGCTTGCGTACTATGAGCAGAATTACGTCTCCGTCTGCCGGGAGCGCTATGAGGGCAACATTCCGCTGTTTGAGCAGGAGGTCCTCGTGAGCGGCGGCGTCTCCTATTACGTTCCGGAGGGCTACCGGCGCATCAAGCACATCGTGATGGCGCTGCCCGAGGATATCGCGGAAAGGCTCTCCGCCCTGAAGTCAGGCTCGTCTGCGATCAGCCAGGACGCATGGCAGGCCATGCTCGACGCTGCCGGCAAGACCATGAAGCCGAAGACGGACGCCATCTATCAGGCACTGGCAGACGGAGAGAGCTTTGAAAGCCAGATGCGGCTGTATTCCTACGACACGAGTGTTGCGCCCGAGGACGCGGGCTATCTGATCCATGCCGATTCCGTGCTGTGGGACGACGGCTTTCTCAAGGCTGCAATGGCGCTGGAACATCCGGGGGATGTTTCCGAGCCCGTGGTCACGACGGCCGGCATCCACATCATCCTGTACGCGGGCGACGAGCCAGCGGGCCCCTTTTCCCTGACGCAGGAGCAGCAGGAGCTGCTTGAGCAGGAAGCGCTGGCAGGCAAGCAGACACGGGCACTGGAGGAACTGGTGAGCCGGTACCGAGGCGATTACGAGATTGAGACTCACCCCGAATGGCTGACGATTTCCGAATGATTGAGAGACATAGGAGGCTCCTCCCATGAGCAAACGGCTTCTTTCCCTTCTTCTTGTGCTCGCGCTGCTGCTGTGCGCGGCAGCCGGCCTTGCCGAGCAGACGAGCACCCTCACCGCCGCGAAAATCAGCGCCCTGCTGAAGCTGGCCGGAGATGCCGGTACGCCGCTGAGCGAGGGAGCGCGGCCCACGCAGGACATGACCGCCTATCAGGCGTGGCAGTGGACGGACAGGTTCCTGGCGGGCCAGGTGCGCAGCCTGCTGGGCACCGTCCAGGGCTATGATCTGCTGGATACGAACAACGCGCTGGACCCTGAAACGGAGAACGCCCAATGGATTCTGCTCGAATTGGAGAACACGCTCTCTTACTTTGAAGCGCAGCTGGAGGATGACCGCCTGGCAATCCTCAACGGCATCGACCTGTATCAGAGCGCAGAGGCGAGCGAGGCCGAGCGCCGGAAGGCCGTCAGCCGCACCCTGGAGGCCGAAAGCGAGATCAGGCAGATCATCAGCACCCTCTGCAGAGATTACCAGTCGTACCTGGCGAAGGTGAACGAATGCACCAATCGATTGAACGCCCAGAACGCCGAATCGGTGCTGGAAGGGCCGCTTAATGCGCTGATCAGTGAAGCCGAAAAGCGGGAACGCGCCGAAAACGCCACCAACGCGGAATTCAGCATCTCCGTCATTTCCAAGCTTCAGTTCAGGATTCAGGTCAAGGACACAAAGGGAAACGCGATCAGCGGCGCGCAGGTCACGGCGACCAATCGGGAGAACACGGCCAAAACAAAGACGCTGACCACCAATTCCTCCGGCGATGCGATCTTCTCGATGAGCGACATGGGCGCGGACGAGAAGAAACAGATGCAGCTGACCCTGCGCATCACAGCCAATGGTTACCGCATCCGGGAGGTGAAGACGATCAAGCTGTTCGGCGGCGATGCCACCACCATCTACTTGGAAAAGGACAACGGCAAGCCGTATCTGATCATGAGCGGCTTTAACGGCTGTGACATCCTCACCGAAAAGAGTACGTTCTACTATTCGCCGAAGAACGATTTCCGCCACGCCATCTCCGCGAAGCTGAGCAGCGCCACGGACGGCACGCTGGAGCTGCATTATCTCTACGACGACAAGGATATGGTCGTTTCGACGGCTTTCAAGGCGAGCGACAGCGACAAGACGGAATTTGTGTTTGAGAATACCTGGCTGAGCATCCTGCAGCCGGGCACGAAGGTCTCCTTCAAGATCATCACCAAGGACAAGCAGGAATATACGTTTGATACCCAGCTGGACATTCAGAAGGCGATCGTTGATGAGCCTACCCTGAGCGAAAGCAGCACGCTGTTCAAGTTTTTCGGCGGCGACGGCGGCTTTGGCTTTGATATACCCACGGACCTCCCCTTTATCGGGGGCAGCCGCCTGGCCGTCAGCATCCCGGGCAAGGCGCCGAAGTTTATGGTTCTGCCCTCGGGCCGGGCGATGTTTTCCTGGGGAGCCACTTACTCGAGCAAGGACACCAGCTGGAAAAGCGAAGACACGCAGGACATAGAAAATGCGAAGAAGGAATTCGCGGCGAAGAGCACGGCGGACAAGCTGCTGGCCAAGGCCGGCGCGTATCGCGGTGTCAACACCAGCACGGAGCCCAAAATGCTGGGTAGCTTTGGGGCGAGCGTGAACCCCTTTGTGTCGGTGCAGGGCGTGTACAACTCGACCGAGCACAAGCTGACCATGGACGGCAACGCCGGCGCGACGCTGGCCTTCAAGGCCGCCTTCACCCAGACCTTTATGATGGGCCCGGTGCCATTCTTTGCCGGCGTGGATTTCAGCATGGGCGCCAGCTTCGGCCTGGATACCAAAGTGACCGTGAACATGGAGTTCGTCGATGGCACGATGTCGATTACGAAAGACCCGACGATCGAATACTTCAACGGCAAAGATAGCGGATTCACCATTCCCATCCGACTGGAGCTGGGCGGCACGATCGGTCTGGGCCTGCAGGATGTGGCGAGCGTCGCGCTGCGCGGCTACGGCTATCTCAACCCCGTCGTGAAGTTCGCCCTCGGGGGCGTCAGTGCAAACGCGAAATATGGCATGGGCGTCGGCGTCACCGTCCGCGTGCTGTTCCTCAAATGGCAGCACACCCTGGCCAACGTGGATGGTGAGGACCTTACCCCGAGCAATTCGGCCATGACGCTGAGCGCGCCGTCGGATGGGACATACCAGCACTTTGACAGCACAGGCGCACAGGTACCGCAGCGTCCCATGGGGAACAGCGTAACCAATGGCAGCAGCGGCGTGGAGCCGACCACAACAACGCAGGTGTTCAGCCAGATCGACAGTGCGACCGGAAATTTCCAGTACGCGGTGATTGGCGGCGATACCTATCTGTTCTGGATTCAGCCCGGCACCCCTGAAGGATCGAACAAAGTCGGCGCGCGGCTGAACTGGTATAATCTGAGTGACCCGAGCAAGTTTGGAGACGTCAACTGGCTGTCCCAAAACTCAATCGGGAATGCGAACAGTGGCGAGAACGGAAGTACAACCAAGCGCCAGACGTATGCAGACTACGACTTTGCGGTGGATGTCAGCCGGAGGCTGGACAATCAGGAGAGCAGCTTCTGTGCGCTGACGATTCTGAGCGGCATGTTCTCCGGCACCGGCTCCGGCAAAACACCTCAGGCGCCCTCGGATCCCATCATGACCACCGTGCTGATGCAGCGGGAGAGTGATGGAGGGCTGAAGATCCGCTTCTATCACGAAGACACGTCGAAGACATACCTGCCGGGCAATTACCCCATCATGCCGGAGGTCTTTATGACGGCGGTGGGGGACAACCTCACATCTGTCTATGTCGTCAGCACCTGCACGAGCTCCAACTATCAAAATGAAATCCATGCCCTGGCGGCCTACCGCAAAAACGGAAGCTCCGCAACGGGCCTGGATGAGGTTGCTGTCCTTGACCCGTTGAAGGACGGGTACAACATTACCCGCTACCATGTGGGCATCCCCAGCTCGGCAGAGGATGTCAATGTCTATTCTCTGAATGAAGCCGGCGAGCTTTCCCGTCTTTACCTGAGCGGTATCAACTCGAGGCGGGAGCTGCTGGTCATCGGTGAAGACATCGTCAATTTCCGGGTCTATAGCCAGATTGATACAAAGAATACCAAGGACAGGCTGTTCTATCTGAAGCGGGTCAAGCTGGAGGACGGCAAATACATCAACCGGCTCAAGTGCGCGACGCTGGATTTGATGAAACCGACCGCGTTTCCGCCGGTTACGGATTTTGAGGTGGAGATCAACGCGGACAATTTTGACATCGTCAAGTTCGGCACGGGCGTGTATCTGTACTGGACGGAATGCTCGACCCCGAACGCGGAGAACGCACAGACCCAGGCGAAGTACATGGTGCGCTGCCTGCGCTATGACCCCGGCACGGATACGGTCTGCGGCCCCTTCAACATGGTGGAGCTGACCGAGAGCCCCAACACCATCAAGCTGCAGGACAGCGGCACCGGCTTCTACTCGGTGGACCTGCAAAACAGCCCGGGCTCGTATCTGCGGCAGTCGTTTACCAAGTTCACCTACAAGCTGGTCAGCTCGGCGGAGCTGATGACCGCCACGCCCAAGGATACGAGCGTCTGTGCCGGCGACTATATCGACATCGTGTTCTCTGTCAAGAACACCGGCAACGTCCCGCTGTCCGGCATCGATGTGCAGATCAAAAACGGCAGCACAGCCGTTCAGACCCTGCACATTGACTGTGCCAACCCGCTCGAAAACAGCAATGCGTTCAGCGCCAAAAAGGTCATGACCGGCGCGTATGCCGTCAGACGCGTCAGCGGCATGTACGATGATCTGAACAACGACAGCTGGGAAATCACCCGGACGAACGCCAACGGCGTCACGACGGTTCAGGAGGTGCAGACCGCCATGCTGATGCCGGGCGATACGCACTACTACGAGGCCAAGCTGCTGATTCCGACGAACTGGTCGGGTGACAAGAATCTCACCGCAGAAATCTCCGGCGTGAAGGGCGACATCGCGGTGAACGGGACGATGGAGAACGGCGTCCTGATGCTGACGGGCGCGGACGCACCCCAGACGCTGAACGCAGCCAATGACCCGATCATGATCATCCGGCTCAGCACGAAGCAACAGACGTTCAATACCGATGTGCACGACCTGTCGCTGAGCGCGAAGATCTTCAAGTTAAACGGCGAGGACTATGTGCGCGTCAACATCAAGAATCTGAGCGGCAATACCGCATCGAGCGTTACGCCGGTGCTGACCAGCTCGTATCGCGGCACAACCCTGTTCACCCACGAATTCGTACATTCCATGGGCGACGATTTCGGCTACTCCATGGATATCCCCCTGAGGGAGCTGACGAAGGGCCGCGGCCTGAAGGAACTGGATCTATATGTGAGCACGAACTGGAATTATGACGAATACGCGGATGTGGACAACCATGTGCGTCTGCTGCTGGACACGCAGCTGTGCATCATCGAACAGCCTGTAAGCATTCCCGCTGTCGTGGGGCAGGAGGCCGTATTCATCGTGAAAGCCGCCGGCGGCAAGGCGCCTTACAGCTACCAGTGGCAGCGCATGGTCGGCCCGAATCGCTGGGAGAACATCCCGGGAGCCAAGGAGGCCACCTACCGCATTGAATCGGTCAAGAACGAACAGAACGGCCTGACCGTGCGCTGCGTGGTCACGGATCAGTTCGGGGACTACGTCACCTCCGATTCTGCAACGCTGTCCATTCTGCCGCAGACCGGCGACAGCTCGCAGATGACGCTGTGGCTCCTGCTGGCGGTCGCGTCCGCGGCTGCGCTGGTGCTGGTGTACCGCAAGGCGCGCAGCAGATGACAAGACCGGGAGAGCACCCGGCGGCACGCCCAACCCATCCCCGGCTCGGAGGCTTCCGGGACGGGCGGCTGTGATGGCCTCGGATCAGCATGATCCCCAAATGATTGACCGTCAGAGGACACTGGTTCTCTGACGGTTTTTTATGATGACATGATGATCAAACATGGCTCCCCGGCCGCATTACAGCGGTCTGCCAGAGCCGCTGTGCGGAAGCGGCGCAGGGATCGGGCGCCATGCCGGTCTGCCGGACATCTTCATCGGAACGGTCTGCTTGAGACACAGAGGCGTATCAATTTCCTGAAGCAAATCAAAAAAGCGCCGCAATGCCGCGGCGCTTCAAAAACAGGTCGTTCACCAGGGGGCGTCATGCTATCGCCAGGCCGGAAAGGCCAACAGGGGAGAATGCCCCTCCGCCGCCCGGCGCTGCATACGCTCAATCCGCTGTCCCCGCAGGGGAGGACGGATGCGCTGCACCGGCGCTGTTTCCGGCATCCGCAGGGGCAAGGCTGCGCCATGCGAGCACATTCATCCCTGCCGGCAAAGACCAGGTCATCGTCCCGTCCGTATAGATCACGATCTGCTCATCCAATGCCGGAAGACGCATCTCCAGGCTGAACTGCGCCAGAATTTCACCGAGCGATTCATGCTCGATCAGCGCGGTGTGATCCTCCTCGTTCAGCGAGAGCACGGCGCCTTCGAAAACGCCGGTTTCCGTCACATCCGTGATGGTCAGATTCAGCGCCTGATCCACGACAGCCAGATAGACCCGCTGCTCCGGCGCCTCGTCCTCCCAGCTGCGGCGATATTCAAAGGCGATGATGCTGCTTCCCGGCTTTTCGGCAGTCACCGTATACTGCGTTTGGCCGTCGGCTCCGACCAGCGTACCGGCCTGGTCATCCGGGACGAAGGTGCCTTCGGCGCTGTCCAGCCGGACGGCGTCGCCGCCCAGCACGGAGCCCGACCAGGAATAGCCGGTGCTGGGATTGGCGTCCAGGGAAAGAAGGGCCGTATGGCCTGCATCCGGGGACTCGGCCATCGCACAGGAAAGCGTCAGCAACAAGGCAGACAAAAGCGCGATCCATTTTTTCATCGTTTCATGACCTCCTCCATGTGTTCCACGATATAGACGGCAAAAGGCTCAGATTTGTTCCCATATGCCGGCAATTCTCTGCATGCAAATGTCTGTTTTCCCGATCACAGTCTGAGCAGGGGATTCACAAAATGCGCCGGCCTGCAAGCGCAGGCGGCGCAGATTGCTATGGGCAGGCTGGGCGCTCCGCAGGTGCGTATCCGCGCAGCGCAGGTCTCAATCCATCGTCAGAAGATAGGACATGGTATAGTCCTGCTGCAGCCAGACGGTCGCGGTCGCGTCCTGCGCGTTGTAAATCACGCTGTACTGCGTCATGGAGGTCGCCTCCGTGCCCGGATCCTGCGCCGCGACGCTGAGGATCTTCATGGCCTGGGCCGCGGTCATCTTCGTCATGTAGCTTACCTGGGTAAAATCGATATAGCGCTCCACCGCGCTGACGATGCCGGTCAGGCGGTGATAGCCGTGGCCATAGCCGTAGTGGTACTCCCGCACGGTGTTGACAAGAGGAGTCGCCTTTTCCGTGCAGACGCCGTCCTTGTAGCGGTCCTCGGCGTCGTCATAGCCGACATAGTAGTTGGTCACGGCGTTGGTGTCCGTTACAGTCAGCTGATTGTAGCGCCATTCCAGCACGACGGAAGCGCCCGTGGCATCGGTGACGAACAGATGGAAGTCCATGCCGCCCGTATTGCGGATATTGTATTCCCCGGCCAGGGCGACGGCTTCCTCCACCGTGGCGCAGTTGTCCAGAATGTAGCGCGCCAGCACGGAATGGCCGATGGCGACCTTACCCGGCTCCTGCTGGTCGACGGGGGTCTCGCCCTCCTTCACATCCAGCTTCAGGATGGAGACGCTCACGCCCTTTTCGTTGAGGCCGTCCACGCACAGATACGGGAGCAGCACGGCCAGCGAGGTGTCCGTCGTGCCGTCATCCAGCACGCCGGCATAGTAGGCGCCGCCGGCGAGGCTGAGCCAGCAGGCGTCCGCGATGCCGATGGATTTGTACTTGCCCTCCGGGGCGCAGTGAAGGGCCACATTCAGGCCGGTGTACGCGCCGTTGGGATCGGTGTGCCGGTAATCGTAGTTCCTGGCGGTCAGGAAGCAGTCGCCCGTTTCGTTCCAGGTGGTGAATGCGGAGCAGCCCGCGTCGTACTGGCCGAATTTGCCGAGAAGGGTCTGGAAGAGGGGGGTGTCGTAGTCGTAGTCGCAGGTCATTTCGTAGAAAAGGCCTGCCTCGTCGATGCGGCTCAGGGTATCGAGCGAAGCGCGCATCGCGTCGTCAAGCCATTCGGCGGCATGAGGATTGGCGCTTTGCGCACAGGCCGCGCCCGAAAGGCCGACCAGGGCAATGAGCAGAACAAGGGCCGCGAGGACAAGACCGGTTTTTTTCATGTGATTCATCCTTTCCACGGGTTCTTTCTTTCATTGTTCATGAAAGCAGCGCTCTGTTGACGGTTACATTATATCCCAATATTTGAGACTTCGCAAGTGCGGAAGGCGGAGGAAGTTGCCGACTTTGTCGACTGATTAATTTGCTTCAGTACGCTATAATGAAATACTGTCCGGCTTCGGCTGCGGGGCCGGAAACAACTTTTCGGCATCGTCCGGATGCCCGATCGCCGGAGCCGGCAGCATATCAGAGGAGGCATATCCACCATGCAGATTCGAGAACAGTCCATCGGCAAGCTGGAGCTGGGCGTGCTGAGCAGCCTGTCGGACAGCTATATGATGCTGCCCTTTCTTGTGTTTTCAAGCCTGCTGACCGGGAAATCGACGGTCGTGAACTTCTTTGTGCCCGTGGTGATCCTGTATTCCATCCAGAGGGCTTGCCTGATTGCCCTGCGCGGGTTCGGCGAAATCACCAATCCCTACAGGATTCTGCGGGGCGGGCTGCTGCTCTCGCTTGCCGGCGCGGTGCTGCTGGCGCTTTCTCCGCTGTACCGGCCGCTGCTGATGATCAGCGCGCTGCTGGTCGGGGTCGGGCTGTCTTCGGTTCGCGCCATGTTCATCCCGCTCTATACCGCCGTCACGCAGCAGGACGCCTCCCTCAGGCAGGGAAAGCGCATTGGCACAGGCCTGTATCTGCTGGTCATGCTGTCGGCGCTGATCCTGGGGAAAAGATATCTGCCGGTTCTGGAGCTGCTGTTTTTGATTTACATCGCCTGCGCGGCGTGGATTCTCCTCCGCTTTGATGGCGATGCGCTCTTTGGGCAGCGCAAGGCCTTCGACACCGGAAAGAGGAAGCCCGTATTCTTCGTCTTCGGCGCGCTGGCGCTGCTTTGCCTGCTCATCCTGCGCCAGTACAAACAGTCCGGCGTCTCCATGCTGATCTGGCTGACGCCGGCGATGCTGGTCATCTTTGTCGTGATGGAGATGTGCAGGCGGCGGAAGTACGTGGCCTTTATCTATCAGACGTACTGGGCAGGCGCGGTGAAGAGCCACCTAAGAACGCTAGTTTGGATACAAGCTAGCGTTCTTCCTTTTATATCCGTTCTTGCAGAATGTGCCCCTATATCCGCCTCTTGAATCTGTCCCCAGACGCTTTGCTATTTCACGGCGCAACGAATGGATGGTTCAGGAGAGCGATACGGTTGTAGCTTATGTGACCCACGGCTGGGGCGGCGCAGCAAAGACGCTGGACTATGCCCGCAGGAAAAACAGACGCATAATTCTTTGTGGTTTGGCAAATAATGAGTATACAGAAAACTGACACAGATTTAGCCCCACGGTATGGATCAAGAATCCGTACTGAGAGGCGGTCCAATAAAACAGTATATTGTTTTGGGGAACGGCATGATTTCGGTCATGCTGTTTTTCCGTTTCGTAAGTCATAGAGTAATGCGGTGGGAAGTATACCGATGTAGTTGTAGCTGATCTCCACATCCTGCACCCGGTGTCCGCTGGACTTGTCCGGGGAGTGAACATATACAGCATTGACCATATCGTTCAGAATGGTGGGTGTCAGCTTCTCTAAGTGCAGATACTTCTTCGCCTGACGGATAAATTTGTCTACATTATATGAAAGAGCCGGGATTGCTCCCGGCCCATGCTTGTCTGCTAGAATTACTTCCTGTTCTGTTCAATCCATTGCACAGCAAAGTCCACAAGCTCTCTCTGCTTCATAAGCGTTATGGTTGCATTGCCCAATGTGACCTTTTGAACGGAATGACGGTTCTCAAAGGCCTCTCCGATTTCCTCAAAATCCTCACCGTCCACAAAAAGAGTATCATAGGATTTCCAGATCCGCTGACCGTTTTCCATAACGGCACTGTATTCCGTGCTGTTGTGCTTTCCGGGGTAGTCTGCTCTCACATCTGCCAAATGCAATGAAGTGTTCTTATCGTAACCAACGCCGATCAGCAGTACATACCCATCCAGTTCATACAGTTTCCCGATGGGTGAACCCTCCCCAAAGATATTAGAAAGGTCATGATCTTGTGTAAGATACGCAGCATATTTTCCGTTCGCAGCCACTGAACGGGCGGGATGATCGCTACGCAGCGTACCGGGCCACCTGCGGAACATTTCTGCAACAGCCCCCATGGTATTTGTGGGTGTGATATCCTTGTTGTACGCAGGCCAATTGTCCCGGATGATCTGCCACCATTCCTCCGGTTCTTCCCAGTGAACGCCAGCGGTGGGATCAAGATTCTTCCATGATTGGGTTGGCATCAAAATGGTTCCGTCTGCGCCTACACTTTCCAACAAGGCTTCAATGACAATCTGTGCGCCACCGCAAACAAATCCCATACTGCTCAGCGAGGTATGAACCATAATCGTCTGACCTGCGGTAATACCAATCTTTTTTAGCGCAGTCAAAATGTCCTGCTTTAATACGATTTTTCTCTCCATTTACAAAACCTCGACAAACTACATTTACGCTTTCAGCTTCTCTTCGATTTCCTTGTCCGGCCAGTAGCCCCAGGATTCTACGATCTTACCGTTCATAACCTTGAAATTTTCCAGCGCTTCGAAGCTGACCCGTTTTCCGGATTCATTGTGAAGTCCATCAAAACGCACTCTGGTGGCAACCATTCCCCCTTCTGCGAAAGCATCAATTACAGTTGCATTCAGATAAGCATACTGCCCGGCAACGATTTTCAGAATGCCCACCGCATCCGCATTGCTCCTTGCGGCAGCAGGACTGTTGTCAATATAATCCTCTGTCATACAGTCCATCACAAAACCATAATTTCGGTTCGTATAGCCTTCTTCAAAAAAGCGGATGACCAGTTCTGTTGGTGTCATGGGAATAACCTCCTGATTTTTATGTTATCATTTTATCGCAGATAAAAGCAAATTGCAAAGGTTAACACCGTAACCCTGCACAAAAAGAAATTGCGGCATTTATGTTCTCTGCACAAATGCCGCATATAAGTTATGTCCTGCTGCTTCTCCTGACCACAAGCTGCACCGGAAGCCGGATTTGTGTTTCGGTCTGTCTGCCTTCCTTTAATTCCCGGAGTTTCTCTATGGCAATCCTTGCCCGAAGTGCGCCATCCTGCCTGACTGTGGTAAGAGATGGAGATACCATCTGGCAGAGAGGTGTGTCATCAAAACCTACAACAGCAATTTCCTCCGGAACCCGGATTCCCTGCTCATTCAGAAAGCCGATGAAGTCAACCGCATAGTAATCTGAAACTGCAAAAACCGCAGTTGTATTCAGAATCCTGTTCAGATGTTCTCTGTAGAATTGCCAACGCTGCTGCCGATGCATGGGAACCAGTAGATAATCCGCAAAGCCGGGAGCAAATCCTGTCTGGAAGCCCTGTACCCGCTCCATATCCACACAGATGTCATTGTCGGCAATACATAAAGCCCGTTCGTGACCATTCTCCCGGAGATAACAGCCTGCCTGATGGCCGCCGTCATAGTTATCGATGGTGATATTCACGATCCTTTCCGGGTTTTTACAATAACCGTCATAGACCACAAAAGGAATCCGCATATGATTTCGAAGATACACATAATCCTGATCGCAGAAGCCGATCACCACGATTCCGTCCAGATTCCACATGGATGCAAACTGAATGATTTCTTCTGCACTTTTTGCTTTCTTCACCATCATAAATTGCCCGTTGGCCTCGATTTCGGTGGACAGATAATTCAACGAAGAGGAGATAAAGAAATCATCCAGCGTGTGCCCTTCGTATTTTTCATGGTCATTTACGAACACGCCGATAATTCTGGAAGAGTTCCGGGCCAGCAAAATACCAGCCATGCTGGGAATGTATTGCTTTTCTTCCAACAGCGCCATGACCCTCTTCTGGGTTTCCTCAGAAATCTTCTTTGTTTTTCCGTGAATCACATTGGAAACCGTGGCCGTACTAAGCCCCAGCTCCTGCGCAATATCACTGATTCTAACCCTCTGGTCCTCCATTTGAGATGCCTCCTGTCAGCTGAATCTGAGATTAGTTTATATCCATCCGGCAGGAAGGTCAAAGGTTAATCGCATAACCCACAACAAGAATGCGTGCGTTGCATTACTCAGCTGCCAAAGAAATGAGCCGGGATTTCTCCTGGCTCACGCTTTATTTGGGAAAGCCCCAGATCAGAAAATAGACGATCATGGAAACTGCATCAATTGCCAGAACCGCTCCGGCGATGATGCCCACGATCTTCAGCCCCTTCTTAGCTTTCTGCTTGTTTTCTGTAGTCATGACCTTTGCCCCCAATTCATCCAGTTTTGTTGTGACAGGAACTTTTCCCAACACCAGCTCATCCAGAGAGATTTCGAACAGCTCCCCCAGAGCAACCAACTTGTCCATGTCAGGAGTGGAATCGCCCGTTTCCCGTACTTAAAGATATTGGTTATGTATGAGTGCCTACGCCTACTTGCATAGGCACTCATATCTTTGTTTTTACTCAATTTTGCCAATTAAGCGGTAGTAGATGTCAATATTCTGCTCACGCACCCCATCCTCCGTGGTTGCTTCGTGAATGACGATTTTTTCAATCAGTCCATTCAGAAGCTCTGCTGTCAGTTCGGTGGGATAGGAATACTCAAACTCCTTCCTCATGCGCAGGCGCAGGAAAGAATTCGGTCTGTACAATATTCTGGGCATGGGTAAAACTCATATCTCCATTGTACTGCTCTGGGAGACCCTGTTGACCGCAGTTATTGCTCTGGTATTTGGATTGATTGGCGGCGTCACGCTGTCCAAGGCGGCAGAGCTGATCATGGTAAACATCATGGGCGGAGAGATCATCTATGATCTGACATTTTCTCTGGACAGCTTCATCAATGCCCTGACTGTCTATACCGTGATTTTCGGTTTCATCATGCTGCGGGCACTCTGGCAGCTTCGCAAGACCAGTGCAATAGGACTTTTGAAAAGCGAAAACGCCGGCGAGAAGTTGCAGCGTCTGTACTGGCTATGGGGCTTTTTGGGCGTCATTGTCCTTGGTGCGGCGTACTTCATCGCCGTAAGCATTAAGGATCCTATCTCTGCGCTGGTAATGTTTTTCGTTGCCGTACACGGCGTTGTCATTTGCGCTGGTTTGTGGTAGAATACAAATGACAAGCGCCCGTTCTTTTTCAAGGGGTTTGGGTTGCCTGTTGCGTCCCGGTCTGTGTGGTAGCTGACCGGGACATTTTTTTTATTTTTGGGGAACATTCCGATATAGTGTGCAAGAACTGAAGCTGACTTTCAAAAAGTCCCCATCCAGCAAATACACGGTCAACTTCGGGTTCTGGTTCCATTTCATCATAAACGATGCGCTGAAAAAGTAAGGATAGCTATGATTTCAAGAATTGGATTAAGGCGGCGGGCGTTCGAGCGATCAAGACCATTGCGCAGACTGCCGTTGCAACCATCGGCACGTCTGCCGTTATTTCTGAAGTCAACTGGGTTATGGTTGCGTCCGCTTCTGTGCTGGCGGGCGTTCTTTCCCTGCTGACTTCTGTTGCTGGCCTGCCTGAACTGGATGAAGGAACCCCTGAAAGGGGTGAATAATCATGTTTACGGCTTCGCAGCTTGTGGCATTCGTCATTTCGATGATCGGAATGCCCTATTGGTACGGAACCTGTGTTTACGTCTGCACAACCGCCCTTCTGAACAGTAAATCCCGGCAGTATCCGGCGCATTACGGTTCTTCCCGCATGGCGAAGTATAAACAGGCCATTGCAAACCGCAAGGTTTGTATGGACTGCGTGGGCATGATCAAGGGGTTCTTCTGGACGAACGGCGGCGCGGGCGTTTTGGCCTACATCAAGGGCGGGGCTAAATTTTCCGTTCGGTATGGAACAAACGGATGCCCGGACAAGAGCGCAAGCGGAATGTTGGAGTGGTGCAAAAAGAAGGGCTGTAAGCACGGCACGATTTCCAATCTGCCCGACGTTCCCGGTATTCTGCTTTTCAGCCCCGGTCATGTGGGCGTATATATTGGCGGCGGCGAAGCCGTTGAAGCCCGTGGTTTCAACTATGGCGTGGTCAGAACCAAGGTGAAGAATCGTTCGTGGACGGAATGGGCGTATCTGCCTGAATCCCTGCTGAAATATGATCAGGGAAGCGGCACTGTTATTCCCACCCCTGAACCTGAACCCGAAAAGCCGACCACCTACAAGCTGGGCGAACGGGTGCTGAAGCTGACTTCCCCCAATATGCAGGGCGACGACGTGAAGGAACTGCAAACCCGTCTGAATAAGCTGGGTTTTGAATGCGGCGCGGCAGACGGCATTTTCGGAAAGAAAACGCTTGCCGGGGTAAAGGCTTTTCAGCTTGCCCACAATCTGACTGTTGATGGGAAATTCGGTTCCGCGTCCTTCGCTGCATTGAACGGCAGTTCCACGGAACAAACGTACACCACCGTTCAGGGTGATACCCTGTGGAAAATCAGCAAGAAATTCTTGGGTAAGGGTTCCCGTTACAAGAAAATCATGACGGCAAACGGCATGACTTCAACCCTGATTCGCCCCGGAATGGAACTGAAGATTCCCGTGTGATGGTGTTACTATCCTGTCACTAACGCCCCCGTCTGAACCCATCTTCAAGCGCCCTGAAAGTTCAAAGGAACGCTGAAATTACGGGCATTTGGGCGGTTGTGAATTGAACAAAAATATGATATATTGTAATTGGAAGCATGCTGATGCTGGTGCAAAATGCACCCTGATTTCTCAAGCGGGTGCGTGAAAGCGGTTGTATCATAATCAACCGGATTAGCCAAAAGTCGTTCGCTTTGATTCGTTCAGGCGGGTGGCTTTTTTCTTATGCTTTAAGGGATAAAGGGCTTTTATTGTTTTAGATTTCGGATGCGATAATTCGTATTATTCTATACGGAAGAATCCTTTTCTATCGGCTACCTTATCGGCTACATGCTGCTGGTGATGCAACTGACTTCCAGCGAGCAGCTGATGCCGCGCTTCAAGCCCGCGTTGAGGAGCTAGAAGCCGCCGCCGCTAAGGAGTAAGCGAAAGCCCGCCGCTAGTGACTAGAAGCGGCGGGCAGTTCCGGGGGCCAGGGCTTCGCCTGCTATCCCTGCCCCGATTATAGCGTAGAAGAGGGAAAAGCGCGGGAATAAAAAAGCCTGTGGAACTGTGGACTGTTCCCGTAACAGTAGACAAAGAAAAGAAGAGCCTTGTTG
>OLGB01002456.1_pt1 | contig 19699 bp, 17 predicted proteins | sample 1605691 | NCBI WGS metagenome assembly OLGB01 (sample SAMEA3888925, study PRJEB22519) | human gut metagenome | biome: human gut; feature: human-associated habitat; material: faeces | place: Denmark | collected 2010 | reverse complement strand
ACATTTCTCAAAATGGCAAAACGAACGCTTCGCTTTAATCAGCTTTTTCCTATATCCGCCCGTAGCAAACTTGTATTTTTAGGTAAATTTTCTGTAGGGGACGGGTTGCCCGTTCCGCGCTGAAAGACGATATAATATAAACGAACAGACCTGTTCTCATCGGGATGATCCCTTTGAAAACAGGTCTTGTGTTGTTTATATTACGGAAGTGCGAATCAAAAATCACGCCTTAGATTTGTTTTTCCGCTTAATATTTTTCACTATCAAATTGTATTCTTCCAATGCCTTAGCTGCGGCTTCTTTTGTGATGCTTTGCTCTCCGTAGCAGGCTTGTTCAAAAGGTGTGATAATTTCTTCCGCATTTCTGTTCGTCTTTTCGGCTATGAATTCCGAAAGCTGCTTCGGGGTGAGCGTTTTGGTTTCCGTTTTGAAGCGCTTGGAGAGCTTTGACGAAAGTCGGTTGTAAAGCATTATTACTGCTTTGCTTCCGTCCGAGTGCTTTACGCGGAGAACGAACAGCTTTTCGCTTATTGTCGGCATAAGAAGTACGAGTACAAGGAGCAAAATTCCGATGACAACGACGGTCACGCTTGTGACAAATACCGTGAGGTAGTCCGTTTCGCCGTTTTCGTTATTGCCGCCTGCGCCTGAGCCTGTGCTGTTTCCCGAAACGGTCGGTTCGTATATCGTCCAGCCTGCGCCTGCGATGTAGACTTCGGGGTAAGCATGGGCATTTTCTGTTGTGATGCTGTAGACGCCTGCGGTTTGAATTTCGCCGCTGTTGAAGCCCTCAACATAGTGTACGTTCAAGCCTGCGGCTTTGGCAAGAAGACAGAATGCAGTCGCAAAATCGGAGCAAGTGCCTCTTTTGCTTTCGTTTACGAAAAACTCCGGTGTGTCTTCATCGGTCGGTGCTCTGTAGCCGAGGTCATAGGAGAAGCTGCCATCGTTAAAGAATGACTCGATAGCCTCGGCTTTTTCGTAGTCGTAGGTCAGACCCTCGGTTATGCTTGCGGCAAGGCTGCGCATTTCCTCGGAAATATCATACTGTTCAAAGCCGTCAAAACTTGTCGGCATATCGAAAAATTCATCGTTGTATTCGTGCAGAAAAGCATAGACGGTATCGTAATTTTCCGTGCCGAGGTCATAATTATACGCCATATCGTAGAGAAGCGAGTAGAAATCCTCGTTGCTCATATCGCAAAATCCCGATTCGATATAGCCGCTCGAATAAGCTTCATCCTTGCTGTAAAAATCGACGGAGTATTCCTCATTCGGGCGCAGGAACGAATAGTTCACTGTCATATCGGTCATTATCTCGCCGAGGTCAGTGCGCCTTGTCGATTTAAGATCACTTCGTCCGTAGAGAGAAGCCGCGATAGTACGCTCGGGCGCAAGCAGGTAGACGGACGGGTAATCGATAGGCTTTACATAAGCCGTGTGAACGGTTTCGTTCGCAGCGGCAAAACGCTCTATAGCGGCTCTGTCGAAGCTTTCGGGAAGAAGCTGACCGCCTTGGCCGAGGTATTCAAGGTAAGCCTTTGCGAGCTTGTTCAAGCTGCGCTTTTCGGCTTGTTTCTGCCAGCCAAAGCGGCTCATTCTGCTCGGAGCGGAGGTTTTCGAGAACCACCAGCGGTTCTCACTGTCGTAGCTGTCGTAGACTTGGACTTTGTAGTATTCGGGCGTGTCAACATTGACAACGAAAAGATCGCGCTTTTCCATCTGATTGTAAAGGTCGGCATTGCCCGAGTGTTCGGTGTAGCTGCCGTCGATACTGCCGTAGCTTCCGCTGAATGAAAAGTAGGAGCTGAACTGCTCAAATTTTTCGTAGTAAGGCGTTTCCTGCGGCTTCGGGATAAGAAGCGCAACGAGAAGCGCGGCAACGGCGAAATCAACATAACCTGTCAGAGCGGCGGCTTTTCCGTGGCTCGGTATAGCTTTGCCCGAGGTCTTGTAGTGGTAAAGATAAAGCATCACATCGACTGCGGCGAGTGCGGCGGCATAAAATGTCGGCACCGGCTGAGAAGCCTTGATGAAAACCGCGCACGGTATCATCGCAAGCAGCGTCAGTATCGAAACTCGGTAGATAAGGTGCGTGAAATAATACACCGCCGAGCTGATGAAAAACGTGAAGAACAGCATCAGCGAGAGCATATACGCGGCGTTCGTTTCGATAGTCGCAGCACCCGTCATAAACCATTCGATGAATTCTATCCTGCTCGGCGCGAACGCCATAACAAAATCTATCGCGGCGAAGATAACAGCCATTATCCCTGCATAAACGAAAAATCCGAGCTTTTTATGCTTTGAGATAAAGTCGAGTGTCGCAAAGAAAACGAGCGTAAGTCCCGCAGAGAGCAGACAGTATATGTTGACATACGTTTTAAGGTAAAGATAGGCGAGTGCAGAGCAAATTATCTGCACAAAGATGAACGGCAGAACCTTTTTTGCCGCATTTTCCCGTGAGAAAAATTTTATATCTTCCAAATCTGCCGCTCCTTTCTTTTAAAAAGTTTATTCGATAAAGTCGTCTGCGATAAATTCAGCACCGTTTATTTCGGTTGGGATATCGTGAGCTATCGCAGTGAATTTCAGACCGTAATTTTCGGCGGAGTCCATTTCAGCTTTGAGCAAGGCATCTGCACAGGGCGTGAAAAGCATCGCTGCGCCTATTTTTTCAGCATCGCAAAGCTCTTTTACGGGAAGTCGGGGTGTTTTTTCGGGTGAGAAAAATTCATACCGTGCAAGCGCCGTCCGAAGCTCGGAAAGTCCCGATTCATCGTTGACCTCGTGCGGCTCAAAGCCGTTTTCCGTCCGAAACCACACGGAGCTTTCAAAACCAAGCTTCAAAAGAGCAGAGCAAACGCCGAGTGAACCCTCGACCGAGCGTTCGCAAAGCCTGCGGTCAGTTCCGCCGCTGTCGATAACGATAGTCTGCTGCATAGCTTCTATCTCATCATCAAGACGGACGAAGTAAGCGTCCTTTTTTGAGGAAAGCTTCCAGTTTATGCGCTTTATCGGGTCGCCCTCAGCATATTCACGGTGGGTGAAGCCCGGCATTCCGCCGAACATACTGTAGCTGTCGTTTTCCTTGGTGTCCTCGCTTTCGTCCGAAAAGCGCATCGCGTCCGCAGCGGAGCGGATAAACGGACAATCGGGCGAGATCTCGGGAATATCGGGGAAAACATAGACTTTTTCGTTGTTCTGAAGCGGTTTTACGCCGAAGCTTACAATGTTCATAAAGTCGGAAACGGTGATCTTCGCTTCGCCGATATGAAGCGCGCCCCACATTGTCGGCTTTATCACAGCATCAAAGCTTGTGCTGCCCTTTGCGCTGACGGCGGCGGAAAATTCGGACGAATCGTAAACTGCGCCGTCCGTTTCGGCGAGGCTTATTTTTATATTTGAAATGGGCAAAAAGCTGTCATTCGTGAGCTTGATGTGAAGCTTCAATTCTTCGTTTTTGTAAACAAGAGTGCTGCCGAACGACATTTCGGCGCGGATAAGACCTTTTTTATACGAGATAAAGGTCATAAGCTGAACGATGAGCGAAAACACGAGCGCAGCCGCAAGGATGTAGAAGAATGTCCAACCCGTCGGCGCAGACATATAAAGTGCGAAAACGAGGGAAAGTCCGAGCGCGATAATGTATCCCAAGCACCGAACGATGAGCGCCGCTGCTCGGCTATGTTTTTTGGGGGGACGCGTTTTTTTCATAGCCTGTCCCTCTTATTCGGTCGGAACGGCAACTCGCGAAACTGCGGCATCGATAACGGCTTCGGCAGAACCGAGCGAAGCTTTTCCCTTTGGCGAGAGCATTATTCTGTGCGCAAGCACGATAGCGGCGCAGTTCTTTACATCATCGGGCGTGATGAAATCCCTGCCGTCGATGAAAGCTCTTGCCTTTGCAGCCTTGAAAAGTGCGATGCTTCCTCTCGGACTTACGCCGAGCTTGATATTTTCATCATTTCGCGTTGCTTCGGCAATGGAAACAATGTAGTTCTTGACATTTTCAGCCGCACGGACTTTCTTCGCTTCGTCCTGCAAAGCGGCAACATCGTCCGTTGTGATAACGGCGGAAAGCTTTGAAACGGGGTTCTCAAATTCGTTTCGTTCGAGGATAGCGCTCTCCTCGGCTAAGGTCGGATAACCCATGCTTATGCGCATCGCAAAACGGTCCATTTGTGCCTCGGGAAGATGATATGTGCCGTAGGTCTCAACGGGGTTCTGCGTCGCGAGAACCATAAACGGGCGCATTAGCGTGTGCGTCTGACCGTCAACGCTTATCTGGCGTTCCTCCATAACCTCGAGCAGAGCCGATTGAGCCTTTGGTGAAGCACGGTTTATCTCGTCCGCAAGCAGAAAGTTGCAGAAAGCCGCGCCCTTTTTGTATTCAAACTCGCCCGTAGTTCTGTTTATCATCGAAAAGCCCGTGATATCGGACGGCATAATGTCAGGCGTGAGCTGGATACGGTTGAAGCTGCCGCCGACAGAGCGCGAAAGTGCTGCCGCAAGCTGTGTCTTTCCGACTCCTGGTACGTCCTCGATAAGAACATGACCCTCCATAATGAGCGCAGTTACGGCATTCATGATAACATCGTGCTTTCCGACGATGACCTTTTCAATGTTTTCAATAAGTGCGGAAATTCTTTTATCCATAATTTTCTCCATGCTTTTTTATAAAAATTCCGTCAGCTAAATTATTATAATAGTATTATTATGTAATAATTTATTGACGGATATTAATACTAAACACCAATAAAATACAGAAAAAATCTGCGCCGAAATCCAATAAAAATCTGTTTTTAACAGATACGAGATTGTCGGCTTGATTTTTTCCAAATTTTAAATGGTGTTTAGTATGATTTCTTATGATTTTTTTGACTTCATAACAAGTATAGTCGCGAGGACTGCGATCACAACAGCCATTGCAACGATGACGATAACAACGCCAACGCTTAAACCGCTCTGCTGTGCAGAAGTTTCTGTGGTTTCAGCAGCTTCGGTCTGCTCGGTCTGTTCTGTTTCGGAAGAAGTTTCTTCGGTCACTGCTGCTATGGTTTCCGATGAATCCTCAGCTTCAGCGGCTTCTGTTACTTCGGCAGGCTCGGGAGCTTCAACGGGGTATTCGCCGTCAAGGTCGCCTGCAACTTTGAGGTTATTGTATTCCCAAGCAGCGTAGCTTTCTGAACTGTCGGGGTAAACGTGAACAGTTCCGCCGACGTTCATAAATGCGCTCGAAGCGTTTACGGACGGCGCTTCTTCGGCATAAACATAAATATCGGTGAGGTTATTGCAGTCTGCAAAAGCACCGTCGCCGACCGATGTTACAGACGGTCCGATGATAATTTCGGAGAAGCCGCACTTGCCGAAAGCATTTGCGGGAATTTCCGTTACCTCGGGCGAAACTGTGAAGCTCTCAAAGCTTTTGCAGTCCTTGAAAGCACCCTCGCCGAATGAGGTTATCCCAACCGAATTTGGCATTTCCGTGAGTGCTTCGCAGGCTTCAAAAGCATTGCTGCCGACCTTTGCAACAGTGTTCGGTATTGAAATTTTTTCAAGCTTTCGATTGCTGTTGAAAGCGCTGTCGCCGATTTCAACCGTATTCTTTGGAAGACTGATAAAGCGGAGTTGATTGCGGTAGGGGAGAGCGTTATCGGGGATAATGCCGTCTTCCGTATCGGTCTTGGCAAGTTCGATGTATTCAATGTTCGGGATAACGTTGAGCGCGCTCCAGTCGGAAGCGTCAAGCGTTCCGCTCATAACGCATATTTTCGTGATGAAATTGTAGTCCGTGCCGTTTGCGGATTCGGAGATAGCGTCGGCAAGCTTTCCCGTTTCAAAGGAATCGACCGTGACGGATCCGCCCTCGGCTTCTTCGGCATAGGCTCTGAGCGATGATTCGATAGGCATTATGATAATGCCTGCCGCAAGTGCGACCGCGAGTATCACCATAATAATTTTAAAGGTGAGGCTTTTTTTCTTTTTCTGCGGAGTCGGAGTGTAGGTTTTGCTGCCGCTTTTCTTGCTTTTTGCCATAGTAATACGTTCCTTTCGGTTTATTTGTCACTTTTCACGGAAAAATGTCCTGCGATCTGTATTTTATCGGGAGTAAAAAGAAAAACGTCCGTTGTGAGCGGCTTCGGTGAGCGTTTGTACTCACGGACGATCTCTTTTCCAAGCTTTTCGAGGATATTGTTCGTTATATTTTCAAGTATGAGAATGCTTTCGCAGGACGGCGCAACAACGAGAAATTTCGCGCCCATATAATTGTATACGACCTGACGGAAATCATTGCAGAGAATGAACGAAACTCCGAGATGCTTGCACGGCAGTTCAAATTCCATCGCATTCACACCCTCGGCAATGCTCGTTTTCTTGACCTCGGTTTTGGCGAGAAGCCTGCACATATTTCTGTCGGCAACGGAGAAAACGACCTCACGCGGCATTCCCCAGCGTTTGAGTATCGCCTCGTCAAGAGGGCGAAGCTCCGTATCATCGGCGGTGTAAACAATGACCTTGCAAAGTCCTCCTGCGAATTCGGCACTTATCATTCCGGGGCGAATGTCCTTTTCGCGCATTATCGCGAGCCGCAGGAACTCCTGACCGTTCGTGAAAGATACCATTCGTATCTCCATATCTATTTCCTGTTCAAGCTTTTGCATAAGCGAAGCCAAAAGCTCGGGCGAAGGTGTGCTTTCATATTCCGAACGTGCCTTTGAGGTGTCAACGGAAAAGTCGGAAACGCCATTCGTCAGCCGATAGCGGTCGCCGTTCTTTTCGGAAACGGTCAGACTATGCTTTTTCAGCAGATTTTTGAATTCCGAACCGAATTTATCTTTTTTCAGAACGTCATTCAGCTTTTCCATAAGTCCGTTCAAATGCAGCCACCCTCTTTCAATCAAAATCAACTATTATTATAGCATAAAAATTTCCGCTTGTACAGAAAAATTTTGCGGTTTTGCGGAAATTTTCATCTGAGGATTCCCGTTTCGTGCAAACGCTTGCGAACTTCATTGGCAGGTCTGCCGTGACGTGCGCTTATCTGCGTCAGCGAAAGACCTTTTTCGACTTCATCACGCAGACGTTCGGTTTCATCGACCGTCCAGCCGCCCTTGACTTCGGACGGAGAATTTTTCTTATCAGTTCCACTCGAAAATTCCTTTATAACGGCAAGGAAATCCTCACCGTAGCTTTCGCATTTCTTGCGTCCGACACCCGAAACACCGAGAAATTCTTCGATAGTTGAGGGCATTCTGCGGCACATATCGCGAAGCGTTGCATCGGTGAAAACGAGGTAGGCAGGGATATGCGCTTTCTCGGCAATATCCATTCGCTTCGATTTGAGCTTTGCGAGAAGCTCTGTGTTGACGGGAAATTCCGCAGGCTTTTCCTTTGCTGTGATGCGGTGGACCTCTTTTGGCAGCTTCATTTCAAACCTTTGTCCCGACCTTATCGCAGCTGCCGCAAGGTCTGTCGGAACAACAACGGGGTAGTCGTTGCCGCGCAAATTAAGATACCCTTTTTCAACAAGATTGTCGATGATAAGGCGCACTCTGTGCGTAGGCACATCTGCCATTATTCCGTAGGTCGAAAGTGTGTCATAACCGTTTTGCCTGAGCTTTTCTGCCTTTGAGCCGCGGAGAATATCCGTTATCGCAGCTTTGCCGAGATAGTGTCCGTTGTGGTTGCATACGCGGTAAACACAGCTGATTATTTTCTGCGCTTCTGTGGTGATATCGACCGTTTCAAAGCTTGTGCAGCAGTTGGAGCAGTGACCGCAGAAAACGGGCGGATTTTCGCCGAAATATTTGAGTATGCTTGCACGAAGACAATCGGTGGTCGTTGCATAAAATGTCATCTGTTTAAGACGTTCGTAATCACGGGCGCGGAGCTCCGCTTTTTCCTGCTCGGTGAGTTCTTCATTGCCGTCATTTGAATTTTCGATAAGAAAACGCGCGAGCGCAACGTCCTGACCGCTGTAAAGAAGTATGCAGCTTGCAGGCTCGCCGTCACGTCCTGCTCTGCCTGCCTCCTGATAGTAGCTTTCGATATTTTTCGGCATATTATAATGTATGATGAGCGAAACGTTTGATTTGTCGATACCCATTCCGAAAGCGTTCGTTGCGACCATTATGCCGCATTTGTCGTAGAGGAAAGCGTCCTGATTTCGGCGGCGTTCATCGTCCGAAAGTCCTGCGTGGTAACGGGTCGCCGAGTAGCCTTTTTCGCACAAAGCATCGCAGACGGTTTCAACGTTTTTCCTCGTTGCGCAGTAGACGATAGTGCTTTTTCCGCGGTTCTCGTCAACTATTTTCATAAGCTCGTTAAGGCGCTCGGCAGGTCTGCGCACCTCGAAGTAGAGGTTCTGTCGGTCGAAGCCCGTTGTTATCGTGAAAGGGGAGCGCAGTCCGAGCAGTGAGGAGATGTCTTCCTTGACGTGTTCGGTGGCGGTAGCTGTGAAAGCGGTCACGATAGGACGGCGTGAAAGCTTTCCGATGAACTCGGGGATTTTAAGATAACTCGGGCGGAAATCCTGACCCCATTGCGAAACGCAGTGCGATTCATCGACCGTTACCATTGAGATATTGCTGTTTTCGGAAAAGGCGAGAAAGCTGTCGGTAACGAGCCGCTCGGGGGCAACATAGATAAGCTTGTATTCGCCGTTTTCGGCACGGCGAATGACCTCGCGGTACTGCGAAGCGTTGAGCGAGCTGTTTATGTAAGCCGCGCGAATGCCCGACTGTACAAGGCTCTCGACCTGATCTTTCATCAGCGAGATGAGCGGCGAAATGACTATCGTTATCCCGTCAAGGAGCATCGCAGGAACTTGGTAGCATACAGATTTTCCCGCGCCCGTCGGCATTATCGCAAGAACGTCTTTCCCTGCGAGGATATTATCGATTATCTCAGACTGACCGTTTCGGAAATCATCATGTCCGAAATACTGTTTTAAAACTTCAAATTTGTTCATTTATGCTTTCTTGTCCTTTAATTTGCACTTATATCCGCCGAGTTGGTCTTTTAGCGGACAGACTTCACATTTCGGGCTTCGCGCGCAGCAGTATTCGCGCCCGAAAAGCACTATCCTATGGCAGAAATCCGAACTTTTTTCGGGAGGGAGAAGCTTGCGCAGATCGTCCTCGACCTTTTGCGGCTCGGTGTTCGCGGTAAGTCCGAGCCTGCCGCAAATTCGTATAAAATGTGTGTCCGTCACGACCGCAGGCTTGTGAAAAACGTCGCCGACGATGAGGTTAGCGGTCTTTCTTCCAACACCGGGCAGCTTTATAAGTTCCTCCACCGTGTCGGGGAGAACGCTGTCGAGGTCATAATATAATGTGTGCGTCATCTCGGCGATGCTCTGCGCTTTTGTCTTGTAAAGTCCGCATGGTCGAACTATTTCGGCAATGTCCTCCCATTTTGCATCGGCGAAGCTTTTCAGGGTGGGGAACTTTGCAAAAAGCTCCTTTGTGACGATGTTTACCCTTGCGTCCGTGCATTGTGCCGAAAGTCGGGTCGCTATCAGAAGTTCATACGGTTTTTCATAAACGAGCGAGCATATCGCATCGGGGTAAAGCTTTTCAAGTCCCTCAACGGCAGCTGCCGCTCTTTCTTTTTTAGTCATAATTTATCCTTTCAATTTTTCTTTTGCTGCGCCGTGCGGCGGTATTCTCCGGGGGTCACGCCCGTCTGCCTTTTGAACACTCGGCAGAAGTAGTTTCCGTCACCGAAGCCGCTCTGCTGTGCGGTTTCCTCAATGGAAAGCTCGCCCTCTTCGAGCAGGCTGAATGCTCGCCGAAGTCGGAGCGAGAGTATGTATTCCTGCGGTGTCTGGTGATATGTTTCGGTGAAAATTCGCACGAAGTGGCGTGAAGAATAGTGCGTTACCTCGGCTATCGAATCAAGAGTGAGTTTTTCGGTGAAGTTTCGCTCGATGAATTCAGCCGCGGCTGTGATGTTCTCGGCACTTCGGTTCTTGCCTGATTCCTTTGAGGCGTAGAGCCGCGACAGCATCACCGTAAGCATCATAAAATAGGAGCGTATCAGCGTTTCGCGCCCGTCCGAATCGGTGCTGTACTCGGTCTGAAGCGTTTTCAGAATCTCGCATACGCGGATAAACTCTTCGGGCGGCAGCGTCAGCTTCGTCTGAAGTCCGTTTTTTCCGTAAAAAAGTGAGCGGAAGCTTGGTGAATCGCATATATCCGAATGTTCGCCGAAAAAAGCTTCCTGGCTGAACATTATATTGCATATCCGAAATCCGACAGCCTCGGAAAAGCCGTGCGACATATTTTTTCCAATGGTGAAAACATCACCCTTTTTGATAGGGAAACACTCATCATCAACGATATGCGACGCGCTTCCGCCTATGACTATCGCAAGCTCGATGAAGTCGGCGTGGCTGTGGATAGGGAAGGTGTTTTCGTGATTATCCTGCAAAATATGGAACGGAAAATCGCTTTCTCCCGTGAATTCTTTAAGGTGAAATACTTTCATTTCTATAGATTTACCTGCTTTTTTGTAAGTTCTTACAATGTAATCGGTTTAGATTTTACAACATTTTGTTTATGTCATTATTGTGCTAAAAAATGTCGCTATTTTTATGGTAAAGGTGATAAAACTGTGATATAATTTGTTTACATTGTAGCATATTTTTACAAAATAATCAAGGCTTTGTGCGTACTTTTGTATTGTATGGGCGCTTTGGTTGTTTAAACACTTTGGAGGTGCAGGAAAATGGCAGATGCTGTTAAATCAGCAGCCGATATCGGTTCAAATAAGGGAGTGGTCGAACGAACACCGCGCGAAAAGCTCTGCGATGCGCTTTTCTGGTTCGTGCGCGCTTCTGTGGTGATAAACATCATCATTCTCTTCTTCCCGAATTTTAACGCTGCGAGAGTAACAGATCAGATCAATAAGAATATGTCGCTTTTCACCTGCGGCGTTTCTTATAAAACACTTATCACGAACTTCGGTCGTGCATTCGCAAGAGGCTGGGTCCCCGAGGCAGCGTTCAAACTGCTCAACGCCAGCAGCCTTATCATCATCGCAGCAGTTGTGATAATGATAATCGGCGCTTGTATGTCGCTCGGAAACAATAAAATGAAGAAAACAAGCACATTTTTCACTATCGGCGGCTCTGTTGTTGAGATTTGTGCACTCATCGGTATCTATCGTTCCTACGATATGCTTCTCGGCTCGGAAAAGATCGAAAAAGTAAACCCTGTTTTCCCTGCAATTTTTTGGCTCTATGTCGTTCTTGCAGGCGTAGCACTTCTGGTTTCAGCGGCTGAACTTGTTCTTGTTCCCACAACAAAGGGCGAAAAGGCAGAAATGGCTGCGAAGTACAGACTTTTCCTTATGATGCTCCCGATACTCGTTCTTGCATTCGTGTTCTGCTATCTGCCGCTCTTCGGCTGGAGATATGCATTTTTCGATTATAAGTCGGGCGAAACACTTTCCTGGGACAAGTTCGTCGGCTTAAAGTGGTTCAAGTCACTTTTCAATACGGCAGCAACGAGAAAAGACGTTGTTCGAGTTGTAAAGAACACACTCGCAATGAGCGGACTCGGAATCGCAACGAGCTGGGTGCCAATGGTATTCGCTATCTTCCTCTCCGAGATCAAGAACACACCTTTCAGACGAGTTGTACAGACATTCACAACTATCCCGAACTTCATCAGCTGGGTACTTGTTTACGCTATCGCGCTTGCTATCTTCTCGACTGACGGCTTTATCAACACATTCCTCACATCGATCGGTCACCCGACAATGACCAACTACCTCCTGAGCGATTCACATATGTGGCTCAAGATGCTTGCATGGGGACTTTGGAAGGGTCTCGGCTGGAGCGCTATCATTTACATCGCTTCAATCTCGGGTATCGACCAGCAGCTTTACGAAGCAGCTACCGTTGACGGCGCAGGACGTTTCGCAAAGATGTGGTTCATCACTATCCCCGAACTTATCCCTACATATATGGTACTTCTTCTTATGTCCATCGCAAATATCCTTTCAAATGGTATGGAACAGTACCTCGTATTCTCCAACTCTATCAATAAGAACAGTATCGAAGTTCTCGACCTTTATGTTTATAACCTCGGTATCACAAGCGGACTTATCCCGATCTCGACCGTTATCGGTATGGTCAAGTCCATTATCAGCGTAATTCTTCTTTTTGCCGCTAACAGCGTATCTAAGCTTATCCGCGGCGAGAGCATTGTATAAGGAGGCGGTTTGAAATGACTCACGAAGAAAAGTTGACTAAAAGAGCCGAAGAAAAATATTTCAAAGAGCATACTACGAAGATCAAGCTGACTCCCGGAGATATCGTGTTCAATATCCTGAACTACCTGTTCTTCATTCTGTTCACACTCAGCTGTATTTTTCCATTCTACTATATCTTCATCAACACTATCTCGAACAATGAGCTTGTAAAGAAAGGCGTTATTACGTTCTTCCCACAGCAGATCACCATTCAGAACTATATTATGATGGCGAACGTAAACGACCTTTGGAATTCGTTCGTTGTAACAATTCTCAGAACGCTCATCGGTACGGTTCTTATGGTTTTCGCCTCCGCACTCGCAGGCTACCTTATGACAAAGCAGGAGATGTGGCACAGAAAGTTCTGGTACAGATTCCTCGTTATCACAATGTACTTCAACGCAGGACTTATCCCTACATACCTCAACCTTTCGATGCTTGGTCTTACAAATACGTTCCTCGTTTATATTATTCCTGCAATCGTTTCACCTTATAACATTATTCTCGTAAAAACTTACGTTGAATCTATTCCGGGTGAAATTGAGGAAAGTGCGTTCATCGACGGCGCAGGCTACTGGACGATCTTCTATAAGATCATCTGGCCGCTTTCAAAGCCTATCCTCGCAACTATCGCGATTTTCGGTGCAGTAGGACATTGGAACTCTTTCCAGGATTCACTTATCTACAACTCCAACTCGCCTGAACTCTATACCGTTCAGCACAGACTTTATGTCTACCTGAACCAGTCGTCAAACCTCAGCGCAATGGTAAACGGCGCAACTTCAAGCTCCGATACGGCGGCGCTCTCGGGTGCGATGAATACAAAGATAATTCAGTACACTATCTCAATGATAACAATTATCCCAATTATGCTCGTATATCCTTTCATGCAAAGATATTTTGAATCGGGTATTATGCTCGGAGCAGTTAAGGGTTAATACTAATCTCTGATCAACCTATAGACAAATCCTCGGCTATAATAAATCCACTCGGCGTCTAACTCCCTTGTAAGGCGGCAAGCCTTACTGCGGTCGTTATCCTTGATTGGATTTATTCTATCTGTCGGCTTTGTCTATAGAACGATCAGAGATTAGTATAAAATTCAACAAAACGGGGGTTCATATAGGAAAAATCTTTCCTTTTGGATCTCCGTTTTATCTTTTGGAGGTTTCGATGAAATTTTTCAGTGTAGAAAGTCCGCTTTATAAGTTTATGCAAAGCCTGTGGGATATCCTGAAGCTGAACTTTATGTGGATAATCTTCTGCATACCGATAGTTACGATAGGCGGAAGTACAATAGCCGCTTTCAGCGTCCTGCTGCGAATGTCCGAAGATCAGGAGGGCAACGTCATAAAGGACTTTTGGAAAGCGTTCAAGGAGAACTGGAAGCAGGGGATATTTATCGGACTTCTGCCGCCGATATGCTTTGAAGCCGTTTTTCTCGATTTTCAGCTTTATAACGCAGTGGAAAGCGGAGGACTCGGAATATTGATAGTAGGCTGTTTTTCAGCATATATCTTCATTTTCTGTCTTATCTATGTGTTCCCACTTCTTGCAAGATACGATAATACAGTCATTAATTCAATAAAGAATTCGTTCAGAATAGGAATGAAGTTTTTCGGAAGAACATTCCTGCTACTTGCGATAATCGCAGTGGAATTGCTGATAATTTTCTGGAATACAACAACAATGTTTGTTGGATTGCTGATAGGTCCTGCCTGCATAATGTACACAATAAGCGGCGTGGCAATGCATATTTTCAGAAAAATTGAAGAAGACCCGGCATCACTTAGAAAATAATTCGGAATTATTTAAGTGGACAATGTTTGGTGTTGGTCAAACTGAGCACAGCTTGCGGGAGCGAGGGGCAGAGTCCTCATCGCTTTCCGCTGAGAGCGAAATACCCTAAACTAACAGTGAAAAATTTTGCTGCAATAAAGTAATTACCAACAGCTAAAAAGGCGCAATTCACACCCAAAAAGGTAAAATGAAATATGAGAAATACAATTTCGTAAACCTAAAATGTGAATTGCGCTTATTCTTTATGTTCGTAACAACTATCCTTGGCAGATAAACGTGAGGAGCAAAGCGACGAGCGTTTAGCGCCAACGGGATATGAATTGCGTTTTTTAGCAATCAAGTCATAAAATTCTTTTCCGAACATACTTTTTCGACAAACAAAAGCGGTGCGATCACGAAAATCAATCGTGACCGCACCGCTTTATGTTTATGCAATTAATCCAACGGATATGTTTTCAGATTCGGGAGTTCGTCGAGTGTGAGCGTCCTGTCGCTGTTGTATGCCTTGATTAGCATATCCTTTTCGGTATATTCTTCATTGAGCATATAGTTTTTGAGCGTGAACGGGTCTGCCCATGTTCCCCAGAAAAGCCATCTTGCGTTGTTTTTCATCGTAAGCTCTGGGTCCATTACACAGCCGTTTTCCGAAAGTGCAACAAGCTTGCCCTTTGGTGAGGTTTCAACGCACTCGGTGAATGTTCCGCCGAAGCTTTCATAAACGTGATTTCCTGCGTAGATATCGTAGGAGATGATATCTACCGTTTCATCGCCCGGATACCACTCGGGGTCTTGTCCGTTCCACATCCATATAAGATTTGTGAGGTTGTGCTCGTTCGTCATTTTGTCGTACATCGTGTTCCAAAGCTTTTTGTAGCTTTCGGGCTTGCAGTTGCCCCACCAGAACCAGCCGCCTGCTGCTTCGTGGAGTGGTCGCCAGATTACGGGAACGCCCATATCGCGAAGCCTTTCGAGTTGGTCTGCTATGAGGTCGATGTCGTTCATCAGAAGTTCGTAGCCCTCGTTGTCCTCGCCGTTCATAATTTTATCGAGGTCGATATTCGATGCCTCTTTGTAGAATGATTTGTACCACGGATTGTTCTCGTCATTCTTTGCATACTGTTCGGGCGAGCTCCAGTGCCAGCAGAGCTGAACTATGCCGCCTGCATTTTCGTACCAGTCGTAAGCGAACTCAACCGTTCTGCCGCTTGCGCCGTTCTTGACGTTCTGACTTGCGTAGTCCATCATATCCATACCGAGGACGGCAAACTCTTTTCCCGTTGCCTGCTGTATTCTCGAAAGTTCGGAGGACTGCCTACCCTTGTCGGCGAACTGACCTGTCAGCGAATAGTTTCCGTAGACATCGCAGAGAAATTTGTAAAGGCGCTGAGTGTGGTCATCGGCATTAGGGTTGGAGAGCGGTTCGGTGATGTTGTAAGTATCGTCATTGATAGACGTATTCGCAGTGATGACAAGGCTGTCGTAATCAACATATCCCCACTGCGGCGAGAGCGTGATAGTGTGTTCACCTGCTTCAAGGTAGATGCCTTTCATATAAGAATCGTTGACCTCTTCCGAGCCGCTGGTTTTAACATCTCCAGAGTGCTTTCCGTCGATGAAAACGTAGTTCACTCTGCCCGTGTCGGGAGTTTTGCATCGGAAGTCGAGGTCGTACATACCCGAATTTTCAAGCGTGACCTTAAAAGTTATGCTGTCAGTGTCGCGGTTAAGTCCCGTTACATATCCGCTGCCCGAAAAGCCGTCAGCTTCTACTGCGTTGCAGCCGCCCGAAAGCTCGGCGTCCTCAGCTTCGAGAACAAGCTCAAAATCGGACGGAACATCATTCTGCGTGAGCGGATATTTCGTAAGGTCAAGGCTGTCGTTGAATTCCGTGCGTATCTCACCGAAAACTCCGACGATCGCAGGTTCGGAGCTTTCCTCGGTCGTATCTGTCGTGCTTTCGCCGTTTTCGGGCGAAGCTGTCGGTGCTTCGCTTTCTGTGGAAACGCTGCTGTCGTCTGTTTTCTTGCAGCCTGTGAAAACGGCTGTGCAGAGGAGTGCGGCAATTGCAGCCGCAGCTATTTTTGATGCGTTAAGTTTCATATTTTTCTCCATTATTTCAAGAATCCATTTACGATCTGAGCCTCGGCTTCGGCTTCGGTAAGTCCGAGGGTCATAAGCTTGATAAGCTGTTCGCCTGCGATCTTGCCGATAGCGGCTTCGTGAATGAGCGAAGCATCGATGTTGTTCGCATCAAGTGCAGGAACGGCGCTTATCTTGGCATTGTCCATAATGATGCCGTCACATTCGGTGTGACCCGTGCAGGCAGCGTTGCCCTCAAGCTTTGAGTAGAATATCTGCTGCGAATTATCCTTTGCGACCGAGCGTGAAACGATGTCTGCGCCCGAATTTTCACCGTTGAGTTCAGTGTTGTAGGTGCTTTCGGCAAACTGGTTTCCGTGGGTCATAAGACGTTCACGGACGATAAGCTTTGCACCCTTGTCAAGCTTTGCAGTTGTCAGACGCTTGGTTGAGTCAACGCCTTTTATCTGTACCATTTCCATTTCCATATAGCTGTTTTCTTCGAGGTAGACTTCGGTCGTGGGGTTGAGTATGCGCTCGCCCGTGCCGTCACCCTCGCCGTAGTGCTTTTCAACGTATTTTACCTTGGAATTCTTTCCTACGAAGAAGCGGTGAACGCCGTCATGCTGCGAAGCCTGCGTGCCGCAGTTGTGGATTCCGCAGCCTGCAACGATAACAACGTCCGAATCCTCGCCGACAAAGAAGTCGTTGTAGACAACTTCCTTCAATCCGCTTTCACTGATTACAACGGGGATATGAACGCTCTGATTTTTGGTGTGCGGCTTTATCTTTATATCGATGCCGGACTTGTCCGTCTTTGTGGTGATGTCGATGTCGGCGGTGGTGTTTCGTGCCGCTTTCTGACCGTTTGCTCGAATGTTGTATGCTCCCTCGGGAACGCCATGCAGGTCTGCGACTTCTTCAAGAAGCCTTTTCTGTATTTCATCTAACATATTAACAGCAGCTCCTTTCGATGTTAGCCTGTGATAGCACGGCAGGGGTTGATAGCGGAGGAAGTTCCCTGAATTTTCGGGAGAATGTCCTCACGCTTGCCGTAGTGAAGAATTTTTCCGTCCGAAAGAACGGCGATCTCGTCAGCGATGTTGAGTATTCGCTCCTGATGAGAGATAACGATGATAGTTTTGGACTTGTCCTCGTGCATTTTCTCGAATACCTTTATAAGGTTGGAGAAGCTCCAAAGGTCGATGCCTGCTTCGGGTTCATCGAAAACGGAAAGCTTCGAGTTTTTCGCAGCTATGCCTGCAATTTCGATACGCTTCATTTCGCCGCCCGAAAGGCTCACGTTGACTTCACGGTCGATGTAATCCTTGGCGCAAAGTCCGACCTCGGAAAGATAGGTGCAGGCTTCGGCAACGGTGAGGTTTTGCTTCGCAGCGATTCGCAGCAGGTCGATAATGCGTATTCCCTTGAAGCGAACGGGCTGCTGGAAAGCAAAGCCGATGCCAAGGTTCGCACGGTCGGTTATGGACATATCGGTGATGTCCTTGCCGTCAAAAATAATGCTGCCTGAGTTAGGCTTCTCGATGCCCATTATGAGCTTTGCGGTGGTGGATTTTCCGCCGCCGTTCGGACCTGTTATCGCGAGGAATTTTCCGTCCTCAACACGCAGGCTGAGTTCTTTTATGATCTCCTTTTCGCCGCCTTTTTCCGATTCGGCGGAATAGGAAATATTATTCAGTTCAAGCATTGATAGAATTACCTCATTTCAATTTTTGATAGATAATTTATGTGATAATATACAATAATTGTATCATTTTTTGCCTATTATGTCAAGTAAATAATACGATTATTAAAATATGTCGGAATTTGATAGGGGAGAAGTGCAGTTTTTTCGATCCACACGGACATTTTATTTGTATTATACCCGAAGTTTTTTGAAATTTTCCAAATTTCTTGACATTTTTGGTTTAATGTAGTAAAATATTATTTGAATAATGCCGAGTATAACGGCAAAGTTGATTCTGAAAGGAAGATTTAATAATGTATATCACTTGTTTGGACCTTGAAGGCGTTCTCGTTCCCGAAATTTGGATCGCATTCGCAAAGGAAACGGGTATCCCCGAGCTTGAAAAGACCACCCGTGACGAACCCGACTACGACAAGCTTATGAAGTACCGCATCGGCATCCTCAAGGAGCACGGTCTCGGACTTAAGGAAATTCAGGACGTTATCGCAAAGATCGACCCAATGCCCGGCGCAAAGGAGTTCCTCGATGAGCTTCGCTCTTTCACACAGGTAATCATCATCAGCGATACATTCACACAGTTCGCAGCTCCTCTTATGAAGAAGCTCGGCTGGCCGACTATCTTCTGCAACAGCCTTGAAGTCGCTCCTAACGGCGAAGTTACAGGCTTCAAGATGCGCTGCGAGCAGTCCAAGCTCACAACCGTTAAGGCTCTCCAGTCTATCGGCTTCCAGACTATCGCAAGCGGCGACAGCTACAACGACCTCGGAATGATAAAGGCAAGCAAGGCAGGTTTCCTCTTCAAGAGCACAGATAAGATCAAGAACGACAACCCCGATCTTCCGGCTTACGAAACCTACGATGAGCTTATGGCTGCTATCAAAAAGGCAATGGACTAAGAACCCGTCTCCACAAGCATATGCGCACGTCTTTTCGGCAAATTTTGCCGCAGACTGCGTTAAAAATCCTTGCCGGGCGAAAGCCCGCCTGCGGATTTTTGCCTTGTCTGCAACAAAATTATGCTCGAAAATCCGCACACATTTCTTATGAAGACAGGTTCTAAGTTAAGAAGTATAAAAAGCTGCATAGAGCGTTAATACTCTGTGCAGCTTTTGTTATGCCTTTTTCTGATTTTCCGAAGCGTATTTTTCAGCAAATTCGATGCCGTCAAAGATCCGCGACTGGAGCGAGTAAAGCTTCTCTATCTCCTTGTCATTAAAAATGCAGTACAGCTGTTCAAGGAACTCTTTTCGGGTACCGTATATCTCTTCATAGTGGTGCTTTCCACTTTCGGTGAGTTCCAGACAGACCGAACGGCTTCCACCCTTGGCTATGCTCAGATAGCCTTTCTTTTCAAGCGAATCGGCAAGCTGCTTTACATTCTGCCTTGAACAGCCCATAAGCTGACCCACACGGGTGAGCGTTTTCGGCTCGGGGCAGCTCTCGGTTATGCCGAGGAGCATCCATTGCTTCAGTGAAATATCGGGTTCTATCTTTTCAAAAGCTGTCTGAATACGGTTCTGCTGGATAAAGAGATTGGTGAAAAGTGCTTTGAGTCTGCCCTCACGGTCGCTGTCGCAGGGCGGGGTAAGAAGTTCTGCGGCGTTTAGTTTGTCCATTGATAAAAATTTCCCTCCAATACAGCTTTAAACTATTAAACATAGTAATTATATCAGAAAAATTGACGTTTGTCAAATAATAGAATATTAATTTTGAGAAAAGAATATTAAATTTTGAAAATTTGACGGCGGATAAAGCAAAAGCGTGAGTTTAGGCTCACGCTTTTGCTTTATTTGAGAACCTGTCTTCATAAGAAATGTATGCGGATTTTCGAGCATAATTTTGTTGCAG
>OLGB01002449.1_pt1 | contig 19743 bp, 19 predicted proteins | sample 1605691 | NCBI WGS metagenome assembly OLGB01 (sample SAMEA3888925, study PRJEB22519) | human gut metagenome | biome: human gut; feature: human-associated habitat; material: faeces | place: Denmark | collected 2010 | reverse complement strand
CCGACTGCGGCGAGAAGATGTATAACCACCGTTCCAGAGGCGGTACAGAGAAAAAGCTGTACCCGTCAGACTTCTTTGATTGCTCCTCCTATACGTTGGCACATCAAAAGCGTACTCACGCTTGCAGCAGCCATTATATCCGGACAAAAGCGGTCAGAGAGCTGATTCTGGAAACCATCCGTGCAGCCAGCGCCTTTGCTGTCACAAATCAGGATGAATTTATGAAAAAGGTACGCTCCGCTTCCCGGATACGGCAGGCGGAAGCCGCAAAGGAAGCCAAGCGGAAGCTCAGCAAGAGCAAAAAGCGCATTGCCGAGCTGGATGCCATCATCAAAAAGCTCTACGAATCCTTTGCCATCGGACGCATAACCGACGAACGCTTTGACACCTTGCTGGCAGAGTATGAAGCGGAACAGAAATCGCTTCAAATATCGGCAGCGGAGGCCGAACAGCAGGTATCCGCTTTTGAAGAAGATACTGGCCGTGCGGCGCAGTTCCTTGCACTGGCAAAGAAATACACCGACTTTTCCGAGCTGACCACCCCGATGATCAACGAGTTTATTGACAAGATCATTGTCCATGCCCCGGAGAAAATCGACGGGGATCGGGTGCAGGAGGTGGAGATTTACCTGAAATTCATCGGGCGGTTTGAACTGCCCGCCCCGAAACTGACGCCGGAGGAAATCAAGCGGCAGGAGCAGCTTAAACGGCACCGCATAAAAAGCCGGGAACGGTATCAGAAAATCAAAACCGGTGAACACGCTGTGGGACGGCCGTTCAGGCTGACCTGTAAATGCTGCGGGAAAGAGTTTGAATCCAGACGGTCAAATACGCTGTTCTGCGGCCCCAACTGCCGGGCGAAATTTTATCGGCAGGAAGCGGCAGAAATCCGAAAGCGGGAGTGCGTCTGCGAAAACTGCGGCAAAGCCTTTGCCACAACGAGAAACAATGCAAAATATTGCTGCGATGAATGCAGGACGCAGGCAAATCGGAAAATGCAGAAGGAACGCAATGCGGCAAAGAAAGCGGCAAGCGCTGTGCCGGTATTGCAGACGGGCAAATCTTCTGAAAAGGCGGAACAGAAAACAGCATAATGATACGGGAAGCGGATTGATGTATGTCGATCCGCTTTTTCTTTTGAGATGGTTTTTATTACTGCTTTCGCCCCCCCCTGTTTGGTATGACTGCAATACCAAACGGAGGCATTTTTGCTATTACAAATATTTTCAGAAAAAGCGTGATACCAAACGGGAGGATGTTTGGTATTACATCGAAATCAATTAACCCTATTTTTAATACCAAAGGAGGATGTTCTATGACTGATAACGAGAAAAAATTATTGCAGGCTAAGCACCGGCTGGAGGAAGCGCTGATGCGTGACCGGCAGAAAGAACGCAGGGCACGGACACGGCGGCTGATTCAAGAAGGCGCCATATTGGAAAAAGTCTATCCGCCTGCCGCTGACATGGAATTGACGAAGCTGGAGGATTTTCTGTATTGGGCATTACGATAAAGTGTTATGTAGGCGCTCCGGGCAACCGGGGCGCTTCTCTTTTTCCCGAAGGGCGCACTTACTCACCACCTGCGAAAGCAGGCGGTGGCAGCCCTCCCGTTGGTCGGGCTCGTGCGCTCTTCACGAAGTGCCTTTCAGCCGCTTCTCCAGAGGGGGCAGGCAATGCCGCAAGCGAGCATTGCCTGTGCAGTTGGCTGCCATATTTTGCCTGAACATCAAAACAGTTGTAACAACCAGCCAACTGCCTGCGAAAACCTGCTACCGGCAGCTTTGTCGCAGATATGGGTATCGCTGCTCCGGCGACCCCCATTTCCTTTTTGCGAAAAAGAAACAAAAACGAAGGGAAGGTGAGAACAAATGGCAATCTACCATCTGGAAGCAAAAATGGTCAGCCGGGGCAATGGGCGTTCTGCTGTTGCCGCTTCCGCCTATTTGAGCTGTTCCAAGATGTTGAATGACTATGACGGAGTACAGCATGACTTCACACGAAAGAAAGGACTTATATGGCAGGATGTGCTTCTTTCAGAGTTTGCTCCGCCGGAATGGAAAGACCGCAGCGTTTTATGGAATGCGGTGGAGAAAAATGAAAAGACGAAGAACAGCCGCCTTGCCCGTGAGTTTGTTCCTGCTTTGCCCATTGAACTGACACCGGCACAATGGCAGGAGCTTCTGACGGATTTTATCCAGAACAATTTTATCGCCGATGGGATGTGCGCCGATGTTGCCGTCCACGATCCATATCCTCCCGGGCACAATCCTCATGCCCATATCATGGTAACGGTTCGCCCTTTGGACGAAAAAGGGAACTAGCAGTACAAGGCCGAGAAAGAATATCTCTGTGTCCGAAACGGCGAAGAACGGGGCTTTACCGCCGCCGAATTCAAAGCGGCGCAGGCTGATGGGTGGGAGAAACAGTACCCTTACAAGGTCGGCCGCAAGAAGGTATATCTGCCGCCCTCCGAAGCGGAAAAGCACGGATATGAACGAGTCAGCAAATACCCGAAAAGCACGAAATACGGAAGGCAAAATCCTACCTCTGAGCGTTGGAACAGCGAAGAACAACTTGTCCAGTGGCGCAAGGCGTGGGCAGATGCGACGAATCGTTATCTGGAACGGTACGGCTATGAAGAACGCATTGACCATCGCAGCCATGCAGAACGAGGATTGGACGAACGGCCAACCATTCATGAGGGCGTTGTCGCCCGTGCGCTGGAACGACAGGGAATCATCTCTGACCGCTGCGAGATAAACCGGCAGATCAAAGCAGACAATGCTTTGCTTCGTGAACTGAAAGCCGCTGTCAGAAAGCTGGCACAGGCAGTCAAAAACACGATTCCCGCCCTTGCGGAAGCGATGGAACGGCTGCGTGGCAATATGATAATCTTTCGCTACCAGCTTCGCCATATCGGTATGGGAAAACACCGCATGAACGAGCATATTCAGGCGGCTATACCAAAGCTGGAACGGTATATGGGCTTGGTACGGCAGATTAAGGAAAAAACGAAAGAACGGAAAAATCTGCTTGCCGAGAAAAAGGAAACGCCATTTTATCAGATACCAAAGCTGCGCGACCTTACCCGGCGCATTGCGGAGCTGACGGAAGAATTGGAAGAACTGAAAACGGAAAAGGAAATGCTGCTCCGTTCTCTGGACTGCGCCGATGATACCGGCATTTCTTCTGTAAAGAAGGATATTGCCGCAATGGAAAGTGCGCTGAAAAAACTGGAAGCGCAGGAGGCAAAGTATTCTGCTGAACTGGATGCCGCACTGAAGGAATACAGCGAATTGAAGGAACAGGCTTCAGAATTTGACGCCGGTGAGCTGATGGAGGCGCGGCTTTCCATCCGTGAGGAAAAAGAACGCTCTGCGGTTACTCGTGTGCAGGACGCCTACGGCGAGAGATACGATTCGCTGATGATGTTTGACAGCAAGCGGGATGTCGCAAATCTGCTCCATGAGGAAGCGGAAACACGCTCCGTCCGGGAGCGCCTGCGGAAGAAACAGCAGACAAAGACGCAACGGCAAAGAAAACCCAAACACTATGAACAAGAACGGTAAAGGCCGTTCCTGTTCAAGGGTTTTATACCATGAAAATTAAATATAAGTGTACATTTTTTATGCCTTACAGACTTCTTGTCATGATAAACCAAGGCGGTGAGCGAATATGTACCGGCTTAGCTGAAAAAGGACAGGCTTACCCATTTAAATTTCCGCTTTCACTTTATCAGAAATTTGAAATTCAAAGATGGAACTATCATTCAAAAAGTTCTCATGCACTCTTCAAGAAAGCCGGAGATAATCATATATTTATTTTACTGGTATTTTACAGATAATTAACTCCAGTTATATGGGAAACCAAGCACATCAAATGTATAATAAAAATATGGAGTGGATTGCCTATGCTTTTTGCCCTATATGATTTTCTGGCATATTGCCTGTATAGCATCAGCCGGTTTTCCGGAGGAAGCGCGTTGCTTTGCGCCGCTTTTTCCGAAAAACCGGCTGTTTTGTTATGAAGAGAATCAAATTTCTGTAATGAAAAGGAGAAAATGCCATGCAAAAAACATATGTTCTGGATACCAATGTCCTGATTCAGGCACCCTATGCCCTCCAATCCTTTGAGGACAACCATCTTGTCTTACCTCTTGCCGTCCTGGAGGAACTGGATGGATTGAAAAATACAGAGGGGGAAAGGGGCGCTAATGCGCGGCAGGCCATACGGTACCTGGAATCGCTGCGCACGGCGGGAAACCTGCTGGAGGGCGTCCCCCTGCCCGGCGGCGGCACGCTGCGCCTGGAGGTCAACTGCGTGGATGTGAAGCTGCCGGAAGGCTTCCCGGATCATAAAAACGACAACCGGATTTTAAAAGTCTGCCTTGGCCTGCAAAACGGGAAAACGCCGGTTATCCTGGTGACAAAGGACATTGTGGTGCGCGTTAAGGCGCAGATGCTGGGGATTCAGGCGGAGGATTTCACCACCGAGCAGGCGCCTGTCAGCGAGGAGCAGTATACCGGCCGGTGCGAGGTCTTTGTAGCGGAAAAGAAATTCGGGGATTTTAAAAAGAAGCATATCGCCCCAGAGGAGGTGTATCAGGCGGACGAATCCGGTGAAAAGCTTCCGGTGACGCTCGTGCCCAACCAGTTTGTCATCCTCAAAGCGGACCAATCCGCCAGGAAAACCCAGCTTGGCCGTTTTGACGGGAAGAAAATCGTACCGCTCGCCTTTCAGAAGAAAAAGCCCTACGGCGTTTCCCCAAGAAATGTGGGTCAAAAATTTTTACAGGAGGCCTTGATGGCCGATGCGGAAGAAGCGCCGCTGGTGATCGTAAAGGGTATGGCCGGCACAGCAAAAACCTTCTACACCTTGGCTATCGGCCTGCACGCCATGCTGGAGCAGGAGGAACCGGCTTACCGGCGCATTTTGATCAGCCGCCCCAACGCCCAGTTTGACGATGATATCGGGTTTCTCCCGGGGGACGAGTCGGAAAAGATTGCGCCGCTGCTCCGGCCGGTAGTCGATAATCTGGAACTTTTGGTGGATCAGAACGAGAAGGGACGATTTGCCGATGAACGCAGCCTTTCCGGAAAAGTGGAGGAGCTGTTCGACCGGGGGATTGTAGACGCCCAGGCCCTCAACTTCATACGCGGCCGGTCGATTTCCAAAACCTATCTGGTCATTGACGAGGCGCAGAATCTAACGCCCAAATAGGCTAAGGGGATCATCACCCGTGCCGGGATGGGTACTAAAATCATCCTGTTGGGCGACCCGCAGCAGATCGACCATCCCCTTTTGGACGAACGCACCAACGGCTTGAGCTACGCGGCGGAAAAAATGAAGGGCAGTCCGCTGTGCTGGCAGGTCACCATGTCCGCCGAAGAGTGTGAGCGTTCCGCCCTGGCTATGGATGCGGTAAAAAGGATGTAAATGAATTTGATTTTATATATGCACAGGAAAGGTTGTTAGCGATATGAAGGAAAATCGTTCTTTTCAGGAGACCATCGCATGGATAGGGCAAAAGCTCAGGAGCAGCCGAAAGCGGTATTTCGGTGTACTGCTGATCCTGCTTGGCGTTGCTCTGGGAATCGTTTCCAGGAAGGCGGGCGGTTCCCCGTTCCAGGATTTTGCCACCGGTATCCTCATGGGCCTCTCGGCCGGCATCCTTCTCGTCGGGATCCTCGCCATCCTGCTGTCCTTCATCCGGAGAAAGTAACTATGACTGCGAAACGGTAAGAAATTTTCATAAAATAAAGTTACGCAAATTTAATTTACTTTTTACGCTGCTATGATAGAGAGCTAACAGAACGTATGGTATATTGTAAATGCAGAGAAACGCAAGAAATTATTTGTAATTTGGAGGATGAAAGGACATGGAGCTCTCGAAAAAGCAGACGGCGACGCAGTCGCAAAAACTCATGGTCTTCGTATTGACCATGGCACTGTATGGATTGGCAACCCTGTTTACCGAACTAATTCCCAGCTTTCAGGCCGGTATTGTGGAATTTTCGGTGGAATACTTCCTGTTTATCCCGCTGACGCTGGCCATGCTGTTTGACCCGCTTTCAGCGGCGCTGGGCGCGGCTACCGGCGAGCTGGTATTCAGCGAGATCATGCTGGGCCAGTTCGGCGGCTTGGGCGAGCTGGAAAAATTCCTGACGGTAACCATTGGTGTGTATGTTGCCGGACGGATGGTGAAAAACCCGAAGAGCTATAAAATGGTCGGCATTGCGGCCATTACCGGGACGGGGCTTCAGCTGCTGATGGGAACCGTCGTAGATATTTTGAAGGTACAGTTTGCCGTAGAGGATTTTGAAGCTGTCGCCGGCCTGCCGGAAAGCGTGTTTGCCACCGAAGGCTTTGCGTTCCTCAACGACCTGCTGTTCTCCGGTATCCTGTTCTGCCTGCTGCCTACCCTGTTCTTGGTGCCGAAGCTGTACGGCAAGATCGAGCCGCTTCTGGGGATGCGCCCGCGGGATGAAAAGACCTGGCTGGGCGGGATCAACGCCAAAGTTGTCATCGGCTGCATCGTTGCCTTTGCCGCAGCGGCCGGCGCCGAACTTTTGGCTACCAGCGGCACCCCGCTGATCGAATGGGAAGCCGAGTGGGCGGAAAGCGGGACAGCGCTGGCCATCGGTCTTGTGGTTGCTGCCGTAATCGCTGTTGCTGCGATCGTTGCGCTAAAAGTCAAGGCCGGCAGGAAACAGGCGGAGGAACAATGAACATCATCGAGATAGAGAATTTGACCTATTCCTATCCCGCCGCAAAAAGTCCGATTCTGAAGAACATATCGCTTACGGTTGAAGAAGGAGACTTCCTGGCGGTCGTTGGGAACAACGGCTGCGGGAAGTCCACTTTTTGCAAAACTCTAAACGGGCTGATCCCTCACTTTATCGACGGAGATTTTGAAGGGACCGTCAAGGTGGGAGGGATCAACACCCTGGAATCGGATGTGGGGACGCTGGCCTGCAAGGCGGGATATGTCTATCAGGATTTTGAAAATCAGATCGTCCGCCCTACCGTGCTGGATGACGCCTCCTATGCCTGCTTGAACTACGCCATGCCGGATTATATCGAAAGAGGACGGCAGGCTCTCTCCCTTTGCGGGCTGGAGGGACGGGAGGACGACTATATCTGGCAGCTTTCCGGGGGGCAGACCCATCTGCTGGCGCTGGCGGGCGCTGTTTCCCTGCGGCCGGATATCCTGATTCTGGACGAGCCGATCGCCCAGCTGGATCCCAGCCATGCGGATAAAATCTACGGCGTACTGAAGGAGCTGAACGAAAAGCATGGCAAGACGATTATCGTCATCGAGCACCATACGGAATATATCGCCGATTACTGCAAGCATGTGATGCTGATGCGGGACGGCGGCATTGCGTGGAAGCTTCCCACGGGCGAGGCGCTGCGCCGGGTGGAGGAGCTGCAGGCATGCAATATCTTCCCGCCCCAGGTGACCATTGCCGCTCACCGGATGAAACGGGAAGGGAAGCTGCCGGAGGGACAGCTCTTGCCCACCACCGTAGCGGAAGGGGAAAACGCTTTTCGGCATTTACAGTATCATTCCTGTGCCTTTACGAAACAGGAAGAGGCAGAGACCGGTGAGCCTAATGTGCAGTTTCGGGACGTATCCATCGCTTATCGCAGCGTCAAAGGAGACGACCGGTTGGTGTTTGACGGCCTGAATCTGGAGATTCGCCGCGGAGAGAAGATCGCCCTGATCGGTTCCAACGGCGCAGGGAAATCCACCTTAATGAAACTAATGGTAGGCCTTCTCAAGCCGGGGACGGGCGACATTCTCCTGAATGGTGAAAGCACCCGAAAGAAAAAGACGGAACAGCTGTCGAAAAGCATTTCCCTTGTTTATCAGAACCCGGAGGAGATGTTTATCAAGGATTCCATCCGTGCCGATATCTCCTATGCCATGCAGGTACGGGATGTTGAAAACTGGCAGGCGCGCACCGACGAACTGCTGGCCCGCTTCCGGCTGACGGAATTGCAGGACCGGGATGGCCGGCTTCTCTCCGGCGGCCAGATGCGCCGGGCAAGTCTCGCCATCGGCGTTGCCCTGAATCCGCGCATTTTGCTGTTGGACGAGCCGACTGCCAACCTGGATATCGCCACCCGCAAGGAAATCATGCGGACGCTGACGGACATAAAGGATATCACCGAAACGGTGATGATCGCCACCCATGATATGCAGCTGGTCTGTGAGTGGGCGCAGCGGATCGTAGTGCTCTGCCGGGGCCGGGTGGTGGCGGACGGAACACGGGACGAGATCTTTGGAAATCAGGAAATCCTGGACACCGTAGGAATCCGGCCGCCGGAGATTTTTTCCATGGCGCAGGCGCTGGACAGCGGAGCCCTCTGCTATACGGTGGAGGAATTCCTGCACAGCTTTGAGGAGGCGTGAGGATGGCAACGAAGATGAAAAAGAAGCTCTCCGAAAATATCCTGGATAAATTCTCCATTGACTTTCTGCGCAATCAGGTGCTCAAAAACGCCTACGGCAACGATGACACAGTGATCGCCAGGCTGGACCCGCGGATTCTGCTGGTGTGGTATTTGTTTTTCGGATTGGTGCCCTGGTTTGTGAATAACCTATGGTTTTTGATGGCCTGCTTTTTACTGGTGCTCGTCACTACCGTACTGGCCCGTGTGGCGGGCCTGGTGCTGCTGCTGTTCGCGGTCGGCGTCTTTACTCAGACGGGATATCTGCTGGTGGTGTCCTTCCTTTTCGGTGGGGACGCTTCCACCATCGTCCCGCTGCTGATCCTCACCCTGAAGGTCGCCACCTGCTCTCTGGCCTCCGTCACCGTGTTCTCCGGATTGGATCCGGACCGTCTGTCCAACGGGCTGATGTGGTACGGTTGCCCGGAACGGCTTTCCTTTTCCATCTCCTACGCCTATCGGATCCTGCCCATGCTGATGGAGGAGTTCCAGAACATCCTGCTCTCCTTCCGGATGCGGGGGAATCCGCCAGTGCACGAAAGGTTCTGGGGGAAGGTCAAGTACCTGTTCTATCAGATCAAAGTGGTCATGCACGCCTTTTACCCGCTGATGCTCAATACCGCCAAGCGCTCCCGGACAACGGTGGAGGCGCTGGAAATCAAAGGCTACCGTCATGCGGCGGTCAACAAGGCGGTGAAAAAGATGAAGCTTGCTACTTTGAAGGTCACCTATAACGACCTGCTGTTCCTGGCGATCTCTTTCCTCTGGATCGCGGTTTCCATCCTGTTATCCACATTATTTTAGAAAAGAGGCTGTAACTTGAAACTGGATTTTCATACTCACGGGAAACTGGCCAAACGGCTTCCGTTTTCCACCCAATATACCGACTGGCTGTTCGGCGAAGCAAAGGCGGCTGGGCTGGATGCCCTGTGCCTGACCGAGCACTTCAATACGCTGCAATTCGATGAGCTGTACGGCTATCTTTTGCATCAAAGCAAACGGGAAGGAGATGCCCTTCTGCTGGAAAACGGGCTGCGGATATTCCCGGGCATGGAGACGGATATTGCCGAGGGTGGGCATATTCTGTCGCTGGGAACTGTAGAAACGATTTTGGAACTCAATCAGCGGCTGGCCTCACATAAGCAGCCGGGGCATTTTCTTCCATTTGAAAAGCTGCTGGACTTGTTCCGGAAATACGACGTTCTGGTAGGCGCCGCCCACCCTTACCGGGCAGGCGGACATATTCCGGAGCTGCCCCGGGAACAGCTGGAACGGCTGGATTTCCTGGACTTAAACGGCAAGGATGTGGCGGAGGACCGGGAACGCGCCGAACGGCTCACCCGTTCTCTGGGAGAACGTCTCCACAAACCGGTAGTCAGCGGGAGCGATACCCATCAGGCGGTGCAATACGGTTGTATCTGGACAGAATTTGCAGAGAACTCCGTCACACTGGACGAATTGCGCCGTCAAATGTCGTCAGGAGCCTATCAAATTATAGTTTCGGAGCAGGCCGCGTTTCAGGTAAAAACCGCTGGCATCTTGAAACGGGCGCTGAAGGAGATTTACGCCTTGGGCGGGGATTATGTCAGCGTTCTGCTGGGCAATGGAAAAGAACAGGATTTCTGTTCTTTTCAGGACAGGCTCGCCGTGGCCTACCAAACGGTGGTGATCGATTATTCGCCAAAAGCCGGAGAAATGGCGGACAGGATCCGGCTGGCTGCCAATGAAATGTCCCGGAAGGGTTTTGAACTGGTATCCGCAACAACCACCGGCTCAGCGAAGGGTATCTTGGTTTTCCGGGAAAAAGGTATGTAACGGGCCTTTTTCTTGAACAGAGCCTGGCTTTCTGATATGCTGTATAGTGTAGAGGTGAGCGCTTTATGAGACGAATTGCATTGTTATTTTCTGTTTTGTGCCTGTTGCTGGCCGGTTGCGGCAGAACAACCGGCCAAATGCCATCCGATTCTCCGCAAGGATCTTCTGTGGCAGATCAGGCTCCGCAGGAGACAGCTTCCAGTACCGAGCAGCCCGAAATCCTTCCGGATGATGAGATTCCGGACAGTTCAAAGCCATCCGGCGGCAGCCAGCCGACAGATGCTGAAATCGATCAGGATGCCGCGCTTGCCCTGGCGATGGAAAACGCCGGCGTTCCGGAAAAAGACGCATATAACGTGAAAGTGGAACGGGACCGGGAAAACGATATCCCGATTTTCCAGGTGGAATTTGAAACCCAATATGGAGATTATGATTTTGAAATCGCAATAGCAGACAGGACGATCATCGGTGCCGATTACGAGGTGGATGAAGAGTGGCTGGACAGGCTGGGCGGAAGCCCTGTTACGCTGGAGGAAGCTAAACAGGCAGTCCAGAGCAAGGTTCCTGCCTCCAGCACGGAAAACATCCGGATGTGGGAAGAAAGCGGCGACGGTCGGGGCCGCTTTGAGGGGGAGTTGTTCCACGACGGCGTCAAATATGAGTTTGAGATCGATCCGAAGACCGGGATTATTTTTGACTGGAATGCGGATCTGCGGGAATAACCGCCCCGCACAGAGCTGGTTTGAGCAAAGAAAGGCCACAGGAGGAGTCGCAGCTGATGACTTTACAGTTTCCCCGGATGCCGGAGCAGATCACCAAAGCTGAATCCCGGATCCTGGACTATATTTCCAATAACCCGGAAGAATTTTTGCTTTCCTCCATCGGGGAAGTGGGAGAAAAGCTTGATGTTTCGGGTACGACAATTTCCCGCTTTGTGCGCCGTCTGGGCTGTGGGGATTATAAGGAGCTCAGGCGGCTGGTGGCAGATCAGAACATTTCGGAAGGCCCGGCTGTCAAACTGATGCAGACATTGCACGCTGAAGAAGCATTCACCGTGGACAATTGGTTCCTGCGTCAGCAGATGTACCTGCAGAAAACGCTGGAGGGATTGGAACAGGAGGAATTTCAGAAGGCAGTTTCGGCGCTTTGCTCTGCACATCGGGTATTTATCCATGCGAAAAGCGCGTCGTCCTCATTGGGGCAGCTTCTGATGTTTCGCCTGCGGCGGCTTGGGATTCAGTCCGTTCTGCTGCCATCAGGGGGCTCGGAGGTGCTGGAAGGGCTTTCACAGGCAGAGACCGGCGATCTGGTGGTTATGTTCAGCTTTTCCAAGCTCTCGCAGGAGGGAAAGATGATCCTGGGATACCGGAAAGAAGCCGGTTACCAGACGCTTGCGTTTATCTCTCGTGCATTTGTCCCGGAAGAAGAACGGGCAGATATCCAGCTGTTCGCCTATCGGGGAGAGGCAAAAGAGTATCACTCGATGACGGCGTCTGCGGCGTTGGTAGACGCACTGGTAGTGGCGGTATCCGAACAGATGGGAGAGACCTCCATAGAAAACCTCTCCCGTCTGTACCATATGAAAAAAACTTATGCGCCAAACCGGTAAAATCCCAACGCGCCTCCGGAGGGCAATTCCTGCCTGTTATTTTACAGCTTTCATCTGAAATCGCGGCAATCGTTAACCCGACTGCCGCGATTCTATTTTGCACCGATTGGCGCCTATTCCACATGCTGGTCAAAAGAAGCGTGATCCGCTGCCGCTTTTCTTAAAAAATCCAGTAAAATCCGTTCCTGCTTCACCGAAAAAGTACGGGGGATCCAGAGCGTCTTGGAAAAGGCGTTTTTCTGATGTGCACCGTAGGCGTCCTTTGTCTTTCGGGTAAATGTTCCTTGGATACGGATAGAGCGCTTTCCAACAGAATAGTTTTCCAGCCGGAGCAGCACAAAGGCAAATTCCACCCGCTCGTCCATGCTGCCGCTGTAGCCGGTATAGTACAGCCGGTTTTCCGAGAGATACACGCGCTGAACCAAAGACGTCCCTGAGCAGTTCGTCCAGTACAGCAGAAGCGGGATCACAGCGAAGATCGAGGCAGCTGCCAGAGCCATAAACGGCTGACGCAGCATCAAGACCGCCAACTGGTCCTGATGGTTCTTGGTGAAATACAGCACGAGAAAAGAAAGCAGGAACGCGCCCGGGCAAACCGCCAGCACAAGCAGCTTCGGCAGCCGCAGATACTGTTTTCGGCGAATCGGGTCGGTTTCCAGAACCAGATCGCCGGATGAGACGGCATCCAGCTTTTCCATTTTCCGCTTTTCTTCATGTTCGGCTTTATCTCCTTTGAATCCAGAGATAAGGGTAAGAATGAGGGGGATTACCAATAGTATCATCGCGGTCAATGCAATGGTGAAGATAAAAATATTGCTCGCCGCATTGGATAACGGCGCAAAGATGACGATGCAGACCAGCAGGGTCAGGATCTCCAGGATCAGCATATAAAAGGCGATGGGAAGGAAAACATTTAAAAACCGCTTACCTTTCAGATTGTACCGTTTGCTCCGGTTCAGGCTTTTCAGCCCTTTACTTTCGATGAGCCCGCTGCTCAAATCAGCTATGGTTTGGGCATTGGACAGATTTGCAAGCATCAATATGGCAGTGAAGGCAAGCAGAACGCCCCTGTTTTGTTCGGCTGTGTCTTTTTCTTTATGCTTTATTGCGGCCAGAATTGTCAGAACAATTTTTACAATCAGTGTAAGATAGATAGGGCCGAACAGCATGAAAAACATCCGCAGATCGAAAAACATATCCTCGGAAAGGCTAATTTTTTCAGCCGGGATCCGCCCGAGCAGCCAGCCGATCCCGATAAACACCGCATAAGATATCACAACCTTGAGCAGCCATTTCCCAAAGCGGACAGTTCGCTTTTTAGCCATCAAAACATTTCCTTTCCGGTACATGGAAAACACCCGATTGATAAGAGAGCGTAAAATAATGCGCTCGTGGCACCTACATGGAATCCCTCGCAGCAGAGAAAGCCAAACTGGCTAAGCTATGCATTCAAATAATTTTTCTTACCTGCTTTCCCTCTGCATCTCATTGATAATCAGCCGCAGGGATACAAAATCGACAAAATCTGCTTGCTTGCCGTAGGTTTCCATTAACGCCCTGTCTTCTTCGCTCCATTCTTCCGCCGGTTTCTTTTGCAGAGAGCGGTGCAGCAGCGCCATCATGGTTCGGTGTCCCAGAGATAGCGCCTGATAATCGATGGCGCCCCGCAGATGGAAAACCGCTGCTCTGTCATATAGCTGGGCGGGAATCTGCTTTTGAAGGGCGTTTCGGATATTCTCACGATTTTGCGGTATATCTGGGTCAGCCAGCCCGACCGTAACGATCACCAGTCTTTGATGCTCGCCGAATGACTGCCCTCGCAGCGTCTTTGTCAATCCCAGAACACCTCCGGCATACAGCGCGCCGATATACACGATGGTCTGACACCCGGAAAGCAACGGAATATCTCGATAACTGACAGCAGGGATACCCGTTTGCTTTGACAGCTCCTGTGCATACCGGCGGGCGCTTCCGTACCTGCTTCCGTATAAAATGACGGACTTCATGCAATCACCTTACCTTTCACAAGAACAATCGTCCTGTTTTAAAAGTGCGAACAGGAACCGGCCGCAAGACAGAGAGGATAGAATCATAAACAGATCGGCAATCGGAACAAACAGGAAGGATGGAAGCAGCACACGGGTGTAGCGGCTCTTTACGGTTTTGCGCTTATGAACAGCCGCAGACAACCGGGCCAGGCAAAACAATACGCCGGAATTGAAAAACAGCCAACTTCCCGCCTGAATGGCGAGGGTATAAAGCATGTCCGGCGGTACGCTTCCTGCCGTAAGAAACGAAACGGCGATCTGTATGATAGATAGCGCAATCAAAACAGGGTAGACGATTCCCATCACTCGCAGCATGACGCCTCCGCCAATCCCGACCCCGCCGCTCCAAATGGCGCCGGAATGCAGGCACCAGGATTCCAGTATCCGCAGTGCGGTACGGTTTTGCTGTCCCTCTATAAAGCCGTTGTTGGCAATGGCGTACAAGCGGAACCGAAGAGAACGGGCTTTACAATATTCTTCTGCCAGGGATAGGAACTCTGCTAAATGAGAGGGCAATCCATCCACATAGAGCGGGAAAGAGATACATACGGCATCCGCGCTGCCCAACTGGGAAAGTGCATGATCAAAGTCTTTCCGGCTCCGCAGAGGAACCGTTTTTTTGACAAGGCCGGGAAGAAACAGTCGGAGGATACCGGAGAAAAATTGAGAAGCGCCGCCTCTCCTTTTGGGGCTTGCATTGAGGATCAGCAGCTTCATGATATCGTCCCCCTGATCTGTGCAGGATTTTGGAAAAACAGCGTTTCCGCTTTTTCATATCCAAGGTTGAGCCGGTTGCGCTCTGCAAGCTCCATGGCGGTCTGCCGTTCCGATTCCGTACAGTCTCCGTAAAAGAGAATGCGCAGCAGTTTTCGCTGCGGGTAGCGCCCTATATGATGGGTTTGGCCGCCCCGCCAGGCAAAAAAGGGGAGGGATACCCCAATAGCGCGGTCCAAAACAGCCTTGACGCCGGGGCTGTAGCCGCCGTAGCACAAACGGCTGATAATGATCAGCGGGTCGCTTTGCCCGATCAATGCGCCCGCATGCTTCAAGGAGTCGTCCATCACACAGAATCCGGTATTTTTCAGCCAGCATGCAAAGCAGCCACGGCACGGAGCATAATGGCCGTCCGCATTGAGAACAACAACATTCTCATCCGGAAGTTCAAAAGCAGAGAAGGTTTCTTTATTAAAATCATGAATGATCGTTTTCAAAACGCAATCCTTTCTTTTGTGACATTATCCCGGACAGGAAAGAGCGCCCGCTTGACATTCAAGACCCGCTTTTCTCAAGGACAACCTTCGTAGCAATATCCGTTACGATACCGAAAAAGTCCTCTTTGCCTGGCACAACGCTGATGTCGATATATTTGCCAGGAACCATATGCTTAAGCATCTTGTCGTTTAAGTAAAGGATGCGGTTCATGACCGTGTCTCCCGCCGTATTGTCCGTGATCCGAACTGTCACTTTTGCTTCCCAGTCCCCGGCTTCCGCTTTCCCGGTCAACCGCAGGTTTTCCAGCAGTGCTTTTTTGACCACGCTGTTTCTGTTAAGCTCCATGCGCTGTTCATAGGTCAGCTCGTTTGGATGCCTGCGGCACTGGTAGTGGGCGATGCGCTCATTCAGTACATCGGCATCCGGATTATCATCCCCGATGGCATGGGAGCGGTCTGCCGGGTCATACCGGATGGAGAGCGGATCTCCGACGGCGCACATGGGAAGCTGCGCCCGGGGGATGATCTCCGTCACGGTGGTCTCAAAAAATGTCCCATCCTCGGCAAGCGCATCCACCACAAAGCGGATCTCAGGATTATCGTTGATATATGTACCCGTCTGCTTTGCGGAACGGATAAAACCCAAGGTCTTCACTGTGCAGGCGTCCCTCCGGCGCTGCTCCTTCTCCCTTTTCCGCCTTGCGGATCTGGCCGGGAGCACAAATCCCAGCAGGATACACAGTGCGGTAATCACCCCATACGACAGCAAGGTACCCCGAGTCGGATTTTCAAACATCCAGTTGAAAAATTGGATCAATACGTTTTCCACGAAACGCCAGCCCCTTTCTCTATATCAAACGGATGCCGTATCCCTCCTAACTGATGCCGGATACCACGGAGGTATCCAGTACGATAGCAAAGAGGTCTTCCCTGCCCGGGATGACGCGCACGTCCACATACCGCCCGGGAATCAGGTGTTCCAAAGCCGTATTGGGTACATACAGCGTCCGCTCAAATGTGTGGCCGCTCTGCTCCTCGCCGGCAAGCTGGATGACCGCCTCTGCCTCATAGTCCCCGGCTTCTTCTTTCCCGGTCAGCCGAAAGCGTTTCAGCAATGCCTTTTTCATCACGCCGTTTTTTAACAGCTCCATCCGCTGTTCATAGGAAAGATCGCCTGGGTGCTTCCGGCACTGGTAGCGGGCGGCGCGTTCCCGCATCAGCGACTCATCCGGATGATCGTCCCACTCTGCCCGGGTCCTGTCGTCTGGGTCATAGCGAATAGGGATCGCCCTGCCGGGAACCATACCGGCCATCGCTGTCATGGGGATGATTTTCCGCACGCTGACCTGGAACACCGTTCCGTCCTCCGCCAGGGCGTCCAGTTCAAAAAGCAGCTGCGGGTTTTCGTTGACATACATGCCGGTCTGCTGGGTGGAGCGGATAAATCCTACGGTCTGCACGGTGCAGGAACTTTTGCTGACATGCCCTTTCGTCAGCCTGCGGATCACGGACAGAATCGGGAGCGCAAACGCCAGGATGAAGATCACTGGAATCATCCAGTTCAAATTTGACAGCAGCCAGTCAAAGAAAGCCCCCATAAAAAACGCCTCCTCAATTAGATGCAGCAATTCAGTGTAATTATATCGTGACTCGTGTTTGACATCTATCATGAGTAGGTTAAGCCTGCGTAAAATTATGGAATAAACCGGCTCGAAAGCATGAAAGCGAAAATGTGCGGGAATGAGGAAGCGCCGCCTGCTTCCGTTGTTCGATTTACATTGATTTTACACAGATTTAACCCGTTTGTGGTCGCGTCTTAACACTGATAGAGGTATCATTATATAAAATGATATTTTATACATACAGGTTTTTGGTTGCGACCCCGGTTTTTTCAAAATGGGGACGTATTCTATATACAGGAGGGGATCTGCCGCATGAACGATGCGCATAAAATCGTAGAACAGGTCTATGCGGCAAAGGAAGATGTACAGGCAGCGGATCGGCTGATCGGTACATATCTGCCCTTTATCAAGGCGGAAGCGGCGAGGTTCTTAAAACGTCCTCCCATAGAGGGGCATGACGACGAGCTGAGTATCGCCATGATGGCCTTTCACGAGGCAATCGGCGGGTATTCCCGCACCAGGGGTTCCTTCCTGAAATATGCGGCCATGCTGATCCGAAGCCGCCTGGTTGATTACAGCCGCAGGGAACAGCGCCACAGCCGCGTCATATCGCTGGATGCGCCGATAGGAGAAGAAGACATAACTCTGGGAGAGACTCTGGCGGACGACAGGGATCCCCACGAAGAAACAGCGTTGCGGGACGCGACCCGCGCAGAGATTGAGGAGCTGACGCGGCAAATGAAGGAATTCGGCGTCAGTCTCAGCGATGTGGCGGACAACTGCCCTAAGCAGCAGCGGACTTTGGACGCCTGCCGGAAAGCATTGGAATACGCAAAGGAAAACCCGGAGCTGTTGGAGGACCTTTTAAAGATGAAACGCCTGCCCATCGGGCAGCTGGCAACGGGGAGCGGTGTGGAGCGCAAGACGCTGGAGCGGCACCGCAAGTATATGGTATCCCTGCTTCTGATTTATACCAATGGGTATGAAATCATCCGCGGGCATTTGAAACAGGTGATGAAAGGAGTGGCAGCGCGATGAGCTATCTGGTTATGGAATGCCACCCCGGCTATGTAATTCTACTGGATGAAGAGGGGCGCTTCTTGAAAGCGGCCAATCTGCGATACGAAACCGGGCAGACGGTGTATGATCCGGTGCTGATGAAAGAGACGCCGGAAAGACAGCGGCATACCGTCCGGTGGATCAGCAGCGGCATCGCGGCGATTGCAGCCTGTTTCCTTCTGTTCTTTGGCATCGGCTATTACCAGAATTATCTACAGCCCTATTCGTCCATATATCTGACCATCAACCCGGAGGTGCAGATGGATCTGAACCGGCAGGGCACGGTTGTAGGGCTGACAGGGGCGAATGAAGACGGGGAAACGCTGCTGGAGGGCTATGACGGCAAGGGGAAAGACAAGATAACGGTTGCCGACGAGCTGATCGACCGGGCCATTGAAATGGGCTTCCTGTCGGAAGGCGGCCGGGTTTCCTTCTCCATCGATTCCCCGGACGAAGCCCTGTTCCAAGAGTATGGGACGGAGCTGCGTACCAAAGTAACGGAGCATTTGGACGGGCGGATTACTGTCACAATCGAAATTATGAACCATCAAGACGGGCAAGGCCAGGAAAACCCGGAAAACAGTTCATCTTCGACTCCCTCTCGGCCGAGCGCTTCTCAGCCGGAGCCAACCTCGCCTTCCTCGTCTGAGCCGTCTCACCCCGTGGTTGTGCCTCCGACCTCTTCCAACGCCACCGATTATGATGATACCGATTACGGCCCGGATAACGACGGCGACAGCGGCTACAACGAGGATGATGATTCGGATGATGATTCAGACGATGACAACGATCCGGACGATGACGACTGAATTTTTCAAAAAAAATTTTCCAGTTTACCCCGGTTTTGAAAACCCGTTTCCGTAATCTATGAGTGTAAGGCAAAACAAAAAGCCACAAACAAACGGAAACCGAAAGGAGCAAGTACTATGAAACTGAGAAGAAAACTTTTTGCAGCGGTCTCTTCCCTGGCTGTCGCGTTGGCAGTCCTTCTGGCCGGATGCGGGGCGCCTGCACAGGAAGGAACGGCGCTGAAGGAAACCGGCGTCCTCACCCTGAGCGTCAATCCGGAAATCCAACTCGAATACAACCGAGATGGCAAGGTTACTGCCCTGACCGGCAGGAACGACGACGGAAAAGGCATTGTGGAGGCATATCCGGATTATATCGGAAAGGACTGCGAGGATGTTTTAAAGGATCTGATCGTAGAAATCAATGAAGCGGGCTACTTTGTGGATGACATCGACGGCAACAAAAAGAACATCGTCCTGCAGCTGGAGCCGGGCTCGGTACTTCCCAGCGACAATTTTCTGGCTGATATGAGCGCCAGCACGCAGGAAGCGGTCAGGGGATTGGAGCTTTCCTCCGGTATCGTGACCATTGACGACGATGACTATGATCCTGCCTACGCTAAGGACGGCAAGCCGTCCCCCTACATCACGCTGGAAAAGGCGCAGGAAATTGCGCTTGCACAGGCGAATGTCGATGCAGCAGACGCGGTGTTTGACGATAAGGAATTCGACCACAACGACGGAACCCCGGTTTTTGAGCTGGAGTTCATGGCGAACGGGAACGAGTACGAGTATGACATCCACGCGGTTACCGGCAAGGTTGTCAAGGCGGAACATAAGACCGCCGGCACACAGGGCGGAACCCCGGCCACCGGCAGCGGTTCCACCAATTACAACGATACCGATTACGGCCCCAACAACGATGGCGTGGCCGATTACAATGACACCGACTACGGCCCCAACAACGACGGCGTGACCGACTACAACGACACCGACTATGGCCCGAACAACGATGGCGTCACCGACTACAACGACACCGACTACGGCCCCAACAACGACGGCGTCACCGACTACAACGACACCGACTACGGCCCCAACAACGACGGCGTGACCGACTACAACGACACCGACT
>OLGB01002446.1_pt1 | contig 19751 bp, 18 predicted proteins | sample 1605691 | NCBI WGS metagenome assembly OLGB01 (sample SAMEA3888925, study PRJEB22519) | human gut metagenome | biome: human gut; feature: human-associated habitat; material: faeces | place: Denmark | collected 2010 | reverse complement strand
ATCGAGCTGTAGCAAAGGAGAGGGGGACCTGCCATGTGGACTCTGGCTATGGCGCCGGGGCTGGTCGTTCGGCTGCGGGAGTCCTCCGGACAAACGGAGGCGTTTGTATGAAGATCCTCGGCATCACCGGCCCCACCGGGGCGGGCAAGACCACGGCGCTCAACGTGCTCACCAGCCTGGGAGCCTGCATCCTGGACGCGGACGCGGTGTATCACGACCTGCTGGAGCAGAGCCGTGCGCTGCGGGAGGCTTTGACCGGCCGATTTGGGGATATCTGCGATGAAACGGGCAAAATAGACCGCAAGAAGCTGGGCGGCGTGGTGTTCACCGACCCTGCGGCTTTGGCGGACCTGAACGGCATAACCCACCGCTTTATGGAGGCGGAGTTGGACCGCAGGCTGCGGGAGGCGGAGCAGAAGGGCCGTCCGGCGGCGGCCATCGACGCCATTGCCCTGCTGGAGAGCGGTTTCGGGGCCAAGTGCGACGCCACCGTGGCGGTGGTGGCCCCGGCGGAGCTGCGGGTGCGGCGCATCATGGCCCGGGAGGGCATCCCGGAGGACTACGCCCGCAAGCGGGTGAACGCCCAGAAACCGGAGTCCTTCTTCCGGGAGAGCTGCGACTATGTACTGGAAAACAACGAGGACGACACGCCCGAGACCTTCGGGGCCCGGGCGCTGGCCCTTTTTCTCACCATATTAGAATGAAACTGGAGGGTTAACCCATGGAAGACAAGAAAAAGACCCCCGGCGAGCTGCGCCGGGAAGCCCTGTGCTGCAGCCCCAAGAACGGCTATGACCGTCTGACCCCCGCTGACGAGGCCGCCATGAAGGGAGGCGACTGAGCATGATGGGACGAAACAGAAACGCCGGAAAGCCCGGCGCGAAGAACCCCGGCAAGACGTTTAAACGCATCATGGCCGAGATCATGGGCCGCTATAAGCTGCACTGCGTCGCGGTCGTGCTCTGCCTGATCGTCAGCGCGGTGGCCAACGTCTACGGCACGATGTTCATGCAGCGCCTGATCGACGATTACATCACCCCGATGATCGGCCGCCCCGACCCGGATTTCGGCCCGATGGGCCGCGCCGTGCTCGGCGTCGCGCTGGTGTACATCCTCGGCGCGTTCAGCGCGTGGCTGTACAATTACCTGATGATCTTCGTCTCGCAGGGCACGCTCAAAAACCTGCGCGTCAAGCTCTTTTCCAAGATGGAGCGCCTGCCGATCAAGTATTTTGACACGCACGCCCACGGCGATATTATGAGCGTCTATACCAACGACATCGACACCATGCGGCAGATGATTTCCCAGTCCATGCCGCAACTCATTTCCAGCGTTGTGACGATTGTGAGCATCGTGACCTCGATGATTATCCTCAACGTGCCGCTGCTGATCATCACGCTGTTCATGGTCGCCACGACGATGACGCTCTCCGTCAAGCGCATCAAGAGCGCCGGGCGCTTCTTCGTCGCCCAGCAGCAGGATCTGGGCAGGGTCAACGGCTATATCGAGGAGATGATGGACGGCCAGAAGGTCGTCAAGGTCTTCTGCCACGAGGAACAGAATTTCGCGGGCTTCAAGCAGCTCAACGATTCCCTCCGCGAGAGCGCCTACAACGCCAACCGCATCTCCAACACCATCATGCCGCTGACGATGGCGATGGGCAACCTGAGCTATGTGCTCTGCGCGGTGGTCGGCGGCCTGCTGGCCTCCGGCGGCTACCTCGGCCTGACCATCGGCACGCTGGTCTCCTTCCTGACGCTGAATAAGAGCTTTAACCAGCCAATCAATCAGGTTTCGCAGCAATCCAATGCCATCATCATGGCGCTGGCGGGCGCGGAGCGCGTCTTTGACCTGCTGGATGAAGCGCCCGAGGTGGACGACGGCTATGTCACCCTCGTCAACGCGAAGAAAGACGAAAACGGCGTCATCACCGAAAGCGACGGCCGCACCGGCCTCTGGGCGTGGAAGTACACGCACAAGGACACGGGCGAAACCGAATATCGCGAGCTGAAGGGCGATATTGTGATGGATCACGTCGATTTCGGCTACAGCGACGATAAGCTGGTGCTCCACGACATCAAGCTCTACGCCACGCCGGGGCAGAAGATCGCGTTCGTCGGCTCGACCGGCGCGGGCAAGACGACCATCACCAACCTGATTAACCGATTCTACGACATTCAGGATGGCAAGATCCGCTACGACGGCATCAACATCAACAAGATCAGGAAGGACGACCTGCGCCGCTCGCTGGGCATCGTGCTTCAGGATACGCACCTGTTCACCGGCACGGTGATGGAGAATATCCGCTACGGCCGTCTGGACGCGACGGATGAGGAATGTATCGAGGCCGCCAAGCTCGCCAACGCGGACGGTTTCATCACCCGCCTGCCGGACGGCTACAACACCATGCTCAAGGGCGACGGCGGCAACCTCTCGCAGGGGCAGCGCCAGCTTCTGGCCATCGCGCGCGCGGCGGTCGCCGATCCGCCCGTGCTGATTCTCGATGAGGCGACCAGCTCGATCGACACCCGCACTGAGGCGCTCGTTCAGGCCGGCATGGATTCCCTGATGAAGGGGCGCACCACGTTCGTCATCGCGCACCGCCTGTCCACCGTGCGCAACAGCGACTGCATCATGGTGCTTGAGCAGGGGCGCATCATCGAGCGCGGCACGCACGACGAGCTGATCGCCCAGCACGGCAAGTATTACCAGCTCTACACCGGCGATTTCGAGGAAAACGATTGATAATGAGGCTGTTAAGCTAATAACACCGATATTTCAAGAATAAAATAAGTATTTTCGCCCCGAAGGTTTCCAAAGGGCGACCGGAAAGCCCTTTGGTGGGGCGATGGGGCAAAGCCCCATATCCGAAATACATGGATATTTGCTTCTTGAAATGTTTGGTCTATGCTCAATAGCTTCTTTTGAACGAAAAAGAAGCCGAAGAACGCCTGAAAGGTGTCCCCCGTGTGAAAACGCGGGGGATTTTTTTCGTTCACCGGGATAAATTTGACAGCCTCATGCGTTTCTATGGTATAATCGGAGGGAAGATTTTCCCGCCGAGGCCGTCTGCCCGGCGGCAGGCAGGAGGCTGGCACGATTGAATCAGGCTTGGTATCAGGTGGCGTCCATGGGCTTTGGGTATCTCAGCGCGGCGATCATCGCGCTGATCGTGCTGCTGGCCTTTCGGAAATATACGAAAGACCGCGCGCTCTGGCGGCGGGTCAAAAAGAACCTGCCGCGGACGGGCGCGGCGGGCCGCCTGGTTGTGCTTTCCGCGGGGAATCGGCGGCTTCCGGCGGGAACGGAGCTGCGCGTGCCGTTTGAGGGGACGCTGGGCGGCTCGATGGGCTGCGACGTCTGCGTGCCGTATAAAAGGGTGCACATGCGCTCGGCGTTTTTCTGGGTCGAGGGCGAGGCGCTGCACCTCGTGCCGCTGCATAAGGACGGATTTCTGGCGGATGAAACGCCGATTGAACCGGGCGACGAGGCCATCATGCGCGACGGCGCGATGCTGCGCGTCGGCGAATTGAAGCTGGTGCTGCGGATGTATGACCGCGGCGAAGGCGTGGTCGGCGCGGACGAGCCGTATGTGACCCGCGCCCGCCGCAGCAAGGCCGGGCAGGGGCGCGGCGACGGGCTGGGCGCGCCGACGCGCGGCGCGATCCGCAGGGAGAAAAAACGGATGAATTACAGCGAAGCGGACGAGACCGAACGAGCCTCCGCCGCGCAGAAGGATAAAAAGATGCGGAGGTGACGGCATGGCTCCACGCAAGCGCGATACACAGGTGCAGGAAGACGGGCAGACCGTCTATAAACCCGCAAAGAAAGCGAAAACCGTCGTGAAGGAAGAACCGGAGGACAAAAAGCCCGTCCGCCTCAAGCCGGCGCGAACGAAAACGGGCAGGCTCAAGCCCGAAGCGGAGAAAGAAGAAAAAAAGCCGGACAAAAAACCGCCCCGGCGCTACGAGCCGGAGCAGAAGCTGACCGGGCGGGAGAAAAAGGAAAAGGCGCGCGCCGCCGCCGTCGCCCGCGACAGGCGCAGGGCGGTCAGTCGCGCGGGGGACGGATGCGTGACGATGATCGCGCTGCTGACGGCGGTGTTCGAGGTGCTCGGGCTGCTGCTCTGTGCGGCCAAGGCGGAGGGCGCGTGGGATACGCAGGCGGTCAGGCTGTGCATGGTCATGGCGCCGCTGGGGCTGCTCACCACGCTGGCGCTGCCGCGGCTTCTGCCGATGGATTCGCTGGTGATGGCGCTGACGAATTTCCTCTGCGGCGTGGGTGTGGTGGTGCTCTATACGGTCTCGCCCGAACGCGGCGCGCGGCAGGCGATGTTCTACGCGATGGGGCTGGCGGCGATGCTCGTGATGAGCGAAATCGTCTTCCATGTGCGCCATTTCCGGGGGCTGACGCTGCTGGGCATGGCGCTGGGCATCGGCGCGCTGATCCTGCCGCTGGCCTTCGGCGAATGGAACAACGGCGCGAAGAACTGGGTGTCCGTGCCGCTGCTCGGCTCGTTTCAGCCCAGCGAAATCGTGAAGCTCTCGGTGGTGCTGGCGCTGGCGTATTTCTTCAGCGCGCATCGAACCGTCTGGCAGATGATGCCCGCGCTCCTGTTCGCGGCGGCCTGCCTTCTGCTGCTGATGATGCAGCGCGACCTCGGCACGGCGCTGATCTATTACCTGACGACGCTGGTGCTGTTCTACGTCGCCTGCGGCAACGTGCCGCTGACGATCCTCGGCCTCGGCGGCGGCGCGGGCGCGGCGGTGCTGGGCTATCAGATGTTCGCGCACGTCAAGGTGCGCGTGGCGATGTGGCGCAACCCGTGGAGCGACCCGACGGATAAGGGCTATCAGATCATTCAGGCGCTGCTGGCCATCGGCTCGGGCGGGCTGTTCGGCGTGGGGCTGGGGCAGGGTACGCCGGAGAAAATCCCCGCCTATTACAACGACTTTATCTTCGCCGTGGTCTGCGAGCAGCTTGGGCAGGCGTTCGGCGTACTGCTGCTGGCGGTCTATGTGCTGCTGATTCTGCGCGGGGTGACGGTGGTTGCCCGCGCGCGGCGCTCGTTTGAGATGCTGCTGGGCTGCGGCGTGCTGACCATGCTGGGGATTCAGACGTTTATGATCGTCGCGGGCGTCATCAAGATGATTCCGCTGACGGGCGTGACGATGCCCTTCCTCAGCTACGGCGGCTCGTCGCTGCTCTCGTGCATGGCGATGATCGGGATTCTGCACGGGGCGAGCGCAAGGGCGCAGGAAAATCTGGAAGAAGATATTCTGTGCGTGAGAGGGTGATTTTATCAAGGTTATCAAGCGGCGCATGCACCTGCTGACGCTGCTGCTGGTGCTGATGTTCGCGCTGGTGATCGCGTATTTCTGCTACTGCGTCTATTTCTACGGCGGGCGCTGGGTCGCGAACCCCTATAACCCGCGCATCAGCAGCCGGAAGCGGCATGTCGTCATGGGCACGCTGACCGACAGGGACGGCACGGTGCTGGCCTATACGGATGAGGACGGCAGGCGGCGCTACAACGGCAGCGCGGCGACGCGCAAGGCGGTCTGTCAGGTGGTCGGCGACAGCGGCGGCAAGGTCTCCACCGGCGCGGACACGTTCCACGCGCAGTTTCTGCTGGGCTTCCGCTCCAGCATCTTCGAGCGGCTGGCCGACGCCTTTACCGGCACGACCCAGCGCGGCGACGACGTTCGGCTGACGATCTCCGAGCGGCTCTCCCGCTACATCAGCGAGCAGTTCCCTGCGGGCAAGCGCGGCGCGGTCGTCGTGCTCAATTACAAGACGAACGAGATTCTGGCGATGGTCTCCATGCCGCAGTTCGACCCGACGAACATGGATTCGGCGCTGTCGGACGAGGCGGCGGGTGCGCTCATCAACCGCGCGACGCAGGGGCTGTATCCGCCCGGCTCGACGTTCAAAATCGTGACGCTGGCCTCCGCGCTGGAAAATCTGCCCGATCTGAACGATTTCGCGTTTGACTGCACGGGCTATTATCCCGTGGGCAACTACGCCGTTACAGACGGCAGCGCGCACGGGGTGCAAACCCTGTCCGACGCGTTCGCGCGCTCCTGCAACACGACCTTCGCCGCGCTCTCGCAGGATCTCGGCTATGAGATGCTGGGCAATACGGCGGAGGAGATGGGTTTCAACCGGAACTTCATGTTCAGCGATTTGATCGTCTACAATTCCAGCTACCCCATCGACGACCTGAGCGCCGAGGATCTGGCGTGGTCGGCCATCGGTCAGGGGCGCGTGCTCGCTACGCCGATGCACATGGCGCTGATCGCCGCGACGATCGCCAACCGCGGCGTGATGAACGAGCCGCGCCTCGTCGCGCAGATCACGACCGCGCAGGGCGGGAACCGCGCGCTGCTCAGCCATGCGGGCGGCAGGCGCGTGCTCGGCGAGGATGTGGCGGCGCGGCTGGAAAAAGAGATGATCCGCGTGGTCAAATCCGGCACGGGCAAGCGCGCCGCGCTGAATAACGGCTATACCGTCGCGGGAAAAACCGGCTCGGCGGAGGCCAGCAACGACAAAAGCATCGAATCACATGCGTGGTTCGTTGGCTATATCACCAATGACAGCGCGCCTTACGCGATCTGCGTCCTCGTGGAAAATGGCGGAAGCGGCGGCGGCGTGGCCGCGCCGCTGGCGCGGAAGACGCTGCAAAAGGCGATTCATCTGGGATTATAATCAAGGAGGTTTTAAGCGATGCGCAAGAGGATTTCGGGTTTGATGGCGTTTGTTTGTCTGTTGGTGGCGGCGGCTTCGGCGCTGGCGGCGGGCACGACGGTGACGACGTTCACGCCGTTTGCGGATATGGATTTCGCCGCACAGGGGTACATGGATTTGATTACCGCGTGGGAAGACGAAACCGGCAACATGGTGGAGGATTATTCCGGCCTGGAGGACGACCTGTTCATGGAGCAGATGCAGGAGATGGTGACCGCCGGCCGCGCGGATCTGGTCGTCGTGCCGCTGGGCAGCGGGCTGACGAAGGATCAGCTGGTCAGCGTGGACGAGCTGCTGGCCGCCGCGCCGGATTGCGGCGCGAGGCGGATGGACGCGATGACGGAGCGCGACGGCAGCGTGCTGCTCGCGCCGGTGCGCTTCAACTGGGAGGCGCTGTACGTCAACACCGACGTGCTGGAGGCGAACGGCGTCGCCGTGCCGACGAATTACGACGAATTGATCATCGCCTGCGCGTCGCTGGCGCAGAAGGGAATTCTGCCGCTCGCCAACGCCATGTGCGAATGGCCGGAGGTCGTGCTGGACTGCACGGCGATGATCGGCGCGCCCGCCGATCAATACGGCCAGCAGACCTCGCTGGACGGCGCGAAGGCCGTGACGACGGCGCTCACGCAGGTTGGAGCGTTCGGCCTCGATCCGTGGAATCTGACGGACGAGCAGGCGAAGCAGGCGTTCATGGAGGGCGCGGCGGCGATGCGCTTTGACGGCAGCGATTTGGCCGAGCTGGTGCCCGAGGCACGGCAGGAGCACGTCGTCGCCATCGCCCTCGCGGGCATGGACGGGCAGGCGCGCACCGCGCTGGTCGGCACGCCGAGCTATGGGCTGGCGCTCACCCGCGCCTGCTGGCAGGACAGCGCGCGCCGCGAGGCTGCCCTGTCTCTGGCTCAAAAGCTGCTGGGCGGCGACGGCGCGGCGATGATTGGCGCGCCCGCGTATACGACCGCGCTGGGGAAGAGCGTGGCGCAGATGACCGCCTCGGCGACCGCCTGCGCGGGGCTGCTGTATGACCTGAACCCCGAGCATTTTGACGAATGGTCGGAGAGCGTGGTTTCCGCGCTGATGGCGCTGTAATACTAATTCTTGTTAAAATGGCTTAATCCGCGCACCATCTTTTTCGCTCTGACTTTGCCTCGTTCCGTTCAACGTACCTCCAGTACGCCTCACTTCACTTGGCTTCGTCAGAACAAAAAATCTGATGCGCTCTGTTAAGCATTTTAACTGCGAATTAGTATAAAAGAACAGAAAGAGCGCATGGCTGCGTGGCCGTGCGCTCTTTTTGGCGAATAGGAAATTGCATAAAATCGCCCGCGTGAGCAAAAATTTGATGTTTTTGCAGACTTCGGCGGAGGGGCAGGCGGGCTCAGCCCGCGTTATACCCGTTCCGCGACGAGGTCGCCCATCTGTGTGCAGCCGACCTTCGTGCAGCCCGCGGCAAAAATATCGCCGGTGCGGTAGCCCTCGTCGAGCACCTGCGAAACCGCGCGCTCAATCGCGGCGGCTTCCTGCTCGAGACCGAGGCTGTGGCGCAGCAGCAGCGCGCCGGAGAGAATCGTGCCCAGCGGATTGGCGATATCGCGCCCCGCGATGTCCGGAGCGCTGCCGTGAATCGGCTCATACAGGCCGCGCGTCGTGCTGCCCAGACTGGCGGAGGGCATCATGCCCAGACTGCCCGCGATGGCGGCGCTCTCATCCGAGAGGATGTCGCCGAACAGGTTGCCGGTTATCATCACGTCAAACTGCGCCGGGTTCAAAATGAGCTGCATGGCGGCGTTGTCCACGTACATGAAGCTGACCTCGACCTCCGGGTATTCGCGGCTCAGGCGCTCGACCGTCTCGCGCCACAGGCGGCTGCATTCCAGCACGTTGGCCTTGTCCACCGAGCAGAGCCTGCCGCGACGCTTTTTCGCCATTTCAAAGCCGATGCGCGCCAGACGCTCGACCTCCGGCACGGAATAGGCCATCTCGTCCGTCGCCGCCGCGCGATCCTCGCTGCGCCAGCGCTTGCCGAAGTAGATGTCGCCGGTCAGCTCGCGCAGGATCATAATGTCAATCGGCTTGGCGATGATGTCCGGGCGGAGCGGACACGCGCCGGAAAGCTGCGGGTGAATCGTGCACGGGCGCAGGTTGGCGAACACCTGCATGCCCTTGCGCAGGGCGAGCAGCCCCTTTTCCGGGCGGCGGGCAGGCTCGACCGCGTCCCACTTCGGGCCGCCGACGCTGCCCATCAGCACCGCGTCCGCCGCGTTGCAGGCCGCCAGCGTCTCGTCTGTCAGCGGCACGCCGAATGCGTCGATGGACGTGCCGCCGAGCCTGCGCTCGTCAAAGCAGAACGTGTGGCCGTATTTTTCCGCGACGGCGTTTAACACCTTGACCGCCTGCGCGACGATCTCCGGGCCGATGTAGTCGCCCGGCAGAGTGACGATATGGGCTTTCATGGCTCACGCCTTTCCCGCGATCTTTTCGCGAACGAAGTTTTCAATGCCGCCGACGGCGATGATCTTCTGGATGAACGGGGGGAACGGCGCGGCGGTGAAGCGCTCGCCGGTGGTTCGATCCTCGATCGCGCCGGTATCCAGATGGACGGCCACCTCGTCGCCGCCGCGGATGGCCTTGGCCGCCGCCGGACACTCGATGATCGGCAGGCCGATATCAATCGAGTTGCGGTAGAAGATGCGGGCGAAGCTGTCCGCGATGACGAGCTGAATGCCGCTGGCCTTGATGGCGATGGGCGCGTGCTCGCGAGAGGAGCCGCAGCCGAAGTTGCGCCCCGCGACGATGATGCGGCTCGTTTCGCTCTTGCGCTTGAAATCGCTGTCCAGATCCTCCATGCAGTGCGTGGCCAGCTCGGCGGGGTCGGTGGTGTTGAGGTAGCGGGCGGGGATGATGACGTCCGTATCGACGTGATCGCCGTATCGAATGACGGTAGACTGAACGAACATGTTAGAGCACCTCCTCAGGCGTGGCGACGCGGCCCATGATGGCGGAAGCCGCGGCGACCGCCGGGCTGGCCAGAATGATTTCGCTGCCGGTGTGACCCATGCGGCCGACAAAGTTGCGGTTGGTGGTGGAAACGGCGCGCTCGCCGTCGGCCAGAACGCCGCAGAAGCCGCCCAGACACGGGCCGCAGGTCGGCATGGTGAAAATCGCGCCCGCGTCGATGAAGATATCCACCAGCCCCTCTTTCAGGCAGTCCTTGACGACCTGCTGGGTGCCGGGGATGACGATGCAGCGCACATGGTCGCTGACCTTGTGCCCCTTGAGAATCTGCGCGGCGACGCGCATATCGCTGATGCGGCCGTTGGTGCAGCTCCCGATGACGACCTGATCGATGGTCTGTCTGCACTCGCGCGCCGGACGGGTGTTTTCCGGCAGATGCGGCAGGGAGACAGTCATATCCAGCTCGTCGAGGTTGATGGTCACGGTGCGGCTGTATTCCGCGTCCGGGTCGGCCTCAAACGCTGTCCATTCGCGCGTCACGCGCCCCCTGAGGTATTCGCGGCAGACGTCGTCCACCGGGAAAATGCCGTTCTTCGCGCCCGCCTCGATGGCCATGTTCGCGATGGTCAGGCGGCCGTCCATCGGGATTTCCTTCACGCCGTCGCCGGTGAATTCGAGGGACTGATACAGCGCGCCGTCCACGCCGATTTCGCCGATGAGGTGCAGAATCACGTCCTTGCCGCTGACCCACGGCTTCATTTTGCCGGTCAGCACGACCTTGACGGCCTCCGGCACCTTGAACCAGCATTCGCCCGTCGCCATGCCCACGGCCATATCCGTCGAGCCCACGCCCGTGGAGAACGCGCCCACCGCGCCGTAGGTGCAGGTGTGGCTGTCCGCACCGATGATGACCTCGCCGGGGGCGACGATGCCCTGCTCCGGCAGCAGCGCGTGCTCGATGCCCACGCGGCCGACCTCGTAATAGTGGACGATGTGCTGCGCGCGCGCGAATTCGCGCATCTGCTTGGCGAGCGTCGCGGCCTTGATGTCCTTGTTGGGGACGAAGTGATCCGGGATCAGCGCGATCTTCGCGGGGTCGAACACCTTGACCGCGCCCATCCGGTGAAACTCGTTGATGGCCACGGGGGCGGTGATGTCGTTGCCCAGCACAAGGTCAAGCTTGCACATGAGCAGCTCGCCCGCGCGGCAGCGCTCAACGCCGGCGGCGCGCGCGAGGATTTTTTGTGTCATGGTCATGCCCATAGCGGAAAAACCTCCCTCAAGAAAATGAAAAAGCCTCGCACACCTGCTTTTCGCAGGGGCGAGGCGAGAATGCCACACGGTACCACCCTGATTCGGCTTTCACTCAAGCGCGGAAGCCCTCTTTTGCCTTAACGCGGCCGGTTCGTCCTCTGCTCGGCACAGAGGCAGCTCGGGAGTGAGTTATCCCGCGTCCCCGCCGTCGGCTTGCACCGGGCGCCGACTCTCTGAAGGTCAGGGGCGCGTCTTTGTTCCGTCATTGCTTTTGCGGCTGAAAGCCGCCTTTCGCTTAAAAAGCGATGTGCGATTTGCGTATTATTGTAATCCGAATGTGACAAGTTGTCAAGTATGGAAATCAATCCCCCGCCATGGCGCGGCGGCTCGAATGGATGAAATCAAACGAATCCAGGGTTTTACCGGCCATCACGCCGGTTGCGCGGCCGTTTTCGGCGGCGATTTCGCCGGATACGATGACAAAACGAATGCCCTCCGGCGCGGCGTCCGGGCGGCCGAGGCCGGGGAAATCCGCGCGGTCGCAAATCGTTTCGGGGTCGAAGACGAGCAGATCGGCGTCCATGCCCGCGCGGATGCGCCCCTTGCGCCCGAGCCCCATCGTCTGCGCGGGGAGGAGCGTCGTATGCGCAATCGCCTGCTCCCAGCTCAGCTCGCCGCGCTCGATCACCATTTTGCGCAGATAGCGCGGGAAGCTGCCCGCGATCTGCGGGTGCCCTTCGCCGGGAGCGTAGCTGCCCGTGTCGGTGGAAACCATCGTCATCGGGTAGCGCTGAATGGTGTAGACGGCCTCCTCGCTGCCCGTGTTGACCACCACCGCGTCGCACGGGTGCGCTGCGCGCAGGTGTTCATAGAGCGCCTGATCCGGCACGAGGCCGATGTGCTCGCCCGTGATGACCCGCAGGTGGCGCAGCTCGATGCCGTTGTCGCGCATGGTCACGGGCTCAAAGAGCGCCGAGCCGATGGAAGAACACCAATCCTTGTACATGCCGCTGTCCAGACGCATATCCACGCCGCGCGCGCGCGCCAGCTCCAGCATTTCCAGCGCCTTGTATTCGACGCCAACGCCGTATTGATATTCAAAGTGCGAGACGATCATCCGGCAGCCCGTGACCTCGGCCAGCTCGATGGCCTCGCTGAGCGAGTTGAGGTCGGTCATGGCGAACATGCGCGTGTCGATGGCGGCGGGTCTGCCGTAGCGGCGTGCCATCGTGCACAGCGCTTCCATCTCTTCTAGCGACGTGCCCGGCGCGTAGCCCGGCCCGAGGGAAACGCCGGCCGCGCCGCTTTGCAGCGCGCGCTCGCAGAGGGCTTCCATCGTGTGTACCTGCGCGCGTTTGGCCGGGGCGAACAGATCGGTGACGCCCGCCGCCTCGCGCAGCGCGCACAGGCCGATCATCTCCGCCTGATGAATCGGAAATGCCGTCTGGCTGCGCAGAAATGCGTCTATATCCAGCGGGGAAAAGCCGCAGTTGCCGCCCACCGTCGTCGTGATGCCCTGAAGCAGGGAGAGCGTGCCGGTGTATTTACAGCCGTCGATATGGCCGTGCGGATCAATAAAGCCGGGGCAGACGAAGCAGCCGGAAGCGTCGATTACCCGTGCGTCCTTCGGCGCGCCAGACTGCGCCGGTTGGACGGCGGCAATGCGCCCGTTCTCGCAGAGCACATCGGCCTGAAAGCGCGACAGGGTCTCCGGGTCGATGACCGTGCCGCCGGAAATGAACAGCTTTGACATGGTTTTCTCCTCCATACTCCATCTTACGAACAGAAAAATATGGCGGTTCATCCGTCCTGAAAAACCCGCCCGAAATCGGACGGGCATTTCAGGACGGGGCGGCTTTGCCGCCCCGCCCTTCCTTCGGTCTCGCCGATGCGCGCCGAAATTCGGCTTTTGTCTGCCTGTTTAGGCAAAACGCGCTCAAAAAGGGAGCCCTTTTGCATCAGTTGCATTTACGTGGGAACAAAGCCTCCCTCTTTGAGGGAGGTGGCCGCGACAGCGGCCGGAAGGAGTTATTGCATGCTCAGCTTGAACGTCGTCCAGATATCCTGGTATTTCTGCTCGTCCTCGCTGGACAGGTTGCGCACATACTCCGCATCGTCGATGCGGTCATAAATGCCGTTGAACACCGGGTTGTTCAGATAGCTTTCGGAGAGGCAGGCCTTCGCCGCCTCGTTCGGGCTGCAATAATACTGATACTCGACGCAGGTCGCCGCGACTTCCGGGCGCAGCAGGTACTGGAGGAAGAGGTTCGCGTTCTTGGTGTGCGGCGCATTCACCGGGATGAAGCAGCCGTCGATGCCGAAGCCCAGACCCTCTTCCGGCCAGACGACCTTCAAATCCGGGTTGGCGTCCAGCGCCAGCGCGACGAACGGGGTGAAGGTGTAGGCCACGGAAATATCGCCGGAAACCAGATAGTTGTGCAGGTTCTCATATTCGAGCACGTGGATGTTACTGCGCAGCGCGTCGAGCTTTTCCGCCGCCTCCGCGAGCACCGCGTCGTCGGTGGTATTCATGCTCTGGTGCATGGAGAGCAGCACCATGCCGATGGTCACGCGCGCGTCGTCGATCAGGCCGAGGCTGTCCTCAAGGGACGGATCCCACAGGTCGTTGAAGCCCTTGATGTCGATCTCCACCGCGGACGGATCGTAGACGATCAGCGGAATGCCGCTCACATACGGCACGACAAACTGGTCGTCCGGATCGAAGAACTGATGGGTGAAGCCATCGTTCAGGTTGGAATAGTTATCCACGATGGCGGGGTCGAACGGCTGCATCAGCCCGGCTTCGCGGGTGGTGTTGAGCATGTAGTCGCTGGCCAGCACCACGTCGTAATCGCCGCCGTTTACCGCGGAGAGCTTTTCATACATCTCCTCGTTGCTGGAGAAGGTCGCATAGTTGACCTTGATGCCCGTCTCTTCCTCAAACGGCTTGATGACGGTCGAGTAGTCGATGTAACCTTCCCAGGTGAAGATGTTGAGCACGGCCTCATCGGTCTTGTTCTCGGTCTCCGCCAGGGCGCAGCCGCCGATGGTCAGCAGCGCAAGCAGCAGGCAAAGAAGTTTCTTCATGTCCATGTCCCTCCTTAATCAGGAATGGTTGATCTATCTCAAACGCGGGATGCGTTTGATGCTTATTGGAGTTTTGCGTTGCTTCTGGCCGTTATCAATTGAGTAGCGGCCACACAGATAAAGATCACGCCGAGCATCAGGGTGGAGAGCGCGTTGATCTCCGGCGTGCCGCCGGAACGCAGGCCGGTGTAGACCTTGAGCGGCAGGGTGGTCGTCTCCGCGCTGGTGACGAAGAAGGAGATCACCACGTCGTCAAGGCTCATCGCGGCGGAAAGCATCATGCCGGAGAGCACCGCCGGGAAGATCAGCGGCAGGGTGATGTCCTTCAAAACGCGCGCCGGGCTCGCGCCGAGGTCGCGCGCAGCCTCCGACAGCGAAGGATCCATGCCGATCAGGCGGGATTTGACGTTGATGAACACATAGGGGATGCAGAAGGTCGTGTGCGTCAGCACCAGCGCGCCCATGCCGAGCTTAAAGCCCACGGCGGTGAACACGGAGAGATACGCCATGCCCAGCACCAGCTCGGGGATCATCATCGGCAGGGTGGCGACGGTTTCGACCGCGCCGCCGAGCTTCAGGTGCGACCGCGCCAGCCCGATTGCGCCCAGCGTACCGATGCCGCCCGCCAGCAGGCTGGAGACGACGGCCAGAACCAGCGAATTTTTAAGCGCGTCGGCCATCAGGGCGTTGGAAAACAGGCGGCTGTACCAATTGGTCGTAAAGCCCTGCCAGCTTCCGATGGTGCGCCCGCTGTTGAAGGAATAGATGACGACCATCAGAATCGGCAGATAGAGGACGATCAGCACCAGCGTCAGATAGACGGGGGAAAAGATTTTGCGCTTTCTGCGCCGCTTCGCCTGCGCCATCACATCACCCCCAGATCATCGCCGCCGACCTTGCGATACAGCAGATAGATGCCGGCGGAAAGCGCGATGAGCACCATGCTCATGGCCGAGCCGACGTTCCAGTCGCGCACCTTGAGAAGCTGGTCGCGGATGAGGTTGCCCACCAGCACCAGACCGCCGCCCATGATATCCGACAGATAGAACAGGCCGACGCTGGGCACGAACACCAGCACGCAGCCGGCGAGAATGCCCGGCATGGTCAGCGGCAGCGTGACGGTGAGGAACGCCCGAACGGGGCTTGCGCCCAGATCGCGCGAGGCCTCCACCAGCGTGAAATCCATCTTATCCACCGCGTTGTGGCACGGCAGGATCATAAAGGAAATCAGGCAGTAGACCATCGCCAGCAGCACCGAGCCGTAGGAACCGAGGAACTTGATGTTCTTCTGAATCAGCCCCAGCGAGCGGAGCACGCCGTTGACCGGGCCGTTGGCCTGCAGGAGGATCTTCCAGCCGTAGATGCGCACCAGCGCGCTCGTCCAGAACGGGATGATGACCAGCATCATCAGCAGCGCCTTCCATTTGCGCGGGGCGCGCGCCATGCAGTAGCCGAAGGGATAGCCCACCAGCAGGGAGATGACCGTCGTAAAGAACGCGAGCTGGAGGCTGTTGGCGAAGACCTTGAGATAATCCTCGCGCAGCAGCGCCTTGTAGTTGGCGAGCGTCAGCGGCATGCCGAATTGGAATTTGCCGCCCGTCACCAGCGACGTGCAGAGCACGTAGATCAGCGGCAGGGCGACCAGCAGCACGCCGAAGGCCGCCATCGGCGCGGTCATCAGCGCGCGGGTGCGCCGCTCGTGCGCCTGAAGGGTGTTTTTACGCGCCATGGGACGTCCCCCCAATGACCGCGGCCTGCGCGGGATTCCAATACAGATAGGCGGTGCTGCCGGGCGTGAGCGCGTCGCTGAGGCGGCCTTCGCTCGTCGCGACGGCTTCCTCGCCGTCGGGGAGGATGGCATAGGTCAGCACGCTGCCGCCCGCGTAGCGCGCCTCGCGCACGGTGACGGGCAGTTGGAAGCCCTCGACCGGCACGGGGGAGACGCGCATCCGCTCCGTGCGCACGCAGATTTCGCAGTCCTCACCCGCGGAAAGCCGCGCGCGGGAAGCGTCCGCCGTGAAGCTGCCGCATGCGCTGCGGATGACCGCCGTATCCTTTCCGACGGCTTCCACCCTGCCGCTAAGAATGGTGGAGCGGCCGATGAACTGCGCGACGTAGTGCGTTTTCGGCTCGTCGTAGATTTCTTCCGGCGTGCCGAGCTGCTCAAAGCGCCCGCCGCGCATGACCGCGATGCGGTCGGACATGTTGATGGCCTCTTCCTGATCGTGGGTGATGTAGACGAAGGTGATGCCCAGCTTCTTTTGCAGGCGCTTGAGTTCAAGCTGCATCTGGCGGCGGAGCTGCAAATCCAGCGCGCCCAGCGGTTCATCCAGCAGCAGCAGCTCCGGTTCGGGCGCGAGCGCGCGGGCGATGGCGATGCGCTGGCGCTGGCCGCCGGAAAGCTGGCTGGGCATGCGTTTGGCAAAATCCGCCATTTGCACCAGCTCGAGCATCTCGCGCACGCGCTTTTCGATGGAGGCTTTATCCATCCTGCGCACGCGCAGGCCGTAGGCCACGTTCTTTTCGACGTTCATATGCGGAAAGAGCGCGTAGCTCTGAAAGACCGTGTTGACGGGGCGGCGCTCCGGCGGCAGCGCGGTGACGTCCCGGCCGTCCAGCAGCACCGTGCCCTCGTCCGGCGTTTCCAGGCCGGAGATAATGCGCAGGGTCGTCGTCTTGCCGCAGCCGGACGCGCCCAGCAGCGTGACGAACTCGCCCCTGGCGACGTCCAGCGAGATATCGCGCAAAACGTCGCCCTCGCCGAAATTCTTAGAAATGTGCTGTAAAGAAAGAAGGGTATCCTGCATGGTTTCCTCCCTGAGTCATCAAGCCTGTGCGGGCGGGGCTTAGCGCCGCAACCCATAAAAACAGCATGATTATATGCTAGAAAAAGCGCCGTGTCAACCATAAAGTTCAGCGGGAAAAATGTGCAGGTTTAATGCAGCTAAACTTCCGGCAGGAAAAAGACCCTCTTTGCGCAAAAACGCGCAAGAGGGCGCAGAAATGGCTGCTCAATCGCCACATTCCCCGGCGAACGCGCGGATGGCCGCGCTGCGGGCGCTGCCGAGCACCTCTTTGGCGGGGCCATCCTCCGCGACGAGGCCGTTTTCCATATAAATCACGCGATCCGCCACGTCGCGGGCGAAGTTCATTTCGTGGGTGACGACGATCATCGTGCGCTTTTCGGCGGCCAGCTGACGGATGACGCAGAGCACCTCCTGCGTGAGCTGCGGGTCAAGCGCGCTGGTCGGCTCGTCAAAGCAGAGAATTTCCGGATCCATGGCCAGCGCGCGGGCGATGGCGACGCGCTGACACTGCCCGCCGGAAAGATTGCAGGGATACGCGCCCGCCTTATCCGCGAGGCCGACCTTTTCCAGCAGGAGCATGGCCTTCTGCTCGGCCTCCTGACGGCTTCGATGGAGCACCAGCTGCTGCGGCGCGACGATGTTGCGCAGCACCGTGTAATGCGGAAAGAGGTTGTAATCCTGAAAGACGAGCCCCATCTTGAGGCAGAGCCCGCGCAGGTCTTTTTCCGTCCGATAGCGCGCCGCGCCGTCCGCGCCGGTGGTGACCATCGCCTGACCGTTGATGCGGATTTCGCCGCTGTCGATGGTTTCAAGGTGGTTGAGGCAGCGCAGGAGGGTGCTCTTGCCCGAGCCGCTGCGGCCGATGACGGCGACGACCTCGCCCTTGTCCACGCGCACGGTCACGCCCTTCAAAATTTCGTTGTCGCCGTATTTTTTTCTGATGTCAATCGCCTGAAGCATGACCTTCGTTCTCCCTTTCCGTTTCCGCGCCGGAGCGCTTGTCAATCCTTGTAATACGCCATGCGGCGGTTGAGACAGCTAAACACAAGCGAGACCGCGCCGTTCATCAGCAGATAGAAAAGCCCCGCGACAAAGAGCGGCTCGACGGAAGCGGTGCGGCTGGCCTCGTTCTTCGCCGCGCGGAACAGTTCGGCGACGGCGATCACGTTCGCCAGCGACGTATCCTTGACCAGCGTAATCACCTCGTTGCTGACCGGCAGCAGCACGCGCTTTGCCATCTGCGGCAGGATGACGTGAAAAAACGTCTGTCCGCGCGTCATGCCCAGCACCTGACCGGCCTCGCGCTGCCCGATGGGGATGGACTGAATCCCGCCGCGGAAGATTTCGGCGAAATAGGCGGCGTAGTTGATGGAAAAGGCGAGGATGGTGGCGTTCATGCGGTCGAGGTTCACGCCCGTCAGCGTCGGAATGGCGAAATAGATGGCAAAGATTTGCAGCATCAGCGGCGTACCGCGCATCACCAGAATATACAGCGACGTCGGCACGCTGACGATCTTGCGCCTGCTCATGCGCAGCAGCGCCACGGCCAGACCGAGCGGCAGGGAAAACAGCAGCGTGAAGAAGAAAATAATCAGCGTGTTATAAAAGCCGCTCGTCATGGAAAGCACGAGCTTCATAAACGCGTCGAAATTGTTGAAGTATCGCATGAAGGCCTCCGAAAAGGTGATATGGACGGAAAGTGCCATTTTCTCCCCCTTCGGGGAGAAAATGGCTATTTGTCAGTTCGCGTATTGGGCGACCAGTGTGATGTCATTGGCGAACCACTTGGCGCGGATGGTATCCAGCGTGCCGTCTTTGAACATGTCGACGAGCTGCTGGCTCACCGCGTCGGCGAGGGTCTGTTCGCCCTTGCGGAAGGCAATGCCGTATTCCTCGGCTTCCAGCACCTCGGGCAGCACGGTGAACTGGGTCGGATCGTCCTGCTGGGCGATGTAGTAATTGCCGACCACGGAGTCGATCAGCAGCACGTCGATGCCGCCGAGCTTGAGATCCATCAGCGCGGTCACGAAATCATCGTACAGCTGCGGCTCGCCGATGGCCGCCATCAGATCGGGGTTCGCGTTCAGCACGTCCACGGAGCTGGAACCGGCCTGCGTGCCGAGCACCTTGCCGGAAAGATCCGCCTCAGAGGCGATGCCGGAATCGGAGCGAACGACGAGAATCTGCTCGTTGGCCAGATACGGGATGGAGAAGGTCATCTGCTCGATGCGCTCCGGGGTCATCGTCAGACCCGACCAGATGCAGTCGATGTTTTTGCCGGAAAGCTCCAGCTCCTTGGAATCCCACGAGATCGGCTGGAGGACGAGCTCCACGCCGAGGCGGTCGGTGACTTCCTTGGCCAGATCAATGTCAAAGCCGACGTATTCGCCGTTTTCATCGACAAAGCCCATCGGCGGGTATTCCTCGTCAAAGCCCATCACGAGGGTGCCCTTCGCCTTGACATCCGCAAGGCCGGTATCTTCCGCCAGCGCGGCGGCGAAGCAGAGGGTGAGGACGGCGGCCAGCAGAGCGGCAAGCATCTTTTTCATAAGGGGTTGCTCCTTTCCGAATGACCGGCGTGGATTTGCCGGCTGTTTACTTTAATGTGTTAGCGCTTTAATGTGATGAAGTATACCACGCGAAAAACGGTTTGTCAACGGGGTTTTGAAGTTTTTTGAAAAAAACAATAATTGAGCAAAAATCAAATTCTGCACAAATTCCAATAACGGGCGCACATCGCGCGTCCGAAAAGTTTACGTTTTGAGTGGAGAAGAACGGGGAAGCATCGTCTGCGGACGATGCACGACGCTCCGCTGGGCTTAGGGGATTAGGGGGAGATTTCGATTTCTCCCCCTTAAATCCCCTAAGAACCCCATAACCCCCGTTGAAACGACCAGGGTT
>OLGB01002442.1_pt1 | contig 19764 bp, 14 predicted proteins | sample 1605691 | NCBI WGS metagenome assembly OLGB01 (sample SAMEA3888925, study PRJEB22519) | human gut metagenome | biome: human gut; feature: human-associated habitat; material: faeces | place: Denmark | collected 2010 | reverse complement strand
TCATATTACAAATTTAAGATTAATGCACAAAAATAGTATATATGCCTCATAGACACAAATCATAAATCTATTTTATTCAGATAAAACACAAAAACGGAAGAAAAAAAATCTTCTCTGCCGTTTCCAAACCATAGAGCATCTATAATTTTGCAAGCATTTCATCTATTTCTTTAAAAAAGGGTACACTTAATTCTTGGACTTCTTTTTCGATATACTTTTCACATGTATTACAATATCGTTCTAAGTTATATCGCATCAAAAGCAATATATGTCTTGCGGCCAACTTTTCTTCCAAATAAATAAGTTTGTTTATTTTTTGGACATTCACTGCGAATGCACTTTTTACAAGAGATGTATTTTCAAAAAGCTTTTCCACAGGGAAGAAAAAATCATCTTCAAAAAGTTTGTTCTTGATTTTTTTTACATTATTTGTCATTCCCCATATCTTGAAGAATAAGATTATTTGCAGAATCCCGAATACCAAGAACACGATGGCCATAAATGTTTCCATACCATTAAATTTTAAGTTAGAAAAGTTGTTATATAATTCAAATATACCATTTCTACCTCACACCTGCAAACACTTATTTACAAATGGAAGCGTCGAACACACTTTAAAGAAATTTCAAATTCGAGAATTTTTCAGAAAAAAACACTTTCACGATTATGAAATCGGGAAAGCAAACCAATATACGAATGTTATATCACATATAACACGACAAACATATAAATTGAAACTTCTCCGTATTACGGATACGAAATTTTTATTCTATGACAACACGAAAAAGCCCTTTCTCCCACCACCTCCCCAAAAACAAACTTATCGTGCAAGCGATCTTATGCAGATATAAACCACTCAATGGTCGACACGGGATTTTAAACAACCTACTTTTCCGTAACAACACGGTTCGTCATGTACATGACAACACAACATACAGCTATGATGACACCCGTAGAGACGAGAATGCTTCCCATACCTGTCAATGGCGATACAATACCCCCGAAAAGAAATTGGGTAAATCCTAAAAGAGCAGAAGCATTACCGGCATTTTTTCGTTCCATATCAAGGGCAAGAGCCGTAGACGTGGGAAGCACCATACCCAATGAGACGAGTAGAAGAAAAAGCAAACTCTCGACAAGGCCAAAAGGCATATCGGCGATAAGAGCCGCAGCAGCACAAAGTCCGAGGACAAAAAATCCCGAAGAGCCGACATGCAATGCTCTTTGCGCCGTACGAAAACGAGGAACCAAAAGACTCGAACCTATCATGATACCCAATGCATTGGCTCCAAAACAAATACTATACATAAGAGGAGAAACATGATAATGTTCCTGAAAGATAAACGGAGAAGCGGCTATGTAACCGAACAACACACCCATAGCAAAAGTCTGTATAATAAGATGCTGCGTAAAACGGCGGTTACACAAGACCGGAATAAACCGGGTAAATGTAGAAAAAACTCCACCCTGAAAACGATTCTCTTTTTCCAACGTCTCATGTTGAGCAAAGCCGATACCCAATAATATCACGCCGATCACCAGCAGGATAAAAAATATTCCGTGCCAGTCGGTCCACTTCATCATGATACCGCCCAATACCGGAGCTCCGACCGGAGCAATACCGTTTATCGCCGCCATAAGCGAGAAAGTTTTAGCCAATGAGCTCCCCGAATACAAATCGGTTACAATAGACCGGGATATAACCAATCCTCCGGCTCCGGCAAATCCTTGTATAAACCGACAAATAAGAAAGGAGTGTATATCCCGGGCATACAAGCAAGCTACGGTAGAAACGATAAAAAGTGCAAGGGAAAGGATAAGCGGTGTGCGACGCCCGTATTTATCACTCAAAGGGCCGATAATCATTTGTCCGACGGCAAGCCCGATCATACTGAATGTCAATGTAAGCTGAACCAAAGAGGTAGTCGTCTCGAAATCATTTGTGAGCTGCGGCAACGTAGGAAGATAAAAATCGGTAACAAAAGGTCCGAATGCCGACAACATACCCATGAACAGAAGAATAAATCGTCTCGAATTGCGTTTTTCTATCGTCATATTTCCTATTTTTTTACGAGGCAAAATTCCCAAAAATGTTTGACGTCTCTTGCCAATGTTTGAAAAAAACAGTTAATCAAAACAAATCTCTATACATAACGGTCTATATAATAAGAATAGAATATCTATTTTTAATGCATAAAAAAGAAAAACAGTATGGGTCGTAAAAAAAGAACAGTCGCACTGGTATTGGGAAGCGGCGGTGCCCGCGGGCTGGCACACATCGGTATCATAGAAGAACTGCTGAACAGAGGATATGAAATCACATCGGTTTCGGGTACGTCCATGGGGGCGCTGGTCGGAGGCATATACGCCGCCGGAAAACTCGAAGATTTCAAACATTGGATAGAGGGAGTCGATAAATTCAAAATGTTTCAACTGCTCGACTTCACATTCCGTTTCGACGGCTTGGTAAAAGGTTCCCGCATTATCAATACCCTGAAAGAGTTGGTTCCTGATGTTCCTATCGAAGATTTACCCATACCGTTCTCGGCAATCGCCACCGACGTACATGCCGAGAAAGAAATCGTATTTGACAGCGGGTGTCTCTTCGATGCGATAAGAGCCTCTATTTCCCTACCCTCTTTCTTTCGTCCCGTCCACAAAAAAGATATGGTTCTTATGGACGGAGGAATTCTCAACCCCCTTCCCATAAACCGAGTACAACGTTTTCCCGGCGACAGAGTAATTGCTGTCGATGTGAACGCGCAGGCTTTGGAAGAAACTGCTTCCTCTCCACGTCCCGAACCGTCTGCAACAGACGGCATCTCTATCTTTAAAGAGTGGTGGCGAAAGACTTTCTTCTCTGGACATCCCGACGAGAATCTCAAAGAAGAACCCAACTACAACTATTATAATTCCCTGTTACAGGCTTCGCACATGATGATAAGGCGGATATCGCAATTATCAGTAGAGATTTATAAGCCCGACTTACTCATCGAAGTTCCGGCCGCCGCATATGGAGTGCTCGAATTTTATCATTCGCATGAGATCATCGAGATGGGACGTCGTGCCGCCATAACCGCCCTCGACCGCAATGACCGCCTGCATCGTAACTGGCGATTCTGGAAATAACTTCGACAGAACTTTCGTTCGTATTATATCCGGCAGAAGTATTTTTTCTTTTGTCGGATTTTATTTTGTATTTGTTAAATAATATAATAATCATTATGATACATTTTGTTCCCTAAAAAAACATCTATACATTTGCGTCTGACAATAATGTCAGACATAATAGAAAGTGTAAATTATGAACACACACAAAATCGGAATCGATATAGGGTCTACGACGGCAAAGATTGTTGTTCTCAGCCATGACGGAGATGTCATATACAGCCGATACGAGCGACACCAAGCAGCCGTGTATCCGTTGATATATACCTTTCTCGAAGAGGTATCCGCTCTTACGGGCGATACTCCCTGCACAATTTCCATCACAGGAAGCGTGGGAATGGGAGTGGCCGAACGTTGCGGGTTGCCGTTTGTACAAGAAGTTGTCGCAGCCACAAAATTCGTAACGGAACTATACCCTTCCATACGCTCGATAATCGATATAGGCGGAGAAGACGCCAAAGTCGTTTTTCTCCACAAAGATCGCCCGGTAGACTTGCGCATGAACGGGAACTGTGCGGGAGGAACCGGCGCATTCATCGATCAGATGGCTGTATTACTCGGTACTTCCGTCGATGATATGAGCAATTTGGCCCTACGCGCCCAAACAGTCTACCCGATCGCTTCTCGCTGCGGGGTTTTCTCCAAAACCGATGTACAGAATCTTCTGGCAAAGAACGTCTCCAAAGAAGATGTGGCTGCATCGGTATTCCATGCTGTTGCCGTACAGACCATCACGACCCTCTCCCGGGGGTGCGACATATCATTGCCGATACTCTTTTGCGGCGGGCCGTTGACTTTTATTCCGGCATTAAGAAAAGCTTTTGTCGATTATCTGCGGTTGTCCGACGGTGATTGGGTTGTTCCCGGGCAAAGTCATCTGATACCTGCATGGGGTGCAGCATTATCGGCAGAAGACGGCAGATCGCTTACGGCAAAAGAACTCTTGGAGGAATGGAAAGGAAATCAGGCGCAAAAGATCAACATACTTACTCACAGGCTCGACCCGTTATTTCCGAATGAAGATTCTTACACACAATGGCGTAATGAGAAATCACTTTCTTCCATGCGTTATGCCCGGTGGGAACCCGGCATACAGGAGGCCTACCTCGGTATCGATTCGGGCTCTACGACCACCAAAATCATTCTGCTCAACTCCGATAAAGAAATATTGTTTACTCACTACGTATCGAACAACGGAAACCCGATACTGGCCGTCAAAGAAGGGTTGATTTCCCTGCAAAATCAATGCGCGTCAAACTCCGTCATACTGCATATTACAGGCAGTTGCGTTACCGGTTACGGAGAAGAGTTGATAAAAGCAGCTTTCGGCCTCGACGAAGGTATCATCGAAACCGTCGCCCATTATATGGCCGCCCGCCAGCTGAACGAGCGGGTATCTTTTATCCTCGACATAGGCGGGCAGGATATGAAAGCGATATTCGTCGACAAAGGCATACTCACACGCATGGAACTCAACGAGGCATGCTCGTCGGGCTGCGGCTCTTTTATAGAAACTTTTTCCCGCACGTTAGGGCACGAAGTTTCCGAGTTTGCCCGACTGGCCTGCTTGGCGGACAGTCCTTGCGATCTGGGAACCCGATGCACGGTATTCATGAATTCCAAAGTCAAGCAGGTACTGCGCGAAGGAGCCTCGGTCGGCGATATAGCCGCCGGCCTTGCATACTCCGTCGTAAAAAATTGTCTGCATAAAGTTTTGAAGATAAATGATTTCTCGTCGTTCGGCGATTGTATCGTCGTACAGGGAGGGACGATGCGGAACGATGCTGTGGTAAGGGCATTCGAGAAAATGTCGGGACACACGGTATTTCGCAGCGACCGACCTGAGCTGATGGGCGCATACGGTTGCGCTCTGTACGCCCAAAGCCGAAATCCCTCATTCAAGGGCATGACACCCGACACTTTGATACAAGGAGCCGTATACACGACCCGACAAATGTCTTGCCACGGGTGTACCAACCAATGTCTGATACATCGGTATGATTTCACCGGCGGAAATACCTACTATTCCGGGAATAAATGCGAAAAAGTTTTTTCAAACAAAGGTGAGTCTTCAAAGAAAGGGACGAACGCTTATCCGGAGAAAAACAAGTTGCTTTTCGACCGGCTGTCAGGGAATCTGAACGGTCCGACCATAGGAATACCCCGATGCCTGAACATGTATGAAAATTACCCTTTCTGGCATACACTCTTTACCAAAGCGGGCATGAATGTAATCTTGTCGTCGCCATCCGACTACAAAGCCTATGAACGTGCAGCCAAATGGGTAATGTCCGATAATATATGTTTCCCGGCCAAAGTGGTACACAGCCATCTTTCAAATCTCTGCGAGCAACAGGTCGACCGCATTTTCTTCCCGTATGTCGTGTACGAACGTCTCTCCGACAAGACCCGTGTAAACAGCTACAACTGCCCTATCGTCTCGGGATATTCCGAAATCGCCAAAAGCGTGATGCCGCTGAGTATTCCTATCGATACGCCAGTCATAACTTTCAAAGACGAAAAAGCTCTTTTCCGACAATGTTGCTCTTATTTAAAAGGGCTGGGAATCACAGAGAAAAACATCAAGGAGGCTTTCGCTACGGCATTACAGGCACAACGTGAATACGAAAAGTCTGTTACCGACTATATGCAATCGATTTTCCGGGAAAATATCTCCGGAAAACGCCTGACGGTACTATTGGCCGGTCGTCCTTATCATTCGGATATGCTCATTCAACACAAAATTTCCGACATGATCGCTTCTATGGGAGTAGATGTAATCACCGACGACATCGTCAGAGGCGAACATACAATGCCCCAAGAATCGAGATTTATCTCACAGTGGGCCTATCCCAACCGCATTTTGGCAGCAGCCCGTTGGGCTGCCGAGCAAGACGACAACGTGCAGTTCATACAACTCACCTCTTTCGGGTGCGGCCCCGACGCATTTCTCGTCGATGAAGTAAAAGAGTTGCTGCATCGACACGGGAAAAGCCACACGTTACTGAAAATCGATGACGTAAACAATATTGGATCCATACGTTTGCGGGTACGTTCAGTTATCGAAAGTCTGAAAATGAAACACGGCCCCAAACCAAAAGTATTGCCCTTCATAACAACACCCCCTTATACATCGGACGATGTACGCCGTAAAATCATCGTACCGTTTTTTACGCCGTTTATCTCGCCGCTGATTCCCGACCTATTTCGGCTGGTGGGCTACGACGTCGATGTGCTGCCGATGAGCGACAGAATTGCCGCCGATTACGGATTACAATATGCCAACAACGAGGTATGCTATCCGGCGACACTGGTCGTCGGCGACATCATCAAAGCTTTCAAAGAAGGTCGATACGAACCCTCCAAGACAGCCGTAGCGATGACGCAAACGGGTGGTCAATGCCGCGCCACCGGGTATATCGCCCTTATCAAGAAAGCTCTGGTCGATGCAGGATATGCCGATGTTCCTGTTGTCTCGGTTTCTTGGGGAGATGCATTCGACAACCCACAGCCGGGGTTCCGGGTCAACTGGCTCAAAATCCTGCCTATTGCATTGGCTGCGGTTCTTTTCAGCGATTGTATCGCCAAGTTCTATTATACAGCGGTTGCACGGGAAAAAGAAGAGGGAGCAGCTGCATTCTGGCGAGATTACTATCTCGACAAGGCCCGTCAAGCGATAAGACAGAACAAACCGAGCGAACTGCTCGCCTTGACAAGAGAGGCAGCAGACCGTTTTACATCGATCACCGATGTCGACAAGCAAGTACCGAAAGTAGGAATTGTGGGAGAAATTTTCTTGAAATTCCATGCATTCGCCCAAAAGAATATCTCATCTTGGCTTGTCGATCAGCATATCGAAGTCGTCCCGCCCACATTAACAGAATTTTTCCTGCAATCGTTCGTCAACAAACAAGTCAATCAAGATAATTATCTGGAGGCTAAAAAAATCCCTGATTTTGTTTTGCATCGGGTTTATGCCCTTGTACGCCGACAGGTCGAAAAATACAATCGTGCCGCTTCGCATTTCCCACTATTCCAGCCCTTTCCCGATATTTTCGAGACATCTCGTTACGGTAAAGAGATATTACCTCTTTATGCACAATTCGGCGAAGGTTGGCTGTTACCGGCCGAAATAGTCTCTATGGCGCACCACGGGGTAGACCACGTAGTCAGCCTGCAACCTTTCGGCTGTATTGCCAACCATATCGTCTCGAAAGGTGTCGAAAAGAAAATAAAGACAATATATCCGCAAATGAATCTGCTGTCTCTCGATTTCGACAGCGGTGTGATTACAGACAAGACAACAGGCCAGAGCTTCAAAGGACAGGCATTCCCTGAATTTATGCAGAAAATCATAAAAGCAGAAGGACTTATTAATTACATTAATAATAAGTAATAAGACAAATAAATATTATTAAAACATAAAGCACCGGCATATTTCGTATGCCGGTACTTTAGTCATATGCATATAAGAAAAATAGTAATAATGTAATATATCAATCAGCTGACAACTAGTGTATTATAATGATTAAATTTCTCTATAAATATATGGTTTAAATGAAAGGAAATAAAATGCAGAAGAAAAGCAAAAAAAACGCATCTATTGCCTATAAGATGAGAAACGGATATAACAAAGTAATCAAAATAATGATAGCATCTGGAATTTTGTCACTTATAGTAATTGTGTTGCTTCTTGCTAACATGCTTAATTATGTACAGAAGGTTGAGCGTGCAGACAGAGCAGTAAAGACATGTATAATTGATGTTAATTCCGCAGCAAGAAGTATTCGTGAAATGGCACTTAATACAGATAAGTCATCATATAATACATATGAAAGTGATGTCAAGGATATATTAAATAATGTTAACTCAGAACTTCTTATATTAAAAGGTCTTAATACAGTTGATACGGATTTATATAATCAGTATGCAAAGGCTTTAAATGACTGGGGAACAATTGGATATTCAATTATAAAAGAAATAAAGGCAGGAAATAGTTCTGCTGCAACAAATGATATACTTAATAAGTGTACACCGGCACTTGATAATGTAATCAGCATCGGAGATAAACTTGATGCCGATACTGATGTAACAAGAAACAATGCAATCCGGTTTACATTATTCTTTGCTATAGCAGGAATTGCAGCAATAATTATATTTGTTATTGTAGCAATAATTATTTCAAAAAAGACAAGTAAGAATATTGTCAATTCTATTATGCTGCCACTTGGTGAGATTGAAAAAGTCGCAGCAGAACTTACACAGGGAAATCTCCACAGTCAGCTTGATTATCATTCTGATGATGAAATTGGACAGCTTGCACATAATCTTAGAAAGTCAATAAGAATTTTAAGTTCATATGTTGACGATATTGGACATTCAATGAAAGAATTCTCAAAGGGTAACTTTGCAGTTCAGCCTGAAGTTGAATGGAAAGGTGATTTTGTTGACATTCTTAATTCATTTGTTGCATTTGAAAACAGTATGTCTGATACAGTAATCGGAATACAGAGAGCAGCTAATGAAGTATCTGGAGGAGCCGGACAGGTCGCTGAAAGTTCTAATGATCTTGCACAGGGTGCAACAGATCAGGCTGCAGTTGTTGAAGAACTGACTGCTAGTATTACTAATGTGGCTGAACAGATTGACAAGAATGCCGAGAGTACAAAGAATATAAGCACCAGTGTTGATAATCTCGGAAAAGAGATTGTTACAAGCAATGCAAGAATGCAGGATATGGTTGAATCTATGAATGAAATCAATGAGGCATCTCAGCAGATAGACCAGATTATTGCAACAATTAACGAGATTGCATCAAGAACGAATCTTCTTGCACTTAATGCTTCAATTGAGGCAGCAAGAGCAGGCGAAGCCGGAAAAGGCTTTGCAGTTGTTGCAGACCAGGTAACAGTTCTGGCTGAGAACAGTGCCAAGGCTGCAAAAGAATCAGCAGTACTTATCAGCAATTCTGTAAGTGCGGTTGAAAGAGGTATGGTAATTGCTAATGAAACAGCAGGAAAACTTGAAAAAGTTGCTGATAATTCTAAGCAGATTACAGTCGATGTAAATGATATAGCTGAGACTTTGAAGGCACAGACGGATGTGATTCATCAGATTAATGAAGGTGTTAACCAGATTAATGATGTTGTTCAGACAAATTCAGCAACTTCACAGGAATGTGCTGCTGCAAGCCAGCAGATGAGCAGCGAAGCTGAGAATCTTAAAAATCTTATACGTGAACTCCGCGTTATTAAAAAGTAATATGATAACTCCTGCGATAGCTTTTACGGCTTCGCAGGAGTTTTTTACTGCATGGAAATTTTACAATGAATCAATGTATTTTCTGAACTTTGAAGGCAGGATTATTTTATTGTAAATTGAAGCGTATTGTATAGAAGAAATATTTTCAATGTAATTACGTTCATATTTTACAGATGTTTTCTTTTCGGTCATATCAGCAGCTTTGTTATATGCAATTGCAGCTTCATTTTCAGCTTCATATGTTCCAATCTGGTACATTCCGTTGATGTGGATGGCAGCACGATATAATTTTTTGCCGTTTTTTTCAATCATGCTCACACCGTTATAGCGGTTGATGACACAGATGTTTTCATAACGGTAATCACATGAATCTCCATTTTTAAAAATGTAGTCACGCCCCTCGACAGAGTGTGCACGGATTCCATAACGGGAGAGAATACTTGTCTGCATTCCAAAATCATTTACATAATAGTACCCGCCGCGTGCAATGATTTTGTGGGTTGAATAATAAAACAGGCTGTCCGTATTGAAAATAAGTGTTTTATCAGGTGACAGAAAATAGAGAAAAAACTTTTTGCACAGGTAAACAGGCGTCTTTATATATATTCCGTTATCTCTGAAATTAATAAGTATTATGTATTTTTCAAAAGGTATATTCATGTCTGGAGAATAAGATGTTGTGTGGAGTTCTGTATTTATGATGTGCAAATCGCTGCGGGACAATATTTCGCATGCTTCATTGTAAGTTACGGCGGCTTCATTTTCAGAAGAGAAACTTCCGAGACTTATATGTTTGTTTTTGTGTGTTATAGAAGAACGATAGTAAACAGTACCGTCTTTTTTATATGCAGTATAAACTCCGGCTGGCATATATTTTCTCCTTTTTTTTAAATGAATGTGTAAATTTGCAAAATAATGTTGTGTTTATTCATAACTATGTTGTATAATAACAAAAGATTATATGGTTTTATTATATGTCAATGATGTTGATTTTTCCATATAAAAATTAGTAAATGATATTAAGGGTGGAAAGAAGAATGAGTTTGTTTTACAAAAGTACCAGAGACGACAGCGTAAAGGTTACTGCATCACAGGCAATATTAAAGGGACTTGCACCGGATGGCGGTTTATTTGTACCGGAAAGTATTCCTTCATTTGACAAGAGCCTTGAAGAGTTATCTAAGATGTCATACAAAGAAGTGGCATATGAAGTAATGAAGCTTATGCTGGATGATTTCACAGAAGAAGAGTTAAAGGCTTGTATCGACAAGGCATATGATGAAAAGTTTGATACAGATGTAATCGCACCGCTTGTCAAAGCTGATGGTGCTTATTATCTGGAACTTTTCCATGGTGCAACTATTGCATTCAAGGATATGGCACTTTCAATACTTCCACATTTGCTTATAACTTCAGCTAAGAAGAATGACGTACATAATGAGATAGTTATTCTTACAGCTACATCAGGCGATACAGGAAAAGCTGCACTTGCAGGATTTGCCGATGTTAAGGGAACACGTATTATTGTATTTTATCCTAAGAATGGTGTCAGCCCGATTCAGGAAAAACAGATGGTTACACAGAAGGGTGATAATACATATGTAATCGGAATCAAAGGAAACTTTGATGATGCACAGACTGGTGTAAAGAAGATTTTCGGAGACAAAGAGCTTGAAAAAGAGATGGCAGAGGCAGGATTTCAGTTCTCATCAGCTAACTCAATCAATATCGGACGTCTTGTACCACAGATTGTTTATTATGTATATGCTTATACAAGACTTCTTGCAGATGGTGAGATTAAAGCCGGAGACAAGATTAATGCTGTAGTTCCTACAGGTAATTTTGGTAATATCCTTGCAGCATTCTATGCTAAGAATATGGGACTTCCTATTAACAAGCTTATTTGTGCATCAAATGAGAATAAAGTATTATATGATTTCTTCACAACAGGTGAATACGACAGAAACAGAGAGTTTGTTCTTACAACATCTCCTTCTATGGATATTCTTATTTCAAGTAACCTTGAACGTCTTATCTATAGAATTGCCGGAAATAGTGCAAAGAAGAATTCAGAGCTTATGGAATCATTAAAGAACACAGGCAAGTACGAGATTACACCTGAGATGAAAGCACAGTTATCTGATTTCTATGGCAATTATGCAACTGAAGCTGAAGATGCAGCTACAATAAAGAAGCTTTATGAAGATACAGGCTATGTTATCGATACTCATACAGCAGTTGCTGCTACAGTTTACGAGAAATATAAGAAAGAGACCGGCGATGATACAGTTACAGTGATTGCATCAACAGCAAGTCCATATAAGTTTACAAGAAGCGTTATGGATGCTATTGATTCAAAGTATGACAGCATGACTGACTTTGAACTTGTAGATGAATTAAGCAAGATTTCTAATGTTGCCGTTCCACAGGCAATTGAAGATATAAGAACAGCACCTGTTCTTCATGATACAGTATGTGAAGTTAATGAGATGAGTTCAAGCGTTAAAAAGATTCTTGGAATTTAATCGGAATTAATTATAAAGCATAAAGCTTTTGCAAAATGGATTGGAATCTGTTTTGCAGAAGCTTTTTTCATATCTTGTATCAGAGGGGAGAATATGTTTTCAATTATATGGAAAATTTGAAAGACAAAAATGAAAGCGGGGTATTATATGCAGGACGATTATGGGAATGTAACATTAGTTAATGTATCGGGAATTTATGATGAACAACCTTTATTTATTGATAAATTAAAAAAAGGCGGTGCTGGAGTTATAGATGCTGTCAGTATGACAGGGACAAACGGATATTGTGATGATATGGCAAAAGAAAATTTTCGTGAAATGATGAAAGAATATCCGACAAAAGGTATTCATTTTATTGATGGAGGCAATTACCATTATCTCACACTTTTATGGTTAAGTCTTATAGAGGAGCCGTTTGACCTGATAGTATTTGATAATCATTCTGATATGCAAAAGCCGGCATTTGGTGATGTTTTATCATGCGGCGGCTGGATTAGAAATCTGGTGGAAGATTCCGGCTTTAAAGGGAAAGTAACTGTTGTAGGTGTTGACAAAGATAATATAGATAAAGAAATGAAGGAGCTGGGGGTAAAGTTTATTACAAAGCAGACAATACTTAAAAAGAGAGGACAACAGTATGGTCTTGAAAATGAACTTATAGATAAATGCTGGACAGGAAAAAGACCTGTATATATTTCGGTTGATAAAGATGTGCTTGATGAAAAAGAATATAAAACAAACTGGAATCAGGGAATCATGAGTGTTGATGAGCTTTTTGCAATAATTGAGGACACATTTGAAATGCGTAAAGTTATAGGCATGGACATCTGCGGAGAGATGGATGAGGCGGTAAATTCAGAATTTGGCAGCATTTATAATGAAATAAACCAGGCAGTTAATATGAGATTTTTAAAGTTTAGAATTTCTTAATAAAAAAATTTAATAAGGGTGTTGACATTAATATGAGGTAGTGTTATTTTATGTATATCAAATGTTAGCACTCAAATTTAACGAGTGCTAACATGAGATAAATAAGCAGCATTTATTTATGGATAAGGAGTGAGAGTCAATGGAACTTGATGACAGAAAAGTTAAGATTCTGAAAGCAATCATTAAAAATTATCTTGAAACAGGCGAACCGGTTGGCTCAAGAACCATATCCAAATATGCAGATTTGAAACTGAGTTCGGCCACAATCAGAAATGAGATGGCAGACCTTGAAGAACTTGGATATATTGTCCAGCCTCATACATCAGCGGGAAGAATTCCTACAGATAAAGGCTACAGATTTTATGTGGATGATATGATGAGTCAGAAAGAGACAGAACTTGTGAACAGGGAGCAGGTAGTGACAGACAGAGAAAAAGAAGTTGAGTCAATGCAGGGTATCCTTTCACAGAAGGTCGATAAGGTTGAAGAACTTCTTCAGAATGTTGCAAAAGTGCTTGCAAAAGATACTAACTATGCAACAATGGTCAGTGCACCACAGGTTAAAGGTAACAAGCTTAAATTTGTCCAGCTTTCGCAGCTTGAAACAAATAAGATTCTGGCGGTTATTGTTATGGAAGGCAATATAATCCGTAACAAGGTAATAACAGTAAGTGAAGATTTATCACAGGAGAATCTTTTAAAGCTTAACATTCTTTTGAATACGAGCCTTACAGGACTTTCATTGCAGGAGATGAATCTTAGTATTGTATCTAAGATGGAGAATCAGGCAGGAGAGCATATGCAGCTTGTAAAAGAAGTTGTTGATGCTATTGTTGAGACAATAAGCGGAGAAGATAATTTAAAGATATATACCAGCGGTGCAACTAATATTTTCAAATATCCTGAGCTTAGCGATTCGACGAAAGCAAGTGAGCTTATATATGCACTTGAGGAAAAACAGTCACTTACTGATTTTGTAAAAGATACAGAGAGTGATAATTCCGATAATACAGGAATTCAGGTATATATAGGAAATGAAGCACCGGTTGAGTCAATGAAAGACTGTAGCGTAGTTACAGCAACTTATGAGCTGCAGGATGGCATGCGTGGAACGATAGGTATTATCGGACCGAAACGTATGGATTATGATAAAGTTGTTGAAAAACTTAAGACAATTCAGAATCAACTGGATGATGTCTTTAAGAAATCATAGGAAAGGTTGGATATAAAAGTGTCAAAGAAAGAAAAAGATTTAAAGAAGAAAGATGAAAAATTAGAAAAAGATATTGATAAGACTGAAAAAAAAGACGCTGAAACTGTAGAAACTCAGGCTGATAACGCAGATGCAGATAACACTGCAAGCGATGCGGAAGCGGCAGGTGATACAGATAATGATAAATCTGATAATAAAAAGAAAGATCCACGAGACGCTGTTATTGATGAACTGCAGGACAGAGTTAAGCGTCAGATGGCTGAGTTTGACAATTACAGAAAGCGTACAGATAAAGAGAAGTCAGCAATGTTTGAAATGGGAGCTTCAGATGTAATTAAAAAGTTACTTCCTATTGTTGATAATTTTGAACGTGGTTTTAAAGCAATCACGGATGAAGAAAAGGAAACACCATTTGCCAAAGGTATGGATATGGTTTACAAGCAGACAATGAAGATGCTTGAAGATCTTGAAGTTAAACCTATCGAGGCAGTTGGTTTGGAGTTTAACCCGGATGTTCATAATGCAGTAATGCATGTTGAAGATGATTCAGTAGGCGAAGGAATAGTAGTTGAAGAATTTGAGAAGGGTTACACATATAGAGATACTGTGATTCGTCACAGCATGGTAAAGGTTGCCAATTAGTTGGATTTTGAGTGATTAATTGCAGCATTTACATTATGACAATTGAAATTAGTATTTAATGTGCATTGCACAGAAAGGAAGATTAATATGGGAAAGATTATTGGTATTGACTTAGGTACAACAAACTCATGCGTAGCAGTTATGGAAGGCGGTAAGCCGGTTGTTATCGCAAATACAGAAGGTCTTAGAACAACTCCTTCAATCGTAGCATTTACAAAGAATGGTGAAAGACTTGTAGGTGATCCTGCAAAACGTCAGGCAGTAACAAATGCTGACAAGACAATTTCATCTATTAAGAGACATATGGGTACAGATTACAAGGTTGAGATTGATGGTAAGAAATACACACCACAGGAAATTTCAGCTATGATTCTCCAGAAATTAAAGGCTGATGCAGAAAACTACCTCGGTGAAAAAGTTACAGAAGCAGTTATTACAGTTCCTGCATACTTCAACGATGCACAGAGACAGGCAACTAAGGATGCCGGTAAGATTGCAGGCCTTGATGTTAAGAGAATTATCAACGAGCCAACAGCAGCAGCTCTTGCTTATGGTCTTGATAATGAAAAAGAACAGAAGATTATGGTATACGATTTAGGTGGTGGTACATTTGATGTATCTATCATTGAAATTGGTGATGGAGTTATCGAAGTTCTTGCTACAGCTGGTAATAACAGACTTGGTGGAGATGACTTTGATGAGAGAATCACACAGTATATGCTTGATGATTTCAAGAGTAAGGAAGGCGTAGATCTTTCTAAAGATACAATGGCTCTTCAGAGATTAAGAGTTGCTGCAGAGCAGGCTAAGAAGGAACTTTCAAGTGCTATGCAGACAAATATCAATCTGCCATATATTACAGCTACAGCTGAAGGTCCAAAGCATTTTGATATGACTCTTACAAGAGCTAAATTTGATGAACTTACACATGACCTTGTTGAGAAGACAGCAGAGCCGGTAAGAAATGCATTAAATGATGCTGGTATCACAGCTTCTGAACTTTCAAAGGTATTACTTGTAGGTGGTTCTACAAGAATTCCGGCAGTACAGGATAAAGTAAAACAGCTTACAGGACATGAGCCAAGCAAATCATTAAATCCAGATGAATGTGTTGCTATTGGTGCATCTGTTCAGGGTGGTAAACTTGCAGGTGATGCCGGTGCCGGTGATATCCTTCTTCTTGATGTAACACCACTTTCTCTTTCAATTGAGACAATGGGTGGTATTGCTACAAGACTTATTGAAAGAAATACAACAATTCCTACAAAGAAGAGCCAGATATTCTCTACAGCTGCTGATAATCAGACAGCCGTTGATATCAATGTAGTACAGGGTGAAAGACAGTTCGCTAGGGATAACAAGTCGCTCGGTCAGTTCAGACTTGATGGTATTCCACCAGCAAGAAGAGGTGTTCCACAGATTGAAGTTACATTTGATATTGATGCTAACGGTATCGTAAATGTATCTGCTAAGGATTTGGGAACAGGTAAGGAACAGCACATCACAATTACAGCAGGTTCTAACATGTCAGATGCTGATATTGATAAGGCTGTTAAGGAAGCTGCTGAATTCGAGGCACAGGATAAGAAACGTAAGGAAGCAATTGAAGTAAGAAATGATGCGGATTCAATCGTATTCCAGACACAGAAAGCACTTGATGAAGCCGGTGATAAGCTTGATGCTAATGATAAGGCTGCTGTTGAGACAGACCTTAATGCATTAAAGAGTCTTGTTGACAGCACAGATGCTGAAAATATGACAGATTCACAGGTTGATGAGATTAAGGCTGCTAAGGAAAAACTTATGGAAAGTGCACAGAAGCTTTTTGCTAAGCTCTATGAAGCACAGCAGGGTGCAGCCGGTGCAGGCCCTGATATGGGTGCCAGTGCAGGCCCTGATATGAACAATGGTTCAGCTTCTAACGGTAATCCTTATGGTGATGATGTCGTTGACGGTGACTACAAAGAAGTGTAAAATCAATTGATGTTTAAACGGATTTACATGCGGTAGTGAAAGTTACAGAGTGTGTATCGATTCGTTAAACATTGGAGCTTGAATTAAACTGCATGGGGCAAAAAGCCCTGTGCAGTTTTTGGTGAAAAAAGCAAAAATTTTACATGTGTATTAGACAAACACAGAAATGGAGTTAATATGGCAGATAAAAGAGATTATTATGAGGTTCTTGGCGTTTCAAGAGATGCCGATGATGCTGCAATAAAAAAGGCATACAGGCAGCTTGCAAAGAAGTACCATCCTGATACAAATCCCGGTGATAAAGAAGCTGAAGCGAAGTTTAAAGAGGCATCAGAAGCATATGCAGTGTTAAGTGATGCCGAAAAACGTCGTCAGTATGACCAATTTGGACATTCTGCATTTGAAAATGGAGGTGCCGGCGGCGGTGGCTTTGATTACAGCAACATGGGAGATATTTTCAGCGATATATTTGGCGGTGGAGATATTTTTGGAGATTTGTTTGGCGGCGGTTCAAGAAGAAGAAACAGTAATGGACCAATGCGTGGTGCAGATGTAAGAAAATCTGTCAGAATTACATTTGCCGAATCGGTAAAAGGAACGAGCAAGAAGATAGATATTGAATTTAAAGACCCATGTCAGAAGTGTAATGGTACAGGTGCAAAACCTGGTACTCAGCCTGAGACATGTCCTAAGTGTGGCGGTAAAGGTCAGGTTGTATACACACAGCAGTCATTTCTTGGCATGGTTCGTAATGTCCAGCCTTGTCCGGACTGTAACGGTACAGGTAAGATTATTAAAGAAAAATGTCCTGACTGTCATGGAAGCGGTTATATCAACACAAGAAAGACTATCGAAGTTACAATTCCAGCCGGAATTGATAATGGTCAGAGTGTAAGAATACAGGGCAAAGGTGAGCCGGGTGTAAATGGCGGACCAAGAGGAGATTTGCTTGTAACAGTAATGATTTCAGCAGACCCTGAATTTAAGAGAGATGGATATAATATAATGTCAGATGTTGTTATATCTTATCCAACAGCAGTTCTTGGCGGTGAAGTAAAAGTTAAGACTGTAGATGGCGAAGTGGTTTACGAAGTAAAACCGGGAACGGCTTCAGGCACGGTTGTACGTTTAAGAGGAAAAGGCATGCCGACTGTAAGAAACAAAGCAGTGCGAGGCGACCATTACATCACAGTTATCGTAGATGTTCCTAAACGTCTTACAAATGAGCAGAAAGAGGCTTTGATTGCATACGACAAAGCACTTACAGGCGAAGAAAAACATACAAAGAAAAAGGGATTTTTCAAATAAATAAAAAAATAACGTCTGTTTTCGTATCGGGATTAAAAATCCAATATACGAAAACAGACGTTATTTTTTCCGCGTTTCATGAAATGGAGGACAGGTTTAATTACAAATAAATATGGATATAAATGCAAAAATGTGATAATATTAAAAAGAATATAGTTTCTTCGCAAAACAAGGAGAATAAAATCCTCTCCTCGCTGGAGAGACTTGGATTTTGTAATACAAAACAAGGAGGATTTATGACTGATATAAATAAACTGAATTTATCAAAATATGATGTAATTTCCGTTGAAAAGCTTGAAGATTTAGATTCTACAGGGCTTTTATTAAGACATAAAAAGAGCGGTGCAAGGATTGCCATTGTTTCCAATGATGATACTAATAAGTATCTTGATGATTTTTTAGATATATTTATTAAAGGTATAACTAACTAAAACGGTGGAACTAATGTCAATAGATAAAATATTTCATATAATGAAAAAAGATTCAAAAGCAATCTTTAAAAATCCGGCTGTTGTTATTACAATAATAGCAATTATTATTTTACCTTCCTTATATGCACTTTTAAATATTGATGCATGTTGGGATCCTTATGGAAATACAGATAATTTGGATTTTGCAGTAGTAAACAATGATCAAAACGCAACATATAACAATGCTTCATATAACTTTGGAGATAAGGTAATTGATAAATTGGAAGACAATGATGATTTTGCATGGGATTTTGTAGACGAGGATGATGCCCGGGACGGGGTGGAAAATGGAACGTATTATGCAGCTATAATAATACCTGAGAATTTCTCCTCAAATTTATTATCAATCAATGATCAAAACCCAAAACAAGCACAATTAACATATTTAATCAATGAAAAAACAAACCCTGTTGCTTCAAGAATGAGTAACAATGCAGTAAATCAGATACAAAGTAAAATAAATGATGAGGTTATTCAAACTGTAAACGGTGTAGCATTTAACCAATTATCAGTAATGGGTCAAACAACACCTCAATCAAGCTTATCACAATTATCCTACATGAATTCAAGTGGTGTAGATAACTATTTCTACTCTCCAACTGAAGTTACAAAAGAAAAAATAAATCCTGTAGATAATTACGGTTCAGAAGTATCTCCATTTTACATTGTACTTTCAATATGGGTTGGCTGTGTAATTTCAGTTGCATTGATTAAAGCAAGATACTTAGGTGAATCATTATACAAACCATTAGAACTTTACTTCGGTAGAATGGGATTGTTCTTAGTAATAGGATTATTGCAATCAACAGTAACCATAATTGGTGCATTCTGGTTAGGAATTGAGGTTTCTGATCCCGGACTGTTCATCGGCTGTGTTTATTTAATAACCATTGCATTCATGGTATTGATTTATTCATTATTATCTCTGTTCGGTAATGGTGGTAAAGCATTGGCTATTATTATGTTGGTACTTCAAATATCTACAACAAATGGTATTTATCCTGTATATGTGATGAATGACTTTTTCCAAGCATTAAATCCATATTTACCAATGACTTATGCTATAGGTTTACTTAGAAATGCATTACTTGGTGTTTATTGGCCAACATTTTTCACTGGTGTTTATGCAATGATAGCTATGATTATTGCAACATTGCTTGTAACAATTATCATTAAAGAAAAATTTGATAATGTAGCTAATAAATTTGAACAAGCATTAAAAGACTCAGGATTATTCTAAATCCTGTTTTTACTTTTTTTATTTTTAAAATAG
>OLGB01002431.1_pt1 | contig 19840 bp, 17 predicted proteins | sample 1605691 | NCBI WGS metagenome assembly OLGB01 (sample SAMEA3888925, study PRJEB22519) | human gut metagenome | biome: human gut; feature: human-associated habitat; material: faeces | place: Denmark | collected 2010 | reverse complement strand
GAAAATTTGCGAATAATACAAAGTATTATTTTGTTTCGGTTTTTAGAGAACCCCAAAATTTTGTTGGAGAACCCAAAAATGAAAAAATATATTTTTGCGCTCCCGTCCGAAAAGGCGGAGAAGTGCCTTTACCGTTCGGGCAAAGCGGAAATGGAAACGAGCTTTCCGATCCTTCTTCCGATAAGCCAAACGGCGCAGTGCGATGAGCTTATAAACATCACACTGCTGATATCGGAAAATTCGCCCGTTTCGAGCGGAAATTTCCTGCGGCTGATGACAGAGCTGAAAGAGCTTGCGGTGAAGATAGGCTTCAGATATGACCTTACGGAAATACGCATCGCAGGCGAGGAAACTCCCGAAAAGCAGAAGCGTGTTTTTGAGGCGCTCATTGAAACGCTCGGCGACGGCGAGAGCATTTATGCTGACATAACGTTCGGTCACAAGGCAACGCCGCTGATAATTTTCACGGCTTTGAGCTTTTGCTACAAGCTTTGCAAGGATACGGAAGTGAACTCCGTTTTTTATGCTGATAAAAGCGGAGATCAGGCGCTTCTGCACGATGTATCGAAGCTGTTCTTTATGGAATCGGTCATTCACAGTGTTTCGCAGTCCGTTCCCGATGACCCTTTGCCGATAATAAAACGCATTTTGAATATGTGAGGGGAAGATTATGAAAAGGCTTTTTTCGGTGATACTTGCACTGACGGCTTTCGTTATGATAGGTTCGGTTTCGGCGTTCGCAAAAAAGGAAATCAAACCCGTTTATGCTTCCGACCTTGTATTCGGCAGCTATGAGATAGATGCCGCCGTGAGCAACTCGGAGCTCAATGCCGAAAGCTGTACGCTCAATGTTTCGGGAGAAATAATGACGGCGAGAATGTCGCTCGCAGGGAATGAGGTAACAGCGCTTTATTTCGGCTCGGCGGAAGATGCCCGACGTGCGGAAGAGAGCGGCTCGCTTAGCGGAACTGTCTATCCCGACAAGGACGAAAACGGCAGGAACGTGTATGTTTTCCGCGTTGATGCGCTCGATACAAAGATAAGCTGTGCGGCTTACAACGAAGTAAAGGGCGACTGGGCGGACAGAGATATCATGCTAAAATCGAAGAGCCTGCCAAACAGAGCATTCAAACTCACGAGAACGCAGAACACGGCGGCTGTCGTGATCCCTATAATGATAGTGATAGCTGCAGCCGGCGGAACTTTCGCACTTATAAGCATAAACAGGAAGAATAAACAGAACGATAGGGGCGGGGAAGAATGACATTTTCAACGGGTACGATAGCGGCTTTTCTTGTGGGAGGAATATTGGCAATACTTATACCTATAGCCGCGCTGATAATTTTTAAGCTGAAAAACAAAGACGTAAAGCTCCGCTATTTCTTCATCGGTGCGGCAACGTTCATTGTCTTTGCGCTGATACTGGAGCAGATACTTCATTACTTTATGCTGTCAACGATACAGAACAGCGGAATAGTTTTCTATACGCTCTATGGTGCGCTCTGCGCAGGGATTTTCGAGGAAACGGGACGCTTCCTTGCATTTAAGCTTTTCTGCAAAAATGAGAGTGACCCCCGTGCTTCGATAATGTACGGTCTCGGACACGGCGGCGTTGAAGCGATAGTTCTTGTCGGCATAACGCTCATATCATACGCGGTGACGGCAGTGACAGTGAACGCGCTCGGAACGGAAGTGCTGTTCGGTGCGCTCCCCGATGAACAGCGTTTGGCGGCTGAGGCGCAGCTGACCGCTCTCACAGACTATGATATGGTTTCAATGTTTGTGAGCCTTGGTGAAAGAATACTTGCGATAGTTCTTCACACATCGCTATCCGTTATTGTTTTCGCAAGCATAAAAATGAAAGGCAGGCTCTGGCTTTACCCTGCCGCAATAGTGCTTCATGCGATCTTCGATGTTCCTGCGGTACTCTATCAGCGAGGTGTTATAACAAGCATCGGTCTGACCGAACTGCTTCTTTTGGCGGCGGGTATCGTTCTCGTTTTTGTTACGGTGAAAATCTACAGGATGATGAAAGCCGAGCTTGCGGAGCGTTCGGAGCAGGTCACGGCGGCTGAAACTCCTGCCGAAGAACCCGAAAAGTAAATTCTACATCAGAAACGGAATAAAATTAGGAAAAAGCTGATTAAAGCGAAGCGTTCGTTTTGCCATTTTGAGAAATGTACGAGTTTACGTCTTTAATGTCAATTTGACATAAACATTTTGAAAAATGGCAAAAACGTATTAATCAGCGTTTCCTTAAAGATACGCTTATCAAAGCAAAGCGTTCCTTAGTATTAAGCAGTCTGAACAATTATTCGGGCTGCTTTTTGTGTATTTTGGTAAAATCTTGTGGAAAGTGACTACCAATGAATAAAAAAGTGATTATTTTTTATATTTTTTTTTGAAAAAAGCAAGACAAGCGCGGCTTTTTGTGTTATAATTATATAGAACGTACAAATTTGCAACAGTCGGCTCTTATGTCGGACTGTTCGGAAAGGAAAAACGGCTCATGCTACATGAAAAGTCATGCGGTGCGATAGTTTACCGCAAGTATCACGGCAACCTTGAGATACTGCTGATAAAGCACGTCAACAGCGGCCATTGGTCGTTCCCGAAAGGTCATGTCGAAGCCGGCGAGACCGAGGTGGAAACCGCTCTTCGCGAGATAAAAGAGGAAACGGGGATAGATGTTATCATTGACCCGACTTTCCGTGAAACGGTCACATACAATCCGCGCAAGGATTCACAAAAGGTCGTTGTTTATTTCATCGCGAAAGCGAAAAACTTTGACTATGTTAGGCAGGAATCGGAGATCGCCGAGATCAAATGGGTCGATGCAGGCTGTGCGGACTCAGTTCTGACCTACGAAAACGATAAGTGCATCGTCAACAAAGCACGAAAGGTCATAAAAGGTATCGCAGACTGACACGTCAGTGTAAAACTGACACGTCAGTGTAAAACTGACACGTCAGTCTAAAACTGACGTTGGGCAGGCGCGGACAGATTTTATGACAAAAACTCCGCCGAACAACGGAGAAATACCGACAGAACGACAGGGTCGGTGTTTTTGCGGTGTTCGGCGGTTTGCATATATTGTCAGATTTTGCAGAAAGAGGGTAATACCTTGAATATTCGTTCAGATATCGTCAGATCCGCACTTGTAGGAGAGTTCCTCCCGAGTGCGATAAGAAAAATGTCGGCGCTCGAAGTCGGAAACTTCACTATCCACGTCAACACTCTGCCGCCTGCGTTTGAGGGACTAAAGATAGCGCATCTTTCCGACCTCCACAATAAAAAATACGGCGAAAACGGCTGTGAATTGTTTGAGCTTATCCAAAAGCAGAACCCCGATATCGTTGTTATGACAGGCGATATGATAAGCCACAGCGCCGTGAACCGTGAGGACTTCATCGGGCTTACAAAGTCGCTGGCGGAGAAATATCCGACCTTTTACGTCAACGGAAACCACGAATTTTCCGATATGTCGGACGAACTTTTCGCCAAAACGGCGGAGCAGATGAAAGCCGCAGGTGCGGTCTGCCTTGACAACGCGGAGTATACTATATATAAAGACGGGCAGAAGCTCAACCTCTGCGGAGTTTCCTACGAAGCGAAATTCTACCGCGGCGTGAGGGAATACAAACGCAACTGGGAGCATTTCACACTTGACGAAATGGAGCGGCTCTGCGGAAAGAAGCCCGACGGCTTCACGATACTCCTTGCACACAATCCGCTCGATTTTTCTGTCTATGCCGAGTGGGGCGCTGACGTAACGTTCGGCGGACATATCCACGGCGGCTCAGTACGCCTGCCGATAGTCGGAGGAGTTTTCTCACCCGAGCTTAAACCAAGACCGAAGTATTCCGAGGGTATTTATCGGCTCGGCGACAAGCGAATGGCGGTCAGCCGAGGACTGGGCAGGATACGCCTTTTCAATCCACCCGAACTGCTTGTGGCTACGCTTTCGGAGAAATAATAACAAAACCCGCTTTGATTCTTCAAAGCGGGTTTTGCTTGGTCATTTGGTAGGTGTACACTTCTCCTGCATCTCTAGGGTTTCCCCTGTCAGTACCGGCGGCGTGTGGATCGTACGAAATTTTCCACCTCAAATGGCCTTCCTTTATTGTACTTAAATTATATCGTCTTAGTTTATTTTGTCAAGTATTGTGAGAACGGCAGAATAAACTTTATTTAGGAAAAAGCTGATTAAAGCGAAGCGTTCGTTTTGCCATTTTGAGAAATGTACGAGTTTACGCCTTTAAAAGATTCCGAAAATTTTATATAATTTTTACAAAACCCCCTTGACAGTAAATCGATTACAATGTAAAATATATAGTAACAAATGAAGTTATTTGCAAAACCAAATTTTATAATCAGATTTTGGGAGGAAATAAAAATGAGCGAATTTTTTAAGGAAATCGGCAAGATCCCCTTTGAGGGCAAGGCAAGCAAAAACCCCCTCGCATTCAAGTATTACAACCCTGATGAGATCATTGACGGCAAGCCAATGAGAGAACACCTCAAGTTTGCACTTTCCTGGTGGCACACAATGGGCGGCGACGGCACTGATATGTTCGGCTGCGGCACTGCTGACAAGACTTGGGGCGAGACTGACAGCGTTGCAAGAGCAAAGGCTAAGGTCAATGTTGCTTTTGAAATTATGGATAAGCTTTCCATTGACTATTTCTGCTGGCATGACCGTGATCTTTCCCCTGAGTACGGCTCACTCGCCGAAACAAACGCTAAGTTCGACGAGATCGTTGATTACACTGCTGAAATGATGAAGAAGAACCCCGGCAAGAAGCTCCTCTGGGGTACAGCTAAGTGCTTCGATCACCCAAGATATATGCACGGCGCAGGCACATCTCCTTCCGCTGACGTTTTCGCTTATGCAGCTGCTCAGATCAAGAAGGCTATCGACGCTACAGTTAAGCTCGGCGGCAACGGCTATGTTTTCTGGGGCGGTCGTGAAGGCTATGAAACATTACTTAACACAAATATGGGTCTTGAACTCGACAACATGGCTCGTCTTATGAAGATGGCTGTTGAATATGCACGTTCTATCGGCTACAAGGGCGATTTCTACATCGAACCTAAGCCAAAGGAGCCAACCAAGCACCAGTATGACTTCGATACAGCAACAGTTCTCGGCTTCCTCCGCAAGTACGGACTTGACAAGGATTTCAAGATGAACATCGAAGCTAACCACGCTACACTCGCACAGCACACATTCCAGCACGAACTCCGTGTTGCAAGAGATAACGGCGTATTCGGTTCTATCGACGCTAACCAGGGCGATCCGCTCCTCGGCTGGGATACAGACCAGTTCCCAACAAATATTTATGACGCTACATTCTGCATGTACGAAGTTATCAAGGCAGGCGGCTTCACAAACGGCGGTCTTAACTTCGACGCAAAGGCAAGAAGAGGTTCTTACACTCCTGAGGATATCTTCCACAGCTACATTGCAGGTATGGATACATTCGCACTCGGCTTCAAGGCTGCAAGAGCTCTTATTGCTGACGGCAGAATCGACAAGTTCGTTGATGACCGCTATGCATCATGGAACACAGGCATCGGTGCTGACATCATCGCAGGCAAGGTCGGCATGGCTGATCTTGAAAAGTATGCTCTTGAAAAGGGCGAAGTTACTGACTCCCTCTCCAGCGGCAGACAGGAAATGCTCGAAGCTATCGTTAACAACGTGCTTTTTGATCTTTAATTCACGGAGAATACGATATGATTTTTGTGAGCCGTGACCATACTGCCATTATAAATATCGGTCAGAATCAAAGCTTTGAGCTTGCCCGTGAAGATTCGTGCATAACGTTATATGTTCACAGTCTCACCTGCGATGATTATACCGAGAATGAAATGGCGGACTATGGCAATGAGGTCGATGCTGCCCGTGTAATGGACAGAGTGGTCGCTCTTATCAGCGACAAGATCGATTTTATTGACTTCGCAAGGTTATAAAAATTTCCCTATGCGGGCAGGTTTTTTGCCTGTCCGCATTTGTTTTTATGAATTACAGACAGAGGAGTGAAATAAATGAAATATGTAATAGGTATCGACCTTGGAACAAGCGGCACTAAGACCGTTCTTTTCGATGAAAAGGGTACAGTCGTTGCTTCCAAAACGATCGAATATCCTATGTATCAGCCTAAGAACGGCTATGCAGAGCAGGACCCCGAGGACTGGTACAACGCTGCTATCGGCACGGCTAAGGCTGTTGTTGAAACGAGCGGAGTAAAGAACGAGGACATTGTCGGCGTTGGTCTTTCGGGACAGATGCACGGTCTTGTTATGCTCGATGAGAACGGAAACGTTATCCGCCGTTCCATTATATGGTGCGACCAGCGTACAGCCAAGGAAGTTGACGAGATGAACGAGAAGATAGGCAGAGAAAAGCTTATCGAGATCACCGCCAACCCTGCACTCACTGGCTGGACGGCTGCTAAAATTCTTTGGGTAAGAAACAACGAACCCGAGAATTATAAGAAGTGCCGTCACATTCTTCTTCCTAAGGATTATATCAGATACAAACTCACGGGCGAATTCGCAACTGAAGTTTCCGATGCTTCGGGTATGCAGCTTCTCGATGTTCCAAACCGCTGCTGGAGCAAGGAAATTTGCGAAAAGCTCAATATTGATATGTCTATGCTCGCAAAGGTTTACGAATCCTGCGAGGTTACGGGCAAAATTACTGCCGAGGCTGCCGCTCTCACGGGACTTAAAGAGGGTACTATCGTTGTCGGCGGCGCAGGCGACAATGCCGCTGCCGCAGTAGGCACTGGCGTTGTTGAGGACGGAAAGGCTTTCACAACTATCGGCACGAGCGGCGTTGTTTTCGCTCATACTTCGAGCATTTCCATTGACCCAAAGGGCAGAGTACATACCTGCTGTGCAGCCGTTCCGAACTGCTGGCACATTATGGGCGTTACTCAGGGCGCAGGTCTTTCCCTCAAATGGTTCAGAGATAACTTCTGTCAGGCTGAAAAGGACACAGCAAAGGGAATGGGTATCGACGAATACGTTCTTATGAATCAGGAAGTTGAAAATGTTCCCGTTGGCTCGAACCGCCTTATCTATCTCCCGTATCTTATGGGTGAAAGAACACCTCACCTTGACCCGAACGCAAGAGGAATGTTCTTCGGACTTTCTGCAATGCACACAAAGCGCGATATGATGCGCGCAGTAATGGAGGGCGTTTCCTACTCGCTCCGTGACTGCGTTGAAATTTGCAAGGAAATGGGCATCAATGTTTCCGATATGATGGCTTGCGGCGGCGGCGGTAAGTCACCGATCTGGCGTCAGATGCTCGCAGACCTCTACAAGTGTCCCGTTAAGACGGCATCTTCGTCCGAAGGCCCTGCTCTCGGCGTTGCAATTCTTGCAATGGTCGGCGCAGGCATATACAAGACAGTTCCCGAGGCTTGCAAGGCTATTGTCGGCGTAGACAAGGTCCAGCAGCCTATTAAGGAAAACTCCGAGGTTTATGACAAGTATTTCGCTATTTATGATAAAATTTATCCCGCAGTAAAGAACGAGCTTGCAGAACTCGCAGAACTTTAATTGCAGATTTCCCCAAATCATCAAGAATTTTTCTCCGAGCAATGTTATTATATTAATAGTGAAAGCTTTTACAGATAACGTTATCGAGGAAAACCTATGAACAATTTTGAAAAACTGTCTGCCACACTTGAATTTATCGAGGAAAATTTAACGGAGGACATCACGGCGGAGCTTTGCGCCAAGCGGTGCGGCTATTCGCTGTCGAGCGTTCAGAAAATGTTCCGCCATACATTTCATATTGGCGTGAGCGACTATATTTCAAGGCGAAAGCTGACCGCGGCGGCAAAAGAACTGCTCGCCTGCGAAAGCCCGATACTTGAAATTGCCCTCAAATACGGCTATAATTCACATGAGGTCTTTACCCGTGCATTTATGCGGCTCTGGGGCGTAACGCCGTCCGAATTCCGCAGAAAGCGGCGCTTTTCCGAAATTTTCCCCAAGCTTGACGAGTATGTGCAGATATATGATGAAAAGGGGAATATAGTTATGACCGGCAAGAGAAAGTTCGATGTTTCGCACCTTTACGATTTTATAAAACAGCGCAGCGGAAAATATGCCATTTGCTTCGATATGGTGCATCTTATGTACATAAACGATGTTTACGGCAGAGCCGCAGGGGATATTGCGATTGCGGAGTGCTTGCGCAGAATTGACGAAAATTCGGGGGAGGATATGCTCCCGATAAGGATCGGCGGCGACGAATTCGTGCTGATAACGGACTTTTCCGATATCAAGGATGCGCAGAACGCCGCAGAGAAAATTTTAAGCTTAAACGGTGGTACAGTCAGCTCGGACGGCAGTGAGTTCGAGGTTTCGATGAGAGTGGGATATGTTCGTATTCCCGAGGGAAATCTTCGGTACAATTCGCTCTTTGAAAGCTTTGTGATCGCAGGCAGGGACGAAAGCTGACGGTATCTCCTTAAAAGAAAGGAAAATATACTATGAAACTTTTTATCGATACCGCTAATGTAAACGACATCAGATGGGCAAACGACCTCGGAGTTATCTGCGGCGTTACAACAAACCCCTCCCTTATCGCAAAGGAAGGCAGAGTTTTTGAGGAAGTTGTAAAGGAGATCACAACAATCGTTGACGGACCAATCTCCGCAGAAGTTATCTCTCTCGAAGCTGACAAGATGGTAGAAGAGGCTCTTCCTCTCGCAGCTATCCACAAGAACATCGTAATCAAGCTCCCAATGTGCGAAGAGGGACTCAAGGCTTGTAAGATTCTTACCTCCAAGGGCATCAAGACAAACGTAACACTCGTTTTCTCCGCAGCTCAGGCTATGCTCGCAGCAAATGCAGGCGCTACATACGTTTCCCCATTCCTCGGCAGACTTGACGATATCGGTATGGAAGGTATGAACCTCATCGAAGAGATCGTTGACATCTTCCGTGCTCAGGGCATCAAGACCGAGATCATCGCAGCATCTATCAGAAATCCTATCCACGTTACAACTTGCGCAAGACTCGGCTGCGATATCGCAACAGTTCCTGCAAACGTTATCCGTCAGATGGTTAAGCACCCACTTACAGACAACGGTATCGAGAGATTCCTCAAGGACTGGGAAGGCGCTAAGAAAGCTTAAACGCTCTATTCGGAATTAATTTAATGTGTAACGCAATTATTTTGCTCTGCATTTTTCGTTTCGCGGCGCAAAGCGTTATAAGTTATAATACAAACGAACAGACCTGTTTTCATAGGAATAATTCCTTGAAAACAGGTCTGCTTTTGTATGTCCAAAAATGCTTAATAGTTTATGAGCAGTGTAAGGTTTCCATAACAAATTTTGAAACGAAAAATACGCATTGTGCATTAAAAAGTCTATTTAAAATTTGGAAAAAATCAAGCCGACAATCTTGTAGCTGTTTTAATACTAATTTTTAATCAAAGTGTAGACAAAAAATCAGTATAACAGGTTTATATTGGATTTCGGTGCAGATTTTTTCCTGTATTTTATTGGTGTTTAGTATTATTCAGCTAAAGTAAAGTCAACTTTTCCCGTTGGAACGTTCGCGGCGGAACATATTACCTTAACTTTGTCGCCGACCGAGTAGGCAGGCTTGCCGCTGTTCGTTATCGTGAACTTGCCGTTGAATTCATAGTTTCCGTCTTTAAGGCTGTCTATCGAAACAAGTCCCTCGACCGTGTTCGGCAGCTCAACAAAGAAGCCGAATTCTGTCACGGAGCTGATTATTCCCTCGAACTCTTCGCCGAGGTGCGAGCGCATATACTCCGCAACATAGCAGTCATCGCACTCGCGCTCTATCCTCATCGCGGTAAGCTCGCAGGCGGAGGACTGCTCCGAAGCATCATGCGCAAAGCCTGCGTAGCGCTTGGTCATATATTCTTCGCTCTGCTTATTATAGCAAAGGTCGGTGAGGATACGGTGTATCGCAAGGTCGGGGTAACGTCTTATCGGCGAGGTGAAGTGTGCATAATCTTTCAGCACAAGTCCGAAATGTCCGAGCGGCTTGTCGGAATACTTCGCTTTCGCCATTGAGCGAAGCACGAGGTTGTTTATAACGGGCGCAAGGGTGCTGTCCTTGACCTGTTCGAGTATCTCGGAGAGGTGTTTTGCCTTTATCTCGGTGAAGTGCGGAACTTTTATGTTCATCAGTGCCGCCGTGTCAAGCAGATCGTCTATCTTTTCGGGCGACGGGTCTTCGTGCACACGGTAAACGAATGGGATATTATGCTCACGCGCGGTTTTTGCCGCTGCCGTATTTGCCATAAGCATAAATTCCTCGATGATAAGTTCACTCTTGCCGCGCTCTCGCGGAAGAACATCGATGCAAACTTCGTTTTCGTCCAAAATAAGCTTACATTCGCTCGTTTCGAGCTGCGGCGCACCTCTGCCTATCTTGCTCGCGGTGAGGATAGAAGCCAGCTCTTCCATAAGCATTATGGTATCGGTCAAGCCGTTATATTTTTCTGCAATATCGGCAGGAATTTCCGTGCCGTTTTCCTTTGCGGCGAGAATTTTATTTATCTCGGAGTAAACGCCCTTGACGCGCGAACGGATCACAGACTTGCTGAACTTGTACTTCACAAGCTTTCCGCCCTCGTCAAGCTTCATCAGGCAGGAAAAAGCAAGTCTGTCTTCCTGCGGATTGAGCGAACATATTCCGTTGGAAAGCTCTTTCGGGAGCATCGGAACGACCTTATCGGCATAATATATCGAAGTGCCGCGCTGAAATGCGTCCTTGTCCAACTCGGAGTTCGGCTTGACATAGAATGAAACGTCCGCGATATGAACGCCAAGCTCCCAGCCGTCCGAAATCTTTTTCACCGAAACCGCGTCGTCGATATCCTTTGTGTCAGCGCCGTCTATTGTGAATATTATCTCATCGCGCAGATCAAGTCTGCGGCTTATCTCGTCGGTCGGTATGCCCTTATGCTCAGCGTAGCGAGCCTCGTCAAGTACAGCGTTCGGGAACTCGACTTCGATGCCGTTGATGTATAGAAGTGCTTCCGCGCAGACAGCCGCCTGATCGGAGCAGCCGAAAACTGCGGTTATCTTCGCTCTGTGGTCGGCGTGGCGTGTTCCGCGGCGTGTAAGCTCGGCGAGAACTTTGTCGCCGTTGTGGACGGAAACTGCACAGTCCGTGACCATTATCGGGTCTTTGAGCTTGTTGTCGGTGTAAACATACCAAGTGCCGCTTTCGCACTGTGCCGTGCCTGTGAATTCGCGGAAATTCTCCTCAACGATTTCGACAACTTCGCCGTCGGGAATTTCTCTGTCCTCGTTTTTCTTCGGGATAAGCCGAGCGAGAACGATATCTCCCGGCATCGCACCGAGGAAGAATTTGCCCGGAACGAAAACTTCGCTTCCGTCGTCTTTGCGGATAAAGCCGAAGTTCTTGTTGATGCGAACGACCTCTGCGCGGAAAAGTCCGCTGCCTGCGGAAAGCTTGAAGCCTGCCTTGGTTTCGAGAACATCACCGCTCCGTATAAGCTCAGTCAAAGCGCGCTTGAACTCGGGCAGCTTTTGGCTTTTGCCCTTGCATTTGTTGTAAAGCACCTTGAACGGGACACTTTTTTTGCCGCTTTGCTTCAATATTTCTTTTATTCGTGTTTTGTAAATTTCAAAAGCTGCTGCCATAATCATACTCCCCACAGTTAAATGCGTAATTCGTAATGCGTAATTATTTGTGGACTTTAGTTTTTGATTTGAATACTCACTACAGTTAGTATTTTTCAAATAAACAAGTCAAAAATGGGTTCACAAATAATTATGCATTAAAATAATTTCGAATTTGTCAATGAATGTTCCATACATTTTAATTTATATTACATTTATCGTACAGATACCGCAAAAGCTTGCTTCGCGAACATAAGCACGTTCCTTACATAAATAAAGCGTAACGAAGCGAAGCGATGGTGCGAACATGCCGCGGGACTCCCCGCAAAAAAATGTCCTGTGTCTGAACGAAGCAAACACAGGACATTATCGGTCAATTTTTCACAAACATACCGACCGCAGAGCACTTACTTGCCCGCAACAATGCCGATGATGTTTACGATAAGCGTCATAACAAACAATACGATAACAACGACCTTGGTGAGCTGGCTCAAAGCCTGCTCTCTTGTAGCACCGCCGGTCTTGTCAAAGAAGTTTGATGATGAGCCAGATAAAGCCGAACTCATATTCTGCTGCTTTGGCGGCTGAAGAATTGATAAAATGATAAGGATAATGCAGGCGATAAGCATAATAACGCCGCAGATGATTTCCCAAATGCTCATATATGACCTTCCTTTTTCATAAAACGTTGCTTGATTACATAATTATTTATTTTATTGTATCACAAAGTTTCCGAAAATGCAAGGGCTTTTCACAATTTATGTTTATATTGCATAATATGCCCCGAGAAATTCCGTGTATTCTATACTAATACAAATCTTTACTCAAAGTGTAGTATTAAACAGCTGCGAGCTTTTGCTTGATTTTTGGTACACTTTGAGTTTAAAAATTAGTATAAGAATACACCTTGCGATGCAAAACGGGGAACTGACATTCAGTATTATTACAGAATATACAGCGAACGGATATAGAATCCGCCCCTACGATTTTTAGAACCTGTCTTCATAAGAAATGTATGCGGATTTTCGAGCATAATTTTGTTGCAGACAAGGCAAAAATCCGCAGGCGTGCTGCCGCACGGCAAGGATTTTTAACGCAGTATGCAGCAAAATTTGCCGAAAAGACGTGTGCATATGCTTATGAAGACAGGTTCTTATTGTAAACATACGGAACAAAATTAATTTCGAATTATTTTTTCGTTATCTTCGTTCCCTGACGTGTTTCCTCAACAACATATCCGAGTGCGGTTATCTTGTCACGGAGCTCATCGGCGAGGGCGAAATTCTTTTCCTTTCGTGCGGCTTTTCTCTCCTCGGCAAGCTTCTTTACCTCTTCGGGGAGGTCGTCATCGGCATTTTCTGCGGCTTTGTTGAGCTTTTCTGCGTTTGCGATAAGTCCGATAGAAAGCACCTTATCGAATTCCCTGATAAGTGCAAGCTTTGTTGCGGCATTTGTGCCGTCACGGAGAACATCATAAACTGCTGTGATAGCCTGCGCTGTGTTCAGGTCGTTGTCGAGCGCATCGGTGAAGTTCTTCATAAGCCTGTCGTAAGCTTCCTTGTCGATATCTCCGCCGTTTTCCTTTAAAAGTGCGGCGATCTTTGCGATCATCTTGTTGTAGGAAACTGCGGCGTTGTCAAGGTTCTCATACGAGAAAACGAGCGACTTTCTATAGTGCGAAAGCAGGCAGAAGAAGCGGTAAACGAGCGGATCGTAGCCCTTTTCTTCGAGGAGTGAAACGGTGAGGAACTCGCCCGAGGACTTCGACATCTTGCCGCTGTTGGTGTTGAGGTGGTGAACGTGGAACCAGTAGTTGCACCACTTATGTCCGAGGTAGGATTCACTCTGTGCGATCTCGTTCGTGTGGTGAGGGAAAGCGTTGTCGATGCCGCCGCAGTGGATATCGAGGTACTCGCCGAGATATTTCATGCTTATGCAGGAACATTCGATATGCCAGCCGGGGTAGCCAACTCCCCACGGGCTGTCCCATTTGAGTTCCTGATCGTCAAATTTGGACTTTGTGAACCAAAGCACGAAGTCAGCCTTGTTGCGCTTGTTGGAGTCTTCCTCAACGCCCTCTCTTACGCCGACAGCAAGGTCTTCTTCCTTGAAATCGTTGAAAACGTAATACTGTTTGAGCTTTGATGTGTCGAAGTAGATGTTTCCGCCTGCTTCGTAAGCATAGCCTTTCTCGATAAGCGAGGAAATGACCTTGATGAACTCATCGATACAACCCGTTGCAGGCTGAACAACGTCAGGGGTCTTGATGTTGAGCTTTGCGCAGTCGGCGAAGAAAGCGTCAGTGTAAAACTTTGCAATTTCCATAACGGTCTTATGCTCACGCTTTGCGCCTTTGAGCATCTTGTCATCGCCCGTGTCGCCGTCGCTTGTGAGGTGTCCGACGTCGGTTATGTTCATTACTCTTTTAACGTCAAGTCCCGTGAAGCGGAGATATTTTTCGAGAACGTCCTCCATGATATAGCTGCGGAGGTTTCCGATATGAGCATAGTGGTAAACCGTAGGGCCGCAGGTGTACATTGAAACCTTGCCCTCTTCTCTTGGGATAAAATCTTCCTTGGTTCTTGTGAGTGAGTTATATATTTTCATTTTCGTTTGTTCCTTTCTGATTGGTGTTGTACTTCTTCCCAAGCTCGCTTATTTCAAGCTTGTTGACTTTTTTTTCAAGGCTCTCTATCCTTGCAAGCTGTCTGCAAAGTTCGAGCGAAACGGGGTCGGGGATATGCACCTGATCGAGGTCGCAGTTCTGCACCCTTTCGCCGTTCCTGCGGACTATCCGTGCAGGTACGCCGACCGCTGTGCAGTTCGGCGGAATCGTTTCGAGAACGACTGCGTTTGCGGCTATTTTGACATTGTCGCCGACCTTGAAAGGTCCGAGAACTCTTGCGCCTGCACCGACCATAACATTGTTGCCGAGAGTAGGGTGACGCTTGCCCTTGTCTTTGCCCGTACCGCCGAGCGTTACGCCCTGATAAACAAGGCAGTTGTCGCCGATCTCGGTCGTTTCGCCGATGACAACGCCCGAACCGTGGTCAATGAAAAATCCCTTGCCGATCTTTGCACCCGGGTGAATTTCTATTCCCGTGAAAAATCGTGCTGTTTGAGAGATTATTCGTGCGGCAAGATAAAGCTTCTTTTCGTAAAGCTTGTGAGCCACTCTGTACGCGAGAATAGCGTGAAGTCCCGAGTAGGTGAGAACTATCTCGAGTGCGCTTCTTGCGGCAGGGTCGCGCCGCTTTACCGATTCAATTTCTTCGTTAAACTGCTTTTTAAGATATTCAAAATTAATTATCACAATAAAATACAGCTCCTTTGTCAGTTATGTTAGGAAAAAGCTGATTAAAGCGAAGCGTTCGTTTTGCCATTTTGAGAAATGTACGAGTTTACGCCTTTGAGGACATTTTGAAAAATGGCAAAAACGTATTAATCAGCGTTTCCTTACGATAGATAATTGTTCAATGCGAAAATTTCTCTGAATTGGAATTTTGAAAAAAGAAACAGCGTTTGTAAACGGGCGGATATGGAATCCGCCCCTGCGGTTTGCGGCAATTACAGCAAAATCGTGCGGGGGTAAAAATGCCTTGCGGCACGGGATGGGAAACCCGTCCCCTACAGAATTCAGCATAAATGTGAGTAAAAAATTACGCATTACGAATTACGCATTAAAAAAGCGCCTTCAAGAGCGAATTTTTCGTTCCTGAAGGCGGCTGTTGACCACGGTTCCACTTCAATTAGTCCGAACGGACTGTCTTTTCATATCTTTAACGCAGATGATACGCAGGCGGATACTTTTTTCTTGCATCAAAAAGAGAAGAATGTTCCCCGTCCGAGCCGGCGGCCGCACTTCACTGACGCTCTTCGCCGCCGTTGCACCACCCCGACGTTCTCTGTATCCCGAGCAAAAGCTACTCTGACCGATATGCTTTTGAACCTTATTATATTATATGATTATACCACAAATTTATTGCAGATGCAACCGTTATTTTTCACGATTTTCCGCCCGTTTATTCGGCAGAAGATGTTTCTTCCGTTTCAGTGGGAGCTTCCTCTGTTTCGGAGGAAACAACGGCTGTTTCTGATGAAGTTTCGTCAGTTTCGGGGTCATTCTCCGCATTTTCGTCTATAAAGATGTTGGGAAGTATTTTCGTTTCAAAATCGCCGACAACATTGTCCCAGTAATCCTTGGTGGATTCGACCGTGAAATAGAAAGCGTCATTGTCGGAGTAGAAGCAGTAAAGTCTGCCCGTGTACCATGCAACAGGGGTCTTGATGTCGTTTCCGTCCTCGTCCTTGTAGGTATCGCCGTTTTCATCGGTTTCAAAGACATTCTGCGTGATCGTGTAATCGCACCATTTTCCATTGAAACCTGCAACAGTTATATCCTGATTATCGGTGAACTCAGTATCGCATTTGTACATAACATTGTTGAATGTCATTGAAAAACGGATACGTCCGATAAAATCATCGATCGGGCCGTAATCTTCGGCATAGTTTGCTGCATAAACCGCCATTTGAGCCTGACCGTCGTCGATTATATAGCGGAAATGCTGGTCGAAGTCTTCCTGCGACTTCTGCGCCATAACATAGTTTTCAGGAAGATCCTTTACCTTGAATTTGTTTATGGCGTAAATATCACCCTCGGCAACGGGACGCTGAGTAGCGGCAGGCTGTTCCCCGGCACCGCTTTCATCGGAAGCGCTTACTGTTGTATCGGAAGTATCGGTCTTATTCTTTGAGCAGCCGCCGAACATTGCCGCTGTCATACACAAAGCGGCGAGCGCTGCGATAATTTTCATTGTTCTTTTATTTTTCATATCAAAAATTCTCCCTTGTATTTTATGAGCAGGCAGGAATGTAAATTCTCCTGTCGGCAAATCTTACTTCCATCGGCGAGAAAAGCTGTTTTCCCTCATCAAATTTTTGCGCCGCGGATAAAACGAACTCACCGTCCGCAAGCTTTGGCAGAACCAGTTCGTATGCGTTTTCGCCCGTCTTTTCGAGCGAAGCGCCGAATCTTTTGCAGAAAAGGCCGGAGATATAATCTAAGAAAAATCCTTCCGAAAAGCTCTTTTCGCCTGCCTCTGCGAGCTCGGATAAGTGCTTATCCGAAGTATCGGCGGAAATACGTACTTTAACGCCGCTTTCATCTTCTTTTACGAAAAATTTTACCTCGTTCGGTATGTATTCGCCGCTGCAAAGCCTTTGTGTTATATCGGAAACGAGCACACAGAACGAACCCTTGTTGAGCTTTGCCGCCGCACCTTTGCAGATATCCGTTTTGACCGAAATGTCGGTTTGGTATTCTCCGAACTGCCGTGCAAGTTCCGTCATCGTATCGCTAATGCTGACAACGCTTTCCGCGCAGTTATCGTCCATAAGGAATATCATCTGCTCAGGATCGAGGATAAAGGATATTATATCGCGCAGGCTGCTGTTTATGCTGCTGAAAGTCTGCTCGATGCCGTCATATTTTTCAGCGCAGTCGGCAAGCTTTTCGAGGAGCTTTTCCGATATCATCGAGATGCTGTGAACACAGCTTCTCAGGCGCGAGAAAAAGCAGACAAGGTATCTGTTAACTCCGGGGCTTCGCATAGCCGCTTCGACGGGACTTTTATCGAAAACTTCGATGACCGAAACGCCGTCATAGCTTATAACATTCACGCTCACGATCATATCGCCGATAAGCTCATATCCGCAGCCTTTTTTCATCACTTTTTCGGAAAAAGCGTCCTTTGATACGGCTTTGCCGTCAAAAAGCTCGGCATAACGGCTGTTTTCAAATCTAACGCCGTCGGAAATTATTGCAGTCGGTATCTCGGAGCGTTCATAAAATTCACGCAGGGCAAGAAGAACGGCACTATCCATAAAGCAGTGATCCCTTCATAAAAAATTGCACTACTATTATACCACAGTATTTCGTTTTCTGCATTGCTTTTTTGAAAATTTAATCATAATTTCGTCTTATTGGCACAAAATAGTCACATTGTCTGCTCTCTTTCGGTCATTTTGAACCAACCTGTCAAAGCTTTTGCGGCGTTTTGAAAAAAGTTTCTGAAAAATGTTATTTTTTTGTCAAAAGGTATTGCCAAAATCGAAAAAATAAGGTAAAATAGATTTATAAAGCTTAGGGATATCTTTTTGAAGGATATTTTCCAAAGCCGTATATTAAATTTCTTTTTAGGAGGAAAATTTATTATGTCAGTTAAAGTTGCAATCAATGGTTTCGGTCGTATCGGTCGTCTCGCATTCAGACAGATGTTCGGTGCAGAGGGTTATGATGTAGTTGCTATCAACGACCTCACAAAGCCTTCTATGCTCGCTCAGCTCCTCAAGTATGATACTGCTCAGGGCGGTTACTGCGGCAAGATCGGTGAAAACAAGCACACTGTTTCCGCTGATGATGAAGCAGGCACAATCACAGTTGACGGCAAGACACTTAAGATCTATGCTGAAAAGGACGCTAAGGATCTTCCTTGGGGTGAGATCGGCGTTGACGTTGTTCTCGAGTGCACAGGTTTCTACTGCTCTAAGGACAAGTCCCAGGCTCACATCGATGCTGGTGCTAAGAAGGTTGTTATCTCCGCTCCTGCCGGCAACGACCTCAAGACAATCGTTTACTCTGTAAATGAAAAGACTCTTACAGCTGATGACAAGATCATCTCTGCTGCATCCTGCACAACAAACTGCCTCGCTCCTATGGCTAAGGCTCTTAACGATTATGCTCCTATCCAGTCCGGTATCATGAGCACAATCCACGCTTACACAGGCGACCAGATGATCCTCGACGGTCCTCACAGAAAGGGTGACCTCAGAAGAGCAAGAGCAGGTGCTGCTAACATCGTTCCTAACTCCACAGGTGCTGCAAAGGCAATCGGCCTTGTAATTCCTGAACTCAACGGCAAGCTCATCGGTTCTGCACAGCGTGTTCCTGTTCCTACAGGTTCTACAACTATCCTTACAGCTGTTGTTAAGGGCGCAGACGTTACTAAGGAAGGCATCAACGCTGCTATGAAGGCTGCTGCTTCCGAGTCCTTCGGCTACAACGAGGATCAGATCGTTTCTTCCGACGTTATCGGTATGAGATACGGTTCTCTCTTCGATGCTACACAGACAATGGTAGCTAAGATCGCTGATGACCTCTTTGAAGTACAGGTAGTTTCTTGGTACGATAACGAGAACTCCTACACATCTCAGATGGTTAGAACAATCAAGTACTTCGCTGAACTCAAGTAAGTTTAGTTCTTAATGTTCAAAAAGAGCCTGCCGCATAAGCAGGCTCTTTTATTATATGGGGGAACATATGAAATACAGGGTTTTGAGAATAATAAACATTTTATCACTGATTTTGGCGGCAGGTGTTTTTGTGTATGAGCTTGCCTTTGCGAAAGAGCGGGATATAAAGCTTATGACAAAAGCAGGATCGGTCGCACTTGTGCTGCTGCTTTCATTTTTGAAAATACGCCATAAAAGCTCGCCGTTCGACAGTTACATATACAGGGATTTTTATAAAAAGATCATCGGCGATGCTTTCCGAAACGACCCGAGAGCGATGAAGCTGCTGACAAATGCAATAACTGACTATAATTACAATAAATTTGAAAAAGCGATAAGAACGCTTGATGTGCTTCTCGACAGGCACTGCGCAGACAGCAGCGAATTTTCGGCTGTGCTGATGTTCAAGGCACTGTGTCTTAGCGAGTCGGGACAAAAAAACGCTGCCGCCGAGTGTTATGAGCAGCTGTTTTTCCACGACTACTCAAACTCAACGGCCTGGTCGAACCTCGGACTTATCTATGCCGACCTCGGCAAAATGCAGAAAGCCGAGCAGGCTTATGAAAATGCGATAACCTATGACCCCGAAAGCCCAAGTGCATACACAAACTTTTCCGTGCTTCTGCTTCACAAGGGCGACGCCGAAAAAGCTCTCAAATACTCCGAAAAGGCACTGGAGCTTGACCCGAAGCTGAACCAAGCCGCCTCTGCCGCAGCCGTAGCTTCGCAGCTTCTCGGAGATGAAGAAAAGCTGCAAAAATATAAGAAGCTGCACACTCTTAACGGAGGAAACGCAAGGGAACTGGAGCAGACACTTGCGGCAGTAATGCTAAGTAAACGCTGATTAATACGTTTTTGCCATTTTTCAAAATGTTTATGTCAAATTGACA
>OLGB01002424.1_pt1 | contig 19913 bp, 27 predicted proteins | sample 1605691 | NCBI WGS metagenome assembly OLGB01 (sample SAMEA3888925, study PRJEB22519) | human gut metagenome | biome: human gut; feature: human-associated habitat; material: faeces | place: Denmark | collected 2010 | reverse complement strand
CTGATAGTTTCGGTTTCTTGCCATCTTCGCGGAACCGCCCGCAGAATCTCCCTCTACGATAAAGATCTCACACAGCTCCGGCTTTCTGCTTTCACAGTTAGATAATTTTCCGTTGCTGTCAATGGAAAACTTGCTTTTTGTTAAAAGATTTGTTTTTTGACCCAAAGGATAAAACTCTGCAACCCCAGTATCGAGAATGGAATATTTTATTTTCCCACCTTGAGAAAGGTTTTCCATTTCGAGCGTTGCGATGTCCTTACGATTATAGTCCGCTTTGATTTTTCTTTCAAAATCCTGTTGATTTTCAAATGAGTATGATAAAACTGATTGTGTTGATGGGAATATGTTAATTTGTAAATTACCGCAATCTGCACAAGTGAAAAGATAAGTATCAGAAGGTATACCCATAAAAGAAAATTCGGTAACTTTGAATTTATCCACATCACCAAGATATTTAATTTCACACTTAACATTCTTCTCGGCAAAAGCCGCCGTGGATACTAACACTGAAACTAAAAACAAAATTGCCTTCATCGTTATTTCCCTAGCATAAACTGTGAAGGTGGAATTAGAAACTCATTACCTTGTTCCCTTTCAACCCGGCGCTGATAGCGCTCCAGAGAACCAGGATCAAGAGCATCCTGTATACGGTTTAATATTAAACCATTCATCGCCGTTCGCAGCCAGAAAACATTGAGGAAAGGGGTGTTATCCAGCGCCGTACGATACCATTCTCCGAGATCGGACTTTCCACGAGTTGTCTGCTGGAACAGAGTTATAATTGCATCAGCATTGGACGCTGCAGGACCCATTAGAGAGGTTACCGGCCCAGCCCCCATGCGATTAACTTCACCGAACATGAAATCGCCCAGGATACCAAGACCGCCACCCTGGGCTGCTGCTGCCATGAATGTTTTAGCATCTGCCGGTCGTGGAGTCTGCCCTTTCAGCATAAGCTTTGTCTGCATCGAAACATAGCCAAACAACGTAGCCCACACAAACAGATTGGCTGCCCCCATGAAAGCCCCCTTTCCATTGCGGAACAGCGCATTCGTCAGAGATGCAGTTTTTGATTCACCGAGACCTGCAGGCGTGTAGCCGCGTCCAAACACTTCACGGCCCAGCACGTTCTGCATAAATGATGCAGTAAACGACTTGTACTGCCCGGCAAAACGCATTGCTTCCCCCGCGACGGTGCCTGGAATCGTGCCCATCTTCATAAACGCCTGAGTTCGCTCGCCCGGCTCTGACATTGCGATGTTAAGGCGATCGAGAACATAGCCTCGCAACTGCCCTTCCAGCGTATCGCGGGCATCGGCAACAGAACGTTCGGTGACTTTCATACCTTTTCCTTCTACGTAGGAGGCAATCACCTCATCAGGCACGCCACGAATGCCGTTGCTGGTCATGAATTTTCTGCCCTCGCTGTCGGCCATATCCATGTTGCGATAGATATTCCACTCTGCATCACCGATGCCATGAATATCCAGAACGCGACGCAGGTCTTCCGGCAACTGCGAATATGTATGGTCAGCGTTCTTCGCCAACCAGTTGGTAATCATCATAGCGTTGCTGTTGCGCCCGCTCTCAGTCCAAAAATTCATCAGGTTGTATTTGAAGAAAAGTTGCTGCGCCCGCCCCATTTTTCCCGTTAGCGTATCGTCTCCTGAGATACGGCGGATGATCTCCTGCGTCATGGCATCAGAATAAACCCCAATGGATGAGAGGATCTCCTTTTGCTCTGCGTTATTGTACCGGGTAAAGCGGCCCTTCATCGCACCCAGCACGGCCTGCATAAAATTCTGGCCCTGGTATCGCATTTCGGTGGCGGAAATGGGCACGTCGTTAAACGATGAAATCACTGCGCCGCCAAGCTGCGTCATGCGCAGCCATGCTCGCTGTCGTAAGACTCGCGCTGTTTATCCACCCAGTTTGCGGCAGCAGTTACACCGTCATTGAAAGATGATTCGGTAGGCATGAAAGACAGGTCAGCAAAGAACTCACCAAACCCAAAGCAGACGGAATAAGCCAACCTCCCGTGAGGCTTGTAGCCAGGATTGGTGATATCGGTAGTCGCATATGTCGCGGTGATTTCTGCCACGACTTCTTCAGGTTTTGATGGAGTCTCGACCCACGGAATACAAATAAGGTCAAAGTCACGCGCCATCGTTCCGTGAATAGCCATTGCGTAACCGTGCTTACGGGCTATCTCGGCCAGTTCCGGATAAAGTGCGCAGTACACTGGGGCAAAATTTGCAGGTTTCATCTACTCAGCCTCCCACTTGATGCCCTCGGCGGTAAGCGCCTCTTTGCACTTCTTGATAGCCTCATACGCTGATAGCGGATCATCAAATTCAGTTTGATTAGGCAGCTTCACGGTGTCGGTGCGGGACTCCAACTCTGCGATGCGCTTTTCAGCCGCATCCAAGTCTTCCCCTAATTTTTGCGCCATCTGGAACCAGTTAGCGCGCTGCTCTTCCTTAAGCTCCAGCGCCTCTACCAGCGATAACGCGAGTTTTCGCAGATGGTCTTTACTGCCAATTGCCGGATTTGAAAGCTCAGCACGCAGCTGCGCCAGCTCGGTGATATCATTCATGGCTGGCCTCCTTTACGCTATCCCATTCAACCCAGGCGTTTTCACCGTCTGCATCAATTTCGCCTTTGTGTCCGCACTTTGTGCAGACAGCTTTGTCGCCAGCCCAAAGAGTATCCGGAGACACAGACCATCCAGTCACACTAGCTTTGTCGTTGTTGCAGTTCGGGCAGTTATCAAGCCAGCCAACAGTAACCGTTAATGGCCCGTATCCATGCTCTGTTCTGATGCTCATTTGTCGGCCCCCTCGCGCAGCTGCTGGGCTAATTCTTTGAGTATCGTTTCGTGATTAGGCGTGATTGTTTGCACTATGCATTCGATGGCCTTCTCAACTCCGCGCGCCTCGGCTTCGGCTATGATGCGATCGGTGGCGCGGGGGGCGATATTAGGCAACAGCGCATAATCGCAAACCGTATCGATCGCGGGATCGCAACGGTCATCTTCATTGCGTGGGCGTTCGCCAATCTTCGTGGATGATTGCATGATGATGCCCCAGCAAATGCTATCGACTTCTTCACTCCATCCGTCGCAAGCATCACCACGATAGTCGTCAATTGCAGCCTCAGCCGACTCGACCGCTTCCTTAGCAGTTTTGTGCCATTCGAAATTGTGCTCAGAGCCGTAAGAGAAATACGAAGCTCCAGCCTTCAGCGCCACATTCTCCGCAGCCAGTTGATCACGCTCAGCACGTAATTTCTCGACCTCAGTGACCAATACTGCGTTGCGCTCTGCCAGTTGGTTAAGTGTTAATCCGTCGTTGCTCATACAGCCTCCCCGAGTACCCAGCGCAGAGCATCAGCGTATTCACCGCTGGCACCCTCGAGGGCTTTAGTGATTTCTTTGCGAGTTTTAAGGCGCGGTTTCTTATCGCCGAGAACCTGACGCTGACGACGCGCTTTTTCATGGCCGGTTGTGCCAGCAGTTGCCGCTTCGATTTCAGAGACCTTCTCCCGCTGCTCTTCAGGTTTAAGTGATGCCAGCTGACGGGCTTGGGTAACGGTGACAATTCCAGACTCAACTGCATCGCGAACTGCCTGGGTGGCATCCAGTAGCGACAGCGTTGCGCGTACTGTCTGGACACTCACGCCAAACATCAGTGCTAAATCGTCCTCATCGTGCCCGCGCTCCAGCGCATCAGCCATTTTCTTTGCTCGGCCCAGCGGCGTATCTGCTTGGCGGATTTCGTTAGCACTTACCATCGCCTGCGCCATGCGAATGGCGGAACCACGTTTAGCGACTGCCGGTACCAGTAACGGTTCTTTGCCATCTTTCGACAGACGCTTGTTGGCTTCCAGTGTATGGCGCACACGCTGGCGACCATCAACTACACAAGACAGCCCTGTCTCCGGGTCTTTCCAGACGATAATCGGCTCAAGAACGCCCTGGTCCATGATGTTCAGCACCATAGCCTCGCTGATAGGCAGGTGGATACGCTCATCGTAGAGGGGATGGGCTTTATCGGTAACCAGATGCAAACTTTCCGGTTTGAACGTTAAAACGTTCGTTTTGCCGCTGGCGCCGTAAGCGTCGATTGAGTTTTTAGCCATTTTTAACCTCTTTTTTATTCACCGCTTCCGCCCATTTTTGTTCCAGAGCATGTCTGGCTTTGTTCTTTCCACCAGCCCAGTAACTGTGCTGGACCCGGTAATGGTCATACGGGCATTTCAGGGCGCCAGAGCAAGAGCCAAACGTATAATCTTTCCAGTGAAATTCTGGAACGGCGCCGCAATCCGGGCATTTTTGTAATTTCATTGAGCGACCCCGCGATATTCCTTCAGTAGGTTTTCAAACATCATGCGGATACGGTTCGCGCAGCCAAACGGCATGTCATTAAAGCGCCACAAGGCTGCGCCGTTGCGTAGGCCGTTCTGGGTAACCTTGCCTGCTCCATGCAACTGGCGAAGCTGACCATTCACCGAGGACATACCGCGCCCCAGCGCAGCGGCGATTTCCCTAGTGGTCAAATCAGGATTGGCCTTGATAAATTCGATCATCGTGATTTCACCGCTGTATTGTGTTTTCTTGGATTTGGTTGTTTTCATTAAAAAAACTCCTTAGCCCCTGAAACCCTTCGGAATATCTGCCTGAACTTTGCCGCTAAATCCGAGGTTTCCGCCGGTTGCGAGATTTGCCGGGCACAGGCTCAGTACCAGCTCAGGCCATTTTCGGCGCAGCGTCGGCATGTTCTGAACTTTCTCGCACCACCACTGATCGCGCTGAATTCGCTCAATCATGGTGCGAATGTGGTCGTGGCTGCAGCCGTGTTCCTGGCGTAGCAAGCGAACCTCCTGAGCCCAGCGAACAAAACTTGGTTCCTTCGGCTTTGCCAGGCAGCCGTCGAATTCGGCGGCGCGTTCGTACATTTCGACGATGGTCGACCAGAACCACATCGCGAGATCGAAGTCATCATCGGTAGCCAGGTTACTGTCTTCGGTAGCGTCAGGAATGTTTGCTTCCGGGATGACCGGTTCACGTCCTGACTCTGCAAAGTTATCCACAGGGAGAGTCGCGCCCGCGTGGTTTTTATGATCTGTATGTAGTGATCTGTTTTTAAGATCTGTATAGAGATAGGATTCGGCTTGAGAGCCGTTTCCAGGATTCGGCTCTTGGGCCGTTTCCATTCGGCTCTTGGGACGAATGCATTCGGCTTGAGAGCCGTTTCCATTATTTTCAATCACTTGCTTCGATTCGGCTCTTGAGCCGTTTCCATTCGGCTCTTGAGCCGAATCCATATCTTTCAATGGTTTATTTAAATTTCCCCCTTGCGGGAATATTTTGGCGATTAACGCTTCCTGATCGACGCGGTAATGCTTCTTCGGCGTGCCGCTTACCTGCCGAAGTTCTTCCTCAATAACCCCCGCCAGGTACTGCTCTGTAATCTTGAACATTGCTTTTCTGACCACATCGCCGTCTTTAGCGCGAATCTCTTTAGCAAGCGCTGCATGCTCTTTGTAAAACCAGCCGTTTTCCAGACTCGACTTACCCGACCAGAACACCAGTTGATTGAGAATGGCCGCCAGCAAATGCTGCTGCCTGTCTCCTGCAAAGAAATCCAGATACGGTCCGGGGATCGTGATGCAGTTCCCCTGCCCCGACATGGCCTGAACAATTTCAAACACCTGATTGTTCATTCCGAAACCTCATTGTGTAGCCGTAAAAACTCTCTCAACCCCACCCAGCCAATAGCCCCGCAGGCTTTGCTGTAGGAAACATCTTTCTCTGTCGCTGTGAGTACCGTCACCATGTGGCCTTTGTGTCTGTGCTGGAAGCGAGAACCGGCCTTAGGGATGCCAGTACCTGCACAATCTCCTTCAGACGGCTCATACGCCCGATACGCTCGTTTCAGGCGAGCAATCAATTCAGCAGCAGACTGGTTACACATAGTCACCTCCAGAATCAGTGGTATTTCGTTACTTCAACAGCGAGAGGCTGATACGCCTTGCTGTATATGGCTTCAATAGCATCGTCGTGGGCATCAATAGCCGTTCCGATGGCATGCTGGGCCGCCAGCAATGCCCGACGCTCGATCGTGTCGTAGATGCTCAGACGATGACGGATTTCACGCGGCAAAACGCGCAGGATTGACGGAAGCAGCAGGCGGATTTTCTCGCGCTGCTGTTCGGTCTCACCCTTCAGCCAGCGATGGAAGATATTTTGCTGATTGGCCCACGCTTTACCCGGAACCAGACGAAGCTCAGCCCCACCGGAACGCACGTACTCTTCAGTAATGGCATTAGCTGCATATGCCTGACCGACTTCAGCAGCCCAGGCCAGCAGAACTATTTCAACGTGCTCGTGTTTGATTTCCATCAATCAGACTCCCTCTGCCGCTTGGTGATAATTTCTTCCGTAAGCCCACTAATCGGTGTTGGATGAAGATCCGGGCGAAGTTCATGAGGGGTTACTACCCACCCTCCCATGCGACAGAGTGGGATGACGCGATCACTAGGGACGCAATTTCGGTTTATCCAATTTGCTACTGACTGGCTCGACTTAAAGTCGAACATGCGGGCGACACAGGAAACATTCCCAATCGCTCTAACGGCTTTCTCCGTTATGTTTTTGTATGGTGTAGGCATTCTTACCTCCTGTGAGTTGGTAAGTAGAGAATACTACACAAAGTAGAAAATGCAACTACTTAAAATAGAAATGACTAAAAACACTCTCTGCCGTAATCTTCTACCTATGGTAGAAAAATCGAATAAGCATCAAGACTTCGCAGATCGACTTAACCAAGAGATGAGTAAAAAGAACTTGTCTGTTAAGCAATTAAGTCATGCGGGACAGGTCACCTACGAAATGGCTAGGCGGTATACGCTTGGCACAGCAAAACCGCGCGATGAAAAGCTGATGAGAATTGCGGAATGGTTGAGCGTGCCTCCAGCCTGGCTAGACTACGGGGCAGTAGAAAACAGTGCTGAATCCAACGCAGCCCCGGAGACTGTCACCCTCACCCAACCAGAGAAGGGCGATGAAACAGAATTCGCGAGCTTAAGCGATGAAGAGAAACGCCTGATTCGAGTCTTCAGAAAATTCCCTGATGCAGAAGCAAACAACATGCTTCTGGCCTTTGAGATTCGCTATAAGAAGCTCCTGGAGTTCTATAGCGAATACGCAGATCCAGACAAAAAATAAATCAGAAACAACCACTCTAAACCCAGCAACGCTGGGTTTTTTTGTGTCTCCGCATCGTTAAAAGCAACTTGTAGTAGATGTTTATTTCTACTTTAGGTGTTGACCAATCTACTTTATGTAGTATTCTCTACTTATCGACACAACGGTGCGATAGGTTAAACGTTCGGTTGGCCGCCTTAAGGCTAAAAATCAACAGGCTTTGCAATGCAGTGAATGCGGCTATGCGCACGCGGCACAGTTAAGCGGTAACACTCGTTTCTAAGAAGAGTGGGGTGGAAAAGAAGCTGTCGGTACCAGTTGTTAACTGGCTGGTATCACCGGGAGGCACCCGGCACTGCATTGCAAGGTCTGTTAGGTACTCAACACGCATGAGGGAAAGGAGATGATTCGAGACGAAGACAAGCCAGCATGGCGCCGGTTCTGGTTGAAGGTTGTTCCGTTTTTGGTTGTGGTCGCATCGGTAAGCGTTCAGTGCTGGGGTGGAGTATGAGCAGAAATGGCATTCGTTCACTGGTTATTGTTCTGGCCATCTGCCTTGTTGCCTGGTCTGCGACCATTATAAAAATTCTGCATGTTACGGGGGTATTTAATGGCTAATTTTCTGCAAAGCAACCCGATGGTTAAAGCAGCTCAAAGCAAACTCGCTATTGCGCAGTTCATTGGTAACAGTGGCATGTGGTCTGATGCCATGGCATCAATAAAAGATATTCATGAAGCAGCAAAGCACGAAGAAGACCATATGTTTTGTGGTCGTACGGATGCGCTTTCAGGACTTCAATTTCGTGATGTTATTTTAAATTACGACCTGTACGGGGATTTAATTTCCGTCGATGCTGACTTGCTTACAGGGCAATATAAAGTCAATACCGAAGTTTCATTTTAATTATCGAACAAATGAATTAATGCCTTAAATGGCAGGTATCCACACACCTTAATACAGGAATAAATATGGAAACCGAAACACTCCACTGCTACAGCTGCGGCGGCTCCTTTGCACGCGAAGAGTTGCAATATCGCCCCATCGGAAAGGGTGCATACCGTAAGCAAGCCTATTACTGCCCTGTGTGCAATGAAAAGCAAAAGAAGAAAGAAACGCTCACAGCTGCAAAGTCATCATTCCGAAACTCTTTACCAGCCAGACCAGCAACAGCCCAATTACGGCCTTCGTTCTGGAATAAATAAAATCAGTTTCAGTTAGCAATCCTGCAAAAGGAAATAACAAATATGAAAATAGAATTTATTGATAAAGGTGTAATAGCAACCGCGATTGTCACAAGTACGGTATTCGAATTCCGGCTGCACAATCGCGCCGTTGATACTGCTTTATTCCTGGCTCCTTCCGTTCGTTCAAAGCGTAGCGGATTCTTTATTTTAAAAACGGTTATTTCCGGGAAAACAATCCATGTATTGCGTGCATACAAGGCTCTTCAGTCGGAGGCTTCACGATGCTCGAGCGTGGAATGATTTTTAACGCTGAGATGGTGCGGGCCATTCTCGACGGACGGAAGACGCAGACACGGCGCCCAGTTAGGTTTCCGGTATTAGACAAAAACCTTGGGTGCGAGCTGGCTGGCAATGAACTGGCCGGGGAACTGTCGGCAGGCAACTATCTGAACAGCGCATTTGGCAAGCCAGACGATCGAATTTGGGTGCGCGAGACGTGGGGAGTCGTCAGCCACGAACTGGATGAGGATGGTCGAATCCGACCATGGACGCCAGACCGACCGGCTACAGCCATTAACGAAATGCCGTTTGGCAATGGCTATTACTCTGGCCACGCCATTTATGCAGCTGATGGTGATTTTACCTGGGGTGATGACGATGGTTATGAAGATGGTCGTTCGTGCTGGAAGCCATCAATCCACATGCCGCGCTGGGCCAGCCGTATCACGTTGGAGATTACTAACGTTGGAGTACAGCGCCTCCAGTCAATCAGCCCGAACGATGCCGCGCGTGAAGGGCTGGTTAAATTACCTGCCACTGGCCGGTATTGCATAAATCAGGGGGTTCAATATTTCGGCGGTGCAAGCCAAGATGCGCGCGAAGTATTTTCTTGGCTTTGGGAGTCAATCTATGGCGCTGATAGTTGGAAGGCTAACCCATGGGTTTGGGTTATCGAGTTCAAACGCGTTGAAGGCGGTGCGGCATGAGTTTCTTCGAAATTGACTCACGATTTTTAATCGATACAGCATTTCACCGCCTGGAAATCATCCGTGACGATGGACTGTATCGCCACTTGCGCATGCAGCAGCCGGGAAATTCTTGCTACTACTACGACGTTATCACCTGGCCTGGTTACTTGACCGTAACCGGCGATATGGGAACCTGGACATTCAGTCGCATCGCGGACATGTTCGACTTTTTTGGCGCCTGGGAAGGTGGAATCAATACCCATTATTGGGCTGAAAAGCTAGAGGCTGGCGCTGGATGTCCGGCACGTGAAATGCTGGCGAAAGAGTATGACCACGACGTGTTCTGCAAAAGCCTGAAAGAGTCTCTGAGTGATTACCTGGAGGACGACGAAAGCACGGAGCCTGAAGATGATGACGACTGGGACGACGATGACGATACACCAGATAGCGACAAAGCAGTGGTACGCGAAATCGTCCGAGACCTGTGCCGGGCTGGGTTCAACAATGAATGGGAGGCTTATCAGGCTGTTTATGATGCTGATTGGCCTGAAAGGTTTAGCGCATGGGATATATGCGACGGCCTGACCTTTAAAACGTATACCAGCCACTTCCGGTGGATTCTATTCGCTATCACCTGGGCAATCAGCAAATATCACAACGCGAAGATTGTTGATAAAGCGATGGGTACGTTTCTGGCTATGAAAGGCTCTATCACATAAATTGCATGATACGACTGTAGAAACATAATGATTTCCAATAATCAACATTAAACCGGGGAACTGATTATAGTTTCCCGGCCATGAGGTTATTTATGGCCGATATTACTCAAGAAGATGAATGGGTGATGGAAAAGGGAATTGTAGCGAAGATGTATATGACTCCCCGGCAAATTAAATCTTACCGGGAGGGGAGATGGATCGAGGGCATTCATTATAAGAAGCACCCACCAGATCCAAAAGCTTCAGAAGGAAGGGTAACGCTTCTCTACAACTACACCAGGATTAATAGGCTTGTCGGGGAAACATAATGAATATGCCTGCTGGCGTAGAGCTGCATGGGAAAGGAATAAGAATTAGCTTTCTATATCGCGGCATACGTTGCCGCGAAGTTTTGCGGGGCTGGACTGTATCAAATAGCAATATAAAAAAAGCGGGCAATCTCCGTGCTTTAATTATGAGTGAGATTCAGCAAGGTAAATTTGACTATGCAGAGCACTTTCCTGAATCAAAGGCGCTTAAAAAATTCAACACAACACAAAAAATTAAAACCTTCGGTGAATTGTGCAAAGTTTATCTTAATGCCAAAAAGCTTGAGGTCTCAGCTGCGTCATACAAAGGCGCAGAATCACGTATAGCAACGCTTTGCGCTATTGTTGGAAGTAATACGCATATTGCGGATATTCAGCATACCGACCTGTTGAATTACAGGAACGCGCTATTAACTGGTAACACCTTTAGCGATCACGCGCCCTGGCTTAAAAAAAAAGGTCGCGCTGTATCCACGGTCAACGGCCTGATGAACAACCTGACTGCGTTGCTCAAGCTGGCGAACCTGAGCGGCTTTATCGAGCATACCCCTCACGAAGGTATAAAGATGCTTAAGCGCTCCAGGAGAGACCCGGATCCGCTTCTACAGAGTGAGTACGAAGGTTTCATAAAAACGTTATCTCCTCGGTATGTTTTGCTCTGGACTACAGCTATCTTTACTGGTCTTCGGCATGGAGAGCTTACAGCTTTAGCCTGGGAGGATGTGGACCTTGATAAGGGTGAGCTTCACGTCAGGCGTAACCAGACGAATGAGGGCCTGTTTGTGCCACCCAAAACCGAAGCGGGGATCAGAACTGTAACCCTACTTGAACCTGCGCTGAATGCTCTACGCGAACAATTCAAGCTAACTGGCGCATTAAGCAAAACCGAAATCACTTTCCATCACCGCGAACATGGTTTAACTGAACAACAAAAACTGCGGTTCGTGTTTATCCCGCCCAAAAACTGGCGCGGGGAAACGAAGTATTACGGTTCTCAGTCTCTGGGGTATAGTTGGGAGGCGGGATTAAAGAAGGCGGGAATCAGGAGCAGACGCCCTTACCAGTCGCGCCACACGTTCGCATGCTGGCTATTAACGGCCGGTGCTAACCCGTCGTTTATCGCCGGACAGATGGGTCACGAGAACGCGAAGATGGTTTATGAGATTTACTCGAAGTGGATCGGAGAGATGGACCGTAACCAGGTGGAAATGCTGAATAGTAGTTTTTCTAACGTTCTGTCCCAAGGGTGCCCCAAACGCAAGGTAGTGGGTATAAAAAGCGTTTAATTTCAGCAAAATAAAATCACTTGCCGGAATATTAACTTTATTCCAACATGAATGCTCACTACGCCGCAACGGCGGCGAAATAAAAAGCAGGAGCGGATATGATTACGCTGTGGGGCAGAAATAACTCGACCAATGTGAAGAAAGTGCGCTGGGTGCTGGAAGAACTCGACCTCCCGTATCAGCAAATTCTGGCAGGCCTGGAGTTCGGTCTGAATCACGATCCGGCCTATCTGGCCATGAATCCCAATGGGCTGGTACCGCTATTGAAAGATGAGACGACCGATATCGTGCTCTGGGAATCCAACACCATTATCCGCTATCTGGCCGCGCAGTATGGTCAGGATCGCCTGTGGGTGGAGTCGCCCGCCGAACGCGCTCAGGGAGAGAAATGGATGGACTGGGCCAACGGTTCTCTCTCGCCGGCCCATCGGCCGATTTTAATGGGGCTGGTGAGAACCCCACCGGAAAAACGCGACCCCGCCGCGATTGAAGCCGGTATTGCCACCTGCGAGACCCTGTTCGCCATTCTCGATGACGAACTGTCGCGCCGTCAGTGGCTATCAGGCGACGCCTTCGGCCTCGGCGACATCGCCGTCGCGCCGTTCATTTATAACCTGCTGGAGACCGTGAAAACCTGGCAACCGCGCCCGCACCTGCAGCGCTGGTATCAGCAGATTAACCAGCGCCAGGCCTGGCGCAACGTGGTGATGATCCCGGTCACCTGATATTAGCCCGCCGGGCTCACCCTCAGCAGCTCGCCGTTGGATTCGTCGGTTAAGACATACAGATAGCCATCGGGTCCAACGCGCACATCGCGGATACGTTTACCGCGATCGCCCAGAATCCGCTCCTGTTCCGTCACCTTATTGCCGTCAACCTTGAGGACAATCAGCGACGTATCCTTCAGCGCGCCGATAAATAGCCTGTGCTGCCACTGCGGGAAGGTCGGCGCGTTGTAAAACGCCATACCGCTCACCGCTGGCGACTTCGCCCAGACAAACAGCGGCGCTTCGGTTCCCTCCAGCGTTTTGCCTTTGGCCTCCGGGATCGGCAGGCCGCTATAGTTAATGCCGTGCGTCGCCAGCGGCCAGCCGTAGTTTTTCCCTTTTTGCACCAGGTTGATCTCATCCCCGCCGCGCGGGCCGTGTTCATTTAACCACAGCGTATCGCTCCACGGGTTCATCGCCATCCCCTGGGGGTTGCGAATACCGTAAGACCAGATTTCCGGCCTGACGCCAGCCTGGCCGACAAAAGGATTATCGTCCGGGACCTTGCCATCAGCCGTTAGCCGCACCACTTTTCCCTGCAGCTTATCGAGATCCTGAGCGGTCGAACGCTGGTTATTCTCCCCGAGACCGATAAACAAATAACCGCGGCCGTCGAACACCAGCCGCCCGCCAAAATGGTTGCCGGTTGAAAGCTTCGGCTGCTGGCGGAAAACCACCTGGAAGTTTTCCAGGCGCTGGAGATCCTCGCTCAGTCGGCCGTAGCCTACGGCGGTCCCGGCCTTGTCGTCACTCCCGCCTTCGGCGTAGCTTAGCCAGACCCGGCGCGACTGGGCGAAATCCGGGGCCAGCGCCACGTCAAGCAGCCCCCCCTGCCCGTTGGCCCAGACCTGCGGTACGCCCGAGATCGCAGGCGCGAGGCCTTTATCCCGCTGCCACAGCCGGAGCTCGCCGCCGCGCAGGGTCATCAGAATGCCCCGATCGTCCGGAAGAAAGGCCAGCGCCCACGGGTGTTCAAGCTGGTTCTGCAGCACCTCTACGCGCTCTCGGGCGGCAAGGGCAGCCGCAGGCAGCAACAGTGCGGTAAGGGCTATCATCAGGGTAATGGTCTGGCGCATGGCATACTCCTTTTGTCAGCAATGCGATAAGGGTAGCCAGCGTGGGAAAACGGGAAGGAATTTTTACATAACATTAATCGGGGGGAGCAGGCTCCCCCCGATCTCAGGCATGAGTAATGGGCTTGGAATCATTCAATTTATGAATATTTAGCCGCAATACCGCCAGGCAGCTTTCCAGCTTATCTACGTCGACAGCGATGTAGGACGGGCAGTCATGATGTCCGCTCAGCAGGCACACCGCCGCGGAAGCGACGGCTTCGCCCGCCAGCCGCAGGGCATCCTTTTCCTCCGGCGCAACGACGTGCTGCAGGCGCGGCGCGTGTTGACGCATTTCATGGCACAGTTCAAACAAGTTATCACGTAGATGGTCGTTTTCGCTGACTGACATATAGCCTTTTGCTTTACGCAGCTGTAAATAAGCATCGAGATCAATGTTGGCATTAATCAGCTTATTCATCAGGTTACGATATAGTCTGTCAACGCTCATCGCGGTTCCTCCTCTGTCGTCCTTTACCACAATCATAATATGGTCATTTTTTGTACAAAACGATGAGGCAGATCAATAATTCTCAGGTCATTAACATCCTTTACAATGTTACAACGAAGCTTAAAATCCCCACCTGCGACATCATCTCCTGAAAGCCAAAAATGTTATACGTTCTCATAAAAGTTAAAATTCCAACCCTGGGATATAAAATCATTTATTGCAGTAATGATCACAAATTAGCGCAATTCACGTTGCCAGAAAATGCCGCCGGGTGTCATATCATCAAATAAAATGTATTACGTATAACATTTAATAAGAACGGCAGGCATATCGATCCTGTTTGTAACCTTTATCTCTATCGCTTGAAGGAACTGAAATGATGACGCCCGGCAAAAGAAACTATATCTTGTTGAGTCTTTTCGATTTCCTCTACCTCTTCGCCTGGTCCTCGACCATGGCGTTCTTTGTGATCTGGACGACTCAGCACCTCGGGATTAGCGCAACGAAAACCGGCCTGCTCTACTCGGTCAACGCCTTTATTGCCCTGCTGATGCAGCCCTTCTTCGGCTTTATTTCCGATAAGTTCGGCCTGAAAAAGCGGCTGATCTGGATCCTGGTCGCCATGCTGCTACCGGTAGGCCCGTTCTTTATTTATTTGTACGCGCCGCTGCTGGTGCACAGCTTCTGGCTGGGTGCGCTGCTTGGCGGGGTATACCTGGGGATGATTTTTAACTCCGGCTGCGGGGTGATTGATTCGTATATTGATAAAATTTCGCGGCGCTACCAGTTCGAATATGGCCGGGTAAGAATGTGGGGATCGTTAGGCTGGGCCGCCGCCGCGTGGATCGTCGGCAAGTATATCGACAGCAATCCGAACCTCGCCTTCTGGCTGGCGAGTATCGCCATTGTGATTGCCGCGATCTGTTTTATGCTGACCAAAATCGAGCTGACCGAAGCGGAAATGCAGAAAACCAGCGCGCTGAAAGTTTCGCATGCCCTGGAGCTGGCGAAGAACGGCCAGTTCTGGATGCTGCTGATCTTTACCCTGTTCGTCACGCAAATCTACGACACCTACGATCAGCAGTTTGCCCAGTACTTTTCTCTGCAGTTCCCGACGCCGGAAGAAGGCAATCGCTGGTACGGCATTTTGGCCTCCATTCAGGTATGCGGCGAGACGCTGTTTTTATGCCTGATGCCGTGGTTCGTGAACCGCACCGGCGCGAAATGGGCGCTGATCATCGCCGGACTAATCATGTCGGTGCGTATCGTCGGCTCCGCGATTCCGCTGGGCCCGGTGTGGATCGGCGCGGTCAAAATGATGCATGCGCTGGAAAAACCGCTGATTCTTGTGTCGGTGTTTAAATTTATCGCCGCCAACTTCGACAACAAGCTCTCCTCGACGGTCTACCTGCTGGTGCTGTTCGTCGCCTCCATCGCCACCGCGATTTACTCGCCGCTGGCCGGGTATTTGTACGACACCATCGGCTTCGCGCATACCTATTATATTCTGGGCGGCATCGCCGGGCTGTTTACGCTGATCTCGGTATTTACGCTGCGCGACAATAGAGAACCGACCGCGCCGGGGGCTGCGCCAGGCGCTGGCGTTGCGCAAAGCCATTAATCAAAATTCGCCCGGAAGCCTCTTTCGGGCGAATTAGCGGAAGCTCCACTGCACGCTCATCACAAATATGGCCGGGACGATAATGCCCGTTTCCACGCCGAAATAATCGGTAAAATTGTACTGCAGGCCATGATAAATATAGGGAGAGAAACCGACGCCGGTGATTTTCTTCGCCGTTCGATAGGTGCCTGAATCCCCGCAATCGCGAAAGGCTTTAAAGAAAAACTCGCCGGTATAGGCATAGACGCCCTTGAACGTCCAGCCGCTTGCCCCCGCGTACCAGTCTCTTCTCGCCCCTAGCGAGAGGCAGCGGTCGGCAAAGCTATTCTTCATAGTGCCGGCCAACAGGCTGTACTTTGAATCCGCTGACAGCTTGCGCTCAACGGAAAAAAATTGGTTATTGAATTTTTCGTTATATTGACCGTGATTGCCGGTCATGTGATAAACAAAGGAACCGGTATTGACCGAATATAACGCCATCTCGTTGGCATAAACGGGCGTCGCGCCAATCATGGCCAGCGCGCAGACGAAACCACCCAATTTTTTAAACATGGGAAACCTGATAAAAATAAAGACTGAAAGCAGCGGCTATTTTACCGCTTCAGGTTAAACCAGCTCTAAACCGACTTCCCCGGGTTGCAAGATAAAAGATGAATAACTCCCTTATTTTGATTAACAATCTGGATAATCATCCCGATAAAAAGAAACACGGACATCGCCAGGCTAACAAGAAAAGGAGTATAAACTTTCCGCCGATCTCTGTAGAATCCCTGCCCTGACCATCCCAATAATTGAACACTTTTTAAGCTATGAGCAATGTCACCCCTCAGCCGAAGATCGGCTTTGTCTCTCTGGGCTGCCCGAAAAACCTCGTGGACTCAGAACGTATCCTGACTGAACTGCGTACCGAAGGATATGACGTGGTTCCCTCCTACGATAACGCTGATATGGTTATCGTTAACACCTGCGGCTTTATCGATAGCGCCGTGCAGGAGTCGCTGGAAGCGATTGGCGAAGCGTTGAAAGAAAACGGCAAAGTGATCGTCACCGGCTGCCTGGGCGCAAAAGAAGATCAGATCCGCGAAGTGCATCCGAAGGTGCTGGAAATTACCGGCCCGCACAGCTATGAACAGGTGCTGGAACACGTCCACCACTACGCGCCGAAGCCTAAACACAACCCGTTCCTCAGCCTGGTGCCGGAACAGGGCGTGAAGCTGACGCCGCGTCATTACGCTTACTTAAAAATTTCCGAAGGCTGCAACCATCGCTGCACCTTCTGCATCATCCCGTCAATGCGCGGCGATCTGGTCAGCCGTCCGATTGGCGAAGTGCTGGCGGAAGCCAAACGCCTGGCCGACGCCGGCGTCAAAGAGCTGCTGGTGATCTCTCAGGACACCTCCGCCTACGGCGTTGACGTCAAACATCGCAGCGGTTTCCACAACGGTATGCCGGTCAAAACCAGTATGGTTAGCCTGTGCGAAGAGCTGGCGAAGCTCGGAATCTGGGTGCGCCTGCACTACGTCTATCCGTACCCGCACGTCGATGATGTGATCCCGCTGATGGCGGAAGGCAAAATTCTGCCCTACCTCGATATTCCGCTGCAGCACGCCAGCCCGCGTATTCTCAAGATGATGAAGCGTCCGGGCTCCGCCGACCGCCAGCTGGCGCGCATCAAGCAGTGGCGCGAAGTCTGCCCGGAACTCACCCTGCGCTCGACCTTTATCGTCGGCTTCCCGGGTGAAACGGAAGACGATTTCCAGATGCTGCTCGACTTCCTGAAAGAAGCCCGCCTCGACCGCGTCGGCTGCTTCAAGTACAGCCCGGTGGAAGGCGCGACCGCCAACGAACTGGCGGATCAGGTGCCGGAAGAGGTGAAAGAAGAGCGCTGGAACCGCTTTATGCAGCTGCAGCAGCAGATCTCCGCCGAGCGCCTGCAGGAGAAAGTCGGTCGTGAAATTATGGTGCTGATCGACGAAGTGGATGAAGATGGGGCAATTGGCCGTAGCATGGCCGATGCGCCGGAAATCGACGGCGCGGTCTACCTGAACGGTGAGAGTAAAGTCAAACCGGGCGACGTTGTGCGGGTGAAAGTCGAACACGCCGACGAATACGATCTGTGGGGCAGCCGGGTTTAATTCCGCCCGCTTAACCTATCCCGGATGAAGGCGCTCGCGCGCCTTATCCGGGCGACAAAACCGCACAGGATTAACGTGCGGAGTGCTTTCCCGGACACCTGTCCGGGCTGCACAATCCTCGAACGCCTACCCTTTTATCCTCGGATCCAGCGCATCGCGCAGGCCGTCACCCAGCAGGTTAAACGCCAGCACCGTCAGAAAAATCGCGATTGCCGGGAACAGCGCCACGTGCGGCGCCATCACCATATCCGCCCGCGCCTCGTTCAGCATCGCCCCCCACTCCGGCGTCGGCGGCTGCGCGCCAAGCCCCAGAAATGACAGGCTGGCAGCGGAGATAATCGACACCCCGATACGCATCGTAAAGTAGACCACAATCGATGATACCGTTCCGGGCAATATATGATTAAACAGGATGGTAGCATCGCTGGCGCCGATGCTGCGCGCCGACTCAATAAAGGTCTGCTGCTTAAGCACCAGGGTATTGCCGCGCACCAGACGCGCAAAGGCCGGGATCGAAAAGATCGCCACCGCGATGATGACGTTCGACATCCCGCTCCCCATTACCGCCACGACCGCAATTGCCAGCAAAATCCCCGGGAAAGCGAACAGCACGTCGCAGATACGCATAATGATGCGATCCCACCAGCCTTCGTAATACCCGGCCAGTAGCCCAAGTACGGTGCCGATGGCCGCGCCGATGAATACCGCCAGTACCCCGGCGGCCAGCGAGATCTGCGCGCCGACCAGCACCCGACTAAAGATATCTCGCCCCAGCGAATCAACGCCGAACCAGTGCATCATTGACGGGCCGTCGTTGAGCCGGTCGTAATCAAAATAGTTTTCCGCGTCGAACGGCGCAATCCACGGCGCCACGATCGCCACCGCAATCAGCAGCAGAACAAATACCCCCGCCCCCATCGCCACCGGCTGACCGCGAAACCGCCGCCAGAACTCGTGCCACGGGGTACGTATCTGCCCGGGTTTAATCCCCGGCATCGCGTTGATAGCCGCTTGTCTTCTCCAGTTGAGCAATCGCACCTTACTTGTACCTGATAGCCGGATTAATGGCGGCATACAGCACGTCCACCACTAAATTAATAAGAATAAACTCCAGCGAAAACAGGAGGACTTCCGCCTGAATCACCGGATAGTCGCGCATCTCCACCGAGTCCACCAGCAGACGCCCGAGGCCTGGCCAGTTAAAGACCTTCTCCACCACGATTGAACCGCCGAGCAAAAAACCGAACTGCAGGCCCATCATGGTGACGACAGGAATCATCGCATTGCGCAGGCCGTGCTTGAGCACCACCAGCGTTTCGCTGACGCCTTTCGCCCGCGCGGTACGCATGTAATCTTCATGCAGGACATCGACGAACGAGGCGCGGGTAAAGCGCGCCATCACCGCCGCCACCGCCGCGCCCAGGGTCAGCGAAGGCAGAATATAGTGGCGCCAGCTGTCGGCGCCCACCGTCGGCAGCCAGCCCAGCTCAACGGAAAAGACCTGCATCAACAGCATGCCGAGCGCGAACGCCGGGAACGAGATGCCGGTGACCGCCAGCGCCATTCCCAGGCGATCCGGCCAGCGGTTGCGCCAGACTGCCGCCACGATCCCCGCCGCCATACCGAAGATCACCGCCCAGCTCATGCTGGCGAGCGTTAACCAGAACGTGGGCATGAAACGGCTGGCGATTTCGCTGCTTACCGGGCGACGCGAGGCCATCGAGGTACCGAAATCCCCTTGCACAATATTGCTGATATAGTGCCAGAACTGCACGTGCAGCGGCCGATCGAGCCCCAGCTGCTGGCGCACCATTCCCACCACCTGAGCATCGGCTTCCGGTCCGGCAATCAGCCGCGCCGGGTCCCCGGGCAGCATATGCACGAACAGAAACACCAGCACCGCCACAATCAGCAGCGTGGGGATCAGCCCCAGCAGGCGTTTAATCACATAATTGAGCATGCTTCTCCTTGCGCGAAGTCCCCGCAGCCTGCGCCCGGGGACCCGCAGCTATCTACTTAAGATCCGCCTGTTCAAAGCTAAATCCGGTATCCGGCTGGATATAGAATCCGGTCAGATTTTTACTGTGCGCCGAGACCAGTTTCTCTACCACCAGCGGCACCCACGGCGACTCTTTCCAGATAGTATCCTGCGCG